>JGI12316J15310_10000228_pt64 | contig 14674 bp, 16 predicted proteins | sample MarCyaLeptolynsp_FD_15310 | JGI IMG/M metagenome (IMG submission 15310)
CGGGCAAAGACCGGATTGACCACATAATCTTCACAGGGCACGGAAAAGCACATGCGCAGGAAGTTCGAGGCATAGTCCAGATCGTTGCGCGGATAAACGAACGGCTGACCAACGTGATATTTGTAGGCCATGGCCGCGATCGTGGGCATTTTGGCAACCATGCGCAGGCTGGCGATCATCCGTTGGTGCGGGTCCGAAATGTCGGTTGAATCGTGATAAAACGCAGACAGAGCACCGACCACGGCAACCATGATCGCCATGGGGTGCGCGTCCCGACGAAAGCCGGAAAAGAACCGCGACATCTGTTCGTGGATCATCGTATGGTAGGTCACGCGATTGACGAAATCCTCACGCTGCGAAAGTGTGGGAAGTTCGCCATAAAGCAGCAGGTAACACGTTTCCAGAAAGTCGCCGTGCTCTGCAAGCTGTTCAATCGGGAAGCCGCGATAGAGCAGGGTGCCTTCGTCGCCATCGATATAGGTGATGTCGGATTGGCAGGAGGCCGTTGAGGTGAAGCCGGGATCGTATGTGAACATCCCGGTGGCGCCGTAGAGTTTGCTTATGTCGATAACGTCCGGACCGACGGATCCACTTTGGATGGGTAAGTCCCAGCTTTGATCGCCAATTGATAGCTTTGCGTTTTTGGTTGTCATGCTGCTTACCTCTCGAATCGAATGTGTCGACTATAGCCAGCCGTACAGCCGACTTGCAGTCATTCTTTAGTCGTTGTGGGAAACTCCCCCGGCGGCAATCCCTAGCATGTTGCATAGCAACATGCGACGACAAGATCGTGAACGTCCAACACGCCGTGGCCGGTTGGAAGGGGAATTTAGAGTCCCGCGTCAGAAAGGCAATCCCTGATGCGATCCAATGACTCCTGGCAACCCAATATCAGGAAAATGTCAAAGATGCTAGGTGATGCCGTGGTTCCGGTAAGGGCGGCCCGCACCGGTTGAGCGACTTTCCCGAATTTTAGGTCCCGTTTTTCGGCAATGTCACTGAAAACCGCTTCCAGGGTTTCTCGCGACCAGTCTTCAACTGCCTCCAGGCCCGTCAGGATTTCCGCAAGAAGTGCCTGCCCGTCCGCTCCCATGGTCTCTGAGGCCTTCTCATCGAGTGCCAGCGGTCGATCGGCGAGCAGGAATGCGGCACTTGCATAGAGATCGACCAGCGTTTTGGCTCTCTGTTTCAGTGCGGGCATCGCCGCGACCAGCCACTCCTTACGGGCTTGGTATTTCGCACGGGTCTCCGTCGGGACGATCCAGTCCCGGATGGCGTCGTAAAGCCACTCATCGTCGGCTTCGCGGATATAATGACCGTTCAGGTTTTCAAGTTTCTTGAAATCGATGCGCGACGGCGCCTTGCCCAGACCGTCAAGATCAAACCAGGCAATCATCTGCTCGGTCGAGAAGATCTCGTCATCACCGTGGCTCCATCCAAGCCGGGCGAGATAGTTTCGCAGGGCCTCTGGCAGATATCCCATGTCCCGGTATCCATCGACGCCGAGTGCGCCATGGCGTTTCGACAATTTGGCGCCGTCCGATCCGTGGATGAGGGGAATGTGTGCCATCACCGGCACTTCCCATTCCAGCGCGTTGTAGAGCAGCGTCTGTCGTGCGGCGTTGGTGAAATGGTCGTCGCCTCTGATAATGTGAGTAACGCCCATATCGTAGTCATCGACCACCACCGAGAGCATATAGACAGGTGATCCGTCGGATCGCAGGATGACAAAATCGTCAAGATCCTTGTTGGCAAACGCAACGCGACCCTGAACCTTGTCATCGACAATCGTTTCTCCATCCAGGGGCGCCTTGATGCGGATAACCGGTTCAATGCCCGCCGGCGCCTCGGACGGATCCCGGTCGCGCCAGCTCCTGTCGTACCGGTAGACGCCGCCTTCGGCCTTTGCGGCCTCGCGAGCCGCGGCCAGTTCTTCGCCGGACATGTAGCATTTGTAGGCCTTGCCGGCGGCGACCAGACCATGTGCGACGTCCCTGTGGCGGTCGGCCCTCGAATATTGTGAGACGGCCTCGCCGTCCCAATCCAGACCAAGCCAGTTCAGCCCGTCGATGATCGCGGCAATCGCGGCATCCGTCGAGCGGGCTCGGTCGGTATCCTCGATCCGGAGCACCATGCGTCCGTCATTGGCTCTTGCATACAGCCAGTTGAACAAGGCCGTGCGCGCACCTCCGATATGCAGGTAACCTGTCGGCGAGGGGGCAAAACGACAAACAACGGGACGGCTCATGGACTGATGGATCCTCTGTGGCATTGCACCGGAATGACCGGTGCGGATGTCTGGCGGGCCAGGACTGGCAGATGCGGGCAGCGTGTAGCATACTGAAAACGACATCACCACACGCGCACATGCGTTCGTTCCGGTCTCGTTGAATTATAGGCGGTCGCGTGATCGGTAATCCGCAACGGAAGGCGACTTGAAAGGCAGATATCGCATGCCGGGAGCGATCCATGGCCGATCATGACGAAACCGGAACTCGGCCGGATACCAGGCCGGCGGCGACAGTCTCCCGACCAACACTTTACGCGCTTCCCGCATGGGCGCTTGGGCCGGCCCGATTGCGAGGACAACACTATATTGAAGTCCTGGGTGACTGGTTTCAACGTGAGGCGGACCGGAGCAGACTTGCGTTGTGGTCGCCTTGTATTTTTCTCTGTGGAATATACGCCTATTTCACATTGCCGCGTGAGCCGGTTCTTGTTGCCCCACTCGCTGCAGCTTTCATTTTCCTTGCGTTTGCCGTACGCGCGCATCACAGCGGTCGCACGCCGTTTGTTGCCGCCGTTCTGACATTGTTCCTGTTCGGCCTTGCGGCGGCGAAGCTGGAGACGGACCGGGTTCTCTCGCCTCGAATTGAAAGCCCGATAACCGCAACCGTTGTCGGAATTCTTGACACAATAGAACCGGCAAAACGCCGCCGCGTTCGCCTCACGATCATGCCGGAAAAGATTGACGGCGTTGACGATGGCGTTTTGCCCCGGTTGGTCAGGATTACCGCATTTCCGGGTGAAAACGCTCTTCAACCCGGTGACCGGATTTCCGTGCTTGCCCGAATGCGGCCGCCATCGGGCCCTGTCATGCCGGACGCGTTCGATTTTTCGTTCCCCGCATATTTTGAGGGCCGCGGCGCCGGCGGCTATGCAATCGGCAAAACAGAACTGATCAAGCGCCGCGCGGCCCGGCATTCGATTGCTCAAAACATTGCCGATCGCATAGCGCGCGTCAGATCGTCGGTCGGAGACCGTATCCGTGAGAACCTTCCGGATGCGTCGGGAACCATTGCCCGCGCGCTGATCGTCGGTGAACGACAGGCAATTCCCGAAGCGCTGGTGACCGATCTGCGTCAGGCCGGTTTGGCACACATTCTTGCCATTTCCGGCCTGCACATGATGCTGCTCGTCGGGACAATGATTGGGGTGACACGGGCCGCATTGGCGCTTTCACCCTATCTTGCCCAGAAATACCCAATCAGGAAATGGGCAGGCGTTGTCGGCCTCGCGACCGGATTTCTCTACCTTTTGTTATCCGGTGCCAGCGTCGCAACGGAACGCGCCTTCATCATGGTCGCAGTGGCCATTGTCGCCATGTTCATAGACCGTCCCGCCCTGACGCTGCGAAGTCTCATGGTCGCGGCCTTTATCGTCGCGACCCTGTTTCCGCATTCTGTGATGGGGCCCAGTTTTCAGATGTCGTTTCTTGCAGTTGCGGCCCTGATCGGTCTGGCCGAATGGATGGCACATCGCAGTCCGTCGCGACAGAACAACAACGGCCACGCGGCAAAAGCGCTTTCCACGTTCAAGCTGTATTTCGTCGGAATTGCCTTGACGTCGCTGATTGCCGGGGCGGCCACTGCGCCGCTGGCAGCCTATCATTTCAACACAATTGCCCCGCTGAGCCTGCTTGGCAACATTCTTGCCATGCCCATCGTCGGCACTTTGATTATGCCGTTCGGATTCCTCGCATGTGTTCTGATGCCGTTCGGGCTCGATATGCCGGCCTTCCAGGTGATGGGCTACGGCATCGATCTCGTTGTTTCAATCGCACATTTTGTGGCCGGTCTTTCTGACGGGGCCGAATATACCGGGAGAATAAGCCTGTTGACGCCGATATTATGCGCCATCGGGATCCTTTGGCTTGCGATCTGGCAGACAGCATTGCGATGGGCTGGCGCCGCCTTCTTCTTTTTCGGAGTTGCCGTGGCGCCGTGGGTGGACCGGCCGGACATTCTGATCAATCAGTCTGGAACCGCGGTTCTCGTCAACGCCGGCGGCAAGCCCATCTCAATCCTTCGGGGCAGGGGAACCGCGTTTGAGGCCCGGTTGTGGTTGCGGGCCTACGCGGACGCGCGATCACCGAGAGATTCGACGCTTCGGGAGGGGTTCAAGTGCGACCCGCATGGATGCACATTCAACTACGTGAACCCGCAGACCGCCGGCCAACAAGAAAAAAACCAAGGGGACGACATGATCATCGCACTCGCCAGGACGCGGCAGGCATTGTTGGAGGATTGCCAACAGGCGCATATTCTCGTCAGCCGCTACAACACGCCCGCCAACTGCCCGCGACCACGCCAGATTTTCGACCCCCAACGACTGGAAAAAACCGGGTCTGTATCACTTCGCATCCAGAAAAGCGGGCGGCTTACCATCCGTTCCACCATCCCAAAGTTTCCAAGGCCCTGGAATGATCCGAATGCGTTCCTGTCCGCGAAATCCATCGATTGAGGGGCACTCCAACCAGCCGGTTCCGAGGATCAGTATTGCCGAATCAAACCGACAAGCTGACCTTGAATCGACACCCGGTCCGGCCCAAAAATTCGGGTTTCATAGGCCACGTTCGCAGCCTCAAGCGCAATCGACCCACCCTTTTTCCGCAACCGTTTCAATGTCGCTTCCTCGCCATCGACAAGAGCGACGACGATATCTCCGGAATCGGCTGTGTCGGTTTTTCGAATGAGAACGGTATCCCCGTCGAGGATCCCGGCTTCAATCATTGAATCGCCGCGAACTTCCAGCGCGTAGTGCTCGCCCTTGCGCAACATTTCCGGTGGAACGCTGACGGTATGGGATTGTGTCTGAATGGCCTCGATCGGCACACCCGCCGCAATTCGTCCCATGACCGGCACTACGACAGAAGCGCCAGCGGCTACCGGAACTCCTTCGTTTCGCGTTTCCGGAGGACGTTTGCCCAGCGACCCTTCGACAACGGACGGCGTGAAGCCGCGTTGGGCGGCCGCAAGGCTGCGCGCGGCGCCATCTGGCAGCTTGATGACTTCCAGGGCACGGGCCCGATTCGGCAGGCGTCGAATAAAGCCGCGTTCTTCAAGGGCTGTGATCAGGCGATGAATGCCGGATTTTGACCGTAAATCGAGCGCATCCTTCATTTCATCGAAAGAGGGGGGAACACCTGATTCTTTCAGACGCTCGTGGATGAACATCAGCAGTTCATGTTGTTTGCGGGTGAGCACGGTCAGCCTCTTGCAGTAAAGTACAAATCAGGAACATACACTACATGTTCAGTATGTGTTCCGCAAGTGTTAATATTTGGTTTCCGTTGTGATCTCCGCCCGATTTTGGAGGGAGAACATTTAATTCGGAATAACCGGCGCACCGATTCAATAAATATTCAGGAATGCTAGGAGGCTAACATTTTGATTTAAAAAGGTAATCGCTGTTTCCCAATGGTACCAATCAAATTCGATAGGGAGAACGAATCCTGGTTATTTGTTAACTCTTTGATACTGCGGAATATATTGGGCAAATTAGTGCTACTTGGTGTTCTTCACCTGCTCATTGACCAACCGATTGCCCAACCTTTCAGAATACTCCGTGCTCGTATCACTACGGCCCCGAGTGTATGATTCTTTGAAATCTTGTTGCATGAATTTGTGGTAGGCGTGATTGAGCCTCATTGTCAGTTCGGAAGCCATTATCTGCTTTTTCATCAAGTCAGAATCTGCGGAAAAAACGGCATGGCTCGTCGATCTCAGTTTTACGTCCGCTAGTCCGTTGCCGATTACATCAAGCAGCGCATCTCTAAATGCATTGTGCGAAAACTCAAAACTCCCATGAAGCACATAATGATTGTCGATACCTAGTTCTTCGCAAATTTTTACGTACACAACGGCGGGCATTTTCGTGTTGCCCGAAAAATAATTCTGTAACGATCGATAAGGAATTTCGACGCGTTTACTGAGTCCCGTCAGAGACATTTTTTTTTCCTTCATTGCCGACCGCAAGCCGACAAGGAGGCGTTCTTCAAGATCACTCATTGACGAATGCACCATAACAGGTGTAAATACGGCGCATGTTGCACCAAATCAGGCATAATTTAACTCTTTCCTTCGACGGTTCTGACGAGCTTTACAAAGCCGTTCGAACCGCACTCGTCGCAAATGGCACCAGTTTAAACGCTTGGTGTAAAGCCAACGGGCTCAATAGGCAAACCGTCACATACGCCCTTCGCGGACAAAGAAACGGTAAGAAGGCATTCGAACTTCGTCGCCTCGTTTGCAAAAATGTATTTGCTGATTGAAGGGGTGAGAATGGAATATATTACATCTCGCCAACTCGCAGTTATAGCGGGTGTTTCAGAGCAGGCCATCCAGAAGGTCTGTAAGCGGGCTGTTGAATGCGATACATATTGTTGGCGCGGCTCGCATCTCGAAATCCGAATGATATACGGCAGAGGCGGCAAGTCAGGGATAAGTTATCAAATTCGAACTTCCTCCCTTCCTGAGGAACTCAGCCGGAATTTGGGCAGTTTGGTTCCTGAAGGCAGTCAATCTTTTCTTTCCTCAGGCACCGACCACCGAAACATCGAAGTTGCGTGGTGGCTGTTTCATCTCAAGCCGATTTTGGAAACTAAAAAAGGCTCGAATGGGCGGCGTAAGGCAATCGAAGAATTTGCTTCGAGGGAATATCTGGACTGGCGCGGACGTCCGTTTCGGGTTTCCCGCAGTGTTCTTTATTCACGCATCAGGCGATACGAAGATCACCAAACGATCCATGCTCTATCCCGGACAAAACGGGCGGATGCTGGTCGGGCTCGTTTTGAAATAAGCCGCGCCTGGGACAATGCAGTCCCGTTCGGCGATGACACCAAGCGCCAAATCCGCGCCGACCTCAAGATCTACGTTAAAAGCCTTTTAAAGGGCGGTTCACAGCACAAGCAAACGCTCATATTGGCGTCGGAAAAACTACGCGATATTACCGCCGCATACGGCTTTGCGGCCAACGATCCAGATGAGGCCGCGAAGGTCTTCAAAATCCAGCCTAAATTTGTCACCGACGAACACCACTACAAAGCCGTTCACCGGCACAAAACCGACCGCAAGGCCAGCGAGGACAACAAACCGCGCATCCGCCGAACCACTGCCGGATTGATGCCCATGGAGGTCGTTGTCATGGATGTGCACCATGTCAATGTGCTGGTGGCGCGTGAGGACGGAACAACGGCAACGCCGAAATTGCTGGCGTTTCACGATATCGCGACAGGCCGCGTATTTTGGGAACTCGTTTTCTTTGAGAAAAGCGGCGGCGTGCGGAACTCCGATCTGATTTCCGCGACCGTCAACATGTTCCAGAATCCTGCATTCGGCGTTCCCCAATTTCTTTATGCCGACAACGGATCGGAATACCGGTTTGCGGACTATCTCAGCGATGCGCTGAAACTCGGAACCAAGGTGATTTCGTATCAAGGTCGGGAAGACCTGAGCCGGATCATCAGGGCCAAGCCATACAACGCGGCGGCAAAGCATGTCGAAGGCTGGTTTAGGCAAATGAACCAGCAATACATTCAACATATTCCTGGCTGGATCGGCGACGACAGGATGAATCCAAAGCGTCCAGCCATGGGGAAGTTACCCGCGCCATTCGAGGCTGGCCCGAACGCGCTGCATTCCGTGCTTGCAGGTCACTACAGCGCCTATGAACATATGCCGCAAAGCGGCGGGCTCCAGGGCAAATCTCCGGCGCAAGTCTTTCAGCACCATGTGAACAAGGGCTGGACTGCCACGGTCATGAACCCGGAACACCTGTTGACGGTGTTCACCAAGCCGGAATCCCGCACGGTTCGCAGACACGGAATCGAGGTCAAGGGGCTCACATGGACTTGTGACGGCCTGCTCCGGTATTTCGGAAACAAGGTGCTTGTCCATATCCCGCAATATCATGGGTTCGGCGAGTTGCTTGTTACCGATCTGAACGGCAATGAAATCGGCGTTGCGGTCGCGGACGAGGAATATCATGTGCTCGATCCGCGCGGCGCGAAGGAAAGCGCCCGCCGTAACAGCATCCGCAACAAGGCGCTGCGCGACCTCGATAAATCCGTGCCCGATACCAACGTTGGCGAAGAACTCATTGGCTTTGGTCAGAAGCACGCTCCGGTCATTCCGAACGAACCGGACGCAGTGATTTCCGTCAATCGTCCGGTATCGGAAAAACGGGCGATATTGCCTGTTTCACCGGTCAACAAAGCCCGCGAGCAAGAGGAATCTGATCGGCAGCTTGTCAATGAGGCGCGCGCCGACCTCGTCGCGGCAATCAAGGCAGATCGGAAGGCATCGTAAATGGAACTCATTCGCCCATATGTGGCCAAGCGGTTCGTCGAAATCGAAGCGGTCAAGCAGATTCGCGAAGCCATCGAATACGCCAGGGCATTCGATTATCCCGCCTATGTGATCAGCCCGCCCGGCTACGGTAAGACAACGGCGCTCTGGCATCTGGCCGATGAATACAAAGGCTTCTACTGCCAGATAGGGGCGGCGCAAAAGTCGGTCTCGGAAATGTACCGAACGCTGCTGTCGACGTTCAAAATCCTGCACAATTCCACCTATCAGCGGGATTTATTCAACGTGCTTGTGGATAGCCTGTTGCGAGAGAGCTATTACATGAGCGAACCCGACGACAAGCCTCTCCTAATTGTCGATGAATTCCAGACACTTGAAGCACAGGCGAAACGTGAACTCCTGAATATCCAAGAGACGTGCGGATTGGCGCTGGTCATCGCCGGTAACGCGGAACGCCTCGTCGCGGAAAACAAACGCGACACGGCGGCGATGGAACAGATCGAAAGCCGTATCGGAATGCGGGTAACATTGCCGCCGCTTACCGAACAGGATTGTATCGGCATTGGCGCAGCAATGAACGTTGAAGGCCGGGACGCTTACGAGGCCGTGGAGAGTTTCGGACTGCAAACGAACGTGCGCGCCCTGGTCCAAATGCTGCAACAGGCTGACCGGCTGTCCGGCGGCGGCGCGGGTGTGCGTCTGCAACATATCAAGTCGGCCGTACTTTCGATGCACGGCAAAGCCGACGCGCTCAGTTACCTGAAAACCCCCAAATCCTGAAATCCGTTCAAAGGAGAAACCCGTATGGACAAGCCAGTAACCCCGACCGCATCGGATTGGGAAAAACACAGAGCGAGCATGGACGCCGCGTCAAAGCGGTACTCGCATCTGGAAAACACACTCAATGAAACAGAGGAAACGTCGAGAATTCTGAGTGAGGCTTATCAGCAATTGTTTTTCCATACCTACGATGCCAATCAGGACAACAGCGTGCTTTGCCGGTTTGGCGTAATCTGCCTCAAGCACGTGGCGATTGAAATGTCCCGCACGCTCGCGGCGCATGATGCGGCCATGGAGTATGAGCCCCATGGCAAGTAGGCGCGGAGCGATCACCAAAAAACAGATCGCCCTGGTCCACGTTGCCAAACGCGATCTGAAACTTGACGACGACGATTACCGCTACATTCTGCGCCGCATGGGTGGCGTGGAAAGTTCCGCCGACCTTTGCCCGCAGGGCTTCAAGCGAACGATGGCCTTCTTTACCGGGCTTGGGTTTCGGTCGACCTGGACGCAACGGACCTATGGCGACCGGGCCGGCATGGCCAGTCCGCAACAGGTTGAGTTGATCCGAACGCTTTGGCGCACATATGCGCCGGACGATGAGAACGAATCCGGTCTCAATGCGTGGCTTGACCGGTTTCACAAGGTATCCGCTGTCCGGTTCATCGACAGCGCGAAGGCAGGGAAAGTGATTTCCGCGCTCAAGGCAATGACCAAACGCAAGACGGAAACCTGCGGCGCATAGAAGGCCATACAGGGCCGTTTTCAATTTCGGGTGGTTCGGGTCATAAATTGGCGCGAAGCGCCCGAAAGCTTTTCAAAACCCCTTTAACGGCGAACTTCGGAATTACCGTCCAACTCTGATTGCTAATGTTCGCTAATTAAAAACTCATGTCGGTTGAACGTAGATCAAATTCCAATGCGAGCCCATCAGTGTGATCAACTCGAATTCCGCCAAGTTCAAGTTGGTCACCGTCCTTTACTATATCCAGTTCAAGAGTCGCAGCCATCTCTGCATAACCATTCAGTTGCTGTGTCATTTCGTTGTCAAATGCCGCATCGTAAATACTAATATCTGCATCGTATCGCAGCTCAAAATACAACTCTACGTCAGCATCCATCGAATGTTGGTGATTCGTTACATCAAAAATCAGAGCGCTAATGATATTGAATTTGTCAAACTCCAGATTCTTTATTTCGCCATTGCCATAGTTTACGAACGAATTATCATGAATCATTTCGAATATTTCCATTCTTATTCTGTCAATATCGGAATTGATCCAATCAAAAAGATAGCTTTTGTTGAGAAATTCTAAAGCGTGACCATAATCAAATTCAAAATCAATCGCTACAGAAATAAATTTTTCTATCTGTTCACAGTATATTAGTTCGTTATTTTCCTCACATATGCTTTTCCAATCATTGTCTCCAGAAACAATGTGTATTTTCCTTCTCTGTCGCCTAGCGTAATCCAGCAATATCAGCAAATTACCAGCGTCTGGAAACTCCGCCTTTTTATTGTTGCCATCAAATGGCGGCTTTCCTTCGAAATATAAATCAAACAAATTACCCATACTTGGGAATGTGCTAGATAATTCGATGTATTTTAGTTCCTTGAAAAATATTTCGCAATTTTCGAATATTTTGTCTGCGCTCGGTAAATCTCTTTCCGAACTCTGGAATATATTTTTTTCACCGTTTTTAAAAAAATGCTTGTTCAATATTCCAGATTTGGAATTTAGTTTTCTAATTGTTTGCTGCAGTTCGTTACGAACCATAAATATTTGCCGTCGAACCTCTCTCTTAACGATGTCAGTTGTTAGGATTTCCACCGAACCATTTTCCACACGGTCACGCAGAGAGGAAAAAATAGCCTTTGTCCAATCAAACGACATTTGTCGATAAAATTGGGTGTCGATAAACAACAAAAGAGGTGATTTTGGTTTTGGCATGAATTGAGCCCTGAATATCTGGACGTCTACCCCGATACCACTATTGTTATCATTTCAGCTTGGCAAACATCGAATTGCACAATATTACTGCTCAAGCGCCGAGCAGCCGAAAGCGGGTCCATCAGGGCCTTGGGGAGATACTTCGCACCCCCCGGCGCGCCCTTTTCCACCAAAAACATACCGTTCGCCCGCCTTAGCGGGCATGAAAATCCGTTTCGCTATCCGCTTTTGTGGGAAAAGTGGAAAATAGCGAAACGGCGATGCAGGATTTTACCAGCACTCCCAATCTTCAATGGTTGATAGAACACCTTGGATTTCGGCGGACCTATGAGGTTTGCACGCAATTTTCCCATAGCCGCGTCTTTGTTCCGTCCATCGGGAAAAACGTTCGCAGTGAGTTCAATACCTTTCTGACGAACAAGGAACGTGAAGCTTTTTCCGAAAATTGGGGCGGGATGCACATTCGCATTCCGTTGGCGCGTCCGTTCTGCATCAAGTTTCTTTCCGAGGTGGACAGGTTGTCGGCTTCGGAAATCGCGCGGTGTCTGAAAATGACGGAAACCGGCGTGGAAAAGAGCCTCAGCCGGAACCGCAAGCCGTTGCGTATTCTTTACCCGTTCGGCCAACGGGCAGGGGAGGCCAACGTTGCCTGAATTCTCTGACCGTGAAATCGCCCTGCAATCTTCGGAGATATCCGACCGTCTGAACGATGCCGGTGAGCAATGGGTGCAACTTGTCCCAGTCGGGCGGATCGCGACAGTAGACAATCGCGGGCCGTATTTCGTCAGGGATGCAAACGCCATCGTCGCGGCGTCGAACAAACATGCCAACGGTCGCCAGATCGCGGTTGACTATGACCATGCGATAGACCGCGCCGGAACGTCGGGCGGACAGGCACCAGCTGCGGGCTGGATTGTCGAACTGGACGCCAGGTCGGACGGGATTTGGGGCAAGGTCCAATGGACGCCGCGTGCCAAGGCGATGATCCGCGACAGGGAATACCGATTCCTTTCGCCCGTTGTCCTGCACAACGCTCAAAAGACCATCGGCGTGATCATCCGCGCGTCACTCACCAACAATCCCAATTTCACCATGAAGGCGTTGAACGACGCCCGGAAAAGCCGAACCATGGACCCTGAAAATCTCATTCCCGAACTTCGCGAAGTTCTGGATCTCGACGACAGCGCCGAGGCTTCCGAAATCCTTGCGGAAGTCAAGAAGCTTGCCACGAGCAGCAATGGCGTTGATCCATCGAAATTCGTTCCAATCGAGACCTTCCAGCAAACCGTTGCGGAACTCAATCAGGTGAATGACGGTGTATCCCAGAACGCCGCCGAGCGTCTGGTCGATCGGGCCATCGAAGATATGGCGCTATTGCCGTTTATGCGGGATTGGGCCGTTTCGCTTTGCTGTGCGAACCGTCCGGCATTCGAGGAATTTGTCGGCACTGTCGGGCAGAGTTTTCAGTCCATCATCAAGGGCAATGACCTGCAAGAGCGTTTCGCCCGCAAGATCGAGGAGGACGCGGGCCTGAAGTCGTCCGCCCATTCCGCCATCCATCAAACCCTTGGGCTTTCGCCCGAAGACGTCGCCAAATTCGGCGCATCGGAGGATTAGACGTGCTTGTCAACGCCGGAAACATGAACGACCTCACAAAGGGCTTTAACACGTCTTTTAACAAGGGTTTGAGAAACGCGACCAGCCACTACGAAAAGGTGGCAATGCGGGTGCCGTCGTCCACGCGGGAGATGCAATATGCGTGGCTTGGCGCAATGCCGGGAATTCGGGAATGGATTGGCGGTCGCATCATTCACAACCTGTCTACGTCCAAATACGTCGTCGAGAACCGGAAATTCGAATCGACGGTTAGCGTCGAGCGGACAGTGATCGAGGATGACCAATACGGGATTTTTGGCCCGATCTTTGAAAAGATGGGAGCCGATACCGCCCGCCATCCCGATGAACTCACATTTGGATTGCTGGAGTCCGGTTTCGATACGGCGTGTTTCGACGGTCAGTATTTCTTTGACAGCGACCACCCGGTTGTTCAGGACGGTGGCGCAGAGATTTCGGTTTCGAACTTTCAGGACGGGGCGGGAACGCCGTGGTTCTTGCTGGATTGTAGCCAGCCGATCAAACCTTTGGTCTATCAAAGCCGGACGGAATTCGAGTTTACACAGATCACATCGGCGCATGATGAGAACGTCTTCATGAACGACGAATTTACATACGGCGTTCGTGGTCGTTCGAATGCCGGTTTCGGGCTATGGCAACTGGCCTATGCATCGAAAGCGGATTTGAACGGGGCAAACTACAAGGCCGCGCGTGCGGCCATGCAGAGCCTGAAAAGCGATAGCGGTAAACCGCTTGGCATCACGCCGACACACCTTGTGATTCCTCCGACGCTGGAGGAAATGGCTCTCACGCTCTTGTCTGCCGACACGCTTGGAGGTGGGGAGTCCAACATCTGGCGGAACAGCGCCGAATTGATCATGACGCCATTTCTTGACTGAATGTTGAACAGGCTTCGCACATGGCAAAGGTTCTTGAAGAACGTTGCGACAAATGCGGGGCCGTTCTCGACCGTACCCAGGTGGCGGTTGTGACGCGGGAAGTCCTGGACGATATCGTACGGTCAAAGGCCGTAAAGGTCGCGCCGGTGCGGTCCAAGTCGCCGATCAACCGCGATCCCGAAGTTCGGGATTTCTTGCTGCAAAACAGTGGTGGCGTCACGATCAAAAGGCTTGTGGCAATGGCCGTTGATCGATTTGGAGAAATCCGCGCTCCAAGTTTGTCGGCCACTCATAGGTTTTTGCAACGGGCGCACTCCAGCCAGTCCGGCCAGTTTCCAAACGTCACCAGCTAATTCCGGCTAATACCGTCTAATCCCGGATATTTGTTTTCATTCCCGAATAAATATTATGGGTACAATTTACCGCCGAATTTTACCTCAGACAATGGTTTGCATAGTTTGTGCGGTATCCGGAGCGTCGGAGCGGCACCTTTTCGAGGTCCAGGCGCGATTTGATTCGGACACCGGCGACAGGGCAGGGCGGAATCGGCGGAGCGGCACACGAACGCACGGTTGCGGTTGGGTATTCGCGATCATGCCCGTTCGAAAATCGCAGCAAGCCCCTGTCCGCCGCCGATACACATGGTTTCCAGACCATATTTTACTTCCCGGCGTTTCATTTCATGCATGAGGTTCGCCAGTATTCGCCCGCCTGTCGCGCCGATCGGGTGACCCAGTGAAATCCCGGACCCATTGACGTTGAGTTTGTCCCGATCGTTCCAATTCCAGCCCTTCAATACGGCCAGGACCTGAGGCGCGAACGCTTCGTTGAGTTCCACAAG
>JGI12316J15310_10003820_pt1 | contig 14660 bp, 9 predicted proteins | sample MarCyaLeptolynsp_FD_15310 | JGI IMG/M metagenome (IMG submission 15310)
CTCGCGCTCGCCGGCGTGCTCGGCCGACGCGCGACCGAGCCCACGCTGCTGCTGCTCGACGAGCCGGACCGCGGCCTGCACCCCGATGACGTGCAGCGCCTGCTCGGAGCGCTCGATCGCCTCGTGGATGCCGGACACACGGTCGTTGCGATCTCGCACCACCGGCACCTGTGGGCCGCCGCCGACGCGGTGACCGAGGTTCGCGAGGGGCGGGCCAAGCCAGTCGTGCTCGACTCGCTCGATCGGTTGTCGCAGCCAAGACGCCGCGAACGGCCGCCGGTTCCCGATGCGCTTGCCCTCACGGGGGTGACCGTCAACAACCTTCAGGCGCTCGACGTTCGGATCGAGCACGACGCGATGACGGCCCTGGTCGGTCCTTCGGGCAGCGGAAAGTCGTCACTGGCGTTCGGGACCATCGCCGCCGAAGCGTGGCACCGGTTTGCCGAGAGCCTGCCGTTTTCCGCCCGCCGATTCGTCCGTCGCCTCCCGCGGCCGACGCTGACGTCCGCGTCGGGGCTGCGGCCCACGATCGCGCTGCAGCAAGGCCAAGCGCGGGCGCCCCGTCGCAGCACGGTTGCCACCGCAAGCGAGTTGTCGCCGCTGCTGCGCACGCTGTGGTCGCGCGCGGGTCGGATCGAAGGCGAGCCGTCGCAACTGTCCGCAGAGGACTTTTCGCCGGATCGTCCCGCGGGTGCGTGTCCGGACTGCGACGGTCTGGGGACGGTCGCGCACGTCGACCCGTTGCTGCTGCTCAGCGATCCATCGCGGTCCGTAGCGGGTGGGGCGTTCGCCGGCACGAAGCCCGGGGCGTTCTTCACCGAGCCCGACGGGCAGCACATGGCGACGCTGCGGGCCGCGGCCGACGGGGCGGACCTCGAGCGTCCATGGTCCGAGCTGCCGCCGTCGCTGCAGGCGTTGGTGCTGCAGGGCGCCGGCGAGCGGACTCTGTCGGTGACGTGGAGCTACAAGCGCGGCAAGCGTGCGGGCGAGCATCACTTCGAGGGCACGTGGGATGGCCTGCTCGCGCTGGTCGAACGGGAGGCGCGGAAGCGGGCCGGCAACAAGAACGCGGCGGCCTGGCAGGCGCCGTTGCGCGATGGTCCGTGCCCCACGTGCGAGGGCACCCGGTTGAGGCCGCGGGCGCGCGCGGTGACGGTGGGGCCGTGGACCCTGCCGGCGCTGCTCGATGCGCCGCTGTCGACGGTCAACCGGGCGCTGGCCGACATCGAGGCCAGCGACGCGAACGAGTCGGTGGTGCTCGATGCCCTGCGGCCCGAGATCGCCGAGCGCGTCGACGAGCTGGTCGGGCTCGGCCTCGGCCATCTCGCGCTGTCGCGCCGCACCCCGACGCTGTCGGAGGGGGAGCGGCAGCGCGTGCGCCTGGCGGGGGTGCTGCGCTCGAGTCTCAGCGAGACGCTCGTCGTGCTCGACGAGCCGGGGGCGGGGCTGCATCCGCAGGAGATCGGCACGCTCGTCTCCCGGCTGCGGGCGCTCGCCCGGCGTGGCAATACGGTCCTCGTCGTCGCGCACCGACCCGAGCTGTGGCGCGCAGCCGACCGCGTGATTGCGCTCGGTCCCGGTGCCGGATCGGACGGCGGACGGATCGTGGCTGATGGACCGCCGGCCGAGGTGCAAAGCATGGTCGAATCGCCGTCGCGTTCGTCCTCGGAGCTCGCGCCGCGGACTCTCGCGATCGGAGGGGCGCACGCCCACAACCTCGCCGATCTCGACGTGAGCCTGCCCGAATCCGGCTTCGTCGTGGTGACGGGGGTGTCGGGCAGCGGCAAGAGCAGCCTGGTGTTCGACGTGCTGCTCGCCTCGGCGCAGGCCGGTCGGGCGGTCGGCTGCAAGACGATCGCGGGGCTCGATCGCTTCGCGCACGCCGTGGGGGGACGCTGGCCCGGGCGACGCGCGAGTCCACAAACGGTGTCGACGGCGCTGTCGCTCCTGGCTCCGCTGGCCAGGACATTTGCGGCGGCGGCCGAGCAGGCCGGCGTCGAGCTGCCGCGCAACGCGTTCGCGTTCACGAGTCCCGCGGGGCGCTGTGAGACGTGCAAGGGCAGCGGTCGCGAGTCCGTCGCGATGGACATCCTCGCCGACCTCTCGCTGCCGTGCCCGACGTGCGACGGGCGTCGCTACAAGCCCGAGGTGCTCGCCGTGCAGTGGGGCGGGCTGAGCATCGACGCCGCCCTCGAGCTGCCCGTGACCGAGCTGCGCGCCCGCCTGGGTACGCCCATGGACAAGCCGGGCAAGGCCCTGGTCGCAGGTCTGTCGCGTCTCGAGGCGGTGGGCCTGGGGCACCTCGGTCTGTCGCGGCGGGTGGGCGAGCTGTCGGGCGGCGAGGCGCAGCGCCTGCGCCTGGCGGAGACGCTCGCATCCAAGGACCAGCCGGCGCTGGTGTGCCTCGACGAGCCGGCGACGGGACTGCACGAGACCGATCTCGCTCGGCTGCGCACGGTGCTGGGGACGATGACCGCGCGCGGGGATCTGATCGTCGCCGCGGAGCACCGCGCCTCGCTGATCGCGTCCGCGGATTGGGTGATCGACCTCGGACCGGGCGGAGGACCCGACGGGGGTCGAATCGTGGTCCAGGGGCGGCCCGAACACCTCTCCGAAGGGGCGACCGCGGCCGCGCTTCGCTCGGGGGTCTGAGCGAGCGGCACGTTTTTCGCCAGGCCGGTGATCCGCGGGCGGGTCGACGGGGCTCCCGAGACATGATTCGAAGGCACCACCGTCCCTGGATCTCCGCTGCGCTGGGCGCGGCGCTCGCGGCTCTCGCCGGCGGGTGTGACTCGGATGCCTCGCCGTCGGCATGCCTGCCCGAGCAGGGCTGCGACGGGATCGCGGAGATCGTGGAGGTCGAGGCGCCGCCGAACATCGCGGCGGAGCAGCCGTCAGAGTCGGACGCAGCGATGTGCCCGGCCACCCACATCGACGAGGCGAGCTACGTCGCCGAGGACCCCGAGGTGTGTGCCGAGCTCGTGGTCGAGTGCCACGACGGCTGGGTCAACCTCGATCCCGGGTGCGGGTGTGGCTGCGTATTCGCGGATTACGAGCCCGAGACGGCGGGGGCGAAAGGCGCCCCGTGGCCCGTGCCGTTGCCGCCGTGCGGCGTCGCCGGTCCGAGCGAACGAAGCGCGCTGAGTTTCAGAGACTGCTGATCCGGACGCGGCTCATCGCCGAAGCAGTCGGAGCACGAGGTGCCCGGCGATGACGACGACGAGTCCGAGGTTGCGGGGCAGGGCGGCGCACCAACGCTGCCCCGGAATTGGCCCGCCGTCGGCCAACGCATCGGCGAGGGCGCGCAGCCGCTGCGTCGAAAGCGGCCAGTCGACAATCCCGTCGAGCCAGTCGCGCGGCAGGCCGCGGGCGCCTACGCGGGCGCCGACGAGTGCGCCCGCGATTGCAGCGGTCGTGTCGGTGTCGCCGCCCAGTCGGATCGCCGAGGTGATCGCGTCGCGGGGCTCGGGGTGGTGCCGGGCGCAGTACACCGCGGCCGGGACGGTGTGCACGATGAAGCCCGAGACCCCGCGTTCGTAGCCGGCCCGCTGTCGGTACGCCTCGAGGTCGCCGCCAGGGTCCTGCCACGCGTCTTGCAGCCGTTCGCGAAACTCCGCGTCGTCGACGTCGGTGAGGACGCTCGGATCGGGCGCACGGTGGGCGAGTTGTCGGGCGAGCCGGGCCACGACGCGGGCCCCGTCCTCGGCGCGCGGATCGGTGTGCGTGATTCGAGTTGCGGCCCGAACGAGCGCGACGAGATGGGGGTCGTCGTGGGCGAGCACCCCGAGTAGCGCCGCCCGCATCGCCGGACCGTTCCCGGCCGACTCCACGCCGCTGCGCGATGGCGGCACCCCAAACAGCAGGCGGATCGAGCCTCGCAGCGTCGCGAGGCCCAGCCCCGGGGGCAGCCCTACGATCCATCGTCGGAGCTGACGGGCCAGCGATCGCGAGAACGCAGCGATGTCGCCGGCCGACTCCGCGAACGCGCGGGCGACCATCGCCGTGTGCTCCGTGTCGTCACTGAGGAGACCTCGGCCGAACAGCATCCGGTGCTGCAGCGGCGCGCGCTCGAGTCGTCGATGGATGCGCCGGGGGGACAAGCCCTCGTGCGGCAGCCCCAGCGCATCGCCGACCGCAGTGCCGAGCAGCACGCCGGCGATCGTGTCGGTGGACGGCATGCCCCAACGGAGGAGCAAGCGACGTGCCACGCGGGGGGCCGCAGGCTTGCCGGCCCTGCGGGCTCGAGGCCGTGTCAGGTTGGCAATGCTGCGTTGCGACGCTCGACAGCGTGACCTCGGGTTCAGTCGAATTCAGCGCCGACTGAGCTCGGCCTTGGCCCGAAGTCCAGCGTCGCTTGGGCGAGGTCGGTCGGCTCCTTGCCGAGAGCCTCGGCCGGCGCTTCACCTGCGACACAACGCACTCGACTGCGCGGTGGGATAGGACAAACGTCGCCGATCGAGGGGGTGCCGATTGTGTCGCGGAGTCGGGGCTTCGATACTGTGCCGCGTGATGCGTCGTTGCGTGGCCTGCCTCGTCCTCGGGCTCGGTTGCATCCCGAGCGGGGGGGAGCCGCGGGACCCGTCGGACCCGTCCGTTCGCGCGCAACCCCGCGACCACCCGGTGCTCATCCGGCCCGACTCCGGCGGACGAAGCGTCTGCGTTGTCGATGGCAACGGCGACCCGGTCGTGGGGGCCTCGGTCGGATTGGTGATCGAGGCGCTCGGTCCCCCCGGCAGCGCCTATGGCTGGGAGAGTGCGCAGATGGAGCAGACGAAGTGCCCAGACGCCCCGACGGGCATTGACGGGTGCGCGAAGCCGGCCGACTGCTTCATGGCCAACCGTGCCCTCGTAGTCGCGGCCGGAGAGACCTTCCGGTGTGGCTTGCCGCGCGGCAAGCAGCGGCTGCGGCTTGCCGCGGGTGGCTGCAACCTCGACCCGAGCTGGGTCCCACAGATGGAGCTTCATTCGCGCTTCCTCGATGTGGCGCCTCCCTTCGCCCCGGGGACCTCCGTGTTCGTTCATCAGGGTCCGTTCGGGCCGATGTCGCATCAAGAGCGCGGGATCGGCTATGCCTGGGATCTCGACGTGCCCGAGGGCACCGAGGTCCTCGCGATCGCCGACGGGACCGTCATCGGTCTGTACGCCCCGGGCCAAGGCGGCGGCTGTGAGGCACGCTTTGCCGACGTTGCCCACAACATCAAAGTCGAGCACGACGACGACACCGTCGCGCAGTACGTGCACGTCGACCCCATGGTGAAGCTCGGTGATCGCGTGATCGTGGGTCAGCCGATCGCGAAGACGGCGATCAACGGCTTCATTTGCACCCCGCATCTGCACCTCGGGGTGTACGCCAGCCGAGAGAGGATGTTCGACTCGCCCTCGCCGAGGTCGCTGCCGCTGCGCTTCGCGGGAATCGGTGCTCTGGTCGAGGGGGACCGCGTGACGGTTCCGGACGCCGACGCGGACCCGTGATCGAGATGCGTTGCTGGGCTGCGGTCGGTTCGGGCTGGCGTCAGCGGGCTCGACGGCGCCGCGCGGCGAACCCGAACAGCAGCAGGCCGAGCGCCGCGGGAACGGGCAGGGTGGGGTTGCCTACGCGGCACCCACCAGCGTCCGGGGTTTGGCCGGCGGACGGACCATCGGTGTCGCCGGTGCCATCGGTATCGCTGGGCTCGGGATCGGGGTCGGGCTCTGGGTCGGGTCCGTCCGTCGCGCCGCCGTCCGCGGTGCCGTCGTCGTCGTCGTCGTCATCGTCGCCGGGTCCATCGTCGCCGGGTCCATCGTCGCTGGGACCGTCGTCGCCGGGACCATCGTCGCCGGGACCATCGTCGCCGGGACCATCGTCGCCGGGACCATCGTCGCCGGGACCGTCGTCGCCGGGACCGTCGTCGCCGGGTCCGTCGTCACCGGGTCCGTCGTCACCGGGTCCGTCGTCACCGGGTCCGTCGTCACCGGGTCCGTCGTCACCGGGACCATCATCCGAGTCGGAGATCCCCGTCTCCGCTCCGGGTGCCCCGCAAAATGCGAGCTCCTGCTCGCAGACCCCAAGCAGCTCTGCCTCGGTGTACCCCTCGTAGATCCCCGGACCGCCGCCGCCGAACTCCTGGCCGTCGTCGCATTGGCACCACGACCCCTCGGAGTCGACCGTGCAGTACCCGTGGTCGTCCTCGCACAGCACGCCATCGGGAGGCGCCACGGGCGGGCACGCGGCGAGTTGCTCGACGCAGACCTGCGCAAGCTCGTCGTCACTCAGCCCGGTCCACGCGTTTCCACCCCCGCCCGACGGCGTACTCCCATCGACGCAGTCGCACGCAAACGAGTCGGGATCGGTGTCTACGTTGCAGGTCCCCGTCGCGTCACTGCAGTACAGCGGCGGATCCGGATCGCACCACGATTCCAGAAAGGCATCGCACTCGACCAGCAGCTCGCCTTCGGACAGGCCGGCCCACGCCATGCCCCCGAAGATCCCCCCACCAATCGCGTCCTCGCACGTACATGACGCCTGATCCTGCCCATCGTTGGAGAGCTGACACTCCCCCAACGGACTGTCACACGTCACCGAAATCGCCCAAGCCGTGCTCGGCACGGCAAGAGACAAACCAACCCCAACAACCAACGAAGCGATCCGAACCATATCCAACTCCTATCCAGCACCAGCTCGATGTCCCCACTCCGGCGCGGCCTTCAAAGAAAATGAAGCCTGCCCACGGGGACCTCGCCCATCTCTTGGCCCCAACCGGCGTGCGGTTCCCAGAAAATCGCTCGGGAGTGCGCAAGGGGAGTTGAACCGCCGAAAACGTCGGTTTCACGGGCGGTGAGCCGCTCAGGGCGGGTGAAACCGACGGATTGGGGCGTTTCGCGGGGGCTGAGTCAGGAGCTCTTCACCATGACGACACACTCTCGGCCATCCCGTTCGAGTACCCCGCGCCGGAGCAGAGTCCGCATTGCGTTGCGGACCCCGGTGTCGATTCTCCCTGATCGGCGAATTCGAGCATACTCCAGCCCGAGCACGTCGCGAGCCCACTCGGCCGTCAGACGCACCGCCTGTTCCCGAGTCACTGACTCGCCCGGGGGCAGTGCTTGCTCAGTGCACCTCTGCCAGTCCTCGCGCGAGAAGACGTCGGGGGACTCGAGCACTGCCCGGACTTCTCCACGCGCGGGCCGGTCGAAATAGCTCTGCCGGACACCGGCCTCGATGGCGGCGAGGACCCCGAGGTAGACGCGCCCACGAGCCGCGAGTCGACCGTAGTCGACAAGGCCCTCGTCGCGCAGCTCGGCCGCGGCAAGGCGGACTGCTTCGTCTTTTGCGAGGGGGCCTTGCCAGAGGAGATGGCGCCAGACTGCCGCGATCTGCTCGTCGAGCTCCAGCTCAAACAAGTCCGGGGTGTTGTCCGCCGACGGCTCGCTTGGCCGCGGACTATCGTCGCTGTCTTCGGGCCCTCGGCTCCGGAGCTCGGGACTCGGTTGGCTGGCCGGACTGGAGCGCGACCAATCTACGGGCTCAGAGTCGTCGTTGGACTCGTTCGGCGCGGTCGGCAGCGAGGGCGATTCGTGCTGCCGTACCAGTACGGGTGCGGTTGACCACTCGCCGTCTCCATCTTGCGGGAGTACCACCCCAACGACAGATTGAGAGAGTGCATCGAGTTGGCGACTCATCTCTTTGCACGCACTCACCGTGAGAGCTTCGGTGGTGGAGAGGACGAGAGCTGCTGCCCCAGTACCTAACGCCTCCGAGATTCGGTTTCCAAGGTTCTTGGCTTCGGAGACATGCTTGATCCTGACGGAATTCCCGGGAATGCCGGCGACCTCCTCTAGGAGCTGAACAACGGTCAGGTCGAGGGCTTCGTCGTCGAAGTCCGCTCGAGCGAGGGCCGTATTGAGGCGCGATGCGACGTCCGCTGACAACTGATTCGACTCCGGCTCCGCGAGCTGCACAGCGTGTACCTCGGCCTGATCGAACAAGCGACGAAGAGCTCTGAGGGGGGGCCGGCTCCCCGACACGACGAGCGCAGGCACCTTCCACGGGTCGCCCGGTTGCGCACGGGTGCATACGGCCACCGTGGTCTCGGGAGAGAGGCCCAGCCGCGATTCCACTGCGTCGATCACCGCGTCGAAAGGACCGCCCGAGTGCACGAGAAACGCCAGCGCAGGTTGTCGACGTAGCGCCTCGCCGATACGGTTCCGGTAGTTCTTGGCATCGGCGAGGTACTTGACGACCGTCTCGCCGTCCGCGCCTTCCGCCGCGTGTACTAGCCATTCCTTGAGTTCATTGAACCGACTGGCGCTTCTCGAACTGAGTTGGACGCGCGACAGGATCTCGAAGAGCTCAGAAGTCGCTCCAGAAGGCGAGTCCGCGCTGGCGTGGGGCGGGGACGCCGGTGGCTCAAAGCTCAGCTCCCTCGAGCCCGCCACGAGCGACGCACTCTCCAGCGCAAGTCGGCGCATGAAGTCCGTGAGCTCATCGGAGCTCAGGGCCTCGAACGAAACAACCGAAGTCAGTCGGAGGAACCGCTTCATGACGTCGCGCATGAGGTCGGTCCGTGCGAACGGAACACCTTGTCGATGTGCCCAGATCACGCTCCGAGCGATGGCAACCGCAACGCGCCGACTGACGACAGAGCTTGATCGGCGAGAAAAGCCCACCGTTTCATCTACGCCGAGTTCCGCGAGGAGCTCGTATGGGTCGGCTGCTTCCTCGTCGTACAGAACCTCCGCGGCCCACCACGTCCTACCCAGGGCGTTGGTGATCCCTCGATCGCGTCCCAGGAAGTTTGCTTCTGTCGTCTTCTCGCCCGGAAACCGCCACCGGACGATATCGGGCAACAGCAGGCACCCCACAAAGTTCCACACTTCGTCGCGGCACCCTTCTGTGAGCGCGAGACCACTCGTTTCGTGCAGCAGTCTTCCCAGCCGTGCGTCGAAGGCGTCAGAGCCCGGTGCAGCACGGGCGCCCGGATAGCCGCAGTCGCTGGCGAGTTCGCGCACGGCCTTGCACAGGCGACGAAGGCGATCGTTGGAGACTCGTGTGCCTCCCGTCGTCGCGAACGCCACCGCAGGGTGTTCGATGCTGGCGCCCTCACGCAATACTTCGACCGGCGCGCGACACTGCTGCGCAGCTAGGAGGGTTGCGGTCGCCCGAGGAAGCCTTGGGAACAGAGCAATCATGACTAGCCGAACGCGGACAGCCCGGCCTGGAGCGCAGTCTCGAACCGGGTTGGGTTCTGCGCGACAAGAGCCTTCAATGTCTTGACGCTGTCATGCGGGAAGTAGGTGGAGAGCATCCGTCGCAGCGTCGCACCGAGCGTCCCATCGGGGTACATCGCTGGGTTTTCGATGAAGGTTTCGTTCTCGAGTGCCCCTGTAATGAGCTGTCGTGCGATGTCGAAGCGCAGCGCGTCCCAAAGCACGCGAGCGGCATCTGAGGGAGGGCGCTCGCGTAACAGCGCTGCCACGCGCTCGTGCCTATGGTTGAGGAGAAGGCGCACCGAGCCGTACGTGGATCCCTCGAGGTCGTGAGGATCCCAGTCCAGCGCCCAAGCAGCGTCGTCGCTGTACACACTGCTCGAGAAGTCCGCCCACTCCATTGGAAATCGTGATCCGGACCCTTCGAGGAGGAGATGGTGGGTGTGTTGCCAGAGCACGGCACCGGGCATTCGGGCTGCGACAGCGTGGCTTTCGGAGGCCGCAGACACGAGGACGAGGCGCGTTTCGAGCTCGACTGCGTGCGCCAAGGAGGAACCGGGTAGGTTGACCCGGAGGGCGCGCTTCACCTCGGCCTCCGACTGTGACAAGCGTAGGTCCGCATATTCGGCCACCTCACGCGTACGTGTGCGCTCACAAAACCAGCCGACCGCCAACCGAACTCTACTACCGATGTCCAATCCGGTCTCAGCCCGGAGCGTTTTGAAATCGATGGTGATGATGCGCTCGGCGGCGACGTCGACAGCGGGATCCCAGCTCTCACTCCTGTCCCCGAGCGCGACGACGTCACTGCCTGAGTTGACCGTCAGCCATGGGGAAGCCGTAACTGAGGTTCGGACCGTCGCGAAGCCCGGACTACTCGTTCGCATGCGAGAGGCCCTCTGCGCTCAGGTCGAGGCCGACGAGCACGTGCGGCGCGCCCACCACCCAGATCGTCCACAGGCCCTCATCCGCTAAGCCAACGATCACGGACTGCTCTCGACTCCTGACGCGGCCTGCGGGGTCTCGCCAGGTTGAGATGTGGGGTCGTTCGGCTCCCACTGGCGGGTCACTCTCCTCGCCGCCTCCACCGAGGACAGGGAACACACGACCGTTCAGCTTTGTAGCCTCGGTGGCGCGACCGTGTTTGACTTGGCAGCCAAACACCCGGAATACGTGGTCATCCTCGACGAGCAGCTGTGCCTCCGGACTCAGCTCGACCTTCGGTCTTCCTGGCAACCTCCCAGAGCCTCGTGACTTGCGCGACCCGACCGATTGCGAGCCATTCGACGGGTGGTCGTCGCCCGACTCGTCGCCCCCATCGGTAGCGTAGACTGGCGAGGTAGCAGGAACCTCCGCCCAACCACGGGCGTTGGCCGAACCGGCCCCGACGAGAAGCGTCCCAAGGTGGGCGGAGACAGCGGCCAAGGGTTTGTCTTCCACGGTCTCGTGACTCGTGTCGGCGGGCGCGACGAGCTCGTTGGCGGCGTGGTCGATGTTGCGGAGGGTCACCCTTACGAAGGTCCGTGCGTGGCGGTCCGCCAAGTTTTCTGGCCGCCACTCGTCATGCGTCGGCGGCTCCGACCCCGCGTAGATTCGGTCCATGTCGTCGTCTGCCAAGAACACCCCGGCGTATTCCATGAAGTCGGTGGGCAACGCCGGACCTGGGCGGTAGTTCACGACGAGTTCCGCCCGCCGCAGGAGAGCGATGTGATGGCAGCGCTCCAAGAAGCCGGCTCCGGACACATCTCCGCCGTAGTCGATGTCCTCGCGTTCTGTTCGTACGATTCGCTTGAGCCCGAGCAGCCCGAGTTTCTTCTTGGGCTTTTTGCACCGAATTGGCTCGACGCCTTCGATTCCCTCCGTCGTGCCGCTCGCGTCGGCCTTTCTCACCGCCTGTAGAGCGCGGAGGAAGCCGTCGAACGGTGGTGTGGACTCCGGACGTGGCACAGGGAAGCGCTTCCCGTCGAGTTCCGCCTCGAACCGCATCCTGGGTTCGGAGTCACCCTCCCAGGGAACCATCTTTGGCCAGAAGTTCCACAGCATTTGGGCCGTCATGTAGGCCATTGCCTGGTCCGGCGTCCGTTCTCCGAATCGCGGGGCGAGGAGTAGGATCGTGGTTCCGAGCTCAGTGCCTTCGAAGTCGGGTAGCCCCAACTTGCGCGCGAGCCGAGTGGCCTCTGACCCGATGAGCGGGTCGACGACATCGTCTGTCTGGTCCCTGCGGCCCCACCAGTGCCGACCAGTGAAACGCCCCTTAGAGGACTCATAGTGATCCGTGAGCGCTGAGACCATGAAACGTGCCTCCCGCCGCCCATGATTCCGGCAGCAGGTGTGGACGAGGATCGTGGACGTCGCGCTCGATAGGTAGAGCGCTGCCTTCCCGTAGCCGAATGTCCCGCCGCCCCGCGACTTGTCCGGTGGCTGGCCGACGTTGCGAAGGAAGTCGACGAAGTCGCGGGCCTCGGATCCAGTATCGACGGCGTCGGCGCGCGTGGGGCCGCCCAAACCCGTCGTGCCGCGGTCGTAGACCGCGAGGGCGCGTAGTCCGCTGGGTCTTCCCGCGTCAAGGCGCTCTGATGCGTCTTGCAGCAGGGCACCGAGCGACTGCCCGTCGGTGAGTGGTCCGTCCTTTGGAATCTCGGCGAGGACGACGTCTTGGATGTGAGCTAGCTGAGCAGCGGAGAGTTCGAAGCACGAGAGGCCGAACGTGACCGTGGGGCAGTCGTCCTCTCGCGCATCCCAAGCGTTCTGCGCCGCCTCCCGAACGAGTACAGCCAGGCGATCCAACCGTGGACGGCCTAGCTGGTTACGCATCCCCTCGGATGCGAGGTTTCCGGTCGCCGAGAATCGCTCGGCCTGCATATCCAACGGTTCGATGCTCATGAGGCCCCCACAAGCTGACGACGGAACCGCCCTAGCTCGGCTGGGGGAAGGCTCGTTGCCTTTGCGACCTCCAGGTCGAGTTCATAGGAGACGCGAGAAATCGACGGATTCAACGGCGCCCTCAGTGCCGACGGAACCAGGCGAGGAAACTGCTCATCGACGCGATACGCAGTCGTTCGTAGGAGCGCGAACTTCGACTCGGCAACAGCCGGAGCGTCGAGTTCGGCCAGGCCGAGGAGCGACAAACGGTCGAGAACGAGTTCCGTGGGAGCTCCCATGTCTCGAAGTTGGTCGAGCTGATCGGAAATGCTGTCGCCAGTCGCCTCGTCCTTGACTTCCTGAACGACCAGCAGAAGAAACGCTCGACCGGCTCCGTCCAGCTGGTCGATACCGTTAATCGTGACGCGCTTGGCTGGGGACCTTGCTGATGTCTTCACTTCGATCGCGCCGTGTGCGGAAATGAAGTCCTGGGGTTCCCCGGTAGGACCAGTCCAGAGCTGCGCAGCCTCAGAGGACAGCCGGCTCAGTTCTAGTAGCTCAGAGAGTTCTCCGAATGCCCCGAGCAGTACCGACTTTGATACGGGGCGCTCCGCCTGCCGGATCAGCGCCCGCCAGGACTCCAACACGCGCGCGCACAGCTTGGCCGGCGACAGGTCGCTGACCATCAGTTGGTCGAGCATCGAGGCGGCGATTTGATTGAAGACGCGGTAGAGGCTCGGCTTGGGACAACGGATATCGATGAAGACACGAGTCCTGCCGGTGTCGACGAGACGTCGGCGGAGAAGCTGGACCCCTTGGCTGCGCCGATCTGTCTTGACCTCGTCGTCGCGATCGATGGGAACGAGCACGTGCCGCGTTCCGTCCGAGTCAGCCGCGAGGAGGACAGGCCCGTGTGTGGTCTCGAACTCGGGGAGGACTCGAGACGAGTAGCCGTCGCGAGAACCCAGACCCTCGATAACGGCCCACGACTCGTCGATTCGCTCTCGTGTTCCCGTCACTCGGCATCCTCCTGGTCCGTATCACTCGCTTCCTCGTCCTCGAACAACTCTTCCTCGTCACGTTCGATCCCAGAGAGGTCTACGTGTACATAGCTCTGTGGAGTTTCCTTGCGCGCCTTGGGAAACGAAAGCGCGACGCCGACGATGTGATCTACAGCTCCGAGTGATTCTCGGTGACTCTTCGAGTTCCGCATTTTTTTTGAGTTCGCCGAGATCGGGACGAGGAGCAACAGCGGCGCGGCGTCGGGAGGGCGAGGCCCGCTCCCTCGTTCCGACTCGGGAAGGTCGGCCTGAAGGTAGGCCTGTGATGTGATGGTGCCCAGGTTGGCGTAGGAGTCGTCACCCAACGATTTGAGCTTGGCGCGGTTGGTGAGGTTGACCTCGGCACCGGGCCCGAGGCGTAGGGTCCCTAGGTCTGCATGTTTGTGCTTGCGCTGCGCAACGACGACGTTCCAAGAGCGCAGATCCCCCTCTGCCTGCTGGGCACGGATGTAGCCCGTCACGTTGGCCCGCTGCAGGTCCGTGTGCCGCTCATGGACGTCGTACGTGTCCAGAAACTCCAGGACCAGGCGAACCGGTACGTTGCGGTGGATGCGGTACTGACCGTCGACCTCCGCCTTTGGAGCTTGTTCCAATAGCCTCCGCGCGGCCCGCTGGTTTTTCTGCAACCACTCACGGTCCCGGTGTCGGTAGAAACGTGCCTGCGTGGTCGTGTGAGAGTAGGCGATCTTGCATGGGATTGCCTTGCCCATCTTCAAACGCGATGTGATCGCCAGGGACGGATGCGTCCTGATTCGCACCCCGAACTGGACCGGTGTTAGCTCCTCGGTTTCGTAGCGGGCGATGTCGTTTCGGATTTCTTGTTCAACGGTCGCAAGCGAGACGAACGCTTCCCTGAGCTCGTCCGTCATCCAGATCCGCGGCAGGTCCTCGTACCCAAAGCGATAACCAAACCACCGTCCCATCTGCAGTAGTGTGTCGTAGGCGGAAGCGGACCGGACAAAGAGGCTGACGAGAAGTCCCTCCAGCGTGAGTCCGCGGGAAAGTGTGTTCCCGCCGATCGCGATCTGGGTCCTCGCGGTGTCAGTGTAGGTGAGCCTTTCGAGGCTCTGGCCATTCTCGACGATTATGGAGGTCTCCTTCATTACGTCCGGCAGCAAGGGGAGGAGGTCGTCGAACGTGTGTTCGGGATTGTTCCATTGACTCGCAGGGACCCGTTCCCGCTCGTCGTTCCAGAGCGCACGCAGGCTTGCGAGAACGGCTTTTGTGCCTCGCTTCACAGCTCTTGCACGTGCATTCCAGTGCTGCTCAACGACGGTCTTGATCCTCTCATGCGAGTCGGCGTAGAGAGTCGTGTGTACGAGCATTGACGAGTGATCGTCGTGTTCCCGCAACCTTCGCGCCGTACAGGCGAGTGCGAAGTAGTCCAGAGCTTTTTCGAGCGAAGGCGTGAGTTCGGGCTCGAATGTGTCGCGTACCCTCGCCGACCTTGGGCGGAGCAGCTCGATCTCGTCCTCGTCGACCGTTCGGACCATGTCGATCCCGTCGCTCTCGAACCCATCATCATCATATTCGAGCGGTTCGCGACCGAAGAGC
>JGI12316J15310_10000927_pt3 | contig 14633 bp, 6 predicted proteins | sample MarCyaLeptolynsp_FD_15310 | JGI IMG/M metagenome (IMG submission 15310)
ATTGTCGAATTCATGAGATCCAACCATCAGATTGCAATATTGATAATGCCCATATTCTGGGTGATAGGGAACCAATTGTTCAGCCCATTGTGGTTGCCAATGGTCGATAAAATCCGCTATCTTCTTAAGGTTTTTGGGATAGATATAATATCGATCTAGATCTCCATCGTAGGTAGCTGTTCCATAAAATTCCAGGGTATAATTGCCATTGAGGTCTTCATCCAAATAAATGCGCGAAGGATCTCCAAATTCGTCCAAATACTGTCCTCCATTTATATCCACTAAGCCATTCGCAGTTAAGCTGATTGGGTTTCTCCAGCTAGGTCTACGAATGATTATATTCGAACCGGGATTGTTGTCGTCAATCAACCGATGAGGTAAGATATTTGTTTCATTAAAGATGGAAAGTGGAAATTTCCAAGGCTCAAATTTGTTGCTTAATGCATTTAAACTCAAATTGGGATTAAAGCCGCCATTGTCATTTACCTTGCCATACTGACCATTGGGACTCATGTCGATCATCATGGCATTATAGGCTATTTCGCAAGGGTCGGGATTTTTGCAGTTTTCCTCACACTCTTTGATCAACTGATTGTATTCCGCTTCCTCCAGGCATGGGTCACAATTTGCATTTACAGCGATATTAAATGTGCTGCTAGCGTATGATGCTCCCAATTGGTTGGCGCATTCTGCGCAATCGTAATCGCAATTGGCAGTTAACTCTAAGCGTGTAATTTCCTCTTGTTTAAATTGTTCTTCGGTTTTAAGGCATTGGTTGGATGTAAAGAAATCTTCGAAATACAAATCCAATCTTTCAAAATCGATTTTTAAGGTCTTGCGCAAATTATAGGCTCCAGCCTCTAAACTATCTGAAGTCTTCCATTTGTTTATTTCAGTCCCCTTTATATAATTATCTTGTAAAGGAGAAATGCAGTCAACACTATTGGTATATAAGTCAAAAACTTTGTGGGTATTGGAAGAGCCTCCATCTATGCCAGGTAAAAATTCATCTCCACATTCGTTGAGTAAACTTACTTCCACATCCAATACACAATCGTAACAATAGTCTAAAGTTTGGGCATTGGGATCTTCACAAGTATGGGTATATCTTTCTGCATTAATGGTATACTCAAACTCATGTTCTTCATTGGCCAATATGGCTAAAACCCTGGTCATTTCCCTGGTTCCTTGTACATAGTCAAAATCTTCCATTAGGCCATAATTGTCCGTACTTCTGGCTTTGCCCAAAAGATCTACCATGGCAGAAGTAGGGCTTGGAATATTGCTTTCTAAACCACTTATGCCCTCTGGTGGAGGACCAACCAAATAGGTGGCTACTGTATTGTCGCTGGAGTTGATAATACTCACACTGGCTTGTCCATTGGCATCGATAGTAACATTCTTTTTGTAATTGGCTGCCAATCCTGCATCCGAAGCAAAAAGCACATCCAATTCCCTTTGAAAAACATTGGCATAAATGAATTTACTCTGTTTGCCTGAGGCCAAGTTGAAATCCTCTCCAGGAATGGTTTTTGCAATTACCCTACCGGTATTGTCTTTGGCATAGATTGTTTGGCTGAAAGGAAAACCTCCAGCATCTGGGACATACATGTCCTCATCAACAGCATTGCTGGAATTGTTGCTGGAATAATACTTTCCTGCAGAAGCTTTGGTGGTAGTTGTAGAAAAGGGATCGGTGGGATTCTCACATTTTGCAAAGGTTTTTTCAAAATCTTCATTGCTGTATGGATCACCAGTTTGATTTTGGTTAAAGGCACTGTAAAACTCGATGGAAGGATTGTTATTTGTAGGTGCAGGTAATGCTTCAATGGCTGCTCTTCCCCTATTGTCGTAAAATATTTCGCTTACTATTGCCTCATTCCTGTCGTTTTGGTTTACTACGGTTTGTCTTGTTCTACCAGAACCATCTACATAAGTCATGCTGTATTTGTTCTTGCCGTCTTCTGTAAATACCGCCTGATAGCTCCAGTTTTTCTCCAAATCATGCACATTGGTATTGAGATCGACATAATCTCCAAAGGCAGAAACATTGGTAGTAGGATTACCATCACTGGACCATTTGCCCACAAAATCATTTTGATAGCCATCTTCTTTTATCTTGCCCTTGCCCCTTACTCTATACAAGAGATATCCTTTGTCAAAGACGATGGGGAGTTTATATGATAATTCTTTTGTATTTATTCTGGAAGCCTGATAAAAAGGATTTTCTGGCAAATCCATAGAAGCTGCAGACATGGTATTGTTGATGTTTCCATTATCGATACTGCCGCTGCCATCATAACTATTGTAGTGCACCCACTCCAACTCATAGGATTCTGCATTGGACTCCGCACCTGAAATCCCAGTCCAGGATAATTCGATCATATTATCATTGGCATGGATGGTTGAACTTAAATTGCTCGGTTTATCGTTTCTATTGAAATGGTAAGCACGATCCACATGGACTTCTGCCAGCAGGTAGATATCCAAATCCGGTACATAAGGTCCTTGAGTAATGGTGGCTTTAATGGAGTGAGCACCTTCCACCCTGTAGAATGCTTTTGCAGTAGAGGCATCGTCCGGATCATAATTAATCGTTAAGGAAATATTCTCAGAAGGTGCAGATGTAAATCCGCTTCCCGTATAAAAGTCATAATCAATTTGCAGGTAAATGGTAGATTGAAATGGAAAAGTTTGATCTTCTAATGTAGTTGGATCAATGCCAAATTCTACTACACCATATACCGCATTGTTGTTGTATTTATTGACCCAACTTGCATCCAACATGTCGGTCTTTTTTCCATCAATTGCTTCTACATCATTGTTGATGGTAAAATCCGATGTCTTGCTGCCAGCAGTATGGGTGCTTGGATAAATTTCTTCTTTCGCTTGTAAACCTAATGAGGCAACTAAGCAAAGAAACATCATGCCTATTGGAAGTGCTAGTCTTTTAGTATCCATAGTTGTTGATAAATTGATAAGTTGAATATTTTGAATTCGGTTCGTATTTGCCTTCTCTATAGTCCATAAAGGTGGATATGGGTTGTGAAAAGGCAGAAATGTCTGTATTGTATTCTTCGATAATTATTTCATAAGTATCTACTTTTCTTTCTTCTTCCAGGACAATTAGATCGAGATTGGGTTTGAAGGCAATACCATGAAATAGCCCCTTTTCAGTATCCACATCTATTGAAATCTCTAAGAATTCATTCTCCCTAAAAACCAGGGTATGTCTGGTCAATTCTCCCTTCTTCTCCATTTTGCTCGCTACTGCCTTCTTCTCCAAATCCTTAATTAGAGAGAGGTTATTGATAAATTGGTCCTTCTTCAGCAAATCCAGTTTTTCGTTCAGGAGTATGCTTTCACTCTCATGGTCGATAATGATGCTTGTGCTATCCAAAGAATAGGATTCTGTCTGTTCTACTTTAGAGTAAATGTGATCCCCTATTTTTTCCATCTGCATCTGGTAATCACTAACTACTACGCCAAGCGCCGAACTTTTCATTCGAATTTGATAGGCATAATTTTCTTGCGCCATGAAATACTGATAAGCAGTTTCATAGGCCTCGCTGAAGCTTTGGGCTTCAAGAGAAGCAGAAATAAAAAGCAGTATTATTATTCCTAATCTTTTCATTTTTGTTGGCTTCTTTTTACACTCTCTTGAATGGTCATTACTCCCCTCTCTGTTTCTTTTTTCACACGAATCAGATTGCCGTCTTCATCGTATTCATAGAAAGTGGCATAGTTGTTTTCATCCAATTCTGCTTTCAATTGCATATTGATCGGATCATAGACAAAGGATTTCATATTTGCATTGAAAGGGAATATGCGGATATCGTCAAAATAAACGTCCTGTGATCCTTCATTGACTAACTCAATGCGAATCGCATTGGTTTCTGAAGGAATGATGAACTCCTCTTCGATTTGTTGCCATCCATCGATAATTGGCCCTTTTGCTTTATGGGTTAAAGGGCTTTCTGCGGTTCCTTCGAATACCAGACTAATTCCTGCATCTGTATAGGTATGTTTGTTGAATTCATCACTTTCTTTCACCCAGGCACTGAGTACATACTTATCCCCAGCTTGCGGCTTAAAAGAGCTGATACATTCTTCACAAGAAGTACAGAATTCATAATCCTCAACGTGAATAGTCTGACTAAACTCTTTATCTGGATCATTGACACAGGACTCTGTATAGGTTACATTTAGGGTAACATTTTTTGGTCCAGCCGCATCATAACGCACTTTGGGATTAACGTTAGTTGAGGTTTCGCCATTCCCAAAATTCCACAACAGATCTGCAGCTTGAATGTCTCCCTCAACTTTGAATTCAATATCGTCTCCTAAGCAGTATTTATCATAATCCCACAGAACATTTACATTCTTGTCTATATTCTCTAAAACATGCACTTCTTGTATTGCTTCTACAGTACAGCCAGGATAGCTAATTTGCACTTTGATTTCATTGGGGTCGTTGGGGTCTGTAAGATCATTGAAAATTCTACCAAAACTCAATTGCCCATAATTGTAAGAAGCTTCATTTACATTATTGACAAACCAGTTCGTGGCCGTAATTGCTTTGGACAAAGGACTTAATGTAAAAACATGACCAACCACATAATTTTCATCTTGACAAGCATCTGCAATTGTATTTAGAAAGGATACTATGGGCGCATCTACATCAACAGTTTTAGAAACTTTTGTTGTGCAGTTAGATGAAAATATAACTTCTAAATCAGTGATAAAACTTCCTGATGAAGTATAGGTATGGTTTAAGGTTGTATTTATAGGATTGCCTGAAGGAATGGTGATTACTTCTGCAGAACCATCCCCATAAATTAAACTAGCGGAAAGGGGTTCGATATTTGTAGAAACAATATTGGCACTATTGTTATTGACACAAATATCAGTTGGAGCAGTATATGTAACTCCCCCATCAATAACATCAATCTCCTTAGTAGCAGTGGCTGCTGTACATCCAGATACATCAGCAGTCAAGGTTACAGTATAGGTACCAGCAGTCATGAATTGATAAGTAGGATTTTGATTATTGCTAGTTGCCAAACCTCCAAAATCCCAAGTATAATTCGACATGGTATAACCCGATGGGACTGCATTTGGGCTAGGTTGATAATCTGCACCTAAACATATGTTATCCTCGTCAAAATCAATTTCAACCCCTTTGACGTCAATTTGAGCAGAAAATGCATTTAGACAAGATTGTAATGCAGATAATCCTGGGTTGCTTGTAATCACATCAAGATTTACATTCTTTGTTCCAGGACTTGAATATGATTTCGTAGTATTTGTTGAAGCAATAGCAGGACTAGAATCATCTCCCCATTTCCATTGATAATCTGACAAGGATAATGAATTATTTGGTGCATTAATTGTAACACTTAGTGTAGGGTGTCCAAAGCTTTCACCGACACACAATTCAGTAGGTAATCCACTCACAGTTATATCAGAAGGATCTAATACTTCAATGGATTTGGTAACTACATCTGTACAACCACCACTCTGAGCACTAAACTCTATCTTTACTTCATAAGTGCCAAATTGGTTGAAATTGTAATTAAACTTAGAGTTACCAGTTGATTCAACGGTAAAAGTAGACTGTCCTGGCTTTTTTACAGACCATTTTATTTCATCTAAACAACAATCTTCTTCCGTACAATTAAAGGCTCCAATAAGTGCGGATAATTCTATGTTTCCTAAACAAATTTTTGCAGGAGGATTAAAGGTAATTGCGGGACAGCAGTTTGTTCTAGCTTGAGGATTCTGGTCCCAATATAAATGTTTAGTAAAAGTTCCATTCCCAGTGATTCCTTTCGGTGCTTTTAAATTACCTCCATCATTTGTAATATATGCTAAATCATTTTTGGTAAGATCAATAGAAATAATCTGATTGAGAAAGTTTTCCGTAACACTATTGGCATTATTGACACTATTATATTTAATGTTTGAAGCATCTGGTCTTCGAATATTAAATGAAACTCTATCTGGAACTGCTATAGTTGTACATGGGCTTATTGCAGAGCAAAATGTTGTTACATCACTACCATGATAATAACCACTTACTGTCTTGTCTAATAATCTGGAATAATAATCATCCAAAAATGTAGGAAAACTGGCATCAAATGAAGAAGCATATTCCTTCATTTTTTCATCAACCACCATTAACTTGACATTCCAATCTTTACATTCATTATCAAAAGTGCAACTTCTATCCATAGTTGCTGCATAAAAGGCCCTAGTTAATCCAAAATTTTTGTCCGTGATATTTGTATTGGGTGGAACAACAATAACATGTTCATTATTCGTTGGAGCAGTCAATACATAATTGTCACCATACCAGGTATTATCAATGTCCAAAGAGAGATAATATACTCCTGGAGGAACATTTGTAAATTGATAGTTTCCATAAGAATACCAAGTCGAATAAGTTGTAAAATCATCAAACGGAGTCTGTGAAGGGTTTTGAGATTTTCTTAACTCTACTTTAAAACCATGAATAGGTCCATCAATTGGATTTCCTATGCCATTGGACAAATACCCATTTCTATTTTTATCTTCAAAAACATATCCTGAAATTGTTGAACCCGTAGCACCTCCAGGAGGGCCAGTTGTGCAAGCGCAATTCCATTTGGTAATACCGTTAGTCTTAGTAATAGATCCAGTTATATTTAATCCAGTCTCTACATCTGAATTATATTGGGTATTTAAATTTTTAACCTTAACATCAATAAAATTGAAATTAGAAGTTGCTGAAGAAATAAAATCCGTGGAAGTAAGATTGATTGTTACTGCTGGGTTTCCGGATGTAGGACCTTGCACCCATCCAGAAGTTTGGGCTTTACCATTTAGATAAACTTGGAACTCATCATCTGCATAAATATTTAATACTCCACTTGGAATTGTTGAAGTATTATTTAAACAAAATATATACCTGTATGTAATTATGGTATTGGCGTTAGGTATTGGTGGCGGAAATGTTGTAGAAATCCATCTTGAACCAGCCTGAGCAGTTGGGCGAACTTCAGGTGGAGTATTTGTATTTTGTGGTGTGTTTATCACAACTGCAGGTACTAATGCTGAACTCTGTACAACTTGCCATTTCGCATCATTGGTTCCAGTACCTAAAGTCCCAGATCCTGCACTATGGTTAAATCCAGTATTTAAACTCAAAGAACTTACCAAGGTTCCACAAGCTTGTCCATATCCGAATTGCATTTGCAATGAAAGCATCGCAAATAATCCTAGGGAATATTTCAATAAATTTTTCATGCTTTTAATTTTCAATTTCATTATCACATTCTACCAATACTTTGCGAAGAATTAATCGTTCTTCAGTAGGTGTAACTTTTATGCTCTTCCTACCAGAATGTGCCTCCTCTTCACTGATGTTTGAGCTTTCAGAGACCTGTTCAAAACTGAAGTGATCGTCCGAGCAATCTTCGGTACCATAATCTTCAAATCCATCAAAAGCAATATGACGATAACGTGCATTTTGAGCTACTGCAGTTGGTAAGGAATGCTTGTACCCAAAGATTGCGGATGAATATCTACCCAAAGCATCTCTACTTTCCAGCTCTTTGCCATAAGGGTTAAAAGTGGTTGCCTCTGCTGCAAATATCCATTGGTCTCGATTTGCTTGCCAGTCTTTTCCTGGAAAGGAATTGACTGTCCAAAATGGTTGGAATTCATAAAATACTCCATCCTCCCTGCTATTCACATTATCGTTTACCCGTGTTTGCAATCGATCTGTCACATAATTATATTCTCTCCAGGGTTTCCATATCCCTTGGGTTCCTCTTCGATATGGATTATATGCAACACCATCGGAGAACTCTTCTCCATCTTGCATTACTTCACAATTGCAATAAATTTTGGATTGTTGGGTAAACTCCATCGCAGAAGCTTGCAATACTTCTTCAAATCTTAATTCGTCTGGATTCCCGTCTCCATTGCTATCATACAGAGGATTTTGCTTGCTAACCACCTGACCTACAGTCATGCGTTGTTGGTTGGTTCTCGCCGGTTCAATCACCTTAATGAGCGCAGCTGGAATTGGAGCCACATCAACCCCATCTTTATCGATAAACTTGGTATTAACTCCATTTACAGACACCACCCAAGCGGTACTTATAGATCCATTGGTATTGATGGCTACCTTATCGCCAGACATCAAACCTAAGTTCAATGCTGCTGCATTGTTCATGTTAATCTCAACATCCCAATTCTTGTAAACCGGACCCATGTGTTCATAGGCCCAATAAGCTGGATATTTGAAGTTATACAAGGGATCACCAAATTCATTTTCTACTTGGGTGAGAATAACTTCTCCAGATTCAGCATCTCTAATCAGATTCTTGGTTTTGGCAACAGACTTTTGATCGTAATAAATGGTTTCATCCAATATTCCATGGCGTTTGACCATTTTACTTACTACAATGGAGTTGTATTTGGTAACTTCTTTGCTATAGGTAGGCCAAACCAAAGGAACAACCACTGGTACAATGGCCAATTGAAAACCATCAATATTAAAGTCTGTAGAGCTACTTGTACTGAAGGATAAACTTTTTCGAATATCCGTGATTATGTCATATTCCAATCCAATATACTTTTCACTGATATTCCCACTTTTATCCATGACCATTGCCCGACTTGAAATCCTGCGATCAGACAATTGTTTGTATCTGTATTCAACCCCAGAGTAATGGGTTTTATCTCCCTGTTTATACTCCAATACTGACTTTGGCTTACCGTGCATATCGTTTAATTCTACCACATAGCCTTGAGAAGTTGCTACATAATCTTTAGAGCTAATTTTTAGAAATCCCAATACATCATCACCCGGTTTGCGATGAGCAGATTTGATTTTTACATCTTCTACCCTAGTTGGGAAATCATAGGCGGTATAGAATTCATTAACCGTGCGAATTGGTTCTGCACCATTGTTGGGATTATCTCCCAAATGTTTAATTGTAACTTTTCTATACCCTACTGATGCTCCTGGGAAGTACAATTCTCCCATTGGTCTTTCCAAATAAAACTGCTCATCTGGAACCAAGACCTTATCTACATCATAGTAGATGGGCGACCTAAACGGGTTTTCCTCATTGCCTAAAATAGGTTCATAAGATGCTACCCCTGAGCTGATGACTTTATTATACTGGTCAACCATGCTGTAATCATACTCTTGACCATATTCTTGGTTATCATGCACATCAGCTGTCATGCTTTTCCAATTATCAACAATGGTAATTTTCTTTACCCGATGTCCTCCACCTTTTTTCTTGCCAATAGGATTGTGCAATCGAACCCAAGATTTTTCACTCTCTATGGTTTTACCGATACCCCGATTGCGCATATCGTCATCAATGCCATTAACCAATTGTTTGATTGAAGAAAAAATGCCAACGAGTGCTTTAGCCATAGAAACTACACCTGATTCATTCATTCTTGGTTGTTGGTAAGCTATTGCCGGAAAGTTCTTTTTCACCAAATTAAATGTGGCGTAGGAGACTGGATTGTATTCCGATCTGGCCTTCTTTACCTTGAGCGTAATGATATTTCCGCTAACAGTAGGCACATAGCTGTAATCAATTTGTGCATAACCTGTGACATACTCTTTCTTAGTTGCACCTGGATCATTTGCAGAACTCTCTATGTTGGTCTTCATTTTGAAATACAATTCTTGTATAAACTTGGGCTGACCAGATGCTTTATTTACCCCGGATTCATAATCAATAAAAAAATCTTGCCAGCTTAAATTTTGATGATGATCATCATAATGATCTGGCATTTTTAGGTGTATATAATCAAAGGAAGTAGTGCCTAAGGATAGTTCTTGGCCATTACTCACTGATGGACCAGCGGAAACACCATGCACCTTGAACATTTGCATGGCTTTCTTATTCTGCACAAAAGCATAATCGTCCGCTTCATAATCCACTGTTATTTTCCCTCCTGATGGCAATATGATATCCTTCAAATTCCAAGCAGCAGCATTTTGATCCGCCTTAAATTTTTCATCTGAATTGTTTACATAGTCCTGTCTGGTGTAAGGATATTCATCGTTGTTTGGTGTTCCCGTTTCTTGAAATGTTCCCCAACGATCGGAAGATTTTACTGCATAATCTAAATCATTAGCAACCGCGATTTGATCGTAATAGCTAAAAACGTATGGGGACAACTTCCCCCTCTTGGAATTACCATAGGTAAAGTACACCGCTTTCAAGGTTAGTTTACCTCCATTGCCATTTGTAATTCCATTGCATAATTCTTCATTATCTGGAAAGTATTCGAAATGAACCGTTTTGATGGGTACGGCATCATTGGGATTGTCTATTTTATCTTGCTTAGAATACAATTCTATTCTATTCAGGCTCCGCAATCTTGCACTGCCTTTTCCACCAGGTTCACCAGCTGCTTCCTGACCATCATTTCTTAATTGTGTATTTAAGTAGAATTCTGCAACATGTGTTTTGGTCTCGATGGAATGCAAGTATTTTACCTCCTTCTCTCCATAGATATAATTGGCTTTATCATCTCCCTCTGCATCACTTCCTTTACTGAAAAATCCTGGATTATAACTGGCTTTATAAGCTGCATCGCTATAAGGTGTTCTCCATTTGTATGGATTTAAATCTGAGGCAACAGTTGTATAATTGAATTTGGTATAATTTCCCAAATCTTCATCTGAAGGTCCATTTATATCATCTACATCTGCATAATCGCTGCTGACAATTGCAGTCAATAAAAAGGCAGTAGGATAAGCAGGAGTTTCTACCTTATCAAAGTAATTGTCTAAACCATTTCCATTAGATACAGAAGCATCTCTGGCTGAATAACTAACTAGGCCATTTGCATCTGGCGAGTTGCTGATCGCAAAAGTGGCTTCCTTTTTAATGAAATTATAAATCGGATCACTATAGATGTAACGTCTTCCATCTGCGGAATACACATTGATTTCAGATATGTGGTGTTTTTTTCTTTTGGTTGGTCCTAAAACATCATCATATCTCTTTTTCGATCCGGAAGAAATATACTGACCATTGGCTTGAAGATTAAAGGTATTTAAGGCGTAATCACGCACTTGGGAGAACATGCTGTAATTCTCTGCCTCTAAAGCTGTATAATGCACTATGGCTTCATTCCTAGCTTGTCTTTTGACATTTAAATTGATCAATGGGTTTAGTCCCAAATCCAATTTCTGTCCTTTTGAGGTTGTATAGGATCTTTTTGCGGATAAATAATTGGTTCTATCGTCTACATCAAAGGAGATGGCATCAAAGCCACCAAATTGATTAAAATGATCGGGGTTCGCAAGCACATTGTGTTCACCAGATTTCCTAAAATAAACCGGCTCAATATCTGTAGATAATACCTCATCGCGGAAGTTTAAATAAGGATATGTACTGTTTTTGTGATCCCATCTACCAGTAAAGGTATAAGAACTGTTAGAAGCGGTATTAACACCACCTCTAGCTGTATTTAAAGCTCCAACTTCTAAGCCACCTAAATCTTTACCGCTAGAAATGTTAAAGTTGAAATTGTCAAAAACTGTTCCCACATCATTTCTGTACAAACGATAAGATCCACCTATGCCTTCCCCACTCACAGAAAAGACATCAAAAGTTGCTGCAGCAACTGGCAATTGTTTAACCTCTTTGGAATAACCCACATCTTTCTCTCTATTGAAATCCAATATTGGATCGCTGTTTTTTACACCTGCGCTATGGTATAGGTATCCAAAAGCAGGTTTAGGTATAGGACCCTTAAAAAATAAATCCTGTTCTGAGTAATAGCCTTTGATTTTTAAGTTCTGATGGGTTCCAAACATTTCAGTACCAGTAGTAAAACTTACAGAGAGACTTCTATTCGTCATGGAGTTGGTAATCTTAGGCGTATAGGTAGGCGAAGAAAAAGAAATGCTACCGCCTGCATTAGGGCTTCTTGAGCTTGGCGAATATCCATCAAACCCAAAGAAGTTGAGGATCTTATTTACATCATGTCCGAAATCACTGAGTTCATCTGAAGCACTTACCCCAAATGAAACCTCTTGCAATCCAGCTCGAGAATGAAAGGAAGAACCTACTCTTGCAGATAAATGGGGGTTAGTCATTTTATCCTCTGACTCCTTCACTACCATAGAGAAACTAACTGTAGGTTCAACACCTACACCTGAAGTTCCTACACTTAAGCCTAAAGATGCAGTAAAGGGAGATTTATTTTTCTCCGTACCTCCAATGCTTGGATGAAACTGATAATCCAATCCAATGCCTGAATAATTGTTGTACTTGGCTCCGAGACCAACACCCAGACCTAATGCTTTTTCCGTTAAATCCGTACCAAACAACTCCCCTATACTGGTCGTAGCCAAACCTCCATAAGTTCTGTTTTGTTTGATGTTATAGGTTTTAACCAATGCTTCACCTTTAAAATCATCAGGAACTCCTCGAACCGATCTACTTATTACACCTGGATTGATGTTCCAACCCAATCCGACCCAACTGGCTTCTTGTTCCATGCTTACACCTGCGCTATAACTAAGGCTTATGGGATAACCTCCAACATCCATTAATGGAATATTGTAGGAGAAATCTCCAGAAAATGGGTCTACCATATCTGTCATTCCCGCAGGGGTAAAACTTTGGGTTTCTGGTTGAGAAGGCCCACTTGTTAAGGCTAGCACTGCAGTAGGATAAAAAATCTGGAAGAGGAAAGTCATACTTACCAGAACTGCAATGGATTTAAAAAGCTGTGAATCTCTATACATTCTTAGAATAATTTAAATGGGTTCTTTGTTATCATTAATTAAGTGAGAATAAGTTTAGGTGGATGCTTCAATTTATATCCATCGAATACAAAATCGTGATCTCCAGTTTGAAAAATTTGATCTTTAAAAGTGATTTTAAAGTCTTCTATCTTAGTTTCATCCAACTCAAATTGCACATGAAAAAGAATTTCATTTTTCAATCCTCGATAATTTTCATAATGGGTGAATATTGGTTGGATAGTATCCTCTACTATTCCAATGAACATTTTAGCATGCTCAAACTCTAATTTTTTAATTCTTCTTTTTAATTCTGCTTCGTTCTGAATTCCCAACTTCAATATTTTGTCCTCTTGTTCTTTGGTACTAATTCTCATTTGAAAAGCGAGCAGCTTAATTCGATCTTTATCTTCAGTAGAATTGTCTGCATTTAATGCCTCTGGATAATGCAACATTTGAAGTTTGAGCTTCTCTGTTTCTCGCTCTATTAACAATCCAGAATCTGGACTTTTCAACCATTCTAAATATGCAGTTTTGCTATTAAACTCTTGGGGTATACTTTGGCAAGCGTAGGCTAAAATCACGAGGACTAAACCGTATAGAATCTGCTTCACCATATTGTTAAGAAATCTTAAATTATTCGTTAAATAGCTCCATTTCAAGGATGTGTTCTCTCAAATTTATGGAGAGAAAAGGCTAAAAGTCAAGTCGACTTATTAACAGCTCTTAACAATTTTTAGATACAGATGTAGATAAAAAAAGGCAGGATTTTTGGGCGAAAAAAAAATAGGTTGCTTTTGACTAAAAAAACATTTTGGACTTATCAACAACTTATTAACAATTCCATTTCACAAGTTAATCTTGATTTTCGCTTTTTTCTCTCTTTTTGAAAATTCGTCGGAAAAAAGACGTCTTTTTCTCTAGATTTTCTTCAGAGGAAATTTCTTCTTCTTCTTGTTTTTCTTTTTTCTTGAATAATTTATTGAACCAGGAATTCTTCTCCTCGTCCAATTCGCTATTTTCGTCTGGTGTTGGATTTTGAGTTCTTTCTGCTTGCTTTTCTTCTTTGGTCTTTCTTTTTTCTCTTTCTGCTTTGATTTTTTCAGGTATCAATTCTCCTTGAAGATATTTTTCCTTTTTCAGCTCATTCCCCTCAGAATATAAGATTATTAAACCATGTTTCTTGCCCATTTTATACTTGCCCTTCTCTGTTAAAACACCATTCTCATCCCATTTTTGATACACCCCATGTTGTACATTATTCTTGTAGGTATATTGTTCCTTAACATTGCCCTTGGGATAGTACATTTTCTTTTCCCCTTGAAGTTGTCCTGCCTCCCATTCTTGGGTTTCTATAAAATTTCCTTGTACGTCCCATTGCTTCCACAAAGCATTCTTCAGCCCATTAGAAAACTGTCCGGAATAAATCAATTTGTCCTTTACAAATACTTCGTATTTGCCATGCAATAACTTTCCGTGAAAACCACCAACATTGCTTAATATTTTATCTTTTAGATACCAATAATAGACCCGATCATTAATTACTTTAATATTATTGGATTCTGTGGTTTTAACCTTAGCCAACACAATGGTATCGGATTTAACAATCTTTACCGTCTTCTCCATTGGAATATCCATTTGTTGACCTAATAAGGAGGTCACAAATAGAAAACTAAAAAACAAGCATATCGCCCTTAAATATCTATTCATCGTTTTATAATTTCTCTTTCTTCGCCTTTATACTTTAAGGTAACCTGGCTTTCGGAATATTGGATTACTTCAACACTATCATAAAATTCCCCACTTTTAATCAAATGTGCCCTTCCGTTAATGGTCAATAATCCCACTCTTT
>JGI12316J15310_10000390_pt5 | contig 14630 bp, 13 predicted proteins | sample MarCyaLeptolynsp_FD_15310 | JGI IMG/M metagenome (IMG submission 15310)
TCGATGTCGGCGATCACCACCCGGGCGCCCTGTTCGACGAAGGTCTCGGCGATCGATCGGCCGATCCCAGAGGCGCCGCCGGTGATCAGCGCCACCTTGCCGTTGAGCCGTTCCCTGCCGGCCACCATTTCCATCCCCCGTTTGACCCTGTCGCCCGTCTCGCGCGGGCTGAACGGGCCGCAGTCTAGGCCACGGGGTTCGGCGCGCGCATCCCCAATCGTCGGGGATCGGCGGGTCCGATCCGCGTGCGGTGCAACAAGAACCTCGACATCGGCGGCCCCAGCCTCTACCCAGGACGGATCGACGTGAACAATCCCGGCGAGGTCCCGGCCGAATGAGCGACTTCCTCCTGGAGGCCGTCCATATCACCAAGAGGTTCGGCGACTTCGCCGCCAATGACGACGTGACTCTCCGCCTGAAACCGGGAGAGGTGCACGCTTTGCTCGGCGAGAACGGCGCCGGCAAGTCGACCCTGGTCAAGATGATGTACGGGGCCCTGCAGCCGACGGCGGGGGAACTGCGCTGGCAAGGCAGGCCCGTGCGGATCGCCAACCCGGCGGCGGCGCGGGCGCTCGGCATCGGCATGGTGTTCCAGCATTTCTCGCTGTTCGAGGCGCTGACGGTGGCGGAGAACATCGCGCTCGCCTTGCCGCGCCATATCGACCGGGCGGCCCTGCCGGCGCGGATCAGTCAGGTATCGCGTGATTACGGCCTGCCGCTGGAGCCCGGCGCGCTGGTCGCGGATCTCTCGGTCGGCGAGCGCCAGCGGATCGAGATCGTGCGCTGCCTGCTGCAGGAGCCGTCTCTGCTGATCATGGACGAGCCGACCGCAGTGCTCACCCCGCAGGAGGCGGACCAGCTCTTCGTCACCCTGCGGCGGCTGGCGTCGGAGGGCTGCGCGATCCTGTACATCTCCCACCGCCTGGAGGAGGTGAAGGCGCTCTGCCACCAGGCGACGGTGCTGCGGCGCGGCAAAGTGGTGGCCAGCGTCGATCCGGCGGTGGAGACCTCGGCATCGCTTGCCCGGCACATGGTCGGCGCGGATGTGGCGGCCGTGGCCACCCGCGGTGACCAGGCCCGGGGCGAGGCGCTGCTGACCCTCAACGCAGTCTCGCTGCCGGCCGACGGTCCGTTCGGCGTGGCGCTGCGGGCCGTCGACCTCGAGGTCTGCGCCGGCGAGATCGTCGCCATCGCCGGGGTCGCGGGCAACGGCCAGGCGGAGCTGTTCGACGTCGTCTCCGGCGAGCGGACCGCCGGCATGACCGGCGCGATCACGCTCGTCGAGCGAACGGTGACCGATCAGAGCATCCGCGTGCGGCGGTCGTTCGGTGCCGCCTTCGTCCCGGAGGAGCGGCTCGGCCACGGCGCGGTGCCGGATTTCCCGCTGTCGCAGAATGTGGTCCTGACGCGCTTCGCCTCGGATGACGGCATGGTCCGGCGAGGGCTGGTCAATCTGGGGCTCGCCGCGTCGGTGGCCGACCGGGTTGCCAGCGCCTTCGACGTGCGCACCGCCCACGCCGATCCGGAGGCGCGCTCGCTCTCGGGCGGAAACCTGCAGAAGTTCGTCATCGGCCGAGAACTGGATCGCAGGCCGCGCCTGCTGGTGGTGAACCAGCCGACTTGGGGCGTCGATGCCGGGGCGGCGGCGGCGATCCGCCAGGCGCTGGTCGACCTCGCGCGGGACGGTTCGGCGGTGCTGATCATCAGCCAGGACCTGGACGAGATCTTCGCCATCGCCGACCGGATCGCGGTGATCTCGCGCGGCGAGCTGTCGGCGGCGACGCCCACCGCCGACCTGGACCGCGCGGCGATCGGCCTGATGATGGCCGGCGCGCATGAGAGGGCGGCGTCATGAGGCTGGTGCTGGAACGCCGGGCGGAGCGCTCGCGGCTCATGACCTACCTGTCGCCGGTGCTGGCCGTCGTGCTGACGCTGGTGTCCGGCGCGATCATCTTCTCGCTGATGGGGCTCGATCCGCTGCGCGCCCTCTACGTCTACTTCCTGGAGCCGGTGCTCTGGTGGTGGTCGCTGGAGGAGCTTGTGGTCAAGGCCGCTCCGCTGGTGCTGATCGGCGTCGGCCTCGCGGTCTGCTTCCGGGCCAATGTCTGGAACATCGGGGCCGAGGGGCAGCTCACCATGGGAGCGCTGTTCGGCTCCGCCCTGCCGATCCTGTGGCACGAGTTCCAGAGCTTCCCGGTCCTGGTGCTGATGCTGGCGCTGGGCGCGTTCGGCGGCGCGCTCTACGCGGCGGTGCCCGCGTATCTGCGCACCCGCTTCGGCACCAACGAGATCCTGACCAGCCTGATGCTGGTCTATGTGGCGCAGCTCATCGCCGACTGGTTCATCCGCGGGCCGTGGCGCGATCCCGAGGGCTTCAACTTCCCCAAGTCGGTCCAGTTCGAGGGCTGGCAGCTGCTGCCGACCTTCGGCGACGGGCGGATGCACCTGGGCGCCGGACTGGCGATCCTTGCGGTGGTGGTGCTCTACATCGTGATGTCGCGCACCCTGAAGGGGTTCGAGGTTCGGGTGGTCGGCACCGCGCCGCGGGCCGGCACCTTCGCCGGCTTCTCGTCCAAGCGCATGGTGTGGTTCTGCCTGCTGCTGTCGGGCGGGCTGGCGGGGCTGGCCGGCATCTGCGAGGTGGCGGGGCCGAGCGGCCACCTGCAGCCGGCGATCTCCCCCGGCTACGGATTCACGGCGATCATCGTTGCCTTCCTCGGCCGGCTGAACCCGATCGGCGTCCTGATCGCGGGCGTGATGCTCGGAATCAGCTATCTCGGCGGCGAGGCGGCGCAGATCGATCTCGGCATCTCCGACAAGACCGCGCAGGTGTTCCAGGGCATCCTGCTGTTCTTCATCCTGGCCTGCGACACGCTGATCCTCTACCGGATCCGCCTGCTGCGCCCCGAGACGGCGTGAGGCGCGGATGAGCGGGCTCGAGGCGGTCATCCTGACGATCATCACGGCGTCCACGCCGCTGCTGCTGGCGGCGATCGGCGAGTTGGTGGTGGAACGCTCGGGCGTGCTGAACCTCGGGGTCGAGGGCATGATGGTGGTCGGCGCCGTGTGTGGCTTCGCCGCCGCCTACAGCACCGGATCGGCCGGGCTCGGCGTGGTCGCCGGGATCGCCGCCGGGATGGCGATGGGGCTGCTGTTCGGCTTCCTCACCCAGACGCTGGCGACCAATCAGGTCGCCTCCGGCCTGGCGCTGACGCTGCTCGGCCTCGGTCTGTCCGGCCTGATCGGCGAGGGCTTCACCGGGTTGCCGGGGGTGCGGCTCCAGGCGATCGAGATCCCGGTGCTCACCGCCATCCCGTTCCTCGGACCGATCCTGTTCGGCCAGGACATCCTGGTCTACGTCTCCTTCGCGCTGGTGTTCGGCGTCGGCGTTGTCATGACGCGCACCCGCCTCGGCCTGGTGATCCGCGCGGTCGGCGACAACCACCATTCGGCCCACGCGCTGGGCTACAACGTGATCGCCGTGCGCTACGGCTGCATCCTCTTCGGCGGTGCCTGCGCCGGGCTGGCGGGGGCCTATCTCTCGCTCGCCTACACGCCGCAATGGATCGAGAACATGACGGCGGGGCGCGGCTGGATCGCGCTGGCGCTGGTGGTCTTCGCCACCTGGGTGGCGCGCCGGGTGCTCGTCGGCGCCTATCTCTTCGGCACGGTCTGGATCATGGGGCTTTACGTTCAAGGATTGGGCATCGGCATTCCGTCCCAGGTCTTGTCCTCCTTGCCCTATTTGATCACCATTCTGGTCCTGGTCCTGATCGCGCGAAACAGGACGTTGACCAAGACAAACACACCGGCCTGCATCGGGCAGACTTTCGTGCCGGACCGGTGAGCGAGGGAGTGAAGGCCGCCGCGATTCTGCACCCGGTGGCCGAAACGTCGATTTCCGCAAGAACAGGACAGGAGTAGGGGAACATGAAGAAATTACTCGCGATCGCGTTCGCGTCGGCGGTGATGGCCGCCGGCAGCGCCCTCGCGGCCGACCCGCTGAAGGTCGGCTTCATCTATGTCGGCCCGATCGGCGACCACGGCTGGTCCTACCAGCATGACCAGGGCCGTCTCGCCATCGAGCAGGCGCTCGGCGACAAGGTCGAGACCGTCTATGTGGAGAAGGTGGCCGAGGGCCCGGATGCCGAGCGCGCGATCACCCGCCTGGCGCGCCAGGGCGCCGGCCTGATCTTCACCACGTCCTTCGGCTTCATGGAGCAGACGCTGTCCGTCGCCGAGAAGTTCCCGGACATCAAGTTCGAGCACGCCACCGGCTACAAGCGCGCCGACAACGTCTCGACCTATTCCGGCAAGTTCTACGAAGGCCGCTACGTGATCGGCCAGATCGCCGCCCGGATGTCGAAGACCGGCGTCGCCGGCTATGTCGCCTCATTCCCGATCCCGGAGGTGGTGCGCGGCATCAACGCCTTCATGCTGGGCGCGCAGTCGATCAACCCGGACTTCAAGCTGAAGGTCGTGTGGGTGAACTCCTGGTTCGACCCGGGCAAGGAGGCCGATGCCGCGAAGGTCATGATCGGCCAGGGCGCCGACATCATCACCCAGCACACCGACTCCACCGCGCCGCTGCAGATCGCCGAGGAGCAGGGCGTGCTCGGCTTCGGTCAGGCCTCGAACATGTTCAAGTTCGCGCCGAAGGCCCAGCTGACCGCGATCATCGACGACTGGTCGGTGTACTACACCGACCGCACCCGGGCGGTGCTCGACGGGACCTGGGAGTCGATGGACACCTGGGGCGGGATGGACGCGAAGATGGTCGTCATGGCCGACTACACCAACATGCCGGACGATGTGAAGGCGATGGCCGGGGAGACCGAGGCGAAGATCACCTCGGGCGAGTTCCATCCGTTCACCGGCCCGATCTACAAGCAGGACGGCTCGCTGGCCATCGGCGCGGGTGAAGTGCTGGACGACGGCACGCTGCTCGGCATGAACTGGTACGTGAAGGGCATCGACGACAAGCTGCCGAACTGAGGCGGTTGAGGAGATGCGATCCCCCTCCCTCGGGCGACCGGGGGAGGGGGTTCTTTTTTGCGACGAAAGTGACCGCGCCCAGCCCCGTTGCCTGGGCGTGACGACAGGAGAAGCGAGCGGAGCATGCCCCAGTCGCGTGTCCTCACCGGTCAGCTGCTGGACTTCACCGGCGATCCGCGTCTCGTCGGCGACGCGGCCGCCCGCCACGAGACCGACGGCGCCCTGGTGGTCGGTGGCGACGGCCGGATCGCCTGGCGCGGGGCGCGGACGGACCTGCCCGAGGCCTGGCGGGAGCTGCCGCGCGAGGACCAGGGCGACCGGCTGATCCTGCCGGGCTTCATCGATCCGCATGTCCATTTCCCCCAGGTCCGCATGCTGGCGGCGCCGGGCCGGGACCTGCTCGACTGGCTGACACGGTTCACCTTCGCCGAGGAGGCGCGGTACGCGGACCGGTCCCACGGCGTGGCCTATGCCGCCCAGTTTCTCGACCGCCTGATCGCCAACGGCACGACGACGGCCGTCGCCTACGGCTCGTCGCACAAGGTCTCCGCCGAGGTGCTGTTCGAGGCCGCCGCGCGGCGCGGCATGGCGATCGACGCCGGCAAGGTGATGATGGACGACAACGCGCCCGCCGCCGTCCGCGACACCGCCCAGGGCGGATACGAAGACAGCGCCGCCCTGATCGCCGATTGGCACGGCCGGGGCCGGGCGCGCTACGCCATCACCCTGCGCTTCGCGGTCACCTCCAGCGAGGCGCAGATGGAGGCCTGCGGCGCCCTGGTCGCCGCGCATCCCGGCTGCGTCTTCCAGACCCACCTGTCGGAGAGCCCCGGCGAGATCGCCGAGGTGGCGCGCCGCTTCCCCTGGGCCAGGGACTACACCGACGTCTATGACCGGTTCGGCCTGCTGACCGGCAGGGGCCTGTTCGCCCATGGCATCCATCTGTCGGAACGGGAATGCGCGCGGCTCGGCGAGGCCGGGGCGGCGGTGGTGCACTGTCCGACCTCCAACACATTCCTCGGCTCCGGCCTGTTCGACATTGATCACCTGCGCGATCCGCGGCGGCCGGTGGCCGTCGGGCTCGCCACCGATGTGGGCGGCGGCACCAGCTACTCGATGCAGGCGACCATGGGCGAGGCGCACAAGGTCGCCATGCTCAAGGGCCGGGTATTCGATCCCCTGGACGCTTTCCATACCGCCACCCGGGGCAACGCCCGGATGATCGGGCGGGACCGGGAGATCGGGACCCTGGAACCGGGGAGCGCGGCGGATCTCGTGGTCGTCGACCCGTGCGCCACGCCGGTCCTGGCCGCTCGCCACGCGCTTTCCGAGTCCCTGCGGGACATGCTGTTCGCGCTGATGCTGCTGGGCGACGATCGGGTGGTCGCGGCGACCTACGTCGGGGGCAAGCGATTCGACCCCGGCGAGCCGGTGGCCTGACCGCCTGAGGGCCGCGTCGTTGGCGGTCTTCAGGAATTCTTAACCAAATCCGGCGTGTCTGTCCTGGTACGGCGCGACGACCGGTGCGACATCGACACAGCGTCACGGGCGGGGAGGATGACGTGAGAGTGTTGGTAACGGGGGGCTGCGGGTTCATCGGCAGCCACGTGGTGGACGCGCTTCTGGCCCGCGGTGACGAGCCGGTCGTCCTCGACGACCTGTCCACCGGTCGACGGACCAACAATCCTGACGGCGTGACCATCGTCGAGGCGTCGATCGAGGATGCGGACGCAGTGCGGCGGGCGATGACCGGCTGCGGCGGCGTGGTGCATCTGGCGGCCATCGCCTCGGTTCAGAAGTGCAACGAGACCTGGTTCGCCAGCCACGCCGTCAATGTTGGCGGCACGGTGAAGGTGCTGGAGGCGGCGCGGGACGCCGGCGGCTTGCCGGTCGTCTACGCCTCCTCGGCGGCGATCTACGGCGACAACACCAACACGCCGCTGTCCGAGCGCGAGGCGGCGGCGCCGCTGACCGCCTATGGCGCCGACAAGTACGGCTCGGAGCTGCATGCCGGCGTCGCCGGCCGCATCCACGGCGTGCCGACCTTCGGGCTGCGCTTCTTCAACGTCTTCGGCCCGCGCCAGGATCCGTCCTCGCCCTATTCCGGGGTGATCTCGATCTTCGCGTCGCGTTTCGCGCGCGGCGACGGCGTGATGATCCACGGCGATGGCGGCCAAGTCCGCGACTTCGTCTATGTCGGCGACGTGGTGTCCCATATCCTGGCCGCGCTGTCGGCCGCCGACACGACGGGGCCGGTCGCCAATGTCTGCACCGGCTCCGCCACCAGCGTGCTTCAGCTCGCCGAGACGCTGAAAGCGATGACGGCGAGCGAGGCGGAGATCACCTTCGGCCCTGCCCGCGCCGGCGACATCCGGGTCTCGATCGGCGACCCGGCGACGGCGACGGCGCGTCTCGGTCTGCGGGCGGAAACCGCGCTCGCGTCGGGACTCGCCCGGCTGCTGCGCGACGACTACGCCGTCGAGCCCGTCACGCAGGCGGATGATTGACAGGACCCGGCGGCTTGGCGAGAACGGTGCTACGCACCTTGTGGGGGATGGCATGGCCTTTACCATCGACCAGGCGGATGACCACTCGGTGGTCGCCTTCGACGGCGACCTGGACTCCGCCGAGGTTCAGGACGTGCGTACCGACATGAACGCGCTCATCGAATCAGGGCGGGCGATCGTGTTCGACCTGAGCCGGGTGGAGTTCATCGACAGCTCCGGCATCGGGCTGATCGTTCACGCCTACCGCGCGTTGAGCGCGAAGCGCGCCAAGGTGGTGATCTACGGGGCGAGCGACCAGCCGCTCGAGCTGCTGAAGGCGACCCAGCTCGACCGATTCGTGAAATTCGCCGCCTCGCTTCAGGACGCGCGCGCGGCGGTCGCCGCCGCCTGAGACCGCCTCAGCGTCGGGCGATCGCCACCAGGCTGGTGTCGTCGCCGAGTGTCCGCGCCGCGCCGGCGTGGTCGCGCAGCACCTCGAACGGCATGTCCTCGGCCGGAGCGTCGGCATGGCGGCGCAGCATGTCGAAAAGCCGCCGGCCGGCCGCCACTGGATCGCGCCGCACCGAGTCGACCTCCGACAGGCCGTCGGTATAGAGCAGGATGCGGTCGTGCTCGCCGAGGGTGAGGCGGATCGTCGGGAACGGCAGGTCCTGTTCCAGCGCCGGTAGCGGGCCGCTGATCTCGATCCAGCGGCTCTCCTCGCCGCTGAGCAGCACCGGAAACGGATGTCCGGCCGAGCAGATCTCGACACGGCCTTCGGGCTCCAGCGCCACCAGCTGGATCGAGACCACCGTGCGCTCGAAAGTGGGATCGCTGTGCAGGCTGTTCGAGAGCTGGGTCATCAGCGCGTCGAGCGCGGCGTCGGGCTCGGCCGAGAGAACGAGCGATCGGAAATAGGCGGCGACGCCATGGGCGAAGAAGCGGGCGGCCAGGCCGTGGCCCATCACGTCGGCCAGCACGACGACGAGCCGGTCGCCGACCGGTCCCGACTGAATCAGATCGCCGCCGCCCAGGGTCGCCGCCTTGGTCGCGTAGCCGATCCCGAAGTCGGCGAACGACTTGGGCAGGTTGACCCGCAGCCCGTCTGTCAGGTCCTTGGCCGATTTCGCGATCAGCGCCTCGCGCACCTTGCGCGACCGGGTGATCAGCCGCTTGGCGATGCGGGTCAGCACCACCGGGTCGATCGGCTTCGGCACGAAATCGTCGATCCCGATGTCGCCGGCCGCGTTGATCGTCTCCTCGTCGCCATGGGCGGACAGGAAGACGAAGGGCACAATGTCGGTGTCGATGTCGCGCGCCAGTTCCTGGCGCAGCTCGATGCCGTTCATCTCCGGCAGGCCGATATCGGAGAGGATCAGGTCCGGCGGATGGCTGTGGATCAGCCGCAGCGCCTGGCTCGGCAGGGCGAAGTCGATCACCTTGAAGGTCTGGCGCAGGATCGACTTGATCAGTTGCCGGGTGACGCTCTCGTCCTCGATCACCACGATGGTCGGCCGGATGATGAACTCCGCGCGCGGCGGAAAGGTGAGGGTGAGCCGGTTCGGCCGGGTCAGGCCGTTGCCCGGGTCGTAGTCGTAGTCGGCGAAGCGGGTGCCGATAAACTTCAGCCCCATGCCATGGGACCGCGGACCCTTGCGCCGGTCGGCGAAGGTGGCGAGCGCGAGATAGGCGTCGAAGTTCTGGAACGGACCGCCGTCGTCGAGCACCTCCAGCCACCAGACCAGGCCGTCATCGTGCAGGTTCAGCGTGATCTCCGACGGGGTCGGCGTGCCATGCTTCAGAACGTTGGTCGCGTGTTCCTGGAACGCGAGCTGCAGATCCTGGGCGAGGCGCACCGGGATCTCCGATCGGGCCAGCGCGTCCCGCAACCCGTGGCGCAGGACGCGCAGGGATTTCAGATCCGGGTCGCGGACCGTGGCGTTGTAGAGGGGCACCCGTTCGGCCATGCCCGCGGTCCTACTCCACCGTCACCGGGAGAATGATCGGGGCGTTGCCTCCGCTCGGCGCGCCATGGGTCGCCCAGCGAGTATGGCCGATGTCGACGCCGCTGGTCCGTGTCGCGATGCCGGCGCTGTCATAGCCGCGATACTCCAGTCCCCGGAGCCCGGCGACCAGACGCTCGACCGCGTCCTCCCGGCTGACGATGCCCACGATGCCGCACATGCCGTTTTCCTCTTAAGCCTCGGTCACCGACGGGTTGTTGCGCACGAAGGAGAAGTAGGGGAGTTGGCGCAGCACGGTGAACAGAAGCACCACGCCGATGGCGAACGACACCAGCGTCGCCGCGAAATAGCCGTAACCGAGATAGGCGAAGCCCAGATCGACCGTCACCCAGGTGAAGCCGGCATTGGTCGCCAGGAAGACAAGGTTGAGCAGCAGCGCCGGCTTCCTGGCGTCGAAGTACATCAGCAGGATGCCGCAGAACAGCATCAGCACGTGGAACAGCGCGCCGAGCACGCCGAAGCGGAACACCCCGATCTGGCGCGACGCGCCGCCCGCCGCCTCGACGATCGCCGGGGCGAAGAAGATCACCAGGATCGAGATCACGATCTGGATGATCATCACGGCGCGCAGGCCGTCGGTCGCGGACTGCACCACGCTCTGGTGGTTGTCGTGGATGGTGCCGAGCGTGGCGTTGTCGCCGATCTGGCGGTAGAAGCGCTGGTAGTCCTCGAAGAACCGGGTCTCGATCGCCACCGTGAAGATCGCCAGGGCCGGCACGATGGTCAGGTAGGCGAGGAACATCGCGCCGTCGTAGAGCGGCATGGTCACCAGCGCGCCGCCGACCGTCGAGGTGTTGGGCACCGTCGCCCAGATCACCCATTTGTCGATCCAGATCGCCAGGTTGTAGACCAGCCCGCTGAGCGCGAGCTCCCAGTGGCGGCGGAACGCGTCCAGCAGACCGACGGGCCGGCGCATCGGGTAGCGGTACTCCGCCAGCACTGTCGCCATCAGCACCAGCATGGTCAGCGCCAGCCCGCCGGTGAAGGCGGCCAGCGCGCCGACCGGACCGTAGGCGGCGCCGACCAGATAGGTCAGCGCGACGGCCCCAATCATGCCGGTGGCGAAGGACAGCGTGACCCGGACATAGGCCTTGAGGGTCGACAGGAACAGGCCGGCCACCCAGATCGCCGAGATCACCGCGTAGTTCGCCAGCGCCAGGAGCGCCAGCGGCACCGGGATGGTGCAGATCCAGAAATAGAACCACACCGCCAGGAGCAATCCCGGCGCTGTACCCAGCACGGTGGCGACGACCATCAGGGCGGGGGCGGTGTCGACCCGCCGCTCGAACACCCGGTCGGCGAGGTAGCGGGTGGCGACCAGGATGACCGGGCCGGTGATCACCAGGCTGACCGAGAAGTTGTAGACGATGATCGAGCGGAACAGCTCCAGCTCGCGCTGCGGCATGGCGCCGACCAGGATCACGTTGATCGCGATCAGCGCCAGGACCGTCAGCAGCCACGGCCCGGCCGAGATGAACACCGAATGGCCGTAGCCGATGACCGCCCCGATCAGGTCGTCGCGCTGGGTCAGCCGGCGCAGGGTGAAGCCGATACCCGCCATCAGCGCGTCCCGCCCGAGGCGGCCTGAGCTAGCGGCGGTGCGTCGTCGACGCCGGCGCCATCGGGCCGCGCGATCATGCGCTGGTAGAGGTCGTTGTAGACCCGGTCGATCTCGCGCTTGTTGTAGTAGCGTTCGGTGCGGGCGCGGATTGCGGTGCTGCACTGCTGCCACCAGCCGCGATCCAGCAGCAGCCGCGCCATGGCGGTGGCGGCGGCGGTCGGCGCGGACAGCGGCACGATCTCGCCGGCGGGGCCGAGCGACGGGTTCTCGTCGGCCCGGCCCTCGATCATCTCGCGGCAGGCGCCGACATCGGTCGCCACGGTCGGCACCCCGGCGGCGCCGGCCTCCAGGATGACCAGCGGCTGTGCCTCGGAGATCGAGGTCAGCGCCAGGACATCGACCTTGCCGAGATAGTCCGCGATCTTCACCCGGCCGATGAACTTGATGGTCGTTTCCAGCTTGAGGTAGCGCACGAGCTCGAAACACTCGTCGGCGTATTCCTTGTCCTCGTCGGCCGGGCCCATCACCCAGCACAGCACGTTCGGGACCGACTGGCGCAGCACGTCGGCGGCGCGAATGAAGGTCTTGATGTCCTTGATCGGCACGACACGGCCGATCAGCGCGACCGTCGGTCGGCGGTCGCTGCCGTCGCGCCGGATCTGGCTGAACAGCGCGACGTCGATCCCGTTCGGGATGATCCGCAACCGCTCCTCCGGCGCGCCGTCGGCCTTCTGCAGGATCTGGTTGCCGCCGTACAGGGTGGTGATCTCGGTACAGCTTTCGTAGCAGACCCGGGCATAGGCCTGGAACGCCGCCATCCACAGCTGGCGCAGGTCCCAGCGCGGGGTCTCGATCTGGTACCAGCTCTCGGCGGCGTCGTAGAGCCACTCGGCCATGGTGATCTCGATGCGGCGCTCGTTGGTGTAGATGCCGTGCTCGGTCAGGATCGCCGGCCGGCCGGTCTCGGCGGCGGCCCGGGCGGCGACCAGCCCGGCATAGCCGGTGGAGATCGTGTGGTAGACCCGCGCCCGGGGCAGGGGGCAGAGCAGGGTCGCGAACAGGCCGCCGAACAGCGCCCGCCAGGTCCAGAAATACTCCAGGAACGAGCTCTCCGGCGCGTCCTCCCGGTACATGGCGGTGACCATCTCCCAGGCGGCGGGAGAGTTCATCAGCAGGCTGGTGCCGATCGAGCCGCCGCCACCGGCGACCAGGGTCACGGCCTCGCGGAAGCCGGCAAGCGCGGTTTCGCCGCGCATGGCGATCAGGGCCCGGGTCAGGCGCCGGATCGTGCGTGTGGCGCCGATCCGAGACTCCGGGCCGCTGGCCCGCGCCCGCAGGGGCAGGTTCACCACCTCGACCACGTTGTCGGGCATCTCGTAGCGCGGTTCGCGATCCTTCTCGTCGGCGGTCAGCGCGACGACCGAAAAGGTGAGGGGCGCCTGCGCCTTGATCAGGTCGTGGGTCCAGGTCGACACCCCGCCGGCGACATAAGGGTAGGAGCCTTCCAGGATGAGGCAGACATCGGCCTCCGGGACAGCGGGGCGGGTCACGGAAGCCCCTCCACCGGGTCGAGGTCGGCCAGGGCCGAGACCTGCCAGAGGTTGATGACCGGATTGACGCCGGAATACTCCTCTGTAAGCGCCAGCTGCGCGATGTTGGGATCGTCCAGGACCATCCGCAGCGCATCGAACCGTCCCAGGCGGAACAGGCACTCGGCGTGCCACAGCAGCGGCCGCGGGTCCTCGTAGCGCAGGGACAGGGCGGAGAGATGCAGTTCCGCCTCCTCGATCAGGCCGATCCGCAGCATCAGGCGGCCGACCGCCAGGTCGACGTCCTCGCGCGCGCCGAGCAGCCGGTTGGCGGCGCGGTAGGCGTCGAGGGCGGCGCTCATGACGGCGCGCTGGCGGTCGCTGTCCAGCACGCCGGCATAGGCGTACTCGTCGAGATGCTTGGCCAGCGACAGCCGGACCTCGCCGTCGTCGGGGGCGGCCGCGACCTCGTCCTCCATCTCCAGCCGCTGGGCGTGGTAGCGCTCCTCGATGGTGCTGGCCGCCGTCGCCGCCTGCACCCGGATCGACGCCTCGGGATCGGCCAGCGCCATCTGCAGGGCCGGCGCGAAGTCGCTGCGGAAGCGGCGGGCGAGCAGGGCGACGACCGCCTGCTTGGCGCGGGTGGTGCCGGTGAACAGCACATCGGTCAGGGAACTCACCGACCCCTCGGCGATCGCGTCCTCTCGGCCCGCCAGGAGGCGGCGGTAGAGCAGCTCGCTGCGGGTCTCGTCGTCGCCCGGGAACAGGCTCTCGTACCACTCGTCGAACGGCCGGGCGACGCGCGTGAAGATCAGGGTCATGACGGCCAGCAGGGCCGTCGCGATCGGCCCCCCGGGCCCGAGGGTGAGCGTCAGCCAGCTGAGCCAGGTGAGCAGGCGCACCTCGCGCCCCCTGCGGCCGTGCCACGCCGTCCTGGCGATCAGCGCGGCGCTCAGCGCGAGATGCGCCGCGATGACCGGCCACCAGGGCACCCAACCGGTGAGCGCCGGCCAGAACAGCGCGAGCTCCACAACCATCACCATGGCCAGGACCACCGCGTCGGCGCCGACCCGCACCGGCTGTTCGCGCGGCAGCTCGATGGGGCTCTGGCTCATGCGCCCCCCTCGCGCGGCGGCGCCGCGGCGTCGATCTGGCTCGCCCGGATGTCGATGCTCTCGACCGGCAGGCCGGGCGGCAGGCGCCGCGCCAGGGCGTCGCGCAGCTTTCCGGCCAGGGTCTCGGCGTCCTCCCCGGGTGTGCCCGGCAGCAGGATGGCGTACTCGGCGTCGTCGCGCTCGCGCTCGAAGGCGAGGTCGGTGGCGCGGAAGGTGGTGCGCACCGCCTCGCCGAGCGCCAGCGCCAGGATCGAATGCTGTTCCGGCCTAAGCCCGTCCGGGTCATGCGGGCGCACGATGAGCTGGCTGGAGGAAAAGTTCTTGCGCCGGCCGAGCTGGGCCAGCAGCGCGAAGATCCGTTCCGACACCTCCGCCGTCATCACCAGATCGTTGGCGCCGGTCACGCGGTCGGCCTGCAGTCGCTCCCAGCGGCGCGCCCGCATCCGCGCCGAGCCGATCCACGAACAGATCACGTTGAAGTTCTCGAGAGTGTACAGGTTGAAGTCGAGGAAAGCGGTCTCCTCGACCTTGAGCATGCCCAGGATCTCGCCGCTGTCGATGTCGGCCAGCGCGCCGGCCAGTAGGCCCTGACCCATCAGCTTGCGCTCGTCGGCGGGGCGGGCGGCGCAGAGCGCCGGCTCCCGCGCGAGCAGGTGCTGGACCAGGGGGTGGGAGAGTTCCAGGCGGCGTTCGTAGGCGTCGCTCTCCTGCCAGCCGACCGTGCGGTCCAGCTCGAACCCGTGCGGGCCGAGGGTCCACAGCGAGTATTTCTGCGGTGACAGGATCGACTGGATCAGCTGATCCAGGCCACGCGACAGCCGACCCTCGTCGGTGACGTCCATTGACTGGGCGGCGCGGTATGTGGTGATCACCGTGCGGAACTGCCGGGCGATCCGCGCCTCCAGCGCCGACTTGGCCCG
>JGI12316J15310_10000442_pt1 | contig 14627 bp, 11 predicted proteins | sample MarCyaLeptolynsp_FD_15310 | JGI IMG/M metagenome (IMG submission 15310)
GCGGTCAAACGCGCGGATGAACAGGCCTTCGCGGCGCTCAACGGCCAGAACCTCATGTTCGTGGAGGACGCGGCGCGCCGGATTGCAGCCGCCCTGGAGGATTATCTGTCTCCCGAGGTTCACGTTCGCCATATCGAGAGCCTGCATGCCCATGACGCCGTGGCCTGGGCGGGCCCGATGCGGGAATGAGGCGGAGAGCGGGCAAGTGCGCCGCTCGCGCCATGGAACGAGACCCGACGGATGGCATGTTCCAGGTCGTCCTTCGGGGGGTAAAGTCCGGGGACATGGTGGACACTTGTCGGCGCGAGCCCGGTTCGCGATTCGATCGCCATTTATGGGCTTAACTCACCCCAACACGCCATGACCGCGCTTGTCGCGATTATCCACCGGGGTGACGGCAAATCCCCGGTCCGGTTTGCGACCGAAACGCGGATCGCCGGAACAAGCCCGCCGATGACGGGTGGTGGGAAGGGCTTGCGACACATGAACCTCGCCCTCGAAGAGATTGACGACCCTTTTGAGCCCGAGCCGCGCCGGGCTACAGCCGTTCAAGTTTACTCGGACGGCTCTAAACACCCCGACCACCCTTCGACACCCCAGCATCTGTTCCCCGGGAGAACCGGAGACCGGCAGCTTACGTATGTTTGACTGTCTGCCATTGTCTGCACGCTCTGCAATGCACTCATCATCGCCAGCACGGCGGCGCATGCAGAGCCGCGCTCTGTCGTCCGCGCGCAGCGTTTTCGATCACGAAACCATGTCCCGAGATCGAAGGAGAGCTTCATAGCCGGTCAGCAAGCGGTCGGCCCGCTCGGCCAGCTTATGATCATGCATCTTCGCACGCGTCATCTCAAGCAATGGTCCCAGCAGGCCAAACCTGTCGCTGACATCGATGATGGAGGGGAGAAGGCGTACCCTGCTCCCTGGATTTTTCTCCAGCCTGGAAGGCTGCAATTCCTCCGGCCAAAAAATTTGGTTTGCCGTCAATTCGGCAATTGCGCCCGACAGATCGAATCCGTCTTCGATTGCCTGCTGCAATGCAAATCGGACAGGCGGATGTATTTCCGGCAACACACCGGCACCCCATTCGGTCCTCCCCGATTCCTCCCGTAAGGCAAAGCCCGCTATCGAGGAACTCACCCGGTCAAGGCCGGCAACGGAATTGTCCTTCAACCTACCAATTTGCTCTTGGAAATTGCGCAATGATTCTTCGTTGGTCGAGGAAGTTCGCTTGCGTTGGCGCTCCCGTTCATCGGACAAGCGGTCGGCGAAATCGGCCCCGAAGATCCGGAACAGATTCATGTTTATCTCGATCGAACCGCCAAGCCTGCCATAAAATGTCGGGATATTCGGCATCACCCGCAGGAAGCGAAAGGCCGCGAATGAGCGGATCATTTTGGGCTTGAACCAGAATTGGAGATCGCAAGGAGCCTTGATGTCCGCACCCAGGGCATTTTCAACAAGCAAGTGGGCAAGATCGTCCCTGCCGACAGCGTGCGCGACGACAGCGAACTCCAGGACTGCGGCATACTCATCCTGACGATATTGTTTGGCCAGCTTTCGCGATGATATCTGATCGAGCCAGGCGTGAAGGCTGTTTTCCACATCGTCTTGCCAGTGTGAATCCATTTCGATGCTACGGGCGGCAAGGACACAGCGCCACCAATCGGAAAAAGCGAAGTCCTGTTTTCGGCCCGTGTAGGATTTGCGCCGATAGGCCTCCGGCAAAGTGGCCAGTACCAGCGGTGCGTGTTCGGCGAGAAACTCGAATGCACACGTCGTGAACGCGGCCGTAATATCCTCACTGGAGGGAGCCGTCTTGCCGGAGCCGGTTCCTCTTGAGCGCTGCCTCTCACTCTTTCCCAGATCGAATGCTTCTGCTCCGGAGCCCGTGCCAAGCAATGTGCGCTGACGAACCCGTATCGCTTCCTGGCGGTCTGCATCGGCCAGCAGCGCTCTTTCCGCCTCGTTCAAGGATGATCCTGCGCCGCTGTGCAGTTTGATGTAAGCGCGCACCTTTGCGGGCAAATCGCTGATGTCCCCGCCGAGGGCGACCACCAGCCTTTCGCAGAATTCCGGTGAAAAATCAGGCTCATCGACCAAAAAGCACCGATGATAAGTACTTTCCAGTTCTTGATCCTCGGCGGTCATGGTTTGATCGCGGTTCTCTGCATAGAACTCCGAGGCGAGCCGGTGAATTTCCAGTGCCTGCGGCCGCCGCTCCTCGTCTTCCAAGATCAACGGCAGCATCAGGCGGCGCAGGTCGCGCCGGTGCTGCACCGCGTTCATGCCATCCCGCTCAACAAGCCAATGTCCGCGCAAGCGGACGAACAGGCTTTGCGCCGTCACCTCATCGCCAATCTCCAAACCGCAGGGTTCCTGTAAGACCTCTTCGATCAGATCGGCCGTCACCCGACGTAGCACCAGACCGGGATGCGCCAGGGCGCGCAGGTTGCCATCGCGGATGCGCTTCAAAATCCGATCGTAGAGAAAGCTCTGCGCCATTTCACCTGTCAGCTTTTCGACCGAGTCGGGGCCGGTCAGAATGGCATCGATTTCCGCGCGGTCTTCCCGGCTCTCTTTGTAGTAGCGGGCAAAGATCAGCAGCATCAGCGGATTGCCGCCATAGATCTCGACGACCTTTGCCGCGATCTTTTTCGGAACTTTCCGCTTGCTGAGAAATTTTTCGGCCGGCGCCGGCCTGAGGTCCTGCAGCCGGATGTGGCCGACAAAACGGTGGCCTACGACCGAAAGCGTTTCGTCGGGGGCGGAACGACCGCTGATGATTGTGCGCAAATTGGACAATCCGCCATCCTCCTTCAGACCGTCAAGCCAACGAAAAACAAACTCCGTCGCCTCCGGTCCGCGCACCAGCACTTCCTCGAACGTTTCGAGAATCAGCACGATTGGAAGATCGGCAAGCCCGAGCGTTTCAACATGTTGCCTCATATTCGAGAACGCGCCGGACATGATGCGTTCAACGGTTTCGAAATCGCGCTGCTTTGGCGGGCCGACGGTTTCGGCAAACTCCCGGGCTTCCCTCCGCATTGCGGAAAACGGTTGCGCCAGGGCCGACTTCTGCAGCCCCAACTGGCGGGTCAGCTCAAATGTCAGTTCCAGCGGATCGCTGTCGTTGAGCGCCGGACGGTCGAAATCAAGCAGAATGAGCGGTGCATTTCCGGTAAATCGCCGGGTATTGTAGGCAAAGCTGGAGACCAGCGCCGATTTGCCAACGCCCCCTATTCCGGTAATCAGAAGCGCCTTGGCGCTCGTGGACGCACTGTCATATGTCCCGGCCCTGTATATCTCCGGTACGGTTCTCTCCCGCATGAACTGGAGCAAGGCTGCATACTCGTCATCCCGTCCCAACAGTTCGTCCGGCGCAACCATCCGCAGCGCGGATTCGGCTTGTTCCCTGGCCAGCCAACGTCGGGCTTCGGCCGACCGTTGCATCTTCGTTGCATCCAATTCCGCCACAAATTCCAGGGCGGTTGAGAGCGCATCAAGTTCCCGGGACTTCAGCTTAGACATTGAGGGTTCGCGCCCCAGCAACGCGCGGTGCAATTGTTCGCCGAACGCGTCGGACTCCAAGCTTGCTTCCTTGGCCAGTGTGACCAGCTTGCGGATATTGCCCCGATCGACACGGGCAAGAACCGCCCGGCGCACATCCGGTTTCAGGAGCCAGCCAACTTTCCCTGCAACGGAAAATTCCTGGCAGTCCCTGGCGAGTGCAATCAGCGCCTTGCGCTGTTCCGGATCGTTCGCGTCACCCCGGACCATGGCCAATGGATCAAAGACGCCGGACACCGCCGCGAGCTGGTGCAGGTCCGCAAACGATTGAGAGACAGGATCCGCCGGATCGCGCGATAGGGTCAATCGTCATTCCTCCTCGAACAGTTCGAGCGTTGGAACAATAGCCGTCTGGACAAAATCGGCTATCGCCGGCGCTCGTTCGGCGTCGCGAGACCGTGCGGCGGCCAGTATCACCTCACTCAGCCGCGCGATCTCGGCATTGTTGACCTCGATGTCTTTGCGGACATACCAAAGCCTTAGATATTCAGCCACTTCCAGCACCCCCAGAGGTTCGAGCACATCGTGCAAAACCACATTCGGATTGGCACCGGGCACTTTCGCGCCCTTGTGGCCGATCAGGACAATGCGCAGGGATGGCATCGTTCGAATCTGCCTGTAGATTACCTCCAGCATCCGCCGTCCACCCGCATCCGCCAGTTGATGGTGCTCAAGGCCATCGATGACAAGCCAGACAAGCCGTTCGCCGGCCGCCGCCGCAAGCCGGCTGGAAAATTCCGGCAAAAGCACTTCCTCGCGCCAGGCTGAGTCCGAGGTCCGGCTCGCGTCCGGACTGGGCAGGGGAACTCCTGCCTGATCCGGGTCCTCGACTGTGGCGAGGATCTGTTTGACGACTCCAACATCCGTTGCCGACACATGGGCTGCCGGCAACTCCAGGATAACATGCTGATCCATCGGCAGCATGCTCTTGAGAATGCGTGTCGAGAAGCTTTTCCCGCTTCGTGTGGGGCCGAACACTCGCAGGATGCGTTTGCTGCCGTCTGCCAGGTCCCACACCGCGCTCTGAAAGTCTGTGCGGCCAATGACCGGATGGCCGCTTCCGCGCAAACTGACCAATTGTTCCAGCTGCCCGTCCGAATTCATCGCATCATCCGCATGGGGTGCGATGTGCACCGTGGGGATGGCACCGTTTCCAGCGGGTTGCCCATCTTCATGAAGTCCGCATTGATGCAGGGCTACCGGCTCGAAGTCCCGATCGACGCACAGCCCTCCGGACGAGCCGGGAAGCGTGTTGGCCGTGTGTATCAGCCTCAGCCTGGTTTCGGGGTCGTGATAGAAGAATGCGTTGGGCACATCCACACGTTGCCGAGAATTCAGGGGGTGCTGATAGACGAAAAGCCTGGTGCCGTCACGTGGCCACAAATCCGGAGAAAGGACATAATAGCCCCGTTGCCGGCCAGGCAGCCCGTCAAGTTTTATGATGGCGAAGTCGAGGCGTTCAGGATCGGGTTGGCCAACCGGCTGCGGAGCTCCGTTGGCATCGGGGATCTCGCCGGTCGCGCAGGGGCTGAAAGCGACCAGCCAGTCTTCAGCCGCCGCGTAGCGGCCACTCCCGTTGCCGGTTGACCACACACAATCGAACTTTACGGTCAACCTCCGGTCCGCCCCGGGAGTGGGCTGCCCATTGTTTCCAAACAGACTGCGCACAACGTGCCAGGCCGTCATCACGGTTTGAGGGCCCGTCAGGAAACCCGTGCCTTGCGCTGTCGCGCCATCATCGACCAGCACAGTGCAAACCCGGCCATAGGCTTGCAATCCGCCCTTGTTCATGATTTCCGGGTTCAGGAAACCCGCTTCCGGGTTGATGAGTGTCTGCAACTCTACCTGCAGAGCATCTTTGGCGTCCGTGCTGGCATTTTCCGTATCGACAAGGCCGGCCTCGATCGCTTCGTGGGCAAACCTGCCCAGCCAATTGCCAGCATCGGCTTCCGCCAAGGCCTTTTCATAGGCCTCGGCGTCACCGCTCGCTCCAAGGGCGAGAAATTTGAACGGAAGTGCACCATTTTGCTCGGAATGCCGATCGAACAATCGTTCGAACTCGACGCGGGAACAGATGAATGTGCGCGCAATTTCGCCAACATCCGCCAATCGACCTCTCCTCCCGTTGCGAAGTCCCTCTTATCGTCCGCTACAGCGTGTCGCGTGACATCGGATTCACGCAACACGCTGCAGACTTTTTGTTGCGCAAATCGTTTTCGTTAGACCTGGTGCAACCGCGCCAGATTCGCTCCGGTGAGATCACCTGACCCGATCACGGCGCCAATACCATGCGCAAAGTTCGCCCTCATCCAGTCGCCGGCAAAATGCAGCCCGGCGACGCCGAAGTGGCCGTCGGAAATCCGGAATATGCATGACCCGGAATTGCCGCCCAGCGTTGTTGCGTCGTGGGCGAAGGTCCAGTTCCTGGGATCGCCCGACACATTGCCGACCGGCTTGTTTATGACACCCGCACTCAGATATTTCACACTGTACCTGGTTCCGAAGATCGCCCTCAATCGCTTGATGACATCCATGCGCGGATTGCCGCTCATGTCGGTCGGCAAGACATGGGGTGCAGCCGGGTATCCGAATACGAACAATTGTCCGTTTCCCCTGGCCGCACCAGGGTCTGACAGAATGTCCAGCGGACCGGGAAGGACCGTCCCCGCACTGTTGCTTGTTTCCACTTCCAGAAGCGCCATATCCAGATCTTCGAAATCGATCGGCTCATGCAGGATCGGATTGGGACCGGCAAACACAACGGACTTGATCTTGAAGCTTTGATCGTCTTCCCGGCCACTGGAAGAAAAGTTTATGGTCGCTCCCCGGTCGGACAAAAGCCAGTGGCTCGGGTCCTTCCTGCGCGGCAGCGGTGTCGCAATCGTTTCGAGAACGTGCCGGTTGGTCATGACAAGACCCGGGCCCGCAACAAACCCTGTCCCCATATGCCGTCCACCAAGATCGACCCTGCCGACTGACGCCTGTACCTTTTCCACTTGATCGAGATGAAGGACCACGGGACCCTGCCACTCTCCGAGTTGCGGATTGTTGACATCAACCGTGCCGTCTTCAATGCGCACAGCGGGTCTGCCGGTCAACTTGACAAGCGCTTCAAGCGCGACGCGTTCTCCCCGATCCAACACCGCGCCGGCGCCTTGATCGCGAAGCTTTGTCAGTGCGCGCTCCCCGGTCGCAACCACGTCTTTGCGCAGGACATCCGCTTCGGCATCTTCATCTTGTTCCTGTTCGGAGATCGCGGCAAGCTTGCGTTCGACAACATCCAACCGGTCTCGAATACCGGTGCCCTGCAGGTTCCGGCGGGCAGCTTCGACGGACAATGTCGCGGAGCTTTCGAGTCCCGACCCCGGCGAGCGGCCGACGATTGTGATGGAATTGACCTCATCGGCGTAAAGCCGAACGCGATGGATACCGGCTCCCGGATTCGCGACCCGCTGCGCCAGAAGCCGCAGAGCAGGATCGGTCGAACTCTCCAGTGCCTGTCGCAACGTGGCGCTTGCCGCGACCGGGCCGGAAATCGCCTCCGCACCCGGAACACCGGAGAACCGGCCCAGCCTGGCATCGTCGAGCAGAAGGCCTGCGATTTCCGTTTCGAACCTGCCAAGCTCGTCAACGGGCACTTCGGGCGTCACGCCGAGCGCGTCGCCGAGCAATGCGAAAAGTCCACCTCCGGAAGACCGGCCAACGGCAATGTCCTCCGGCGGATGCCGGAGGAGCGCTTCGGCATCGACAATGCCGGCGCCGAGTTCGTCACTGTCCCAACCGGCGGGCTTGCGCGCCGTTTCCCGTGCTGCTGCCCGAAAAAGCTCCTGCACATTCGTGTTCTTGTCTCTTGCGATGCCAATGAGCGCGTCGCGGCCATGATGAGACAACCAGAGTGCGGCAATTCCGGCAGTGAGAGCCACGGCGAAGGATGTGCCCTGCCCCCCGCTTACAATCGCGCCACCGCCGTTTTCGATATCGTGCTTGGCGCGCCAAACGAGTTCGGCCGGAGCTGCGAAATCCACGTCAGGACCTCGGCAGCTTCCTTTCCATGCCTTGTCGTCAACATTGGTACCGCCCACCGCGATGACATCGTCATAGCGCGCCGGCCAGACCACCTTCTTAACGCAGTTGCCCGCCGCTGCGAGAACAATGATATCGTCAGCGACCGCCCGCTTGATCGCTTTGCGCAACGCGCGACTCGGAACCCCGCCCAAGCTCATCGTGACGACATGGCATCCCCTGGACCGGGCATGCTCGACGGCTGCGGCAACCGGAGAAGCGTCAAATACCTTGACATCTTCAATGCAGCGGATCGGCACAAGCTTGGCGCCGGGCGCCGAACCGGCTATGGCACCGTCCTGTCCGCTGATCGCCACGCTTGCCGTGGAGGTGCCATGCCCGGGATTTGCCGTTGAGGGATCAAGCGGGTCACTCGGATCGGAGTCGCCATCGACAATGTCGTGAGCAAGATCCAAACGCAAGGCGGCCTGGTTCAGTTCCGGATGGCTGGCCACTCCCGTATCAGGCTGCGCAATGATAATTCCGTCACCCTTGCCGGGCGACAACGCCCAGGCGGCCGGGACGCGTGTATTGTTCAGAGCCCAAAGCTTGTCACCCGGCGCGGGCCGGTCGACCCAACACAGGCCGCCCAACACATCAGCGACTTCGGCTTTCCGCTCCGGCCCCGTCGGCTCTGGATCGACAAACACCCGCGCTCCCAGGTCCGGTTCACAGGACGCAAGGTCCAATTGCCTTTGCAACTCATAGGCAAGCTCCATCAAATCATCGCGCGGCAGAGAATTGTCCACACCGGGGAAGCGCAGCACCAAAAACCGGGCGAGGTCTTCCTCTTCACTCTCGAAAAGGGGTTGCAGCACGAAACCATCGTTTTCAAGAAACCCTGTGATTTGCGTTCGTAAAGCTTCGATGTCCGGCGACACGGAAAATTCCATCACAAAACGCAGTTCGTTCGCCGGTAATGCTCCGTGAGGAGCCCTGTCTTCGACGACTGTCAATGAAACGAGAAACTTGAGAAGTTCCGAACTGCGCATAATTCACCTCGCAAAATAAATGACGACGAAATCTACTTCTTAAGAATAAGATGTTCTAAAAATAATATATTGCACCAAGTCTTATGAAATTTCAAATCTATTTTCACTTTTCTTTGACGTAAAAATGCATAAAACCGGGAAATCCGATACAGTTTCGAATGGGTCAGCTCCCGCCAGCCGGCCCGGCGGCTTCGTGGTGCGGGCTGTCGGTCCAGTATCCCGGGGATCGCTTTTTTACACCTGTTGAAGCGAACATACCGATTTATCGCGCTTTGATCCCTGCATGATGCGAAGCGGCTCGTTTGGCGCTCTTGACTTTTTCCACCGCCCCGTCCGCTCGGGCGATTGCGTTTGCACAGAACCGCAGGCCGATGGCGCGCGTAAGTTTGATTGTCCGCCCTTGGCCACTCCGTATATCAAGGGCGCAAACCGCTTCCGTTTGTCCCGCGGGAGTTCAAACAGAGAATGCGACAGTCCGGATCGAGGTCATCCCCATGCCCACAAGCCCCGTCCAGAGCGACGTCGACCGGTTGTTCGATGCCGCCGAACAGGCCGGCCTGAGGCTCGCGATCAAGGGCCGGCTCGCCGCGCTCGTCGTCATCTGCGTGCTGATGGTCCTGTCGCGCGGGGCGGACCGGGCGCCCGACTTCATCCTCGCGACCCTGGTGTTCGTGATTCTCGGGGTCGTTCACTACAGGTTGATCGGATCGGCGTATGACCGCTGGTGGCTGAAATATGCGTTTCTCACCCTCGACGTCGCCCTGTTGTCGGCGGCGGTCGCGCTGGTGCCGCCGACGCCGGTGGCGGCACTGCCGCAGATCTTCATGTTCCGGTTCAACATCTTTCCGTTCTATTTCATCATTCTCGGCGTGGCCGCCTTCAGTTTTTCGCCCTGGCTTGTGCTGTGGGGCGGCATCGTCGGCGGCGCCGGGTGGCTCGGCGCCTTCGGCTGGGTCCATGCGCAGATGGCTGCGCCCCTGACCTGGTCGGACGTTCCGGACGGTCCGACGACAGAGCAGTTTCTGCAGGTGTTCCTCAGTCCGGATTTCACCGGGTCCGGAAGCCGGCTCCAGGAAGCCGTTATCTATCTCGTCGTCGCCATCCTGATCGCCATCGTCATGCACCGCACACGGCAGACGGTGCGCCGGCAATTGCAGGCGGAGCGGGACATGACCACGATTTCGCAGATTTTCGGCCGCTTCGTTCCCGAGGCGGTGGCCGAATCGATGATCCGGAACCGGGGCGCGCTCGATCCGACCGAGCGGCCGGCGACGGTTCTGTTCAGCGACCTGGCCGGCTTCACCCGGATGATGGAGGCCAGGGGACCGCGGGACATCGTCGACACCCTGAACGCGTTCTTCGACGACGCCTCGGAGATTATCGGCCGGCACAACGGCGTGGTGACGCAATTCCAGGGCGACGGCATCCTGGCCACCTTCAATGTGCCGCTGGAAGACGCGGACCATGCGCAAAACGCCTTCGACGCGGCGAACGCCCTGGTGGACCTGGTGCGCGCCAAGACCTTCGGCGGCGAAACCCTGGAAATCCGCATCGGGCTGAGCACCGGCCCGCTTGTCGCCGGAAGCGTCGGCGGCGGCGGCCGGCAGAGCTATACGGTCTACGGCGATCCGGTCAATCTGGCGGCGCGGCTGGAAAGCCTGAACAAGACCCACGGCACATCGATCCTGATTTCGCAATCGACGGCGGAGCTGTTGCGCGGCGCCGACCTGCGGCATATCGGCGAGGTCGAGATCCGGGGATTGCGCGACCCGATCGGACTTTATGCGTGCGGGAAGGGACATACCGTCGCGCATGAGCCCAATTGAGGCTCATTCAGGTTCGGCAGATGTCGTCGTGAAAACGATAGGTGAGCATATCGGCATAGATCGCCGGATCCCTGTCCACGCTCTTCATCAGGTTCCAGTTGTAGCCCTCAACCGAATGGATGAACCGGAAATGCGCCGGAAGGACCGAGAGCGGCGGCGCTCCTTCGATCAGCCTGGGCAGGCTGTGCCAGTCATAGATCAGGACAGCCCGCATCACATCCGCGCGACCCGCTACCGGGTACGTTTCCAGGGCGTGGATCCCGCCGAATGACATGTTCAGTCCGGGCGCGGCAAGATTGATCAGATGTGCAATAGAAGCAGCCAGCGATCTGCGTCGCACCTGCCAGATATTGACCCCGTAAAACGGCGCCTCGATCCGTGCAACGCGCGCATGAAAGACCCGCAGCCAGGTAATACCGTCGGTCAGCAGGCGCGGTTTTTCGAGCCGGGGATAAGGAATCCCCGCACTCGATGTCTGGCCAAAGGGGTCGGTCATGTCCTGCCGCCCCGTGTCCGCGCCGGACCGGCAACGTCCTCACGACGCCAGAACCGGGCCATGCGTTGTGCGAGCCGGTCCCGAACCCAGAAAAGATGGTAGAAGGCCGCGGCCACATGCAGGGCGACAAAACCAATGGCGATATCGGTAACAAGCGCATGGTACCCGCGGAGCTCTCGGTAGAGTTCTTCACTGGAATTGCCAGCCAGCGAAATATCGAACCCTCCAAGCACCGGCAGCGGCATGGAATGGGTCGTGTACATTGCTACCGCAATTCCAGACCCCACCAGGGCTGCCATGACCGCATAAAGGCCCAGATGGCTGAGCTTCGACAGAACCCGCTGCCAGCGCGGCCCGGTCGTTGCCGCCGCCGGAACTCCCTGCCGCCAGCGCAGGAGAATACGGATCACCAGGAGCACGCCCAGCACAATCCCACCCGACCCGTGCTGGGATCGGGACCAGAGGCGGTCGGCCAATTCCTTCGCCGGGTCGTTGAAATTCTGCCCGGCGATCAGCATGGCCATGATCAGCAAGGCCATAAGCCAATGAATGGATTTTTGCCAAACCGAAAAATCCCCGGGAACGCGTTTCTCCGCGTTCCTCCGCAGGTCCAGTCTGCGATCACTCATCTCCCTGCCCCCCTTGCTGGAGGAACCGGTAAGCACGGCTCATCGCCGGGATCACCACGCTGTTGTGCGTTTCCCCGGCAAATTCCTCGGCCTTGTAAGTCAGGTTCGGGTCGTCCACCGCCGCCAATTGCGCGTCAATGGCCGAAAAGCTTCGGGCTGACAATTGATGCATTTCCATTGGCATCGCACCGTTCAGCGACAATGTGCGCTCAAGCGCGCCGAGACTCATGTAAATGCGTGTGGGGCGATCAAAGCCCGCCTCAATCCGCTGTGCGAGTGCGCCGACAAGATAGGTCCCGCGCCCGAAAATAGCCGGACTGCCGATCCAATACCGGTCGAACAGCCGGCTGTTTTGCAGGAAGGCGAAAAATCCGAAGACCCCGCCCTGGGAGTTGGTCATCAAGCCGGCAGTGTCGCCGGCTACACGGTAACGGCGAACAATCTCGGGATGCAGTTCCTCCTCAAGAAAAGCAAGGAACGCGGCGGCACCGCCGGTTTCCGCGGGCCGGTCAAGAACCTTTTCCGTAAAGTCGAGAAATAGCCGATCGATACTGTTTTCAGGCGAAAGATCCCGGGTGCGTTTGTAAGGCCAGGATGCCGGGTCCTCGTAACCGATGCCGACGAGAATGGCGGGCGCGGTGGAACGGTCCAGAAAATCCGTCTCTGCAAGAAACGCAATTTCAGACGCGGTCCCGAAAGAAGCATCCGCATCCGTTATATAAACGACCGGGAACCGGGTGTCAGGCGCGATTGTGTAAGTCATCGGAAGACGGACCTGAATACGATAGCGCTCACCGACAGCACGGGAGGCGAACAGGAAACGTTCAACGCTCCCTGACCCGACCTGAATTTCGACTCCATCTGTGCGGGACGATCTGTCTGTTTCGATCTGAGCGGCCCCAGCGCTCCCGATAGCAATGCAGGTCATCGCAAGGCCGAGCATCGCCTCGAATACACCCGTACGGGCCGGAACCGACTTCACCGTTTCTTGCCGGACGATCGATGCTGACATCAGGCCATTCCTGGGTTTTCCCGCGACAGGCACGGTCCGGGCGGCCCCGCGCACCGCACCGGTTTTTGGTTTTTCGGCAATCATGTGTTAACTCTCCGATGCACCCTAAGTTACTAACGGTGACTATGTGGCGCATGCTCGAAAATCCCGCAAGAAGGCACTTTTTTGAAACCTGCAATCCATGACGAAACCGGCACCTGCAAGGTGGCCTCGGAAATCCTCGCCCGCGTCGGCGACAAATGGTCGATTCTGGTGGTTGTCTGCCTGTCGGAGCAGGATCAGCGCTTCAACGAATTGCGCCGCTTTATCGGCAACATTTCGCAGAAGATGCTGACCAGTACGCTGCGCAACCTGGAACGCGACGGTTTCGTGAACCGTTCCGTGATTCCGAGCAGCCCGCCGAAAGTGACCTACAGCCTGACCTCTCTCGGACGCGAATTCGAAACCACCGCCACGGGTCTGGCGAGATGGGCAGCCGAACACAGCGAGCGTATTCAAGAAGCGCAGCGGGCGTTCGACAATCGGCGTTGACGACACCCGTATCACTTTCAGATTGACAGGCAAGGTCCGCCAAGGGACATCTACCCCTCATAGTCGGTCATTGCGGCGGTCGGACCATATCGCGCTCAACGTTCGCCTGACCGTGCCTCGCCAACGCGGTATCCGCCTCCACTACGGGATCATTGAACGTCCAAAGGGGGATGCGGCGCATGCGATCGAGACCCGCAAATGCGCCGTCAGAGTCCAGGCCATTCGAAGACTTTTCGCGCAGCGCGGCCTCGAACGCACGACCAAAACCATCAAATCCATCTGGATCCAGTGCGCACAGATGGATCTGGTTCCACTCGGTTTCCAAGCCCGGCATGCGATAGAGCACAGCGGCCGTCTCCATTGCCCTGAACGTTCCGAATCTCTCGGTCCGGACAAGCCAGGCCGCCGCCGGGCCGCAAAATTCCCGCATGACATTCCGGTAGGCGTCGAGATGTGGGGCGGCCACATGGATATATTCCAGCGACGCCTGCCATTCGCGCCGGCCAGACGAGCCTTTCCAGTTTCGCGGTACGACAAAGGACGAGGGCGTGGTCAGGAGAATCTCGGCGCGTAGCAGACCGGCGTCCAGCAATCTTGGCCTGGTCACAAGCTCATGGATGGCTTCGGCGGGAACGATGTTGCGAAAATAGCTTAGTTCCAGATGACTCCAAACCGGCGATTGTGCGGCATTTTGAAATACAGCGCGATGCCGATAGAGCGCCTGTCCAAGGCAGGTTTGCCCAAACCGTTTCCAGTTGACGCAGCCGTCCTTCAGCGCGGTTTCCATATCCGGATGTGCAACCTGCATCGTCCGGGCCAACACCACGAGACGGTCGTCGGGTTCGATACAGGTCAATTCGGTTCCGCAAACGGGATGCGCTGTTTCGGCCATCCTCGCTCCTTCCTTGGTATTCGGAGGCCCATTAACCAGGAAAGATCGACGCGGTGGAAGCGAGTTTTTCTGAGCCTGTCTTTTCAGGGAATGGGTGGCCACGCGATATCGGCCCGCTTTTCCAATGGCGGGGACGGTAAAACAATGACGTCGGGCGAACCATTCCGCCAATTTGCCAAGAGCCGGGAGCTTCCCCGATCAAAGCCGCGCGGCCGCTTCGCACGGGCCCCGCCGGCGAGGACTTATCGACTCTGGAGGGTAAAGGAATGTAGACTCCCTGTCGGTGCAAGAGAGACGAGAACGGTGGAACGAAGATCTGCCGGACCGCGACACCGGCCGACGGGAGAACGGACATTGACGGACGGGACTTTGACGGACAAAACAAAAGCGCACTATACCGAGCGCGCCAACAGGGAACTGGCGGACAATCTGGAACAGAGCGATCTGAGCATCCGCCAGCAATTGACGGTCGCCGCCCGGATGATGGCGCTCGAAGGCCACGATGCCGGGGTCGCCGGACAGATCACCGCGAAGGCCGAGCGGCCCGGCACCTACTGGACCCTGCGGCTCGGACGCGGCTTCGACGAGGCGACGCCGGACCAGTTCCTGCTTGTCGA
>JGI12316J15310_10000061_pt22 | contig 14616 bp, 16 predicted proteins | sample MarCyaLeptolynsp_FD_15310 | JGI IMG/M metagenome (IMG submission 15310)
CCCGCCGAGACCGGCACCGACGCCAAACCTGCCGAAACGGCACCGGCGCCGGCGCCCGACAGGTCGGGCATCTGGCCACCTCAGCCCAGCAACGTCCCGTTCGATGTGGGCCAGGCCCCGACGGGCCTGACCGAGATGGCGAAATCCGCCGACGCTTCTTCTGAGAGCACTCCGCCGATGCCGGCGAGCGAGCTTGCACCGCAGGCTCAGCCCGCATCGCTCACACCGACGAATGCCGTGATGATGCCCCCCGGTGTCTTCTTCTCCGTGGAAGAGCCCGTCGCCTCCGCCGGCGCCCAACCGGCGGCCCAACCCAACAAGGCGCCGCTGCCGCCTGCCGCGCTTGGACCGCTCTCGCTGCGCACCGCCGCCGCCCAAGGCGATGTCGCCGCGCAATACCAGATCGCTGACCGCTACGCGGACGGCAAGGGCACGGCCCGCGATCTGAAGAAGACGGCCGAATGGCTGGAGCGCGCCGCGCAAGGCGGCCTTGCCCCGGCGCAATACCGGCTTGCCGCGATGTACGAACGCGGCCAGGGCGTCGACAGGAGTCTCGACACCGCACGCACCTGGTACAAGTCGGCCGCCGAGAACGGCAACGTTAAGGCGATGCACAATCTCGCGGTGAGCGTCAGCGGCCGCGATGGCAGCGCCCCGGACTATCCTCTCGCCGCCAAATGGTATGGCAAGGCTGCTGCCCACGGGCTTGCCGACAGCCAGTTCAACCTCGGCATTCTCGCCGAGCACGGACTTGGCGTTCCCAAGGCTCTCGGCGAGGCCTACAAGTGGTACTCCCTCGCCGCCGCCCAAGGCGATGCCGAGGCTACCAAGCGGCGCGACGTGGTCGCCGCCCAGCTGACACCCGAGGACCGGGCCAAGCTCGACGCAGAGGTCAAGACCTGGACCGCGAACCCCGCCCTCCCCGCCGCCAACACGGTCGCCGAGTTCGTGGCGCCCGCCGCCGAGGCGACGGCAGCGGCCGCTCCGGCAACAGAGGCCGGGTCGCTCGTGAGCCGGGCCCAGACCCTGCTCAACAAGCTTGGTTACGACGTCGGTCCGCCCGACGGTGTCGTGGGCAGCCGTACCCGCACCGAGATCAAGCGCTTCCAAGAGCGCAATGGCCTTGAGCAGACGGGCGAGGTCACTGTGCCGCTCGTCACCCAGCTTGAGCATCTGACGAGCTAACGCACCGCGTCCCTTTCCCGCCGCGCCCGTGCGGGATTTCGGTGACATTTCGGTAAGTTCCCGGCTTATGCATTGACAGGTCCGCGCGCGGCGAACAGGTTGCCAAAGCGCCCCGCCTCTTCAATGCCCGGCCGATGTTTCAGATTTATCTGCCCATTGCCGAGATCTCAGTGAACCTTCTGGTCATGCTGGGACTTGGCGCGACGGTGGGTTTCCTCTCGGGCATGTTCGGGGTCGGCGGCGGATTCCTGCTCACCCCATTCTTGATGCTCTCCGGCATCCCTCCGGCGATCGCCGTGGCAACCGGCGCGAACCAGATTGTGGGGGCCTCGGTCTCCGGCACTCTCGCCCAATGGCGGCGTGGCAATGTCGATGTCCAGATGGGCGCCGTCTTGATTATCGGCGGCATCGTCGGGGCGATCCTCGGCGTGCTCCTCTTGAGGTTCTTGCGCGAGCTGGGCCAAGCGGGACTGTTCATCTCGCTGACCTATGTCTGCTTCCTCGGCGGCATCGGCGCGTTGATGTTGTGGGAGAGCATCAACGCCATCCGCAGACGAAGGGCGGGCAAGCCGGTCTCAGCGCGCCGCTCGGGGCAGCACATCTGGATTCACGGCCTGCCGTTCAAGATGCGGTTTCCCCGCTCACGACTCTATATCAGCCTGATCCCGCCACTCGTGATCGGCGGCGTGGTGGGCCTGCTCGCCTCGTTCCTCGGCGTCGGCGGGGGCTTCATCATGGTGCCGGCCATGATCTACCTCCTGCGCATGCCGACGAACATCGTGATCGGCACGTCGATCTTCCAGATCATCTTCGTCACGGCCATCGTCACGCTGCTGCACGCGACGCTCAACCACACGCTCGACATCTTACTGGCCTTCTTGCTCATCATCGGCGGGGTCATTGGCGGGCAGTTCGGGGTGCGGGCCGGACAGAAGCTGCGCGGCGAGCAGTTGCGCGCCTTGCTCGCCCTGATGGTGCTGGCCGTGGGCGTGCGCATCCTGTTCGATCTCGTGGTCCGGCCGTCGGACCTCTACAGCATCATACCGTTGGCGGGGGCATGATGAGACTTGCTCCCATGAAACTCGCCCGCCTCTGCCTTGCCCTGCTGGTCGCCGCGTCGTCGGCACTCCCTGCGTTTGCGCAACAGCAGGCGATACCGCCACTGCCGACGGTGAAGCCAGAGAGCAAGGAAACCGTTCAGTCGGACATCTCGACCCGCGAGATCGCGATCCAGTCCAACTTCACCGGCATCGAGATCCTGGTGTTCGGCAGTATCGACTTCAGCGACTCTCGCACGCCGGGAGAAGGCACCTATGACGTGATTGCCGTTGTGAACGGGCCGGACGATCCGATCGTCGTTCGCAAGAAGCAGCGGATTGCGGGTATCTGGGTCAACAGTTCGGGCCGGACCTTCGACGACGTTCCCGGATTCTACGCCGTACTCTCCACACGCCCGATCCGGGCTATTGCCTCCGACGAGACCTTGAAGAGGCTGGGAATCGGTCTCAGCGAGTTGGAGTTTGGGCGCGGCACACTCGCCGACCCGCAAGAGCAGGCCTACCGCTCAGCGCTCATCCGCTTGATGGAGGAGGACGACCTCTTCCAGGAAGACGACGATGGTGTCAAATTCGTCGGCCGGAGCCTGTTCCGCGCCACCGTGGCGCTGCCCGTCAACGTGCCGACGGGCCGCTATTTGGTCGACGTCTATCTCTTCCGCGACGGCGAGTTGGCGAGCAAGAGCCACGCCACGCTGCAAGTTACCAAAGCCGGAATCGAAGCCTTGCTGCACTGGTTAGCCTTGGATCACCCCTTCCTCTATGGGCTGCTCGGCATCGCCATCGCGGTGATGATGGGCCTGATCGGCTGGTACGCCTTCCGCCGCGACTAAACGGCGAAGCGCCGGCTAATCGGGCAAGAGCAGACTTCCGAGCACGGGGTAGACCGCCTGGCGGCCCATCATCCAAGCCTCAAGCTGATGCCAGCGGAAGAGCGGCTGGAAGGCATCGTGCAGCACATTGAGACCGCCCGCATAGGCGCCGAAGGCCGGCATCACCAAGCGATTGCCGTCAGTCGCGAAGCAACGGCGCCGGACCACCGTGCCCCGCCGGGCAATGCGTGCCACCGGATGCAAATGGCCGACGATCTCCGGAGCGGATGAGGCTTCCGAAGGCTCGTGGCGCAGGGTGACGCCGCAAATCGTAAGCGTCTCGCAGACCGTGCCGCCGACGCTTGCGGGCAAGTGCGGATCGTGATTGCCGCAGATCCAATACCACTCGCGATCCTGCTGAAGCGCGGTGAGAAAGCTCAAGTCATCGTCGGCCATCCGCTCAGCGCACTCGCTTCTGTGGAAGCTGTCGCCCAAGGCAACCACGCGGCCGGGGTCGATCCGATCGATGATCTTGCCGAGCCGCGACAGGGTGGAACGGGTGTCGTAAGGCGGGAGCAGCATGCCGAGCGCGGCGAAGGCCGCCCCCTTCTCCATGTGGAGATCGGCGACGAGAAGCGTGTCCTCCGCTTCCCAATAGAGGGCGCCTGCGACGAGCGGCCGGAGCGTGTGGCCTGCCACGGAAAGGTGCGAGCGCAGCGTTGGCGCCGTTTCGGGCATGAGATCGGGCTTAGCGCGCAGCATGCTCCCCTAGTGCCTCAGCGATGAGTTCCTCGGCGGTCTCACGCAACAAGGTATCACCAATGTCGCCTGGAACGCTCTCGCGGCCGATTTCGAGCATGACCGGCACGGCGAGCGGCGACACGTGACTCACTTCACTATGCCTGATTCGACCGCCGATACGCTTCAGGAATTGACCCAATCGGCCAAGATCGATCAGACCTGTTGCCGCATCTGCAAACGCGGCCTTGAGGAGAACGTGGTCCGGCTCGTGCCGGCGCAAGACATCGTAGATGAGATCGGAGGAGACCGTCATCTGACGTCCCGTCTTCTCCCGTCCCGGATGACGCCGCTCGATCAGGCCGGAGATGATGGCGCAAGCCCAGAAGGATCGCTTCATGAGATTGGACTCGGCCAGCCAGGCATCGAGATCGTCGCCCAGCATGTCCTCGTCGAAGAGCTGCGCGAGATCGAGACGCTTGTCACGGATCATCTCGCTCATGTCGTGCAAACCCCAGATTGCCAGGGCGTACTCGTTGGCGACGAACCCCAGCGGCGCGGCTTGCGCCCGCTCCAGCCGCCGAGTGAGCAGCATTCCGAGGCTCTGGTGGGCCAGGCGCCCCTCAAACGGGTAGCAGACAAAGTAATGGCGTTGGCCGCGCGGAAACGTCTCGATCAGCATTTCCTGCGCGGACGGCACCACGGAAAACGCCGCCTGGAGCTGAAGCCAGTCGGCGACTTGCGCCGGCAGTCTCGACCACGCACCGCGCTCCGCCAGCATGTGCCGCACGCGGTCGGCCAGATAGGTGGAGAGCGGAAACTTGCCGCCTTCGTAGGACGGCACTTTCGGGTCCGCGTCTTGCGCGCGCGTGACGATGGCGTCCATCTCCCGCAAGCCCTCGAAGCGCAGGATCTCGCCGGCGAAGGCGAATGTGTCACCGGGTGTCAGTTGCTCGATGAAATACTCCTCCACCTCGCCCAGCACGCGCCCGCCGGCTCCCACGCCAGAAGGCTTGCGCGCGCCGCCCTTGAGGCGTGCCAGGCGTACCCGCAGCATCGGCGCCTCGACGATGGTTCCGACATTCAGCCGGTACTGCTGAGCGATGCGGGGATGAGCGATACGATAAGTGCCGTCCTTGGTCTGCTTCAGCTTGGCATAGCGGTCGTAGGTGGCCAGCGCATAGCCGCCGGTGGCCACGAAAGCCAAGACCTGATCGAAGCCTTCGCGGGTGAGACCTTGATAGGGCGAGGCGCTGGTGACTTCCAGGTAGAGCGCGTCAGGGTCGAAGGGCTTCGCGCAGGCCATGCCGAGGATGTGCTGCGCGAGGACGTCGAGCGCACCGGGCCGCGTCGGTGGTGTGTCTTGCGCTCCCGCCTCTGCCGCTTCCAGAGCCGCCTGGCACTCCATGACCTCAAAGCGGTTGGCAGGCACGAGCAGCGCCTTGCTCGGCTCGTCGAGCCGGTGATTGGCGCGGCCGATGCGCTGCGCCAGCCGGCTAGCACCCTTTGGCGCGCCCACATTGACGACGAGATCGACATCGCCCCAGTCGATCCCAAGATCGAGCGTCGAGGTGCAGACCACGGCGCGCAGCGTGCCCTTCACCATGGCGGCTTCGACCTTGCGCCGTTGCGCCACGTCCAACGAGCCGTGGTGGAGTGCAATGGGCAGATTATCGTCGTTGTAGCGCCACAACTCGTGAAACAGCAGCTCCGCTTGCGACCGCGTGTTCACGAATATCAACGACATCTTATGAGCCTTGATCGCCGCATAGATTTCCGGCAGCGCGTAGCGCGCCGAGTGCCCGGCCCAGGGCAGGTCAGTGCTCGATTTGAGGATGGTGATGTCCGCGGTGGCGCCGCCTGCCGCGGTGACGATCTGCGCAAGCCGCGTCGCGGCCTGCCCTCGATGCGGCACGAGAAACGCGGCGAGCTCGGACGGCCGCGCGACGGTCGCCGACAGGCCGACCGCGGTGAGCTCCGGGGACAAGGTGCGCAAACGCGCCAGATCGAGCGCCAAGAGATCGCCGCGCTTGCTGGTGGTGAGCGCGTGCAGCTCATCGAGGATGACGCATTTGAGCGATCCGAAAACCTCGGCGGCGCTCGGGTGGGCGAGCATCAGTGCGATCTGTTCAGGGGTCGTCAGCAGAATGTCGGGCGGCAGGATGCGCTGACGCGCCCGGCGCGCCTGGGGCGTATCGCCCGTGCGGGTCTCCAGCCCGATGCGAAGCCCCATCTCTTGAACCGGCTCGGTGAGATTCCGCGCGATGTCGGTGGCCAGGGCCTTGAGCGGCGACACATAAAGCGTGTGCACACTCGCGGGCCGGTTCGGCCGGCGTGCGTGCGCCGCCAAATCGATCAGGCTGGGCAGAAACCCCGCAAGCGTCTTGCCGCCGCCGGTCGGAGCGATCAGTAGGGTGTCGCGCCCCGAAGAGACTGTCTCCAGCAGGGCCAACTGGTGGGCGCGCGGGTACCAGCCACGGGCGGCGAACCAACCGGCAAAGGGCTCCGGCAGCTGCGCCTGAAGCGTCACCTCGCCGGCGGGACCGGCTCTCGTCTCTTGTCGCGCGCTCACTCGACCTTTGTCACTTTCCAACCTCGCCCGCCCTCGGCCTTGCCGCCTTGATCTTCGCCGTTCGCGGCCCCAACTGAGATACGCACCCGATGAGAACACCCCACGGCGCAAGGAGCGCGGACATGGAACGGTTTTTTGGCGGTAACCCAACGCTGGTTCTGCTCCGGCTCGTCATCCTATCGCTGATTGTGGGCGTCGTCCTCGCAGCGCTCGGCTTCAGCCCCTATGACATCATCCAGAGCCTGCAGGACCTGGCACTGCGCATCTATGACATGGGCTTCGCCGCGGTGGAGAAGGCGTTCCAGTACTTCTTGCTGGGCGCGGTGATCGTCTTCCCGATCTGGGTCTTGATGCGGGTGTTCCGGCTCTTGGGACGAGAGACGGGGACCAGCGAGACCCAAGTCGCAGACGCCCCCAGCCCCAGCCGCGAGACTTAGAGGATCGTCAGGACCGCGTCCGGCGGCCGACCAATGGCCGCTCGGTCGCCCGCGACCACGATGGGCCGCTCGATCAGTATGGGGTTGGCCGCCATCGCGGCAATCAGCTCCGCCTCGGAGACGTCCCGGCCTTTCAAACCGAGTTCCGCATAAGCGGGTTCGCACCGCCGCACCACATCGCGCGCCGGAAGTCCGAGCTTCTTCAAGATGCGCTTCAGCTCGGCGACGGATGGCGGCGTCTTGAGGTACTCCACAACGTCCGGGTTCAATCCTCGCTCTTGCAGCAACGCCAGCGTTTGGCGCGACTTGGAGCAGCGCGGATTGTGATAGAGGGTGACCGTCATACGATGAGCTCCGGGAGTTTCTTGTCCGACCATTCGGCTGCACGCCGACCGATCAGAGGCTCTAGCGATTGCGCGCTCTCGCGCGCCATGGCCTCAACCAAGGTCTCCTTGATGCGGCCGATGAGACCCGGCCCCTCGAACACGAGCCCGGTGTAGAGCTGAATGAGCGAGGCGCCGGCTTCGATCTTCGCCAGCGCCGCCTCGCCCGAATCGATGCCGCCAACGCCGATCAGAGGCAGCCTCGGCCCGGCGATCTGATAGACGCGCGCAAGCATGCGCGTGGAGCGTAAGAACGCCGGACGGCCGGACAGTCCGCCCGCCTCGCGGATCAGCGTGGCGTCGCGCAAACCGTCCCGAGCGAGCGTCGTGTTGGAGACGATGATCCCGTCGGCCTCGTTCGCCTCGATCACGTCCACCACATCGGGCAGATCAGCGTCGGCGAGATCGGGGGCGAGCTTCACCAAGAGCGGCGGGGCCTTGGACCCAAGCGCCTTGCGCGCGTCTTGGACTTTGCTGAGGAGCGCATCGAGCTTCCGCGGTGCCTGGAGATCGCGCAGGCCTGGCGTGTTGGGCGAGGAGATGTTGACGGTGAAGTAGCTGGCAACAGGCGCCATGCGCGTGATGCCGTCCGCATAGTCGGCGATGCGGTCGGTGCTGTCGCGATTGGTGCCGAGATTGACGCCGACGATGCAGCCGGGCGGGCGGTCCTGGAGACGCTTCAGCGCGGCCTCTTGACCTTCGTTGTTGAAGCCTAAGCGATTGACGATGGCGCGGTCGGCTTGAGAGCGGAAGATGCGCGGGGCCGGATTGCCCAGTTGGGCCTGCGGGGTCAGCGTGCCCACCTCGACGAAACCGAAGCCAAGCTCCGAGAGCTGGCGCGGCACCCGTGCATCCTTGTCGAAGCCAGCCGCCATGCCGACGGGATTGGGGAACTCAAGGCCGAACAGGGTTTGCTTCAGGCGCGGGTCGTCGGGACCGGGCTTCCGCGGATAGACGCCAAGCTCGAGCGTCTTCAGGGTCAAATCGTGGGCGCGCTCCGGATCGAGCGCCAGCAACAGTGCCTGCCCCCACGAAAATAGCCCGCTCAACCCCACACTCCTTCCGGCAGGATGTGCTCGTTGTCATCGTCAAGCCGGATCGGCTCGGCAGACAAGACCGCATCGAGTGGAAGCGGCCCGTAGAGGTGCGGGAACAGCTCGCCATCGCGCGACGGCTCCCATTTCAACCCGGGGCCAAGACGGCCAGGGTCGATCGCAACCAGAAGCAGGTCCTCCTGGCCCGCATAGTGCTTGTGTAGCGTGCCTTCGACTTGAGTCGCCGCCGAGAGGTGAATGTAGCCGTCGCGCAGGTCGTCGCCATTGCCGAGGAATCGCCCTTCGCTTTGCGCCGCCGCGTAGGCGGCCTCGGCGAGCACTTTGTAGACGGGCGCGGCGCTATGGTCGGGGGCGGACATGGCGCGAGACTAGCGGGCCGCTTGAGGCCCAACAAGGAAGGCTGAGGCCGCAGCCGAAAGTGAGTGGACAATGCAAGATATTAAGCGATAATTCCTATTGATAGGTATCTTTTCCGGGCGATTCGCTTAACCCAGCAGGGGCCAGACACGTGAATAGGCTCACCCATGCCCGGGTTTGGTCGGCTATCGACGCGCTTGCCAAGCGCTACGGCCTGTCTGCGTCCGGGCTTGCCAAGCGCGCGGGGCTCGATCCGACGGCCTTCAACAGGTCCAAGCGCACGACCGGCGAAGGCCGTCCCCGCTGGCCGAGCACCGAGAGCATCGCCAAGGTGCTGCAGGCGACGGGCGCCAGTTTCGACGACTTCACGGCCCTCGTCACCGCGGAGCCCCGGCGGCGTAATCCGGCTCTGCCGATCCCGCTAATCGGCATGACCCAGGCCGGCGGCGGCGGCTTCTTCGACGACGGCGGCTTCCCGGTCGGCGGCGGCTGGGACCAAATCCGCTTTCCGCGCGTCGACGACGAAAACGCCTACGCGCTCGAAGTAACGGGCGACAGCATGGCGCCCCTTTACCGCGACGGAGACATCCTCATCGTCTCGCCGAACGCCGCGCCCCGCAAAGGCGACCGCGTAGTGTTGCGCACCACCGACGGCGAGGTGATGGCCAAAGTCCTGGTGCGGCGCACAGCCAAGACCATCGAGCTGGCCTCGCTCAATCCGGCGCACCCCAATCTCGTGTTTCCTATCGAGCGGATCGATTGGATCGCGCGCATCGTCTGGGCCAGCCAATAACCCAGGGACGATCTTAAAGCTGCCGCGCAGGCCTCTTATGATGTTCGCGCTATGTCGCTTGCGTCCCGTCTCATGACCGCGATCCTCGGCCTTGCGCTGATCTGGTATTTCTGGCCTTTCGGTGGCAGTGAAACAGAGGTGGTTCAGACCGTGACGCCGCCGCCCACGGGACATGAGCGCCTCTTCACCACGAAGCTCCCGGAGGACACAGCTCCAAAGAAGCCGGCGGCGCCTGAGCCAAAGACCGGCGAGAAGACGGCCGCCGCCGTCGCGCCGGCCCCCAAACCCAAAGTCACGGCCAAGCGCTACTACCGCGTAACGGTTCGGGACGGCGGCACCCTTGAGTCCGGCAACATCGTCATCCGCCTCCACGGCATCGAAGCCAACGCGGCCGATGAGACGTGCAAGGATTCCACCGGCAAGACCTGGCGCTGCGGCACGCGCGCCCGCGCGGCGCTCACCCGCTTCATCCGGGGCCGCGCCGTCGTCTGCAAGACCCCCAATACTTCGGATGGGTCGGCGCTGACGGCCCGCTGCACCCTCGCGCGCAAAGACCTGTCGACTTGGATGGTGGCCCACGGCTGGGCGAAGCCCACGGAACCGGCGGAGCCCAAGCTCGCGAAGGCCGCGGATCAAGCCCGCAAAAAGAAGATCGGCATCTGGCGCTGAGCTGACCAGCTAAGCGGCGAGCTCTCCGGCCAGCGCCTTGGCGATCAGCGCGCGGGTCTCGGGGATTCCATAAAGCTCTACGAAGGAACCGAAGCGCGGCCCTTGGGTCTGCCCGAGCAGCACCTGGTAGAGCGCCTGGAACCAATCGCGCAACGGCTCGAAGGCGTGGGCCTTGCCGACCGCATAGACCTCGCTCTGAATTTCCTCGGCAAGCACCTTCTTAGGCAACGCCGCCAGACGCGCATCGAGATCGGCCAGTGCCGCGCGCTCCTTGTCGGTGGCCGCGCGGTAAGCCTTGGACGGCTTCACGAAGTCGTGGAAGTAGCGGATGGCGTAGCCCACGAGCTCGTCGAGCAACGGATGGCCCTCGGGCGTGGCCTCCGGGGCATACCGGCGAATAAAGCCCCACAGCACATCCCGATCCTCGGAGTTCGATGCAGAGGCAAGATTGAGCAGCAAGGCAAAGCTGATGGGCAGCTCCGCCTGAGGCGGGTTGCCCCCATGGATGTGCCACACCGGGTTCATCAGCTTCGGCGCGAACTCCTCCTTCGGGTAGGCCGCCAGGTGGCCGACATATTCGTCGACGGCGCGGGGGATGACGTCGAAGTACAAGCGCTTCGCTTTCCGCGGGCTCTGATACATGTAGAGCGCCAGGCTTTCGGGCGAGGCATAGGACAGCCACTCCTCGATGGTGATGCCGTTGCCGCGCGACTTGGATATCTTCTCGCCGTTCTCGTCGAGGAAGAGCTCGTAGTTGAAGCCCTCGGGCTGCTGGCGTCCGAGGATACGGCAAATCTGACCGGACAGGCGCACCGAGTCGATCAGGTCCTTGCCCGCCATCTCGTAATCGACGCCAAGGGCAGCCCAGCGCATCGCCCAATCCGCTTTCCATTGCAGCTTGCAGTGCCCGCGAGTCACTGGGGTTTGCGTCAGCTTGTCGGTATCGGGGTCCTTGTAGACGATCGCCCCGGAGGTCTGATCGCGGTCGATCACCGGCACCTGCAGCACCTTGCCGGTGGCAGGCGAGATGGGCAGGAACGGGCTATAGGTGGCGCGGCGCTCCGGCCCCAGCGTCGGCAGAATGACATCGCGAATGGCATCGTAATGCTCCAGGACCTTCAGCAAAGCCGCGTCGAACCGGCCGGAGGTGTAGCACTCCGTCGCCGACAGGAACTCGTAGTCGAAGCCGAACCGATCCAGAAAGGCCTTGAGCCGCGCATTGTTGTGCTGGCCGAAGCTCGGGTGCTCGCCGAAGGGGTCGGGAACCTGCGTCAGAGGCTTGCCGAGATGCTCGGCGATGAGGTCCTTGTTGGGGATGTTGTCCGGCACCTTGCGCAAGCCGTCCATGTCGTCGGAAAAGCAGATCAATCGGGTGGGGACCTTGTCCTCGGTGAGCACACGGAAGGCGTGGCGCACCATCGTGGTGCGCGCAACCTCGCCGAACGTGCCGATATGCGGCAGGCCGGAGGGGCCGTACCCGGTCTCGAAGATGATCGGCCCGGTCGGTTGCGGAATCCGCTTCAGGCGGCTTAAGACCTTGCGGGCCTCCTCGAAGGGCCACGCCTTGCTCACATGGGCATGGGCGAGGAGCTCAGAATCGATCTCAAGAGGCGCGGACGCGGTTTGCTTGGCCGTATCGGGCTTGGACATCGGGGATTCGGGATCGGCGGTGATTAAGGGAGGATACGCCCGACCAATTTCACAGTTTTCCGCCCGATGCGAGTCTTTCCGCTAAATTCAGCCCGAACAGGCGCTTGCCCGGCCCGGTGCAATTTTCTACCGTCGCGCCGCCCAGGGACCAAACGGAACAAGGAGAGATAGAGAGCCGATGAGCGAGCCCTTAAACCATCACGAAGCGCTGATCTACACGATGGTTACGATGTCGGCCGTGGACCGCACCATGACCGATGCCGAGCTGGCCCGCATCGGCGAGATCGTGTCGAACCTGCCGGTCTTCGACCTCTATGACACCGAGAAGCTGATCGCCACCTCGCGGGCCTGCGGCGAGATTCTGAGCGGCGATAACGGGCTCCACCGGGTCTTGCACTTGATCCGGGAGTCCTTACCGACGAAGCTCCGCGAGACGGCCTACGCGGTGGCGCTCGAAGTGGCGGCGGCCGACCTCGACGTGCGGCCCGAGGAGACGCGCTTCCTGGAAATGCTGAGCGATACGCTCGACCTCGACAACCTCACCAGGGCGGCGATCGAGCGGGGCATCCGGGCGCGCAACACCGTGATCTGAGGCACCCCTTTTCCACCCCTTAAGGACGACAGTCCGAAACGGCGCGCGGCAGTCACCGCCCTGATATAGTGCGAGCGCACTGTTCGGCGTGTTCCGGTTCTTGAGGAGGTCGCACCATGTGGGGTTTGGCGGCGCGGAAGCAATCACGGTTCGCAAGGGACCTCGACCTGGGTGAGGTCCACGACCAGTTGGACGCCTTGCGCGGTTATGTCCACGAGCTTACGCGGAGCGTGGGACTGGGTTCGCGCGACCCTTACGAGCGCGCCCGCGATTTCGCCGCGGAGGCCGCCCACGACGCCGAGCAGGCCATGAAGGACAACCTCGCCGCCTCGCTGGTGCTGGCAGTCGGACTTGGGGTCGCGATCGGCTACTTCATCGGCCGCGGTGGGAGATAGCGGTTATTTGGCGAGCTTGGCCGCGCCCGAATAGAGCGCGCCGCCGATCACGCACGGCACGGCAATCTGCGCTTGGCCTAACGCGGAGGCGGCAACGCACCCTGTGGCGATGGCGATGGAGCCCGCGGTCACGCCCTTCGACATGCCCGCTTGCCCCATGAGTTCCTCTCTTTGCGCATCTTCGATGGCGCCATACTGCTCTTTGCGGATTTTCTCGGCCTCGAACAGCTCGGCGGCATCGATGACGTCTTTAAGCGGCTTGGCGATTTCCTCCGGCTGGTTGGGAATCTCTGCGCGGTAAAGGCCGATCAGATCCCGGTCGCGCTCCGCGTAGGATGCGAGCGTCCATTTCGCCGTACCGCCCGTGGTGATCCTGTCGAGCGCATTGGCGTCCGCCCCCCAGCCTGAGACCAGCCGGCCGAAGAAGCCGGTTTCCTCGTTGCCCTTCGACCACTTCAGGGCCGGCAGGATGCGCATCACCGGCTCGTGCTGACCGGAGGCGGCATAGTAGCCCCAATGGGCGTAGACAGCCTGCGCGCCGCCCAACTCCAAGTCGAGCGTCTGCAAGGTGGGCCGGCGGCCATTGAGAAAGTCGTCGATGAGCGGCTTGCGGAGCGGCATTTTCGCGGCGTTCTTCTCAAGAAGCTCCTGCCAATCGGGGCGCCCCGAATAGGCGATGGCCCGGATGATCACCTCCTGCTCCTTGGGCGGCATCGGGAACATTTTAGGGATCAGCCCGGGGCCGTCGTTCGGGTTGGTGCCGAGGACACCGGCGATGAAGCCCGCGCAGAACCAGCGCTGCTCCTCATCCTCGAACAACCGATGGTCGCGCATGGCGTGGACGGCGGCGGGCACTTTCCAATATTCGGGCTTGTCCCGGTAGTTCGAAATCCAGTCGAGCAGCCGATCGGCGGAAGAGAACTCGGCATGCTGCGTGGTCGCTTCGGCCGCAGGCGAGTTGGCCGTAGGCGCCTGCGGCGCGCCCGCAGGGGGTGGCGTGAGCGTCGGCCGCGTATAGAGCTGCTCGGCGGGCATCTGAGGCGCTGCAGCCGGCCTGATGGGTTGCGTCCTGACCGTGGCGCGCTTGGGCGGCGCGGGTGCTGCGTCTTCGCGCGGCGCGGCGGCGGACGGTGGCTGCGGGGCCGGGTCCGGCGGCGCCAAGCGGCGGGGCGCTAGGGTGCTCTTGGAAACGGAGCTGCTGTTCTGCGCAATCGACACCGCGCCAGACTGCGCGGCGCAAGGCGGCACGAAGCTGAGAACGCCGATAGCGGCGAGCGCTAGGGTCGTAGCGTTACGCATGTCATCAGCTTCCTCCCCCAGGCCCCAGAGTGCTGACGAATTACCCAGATATGGTTAATGCCCGCGGGCCCCCGGCCAACGGGAAACACCATGATTTTCAGACGTTTCGTGGCGATTTGAAGGCCGCCCCGTTAACCATAACAAACAGTTACCGGCGCTTTCGGTTCCAAATGTCCGGCCGCCCTCCCGAACTGGCGTCGCAGAAGGGCGGCCGGGGCCTCGCACTTACGCCGCTAGGGAGCGATCCTCGTTGCGCGAGGGAGGCCCATTCCGCTGCGCATCTCCTGGGTCACGCTGTTGGCAAACCATCCGCAAGCCGGGCAAGTGGCCCGCGCGTTTGTGTTGATAGAAATGTGGGCGGTCCTGTAGCATTATTCCAATCGATAGGATCGATGATGAGTATCGATCACGCTAATTTGGGTCGTCTGGACCTCAATCTGTTGGTCGCCTTCGATGCGCTCCTGACCGAGCGCAGCGTGACCCGCGCCGCGAGCCGCGTGGGTCTCGGCCAATCGGCCATGAGCCATAACCTGGCCCGGCTCCGCAGCCTCTTCGGCGATGAACTGTTCACCCGCAGCGGCGATGGGATGCGCCCGACCCCCCGGGCCATGGCCCTGGCCGATC
>JGI12316J15310_10000121_pt9 | contig 14584 bp, 16 predicted proteins | sample MarCyaLeptolynsp_FD_15310 | JGI IMG/M metagenome (IMG submission 15310)
GCAACTACATAGCCAAGGGCTTTGCCCTGGGGAGGGTCTGATGCTTGGCTGGATGGCCTGGACCTGGCCGACGGCGCTGCTGTTCGTTGGCATTTTCTCGGCAATTGGTCTGTTGACCGTGCTTGAAATCCGATACCCCGGCGGCGCTGCCCGCCGTGGTGTCCTTGGACTGACGACGACGCGCGGCGACCGTCTCTTCATCACCCTGCTCGGGACAGCCTATATCTTCCTGGCCTGGCTCGGGCTCATGGGCAATCCGCTTTGGTGGCCGCTCGCGCTCAGCATCGGATGGGGCGTGTTCTGTTTCTGGAAAGTGTGACACGCAATCGGCCGCATGCATGGACACGCGGTCCTTGCCAACAGAAGAAAACGGACGGGAACCGCCAAAGCGATAGTAATTTCGAAGCAATCGTGCATGAATAGGCGCCGGGGCATGCAATCAAATCATCACGAAGATCTTTTGGGGCATGGCCCGGGCCACATCCAATCCTCAATCGGCACAGGGCTGTAATGAGAAAGCGTAAAAGCAACGAGTTTCTGACCGAAGTCGAACTGGAGTTCATGACCGAACTCTGGAAGCTCGGCGAAGGCTCCGTGCGGGACATTCTCGCATCGCTGCCATCGGACAGACAGCTTGCCTACACGTCCTGTGCCACCATCATGCGGATCCTGGATGAAAAAGGCTTCGTGGACAGCCGGAAAGAAGGCAAAACATTCATCTATACCCCCCGGCTGACCAAGGACACCTACCAGTCCCGTTCCCTGAGAAATCTATCTGAAAAGCTGTTCGACGGCACACCTGCGTCACTCGTGGCACGGCTCGTCGACGAATACGAACTCTCGAACGACGATCTGGAGGAAATGAGAGCGTTACTGGACAGGAGGAGGACAGATGACGCTACTTAACCAGGTATTCGACATTTACGTCGATCTGAACATTACGCTGGCCCTCACGGCCATCATCTGGCTCGCCGCAAAGTTGGCATTGAACCGGTTCGGCAGAAAACTGGCCTTCAACTATCAGCTGGCAATCCTGAATGGCCTGTTCGCGGTCATGGTGCTGTCGCCGCTTGTGGTGGCGGTCTATCAATATATGCAGGTCGCAAAGGTCGTCCCGGTTGCAGGGACGCTCAACCTAGCGGACTATGCCGTCTCGCAATATCTGCGCGGCGGCATTGCAATCCCGGCAGAGGACTTTCAATCGCTGCTTGGTCTTCGAACCCGTGTGACGGAAAACATCGTTTCCTTTGCACCGGGTGTCGGAATGGCAATTGGCGCATTCCTGCTGGCGGGTTTCGCGTTTTTCGCGGCGCGTCTGGGCATCAGTGTTGTGCGCCTGAAGCGGATGTTGTCCGGGTGCCATTCCTGGCGCCGGTCAGGGCACTTGCACCTGCTTCTGTCCGATCATGCGCTCGTGCCGTTTTCGGCAAGAGGCCTGACGCGGCACTACGTGGTGATCCCGTCGGAGCTGCTGGCGAAACCGGATGATCTGAAATTCGTCCTGAAGCACGAGTTCCAGCATTTGCGCCAGGGTGATGTCAGCTGGGAAATCGGGCTTGAGGTCTTGCGGCCGTTCTTCTTCTGGAACCCGTTCTTCTATATCTGGAAGTCCGAGGTCGAGCGTCTTCGAGAGCTTGCCTGCGACCAGAAGGTAACCGATGCGACGGATGTCGATCTGAGATCCTATTGCATGTGCCTGTTGCGCGCGGCGCAAGCCGGACTGAGACGCCGGCAGAGCCTTGCGGCCAAGGACAAGGTCGGCAATGTCGCCGCCGTCGCGCTGATCGAGGTGCAGGACCGGTTCCTGCGCAGATCACCAGCGCAAAAACTCCGCCGCCGGGTCGAGGCCCTTCTGGAGCCGGACCGGATGCAGCCGCACTGGGGTTTTGTGTGCCTTGCCGTTCTGCCGATGGTCGCAATCGTGTTCCTGTCCGCCCTGTCCATCCAGAAGCCGGCGGACTGGAGCCAGGACCGGATCATGCTGTCGACGATTATCAATCTGGATCGCATGGACAGATCGACGCCGTCATTCGGCCAGCGCCCCTTGAGATAAATGTGCCGGGCGGGTGAAGCTACCCGCCCTTCACCTTGAGCTTGCCGACGTCTTGCTTTTCCTGGCTGTCATTTGTCCAGCTGATGCGCATGTCCAGCCGGGACTGACCGTCCTCGTTCGTGGCAGTGACCCTGAGGTTCATCAGACCGCGCGGTTCCAGGGTGATGTCGCCGGTATCGTCGCCAAACTCTATCTCGCCCTTGGAGATGCCGCGTTTCAGCGCATCCAGCATTTTCAGGATCGACTTCTTGTCCTGCAGGGATTGGTGCCGGAACCGGCCCTTGCGTTCCATCATCAGGTCAGTCCGTGTTGCTTGAGAAACCGATGCGGGTCGAACAGCTTGGCATGCGGATAGTCGCAGCTGATGCCGATGATGTTGCCGTCCGGATGAATGATCGTGGCTCCCGTTCCGATACCGCGCAGACCTTCAGACCTTCTTGAATGCCGGTCAAGCGTAATGTCGGCTTCCAGATGCAGCAGGCCGTGCTTGGTCTTGAGTTCCTGTCCCCGGTGTCGGTTGACGTGTCCGTGGACCAGCATCTTGACCCCGGCAAGGTGCAGATCTTCGACACCTCGTTCAGTCAGTGGATGATCGACATCCCGGTATTTGGTGCGCATCAGGTTGGCGACTGTTCCGGAATAGAAAACGAAGGGATCCTTTCTGCTTTCCTTGCGAAAGCGCCGGTTGACATGCGCGATGCCCTTCGTGGAAATCTGGGCGGCCATGCTGTCGTCTATCCCTGCATGCACGAAGAGCAGGGATCCACTCTGGTGAACGGCGTTCATGCTCTTGAAGAACCATGCGTAGCGACCGGCAGGATCGACAAAGAGGTCGTGGCATGCCAACGCTGCAGCGTAGAGCTGGCGGATCGACAGGCCGGTTTCCTCGGCGTGGTCGGCGAATCTTTCTGTCTTTTTCTTCAAGCGGCGCATTTCCTTTCGGACCGCCGCCTCGTTCAGGTGGCGTGCGGCCAACGCCGGGAAATTTTTCGTCCACTTCTTGCCGGGGATCATCAGACGGAGACATGTCTTGTCGTCCGGCAGGCCGGGGTCTTGCCGATACCAGTCGACATACCTGTCGAAGACCTCGCGCAGAAGCGGCAGAACCTTCTTTCCCATGCGAACGAACATGTGCGCGTTGAGCGATCCGCGTTTCACCGTCAGCGACTGCAGGCCGAGATAAAGACGGAGATCGTGATTGCCGGCGAGCAGTACAATATCCGGCACCGCTCTTCTGAGCGCTGCAAGACAATCGAGCAAATCAAGATTGCTCGGACCCTTGTCGAGACAGTCACCGCCGATGACGATCTGGCAGCTTCTGCCGAAAGTGGTCAGCTCAAAATCGTCCAGGCTCTGACCGGTGCGCAGGATCACGCGCGCGGCGACAAGGGATCTGAGCAGGCTTTCCGCGTCGGCATGCAGGTCCGAAATAAAGACCACCGGCTTGTCCGGCCAGTCCCAGGGACCGACCGCGTTCACCTTGGAAAGGCTGTTGGCAAGGTCCGGAGTGGGGCTGTCCGTAACGACGCGTTCCGGACTGGCGTCAAGCGGCCAGGGAACAAAGCTATCCGGAATGCCGAGATCGGCAGCCGTGCCTGGTGCGATCGGCGGGAGGAGCGGTATCGGGAGACTGTCGGTCATTTGTGGGTCCGTACCCTTGCTTTCGCGTCAGTCGAGCGCGGTTTCGAGCGGCTGGCGTTCTTTCCAGCTGCCGATGTGGTGATGCCAGGTGCCATCCTGCGTGCACTTGAGCACGACAGGCCTGGCGTGATGCATGCTGAGCCGGCGAATGTCTTCCAGACCAAGGACGCCGAGGTGATGCGCCGCGTGCCGCAGCGACGCACCGTGGCCGACGAAGATCCGGGTATCCGGTCCGGCATGCTCGGGTAACCTTTCCATATGCAAGCGAAGACAATGCGCAACACGCGCGCCGGCCTCGATGAGGCTCTCCGCACCCTGTGCGGGAAGCTTGAAGTGGCTGTCGGATTTCCAGTTTTGCGGCGGACGCGCATATCTGGGGTCCCGATCCAGAATGTCCTCGATTTCGGCAGCTGACAGATTGGCAAACGCACCGACACTTCTCTCGGCAAGCGCTTCGTCTTCGAGAATTTGGAAGGATTGACCGGTTGCGACGGTCAGTTCAGCAGCCAGCGTTGCTGCCGTTTGCCAGGCCCGTTGCTGGCGCGAGCAAATGATCTCCGGATTGACACGCCAGCCTTCTGCTTCTGCCAACCCGGTGACTTCATCGGCAGCTGCCCTTGCCTGATCTTGTCCGGACGCTGTCAGGCCATACGGTTGCAGTGCGCTCGGAACGCCTGGTTTTTGGTGATACGCGCCGTGGCGCAACAGGATGGCAAACCGGTCGGTCATTGAGCGCCACCCAGAAGTTCGGTGCCGGCGTCAAACAGGGCATCGAAATCGATCTGCCCCGTAACCTCCCACATCTGCACGGCTTCCAGAGCAGCGATATACGCGCCGGGATCGAGAGGCGTGCTGTCAGTCCAGAACGGTCCTTCACGTGTCTGATAAAAGGGTCCCGGGCTCTTCATGATGGCAGGAAGAAGGTCCTTTCGTTCCGGGAGATCGACCTTGGTCACCGCGGTTGGTGCGCGGCTGTCACGTGCCCAGTTCAGAACCCAGAAATCAGTCAGCTTGGCGTCGTGGGAAATGCGGCCGGGCCCGTAAATGTCGTCGATGAAGAGGTCATATTTCTCTTCCAGGTGCCAGAGTTCGTCCGGCTCCATGGTCCTCAACTCGTCTTCCCTTTCCTCGTCGATAATGCCCGCGAGGCGCGCGTTCGTGACGATCGTGCCGGGGTTGATGCGCGGCAGTTTTGGGATGCCGAGGGCTACGGTGCCCGTGCCCGTTGCGCGGACAAGCAATCGGTCATTGGTCACATATTTTGTGCCGGCAACCTCCATCAGGCGGAGCATCGTCGTCGACTTGCCGCCGCCGGACAGGCCGGATATCGCCAGGCCCTTCTTCGCCGTTCTGACGGCGGCTGCGTGACAGGCAACCCAGTCCTCTCGCTGAAACCTGTTGAGGATCTGGGTGTTGATGAAATTGATGACCTGATTGGGATGATGGTCGGTCGGACCGAAGGCGACCGCCCAACCGAGCGCCTGCAGGAAGCGGAGACCGGTGCGGACCTTCAGAACCAGGCGTCCGTTGTCGAGGTCTGCAATCGCGTCCTTGCGGCCGGTTTTTCCAGGTTCCCGTGCCCAGTCGGCAAACGGCACGTCAAAGGGCAGTTCCGTCTCACCGAGCACATGAACCGTGAGATCCGGCTCCGCCGGCACGGTGATGACGTGCTGAAAATACCTGAGCAACTCAGCGAGGAGCGCCTGCGAGGTGCACCTGACTTCGATCACATACCCGCCGACGCAGAGGCACACGGGATCGGACGACCGGGTCGCACGCTCGGGACTGAGGGCGTTCACGATGTCCTGGACCGAAGGCTTGCTCATCCTTGCACCCTCGAAACCACGTGATCGGCGTAAAGGTGTGCTGCATCGATCGAGGCGCCTTCGAGAGCACCCCGGAAACCTCCGAATGCAGAGACTTCGAAGACGACCGGGCCGTTTTCCGTCAGGCCGACATCGACGGTCGTAAAGTCGAGCCCGAAGGGGGCCTGGGCGCGTCTTGCCAGGTCGATCAGACCTTCGTCCGCGTCAAAGGGCTCATATTTGCCGCCATGATGTATCGTGGTGTTCCAGCTGTCCGTCTGGGCTACCCGGGCATAGGTTCCAAGGTATTCGCCAGCCAGAAATACCATGCCGAGATCCCGACCGGACAGGTTCACCCTTTGCTGCAGGTACATCACAGTGTTGTCCGCCTTGAAGGCGGCAATGCTGTTTTTGAGCGTGTCTTCGTCCGAAGTGGCATCCATCAGCGTCATGCCGCGTGCCTTGGTCGAGAACAGCGGTTTGAAAACGGCACTACCGAAGCGTTGCACTGCCGCGAGAGCCTCCGCTTCGTTTTCCGTCACGAAGGTGGCGGGCATCGGGATGCCGGCGTTGGAAAGGGTGACCGTGCAACTCAGGCGGTTGACCAGCCTGAGAATGGCAGACGTTCTGGAGAAGACCCTGACCCCCGCGTTTTCGGCGACGCGCAACATCTCGAGCCGTTCAAGCGTCGCCGGGCTGTATTCTTCGCTGATCTTCTTGATGACAAGACCGTCGAGTGCGCAAAGATCCACCAGGTTGGATTTCAGGCTCCGCGTTTCCAGATCCAGCGCAACGTCCGCCATATCGATCACGCAGCGGAATCCGGTTCGTGTCTCCAGCGCATCCGCAAGCGTTTCCGTTGACCACTTGCCCGGGATGCCGATGACGCCGATTTTCAGGTCAGTCAATGAAGATCTCCTTCATGGGGAGGCGGAACCTGGTTTCTTCCCCCGGCGGGCATGCAATAGTCCGTTCGATCAGATAGCGCGCTCTCAGCCACATGCGCCGGGCGAGTTGTCTGTCGAAGATGAAGCGGGTGGAACTAGCAAAGGACCGGGCCAGTCCGAGCGACAGGCGAAAGTCGAACGTGTCGTCACCCTGTTTGCGGGCGAAGGCCCTGGCCGAATTATACAGTGTCATCGATGCCTGCATGATGCGGTGGCGGGTTTCGCGATCAACGACCTGAAGCCGGTAGTTCGATACCATGAAGACCGAGACATCCTGCACGTAGTCCATGTAGCGCGAGCGGTGCAGGTCGACAAAATGAACGCGGTTCTCTTCCTGATCGTAAATGATGTTGTCGGCGTTGAAATCGCCGTGGATATAGACGGAAAAGGGCGCGGACACCGCAGCTTCCCTATTGGATGCTTCTTCAACAATGCTGTCCAGCGACTGGAGTTTCTGCCCGGCAAACCGAATGGGGGTATCCCGGAATTCCGGATGGACGCGCCGAACCTCTTCCAGACGTTTTATCAGTTGCTGCATGCTGCCGAGTTCGGCCGGTTCCTTCGTTTTCGTCTGTTTCCAGACATCCTTCAGAGTTCTGGAAAGGCAGGCGAGCGCCTTTTCGCAATGCGCTGCAGGTTCGTTCAGGACGATCTGTTCGAAAGTCATGCCCGGCAGATGCTCGATCAGCAGGGCAGCCGACTGGTCGCGTTTTTCGTAGGACAGGATCTTGGGTGCGAGGCCGGGATAAATTGCATGCCAGGATTTGACGCCCTGACGCTCTTCCTTCAGCTTGTTCTTTTCGCCGTCCTTGAATACAGCCGCAACTTCTTCCGTTTTCCTGTCCTTGATCGCGGAAATTGAACTGCCCGACCGGGTTTCGGCGATCGTCTCTATCTTCAGTCCGGTGCCGTTGGTGTCGAGATCCGACATGAGATTTTGAAGTGCAAAATAGCGTTCCAGATTGACGGCCTGACCTATATTGGCGGAAATCACCGCCTCGCCGATCGCCTTCAGCGACTCGCCCATCCTTTGAAACTCGTTTGCCACAAGCAGGCTGTTCGCGATATCGGCGGGCCGGAGTTTGGAATCGCGCATGCCCCGCGTATAAATCTTGAACAGCTTGCGGTAGTCGGTCTCGATCTTTTTCTGCAACTCGCCGATCTCGATAGCCTGTTCGGTGTCATTGCCCAGAAAGGCCGCTTCAATCTTGCCGACTCCCTTGCGGACGAGCCGGATCATCGCCGGATAGCGCGCCGGCACAAGCGTCTCGAACGTATCTATGTGTTCCACGTGGCGCAGGGAAAGGCGGGCCAGATTGGCGATACGCTGAAGGTCTGTTGCGATAAATTCGACGCTGCGCAGCGTCAGATGTTTCCGGTTCCCCGTTTTTGTGTTCGCCAGCTGCTGGATGCAGGCCGCGTGTATGCGTGACTTGAGATTTTGCGCGTATCCGGCGCGATCCAGAATGCGTCTGGCATACGCAATGGTTGGCGCTTTGAAGAAGGCTTCAAGCTGAAGCAGCTGGCCGTCAATCTCCGCGCACAGGAAATGGAGATTTTCCCGGATGGTTTTTGGAACGTTAGTCATTGAATGGTCCGAGATAGACTTCGGCGTCCCGCCTACAGCCAAGTGAAAACAGTTTTGTGACATAAAACGGACGCAGATGCCGTGCGTCCTCACCGGTAATCCAGCGTGTCGCTGTCTGGTGCGGGTCGGGTGCTGGGCCGAGCCGGGGTTCGTAAGTCTCCGCGACGCTGCATTCAAAGATGAAATCGAGCTGATGCTGAAGCTCGGCGCCATCGGATTTTTCCCGATAGATTTCAGCAACATGCAGCAATTTCGCGACGGCAATGTCGGCGCCGATCTCTTCCCAGCACTCCCGTTTCAGGGCTGTGACGAGATCCTCGCCCGGTTCCTGCTTTCCGCCCGGCAAGGTGAAGTATCTGCCTTTGTCAGGATGTTGTTTTTCCTGGACCAATAAATTTTGCCCGCTCAGGATAAACGCCCGCGGCGTGGACCGGATGCCCGGTCGGAAGACAGGGTGATTCGGATTGTCCTGAACAGAAATCGCTCCATCTCCCTTCGGCCGCATCGCTGCTGCAAGCGGCGTCAATCGCTCCATGCCTGTCGAGTATAGTTGAATCTCACCTGAAGCGACGCCGGGCAGCCCCAAATGTTGTGAAGAAGCGCGGTGCTGCGAAGACTATTCCGAAGATGCGAATTGTGCGGAAGATCAGATATCCGGCCCTGACGACCGGCTTTCCGTTGTCGGGTCGATCTCGTTTCGCAACGTTTCCAACGCCCGCATCCGTTCCTGCGCGCGCTGCTGGTTCTCGCGGGTGACACCGGCGATCAGCACTTCGGAGATCGCCATCAGTGCCAGGGATGAATCCCAGGGGGACGGCACGGCAACCCTTGCAGGCAGCACGAAGCTGGCGATGCGCCCGACAGGCGACATCCAGCTGTCCGTCACAAGCGCCACGGTCGCACCTTGTCTTGCCGCCGCCTCGGCAAACTGGATGATCTCGGTCTGATAGCGGCGAATGTCGAAAATCAGCACCACATCGCGCGGGCCCATTCCCAGCAACTGATCCAGCCAGTTTCCCTGTTGCCCGGCAATGTGATTGACCCCGGAACGCACGATCCTCAGATGCGCTGCCGTATAGCGGGCGAGCCCGTCGGTAAAACGGCCGCCGATCAAATGGAGCGTTCGTTTCTCGTCCGACAGCAGCCGGATCAGTCCATCCAGTTCGCCCTTGGGGAGGTTTTCGAACGTTTCCCGAACGTTCTCCAGAAGCTGGGAAACATGAGGGTCCCCTCCTTGTTCCGCTTCGAGTGTGGCGCTGCGCGCGAGCGGTGAGTTCAGCTGGCTTTCCAGCTCGCTCCTGAGCTTTTTCTGGAACTCCGAAAAGCCCGGAAAACCGAGGCGGCCAATGAAGCGGAGAATGGTCGGCGAGCTGACGCCGGCAGCTTCGGCAAACTGCGCGACTGTTCCAAGGCCCTGGACAGGGTAGTTCGCCATCAGCGCGTGTGCGGCCTTTTTTTCAGTGGCCGTGAATTCGTCGAGGCGGTCTCGAATGTCTTCCAGGAGAGGGCGTTCCATGTGTTTGGCCTGCTTTTGGCCGCGGACGGTTATTTTCATTTGACAGCGGCACCAATCTTCGTATCAAATATTACAGAATTCGGATCAAGCGGCAATCCTGTAATAAATGTTACAAATTTCGTCTGCGGATTTTCAAGGGGAACGGGGAATGGGTGAAAGCCCTGAAAACGGCGTGTCATCGGGGGCCGTGGCGATCGAAAACGCTGCCGGCGAAGGCGCGTTTGTGTTCGTCTGTGACCATGCCTCCAACCATTTCCCGCCGCCATACGATCAGTGCCTTGGCGTTTCGGAAACGGAAAAATCCGCGCATATTTCCTGGGACCCGGGCGCGCTGGGCGTTGCGAAGGGATTGTCGGACCGGCTTGACTCGCCACTGGTGCACACCACGATTTCGCGGCTGATCATCGATTGCAATCGGGACGAGGACCGGGAAGATCTTATTCCGAGCCTGAGCGAAAGCACCGAGATTTCCGGCAACAGAAATCTGCCGGACACGGAGAAAACCTTCCGGCTCGATCTTGTTCACCGCCCGTTTCACAAGGCCATCGACGAGGTCATCGAGGCGCGGTCCGCGCGCGGGCTCGCCACTGCCGTGGTTTCGGTTCATTCCTTCACACCCGTTTACAAGGGCCGCAGCCGGCCGTGGGAAATCGGACTGATCTCGGACAAGGACCGCAGTCTTGCAGAACCTGTCCTTGCCGGTCTGGAAACGCGCGGCGATTTGACGGTGGGCGACAACGAGCCCTATGCGCCTTCCGACGGCGTCTACTACACGATCCATCGGCATGGCGAAGACCGGCAGCTGCCCTGTCTGATGATCGAGATCCGGAACGACGAAATCACGACACCGGACCAGGAAACGCGCTGGGCCGATCTCCTGGCGCCATTGCTGGCAAAGGCGATGCACACCGGATTGCCCGCTGACGGGACCGTTGCCGCGGGAGGTGCCGATGCTTAAGGCGGCACGCGTCTATGTCCGGGTCGTCGACGGCTTCAATCGCGGTCTGGGAAAGGCCGTCATGTGGGGCGTCTTCATAATGGCCGCCATTCTTCTGTGGTCGTCGATTTCGAAGACGTTCTTCAACCCGTCGCTCTGGACGCTGGAAGTGGCGCAGTTCGCGATGGTTGCCTATTACGTGCTCGGCGGTCCTTATTCGATCCAGCTGGGATCGAATGTCAGAATGGACCTGTTCTATGCGGAATGGAGCCTGAAGAAAAAAGCCTGGTTCGATGCGTTCACGGTCCTGCTGCTGATCTTCTATCTCTGCGTGCTGCTCTACGGCGCGCTGAATTCCTTTGCCTATTCGCTTGGATATTTCGGCAAGGAGCCCTTTGCGTTTTATGCCGATCTCATCGGAACCTTCCTGACGGGCGGGCCGGAAGCGGCGCGCGAGAAGCTTGGCTATATCGAACGCAGTCCAACCGCCTGGCGGCCTTACCTGTGGCCCGTCAAGCTAATCATGATCCTTGGCTTTTTTCTCATGCTTTTGCAGGTCGTTGCCGAATTGCTCAAAGACATTGCCCGCATCAAGGGAGAGACGATCTGATGTCGTATGAGATGATCGCTCTTCTCATGTTCTCGTCCATGATGCTGATGCTGCTGACAGGTCAGCGTGTCTTCGGCGCTATCGGTGGGATTGCTTCCGTCGCAGCGCTTCTCTTATGGGGAACAGGTGGCGGAGACATTCCCTTTTCCGCGGCCATGAAGCTGATGAAATGGTATCCGTTGCTGACGCTGCCAATGTTCATCTTCATGGGTTACGTGCTGTCGGAAACCAAGATCGCCGACGATCTCTACAAGATGTTCCACGTCTGGATGGGACCGATCAATGGCGGTCTGGCAATCGGGACGATCCTCCTGATGGTGCTGATTTCGGCGATGAACGGTCTTTCCGTCGCCGGAATGGCCATCGGGGCGACCATCGCGTTGCCGGAACTGCTCAAACGGAAATACGACAAACGCATGGTCACGGGGGTGATCCAGGCCGGGTCGTCGCTCGGGATCCTGGTGCCACCATCGGTGGTGCTCGTGCTCTATGCCATGATCGCGCGGGCGCCCGTCGGGCAGCTCTGGCTTGCCGGCGCCGTGCCCGGACTGATGATGGCAGCCATGTTCGTGATCTATATCGCGATCCGGTGCCGGGTTCAGCCGGAACTCGGTCCGGCGCTGACCAAGGACGAACGGGCGGCCTCCCAGGACGAGAAGTACCGCCTGTTGCTGGCCGGCATCCTTCCGATCATCATCTTCGCGTCGATGATGGTTCCGTTCGTGATGGGCAAGACCAGTCTCGTCGAAGCTTCGGCAATCGGAGCGCTGACGGCACTGCTTGCCGCGATCGTGCGCCGCCGGATGACATGGGACATCCTGCTCCTGTGTCTGAAGAACACGCTCGGCATTTCCTGCATGTTCATGTGGATCATCCTGGCGGCTCTCGGCTTCGGCGCCGTTTTCGACGGGCTGGGTGCCGTCAAGGCCATCGAGAACCTCTTTACCGATCAGCTTGGCCTGTCGCCCTGGATGATCCTGATCCTGATGCAGCTGTCGTTCCTGGTGATGGGGACCTTTCTGGACGACACGGCGATGCTTGTGATCGTGGCGCCGCTCTATGTGCCGCTGGTCGGAACACTGGATCTCGGGATGCCGCGGACAGACGTTCTGATCTGGTACGGTGTGCTTTACACGATCACCACACAGATTGCCTACATGACGCCGCCGTTCGGCTACAATCTCTTCCTGATGCGGGCGATGGCACCCAAGGACATCACCATGCGGGACATCTACGGTTCGATCACGCCGTTTGTCCTCGTGATGGCCCTCGCGCTGGCGCTCGTGATGGCATTCCCGCAGATCGCCCTTTGGCTGCCTGACCTCGTCTATGGAAGGTGACCGAGCGATGCGGGACAATAAAAAGACTGTCCGGGGGAAACGGACTTTTACTGTGGCAACGAAAGAACCGGCAACGGTCAGGCCGCTTGGAACTTGATCAACAACCAGGGGAACTAGATATGACCAACAGACGTGATTTTCTGAAAAAAGCAGGTGTCGGCACGGTCGCCGCCGCCGGAGCAACGACACTGGCAGCACCTGCCGTTCACGGCCAGTCGCCGATCAAGTGGCGTCTGCAGACCTATGCGGGTCCGGCTCTGGCCGAGCATGTCATCAAGCCGCATATCGATGCCTTCAACAAGGCCGCAAATGGCGAGATGGAAATCGAGCTGTTCACCGCCGATCAACTTGTGCCGACCGGCGAACTCTTCCGTGCGATGCAGCAGGGAACGATCGACGCCGTGCAGTCCGATGACGACTCCATGGCATCTCCCACGGAAGTCACCGTGTTTGGCGGATACTTCCCGTTTGCGTCCCGCTATTCGCTCGACGTGCCGGTGCTGTTCAATCAGTACGGCCTGAAGGAAATCTGGGAAGAGGAATACTCCAAGGTCGGCGTCAAGCACATCTCCGCAGGCGCGTGGGATCCCTGTCACTTTGCGACCAAGGACCCGATCCGCTCTCTTGAAGACCTTCAGGGCAAGCGCGTCTTCACCTTCCCGACCGCAGGCCGTTTCATGAGCCAGTTTGGTGTGGTTCCGGTCACGCTTCCGTGGGAAGACATCGAGGTCGCGGTTCAGACCGGCGAACTCGACGGCATCGCCTGGTCGGGTATCACCGAAGACTACACGGTCGGTTGGGCTGACGTGACCAACTACTTCCTGACGAACAACATCTCCGGCGCCTGGGCCGGGTCGTTCTTCGCCAACATGGAACGCTGGAACGAGCTTCCGGACCACCTGAAGACGATGCTTCAGCTGGCCATGGATGCATCGCATTACTATCGCCAGTGGTGGTACTGGGGCGGTGAAGCAGCCCTGCGCGTCAACGGCACCAAGATGGAACTCACAACCATTCCGGATGCTCAGTGGGCAACGGTTGAAGAAGCCGCAACGGCCTTCTGGGACGAAATCGCGTCCGAGTCTCCCGTCAAGGCGAAGGTCGTCGAGATCTTCAAGAAGTACAATGCCGACATGCAGAAGGCCGGACGGCCTTACCGCTACAGCTAATTTCGGCTAAGCAAGAACTTACCTGGTCCCGGCGGATACGCCGGGACCAGGGACAGACCCGCAAATCAATCCTGCCCTGAAACCGGAACACCAAAAATGCCTGGCAACCTGACCTTTGACGCACTGAAGACGCTGGTCTCATCCGGCGAGATCGACACGGTGCTTGCGTGTATCGTCGATATGCAGGGACGGTTGATGGGCAAGCGCTTCCACGCCCAGCATTTCGTCGATACGGCCTATGACGAGACCCATTGCTGCAATTACCTGCTGGCGACCGACATCGAGATGTATACGGTCGAGGGATATGCGTCGACGAGCTGGTCGGGCGGCTATGGCGACTACGTGATGAAGCCGGATCTTTCGAGCCTCCGCAGGGTTCCCTGGCTCGAAGCCACAGCCATGGTGATGTGCGATGTCCAGGATCATCACACGCACGAGGATGTTCCGCATTCGCCGCGCGCCATGCTGAAGGCGCAGGTGGCCCGCCTGGCCGACATGGGGCTGACGCCGATCATGGCGACCGAACTGGAATTCTTCCTGTTCGAGAAAAGTTTCGATGAGATCCGCAAGGAAGGCTTCCGCGATCTCGAGCCGATCTCCGGCTACAACGAGGACTATCATATCCTGCAGACGACCAAGGAAGAGGATGTGCTGCGCCCGGTCCGCAACGGCCTTTTCGGTGCGGGCATCCCGGTGGAGAACACCAAGGGTGAAGCCGAAACCGGGCAGGAAGAACTCAACATCAAATATGCACCGGCGCTCGACACCGCCGAGTACCACACGATCGCCAAACACGCCGTCAAGGAGATCGCCTGGGCAAAGGGGCGGTCGGTGTCCTTCCTTGCCAAGTGGCGCAGCGACAAGGTCGGCTCGTCATCGCACGTGCACCACTCGCTGTTCGACAAAAAAGGCAACAACGTCTTTTGTGACGACAAGGCAGAGCTGGGCATGTCGGACATGATGCGCCATTACCTTGCG
>JGI12316J15310_10000052_pt60 | contig 14558 bp, 11 predicted proteins | sample MarCyaLeptolynsp_FD_15310 | JGI IMG/M metagenome (IMG submission 15310)
CCGCGAGTGTGCGCAGGGCCGCCCGATGCCCTTCGAACACGACCGACGTCTCTCCGGTTTGCGTGTCCCAGCGCCGCGCAGTGCCGTCCAGGCTCGCGGTCACGACGTCGCGGCAGTCCTCGATGAACTCCACCGCAACGATCGCCTGGTCGTGCCCAACAAGCTTGGCGATCAGCTCACCGCCGCTCGCGTCCCAAACCTGAGCCGTGCGGTCGGTGCTACCCGTGACGACGCGACGACCGTCCTGACAGTAGGCCAAGGCGGTAAGCGGGCCATCGTGTCCCTCGAACTGAGCCAGGTGCTTTTGGGTTCCGACGTCCCACACTCGTGCCACGCCATCGTAGCTCGCGGTCGCGACGGAGCCATCCTGTGCGAAGGCGATCGCTCGCACCTGGTCCACATGCCCCTGCAAGCTCGCTAGGCGACGCCCCGTCTGCGCATCCCAGACGCGCGCGGTGCCGTCGGCACTCGCCGTCGCCACACGCGTTCCATCCGATGACAGCACAACGGCATGAACTCGTTGCTCATGGGCCCGCGTCCACGTCGCCGCTGCAATGCGCGGGTCGTCGGCCAGCACTTCGATGAGACCACCGATCGCGTCCTCGGGCGGCGACGGGTCAAAGTCCGGACCGAACTCCGCCACGGCCTGCACCCCCAACAACAGCGCCTCCGCCTCGGCGTTCTCCGGTACCAGGGCCTTCGCCCGAAGGCCACGCTGACCGGCGAGATTGTGCCGAGCCCGATCTCGTTGCCGCATCGCCTCGGCCCGCTGCCCCTCGACCTCCGCCTTCTTTTGCTCGATCTGATTCTTGCGGTCCAACACGACTGCCGCGAACGCAAGCGAGACGACCGCGACCAGCGAAGCGACGCCGACCCAGATCATTCGCCGCACCCGCGCGGCTCGACTGAGCGCCTGCTGGTACGCACGGTGCCGGTCGGCATCCTTGCCGTGAGGGCGTCCCTGCAGCAGGCCGGCGAGCTCCCTCCCGCTGGGGACCTTCCAACGAGGACGTCCTTGATCCTCCCAAGCCGAGGACCGCCGGGCGAGCTCGGCGTCGAGCACGAGCTGCCCGCGGTCTTCGTCGAGCCACCGCTTGAGCGTGACCCAGTGTCGGAGCAGCGCCTCGTGGACCAACTCCACCGTCGTCCGCTGCTGAGCGTCGGTGGAGATGACGACGAGGCGGGCACTCGGCGCGCCTTCCGAATCGTTGGCGCCCGAGAGACGCAGCAGCACTTCCTCTCCTCCCAGCGCAACCGCCTCCTCGCGCGTGAGCGTATGCCGCGTGTCGGCACGATCGCTTTCGACTCGAACCAGCTGCATCAGCAGCGCCTTGGCTCGGTCGCGATCAGCGACACTCAGACTGTCGAGCAGGCCATCCGCACTCCGACTCAGGGCTCCACTGAGCCCTCCGAGCTCCTCGTATTCCGGAAGCTCGATCACCTTGTCTTCGTGGGCGCCCGCCGTCCAAAGCCCGCGCAGGACGTGAGCGACGAGCGGTAGCGTGCTGGGCCGGGTCAGCACCTGCCCATCGTCCTCGGCCGCGATCTTGCCGGCCCCCAGAGCGTCCGCGTCGCTCACCAGCCGCTCGACGAGGGCAGCCTCCACCTCCACCCCCAACAGCTGAGCGGGCGCCGCGATCGCCTCGCGGAGGCCAACGCGGCTGATCGGAGGCAGTGCGTAGCGCTCCGCGTGCTCGTTGAGCATTCCCGCCAGCGCCGGCATCGTCGCCTGAAACGACGGGACAAAGTCGGTGCGAATCGTGGTGATCAGGTAGAGCGCGCCGCGCTCGAGCGCGTGGGCGAGCAAGCCGCCGAAGGTGCGGCGCTCCGTGTCGCCCGCGTGCACGACGACCTCCTCGAGCTGGTCGACCACCAGAAGCATTCCGCTGCCGACACACTTGCGATCGAGATACTCGCTGAGCGCGCCGCGAGCACGCAGTAGCTCTTCGCGCAGCGCTTCGCTGGACTCCTCGTCGTCGAGCGCCTCGCGGAGAGCCTCCGCCAGCGCCTGCGTCGGCCGTGCGCTCGGGCGCATGGTAGCCACGCGCCAGCGAGCGGGCGTCCCGGCCGCAAAGCCGCGCTTGAGAGCCGGCACGACTCCGGCCCGGACGAACGAGCTCTTGCCGACGCCACTTGGCCCTTCGACCGACAGCCACCGCCGATGCACGCGATCCAAGCCGCCGAGTCGTGACGCAGCCTGGCTGACCTCGGCCTGACGTCCAAAGAAGAGCTCCGCGTCGTTCTCCTTGAATGGGTCGAGCCCGAGATACGGCGATCCGGACACGGCAACCTCGCCGCGACCGATCTCGTCGTCGTCGTCGCCGCCCAGGCTACGGAGCAGAGCGACACCGTCTTCGACCAACACTTGCAGGCCACGACGCTCGAAGTCCGTTCGAACGCTGGCGTCGCATTCGGGCAGCACGATGAAGTGCGACGGACCTTGGCTCGAATCTCCGCTCCCACCGATCGTGTCGAGCAGGCGATTGAGTGTCTCGTCGTCCGGATGAAACCCGACGAACATGATCCGGTGCGCCTTGTAGGCTGCCTCGAAGATCGCCTGGCGAAGCGAGCGCGGAGAGAGCTCGTTCTCGTGCTGCTCCCGCGTCAGCACCCAGCTTTGAACGAACTCGAGCGTTCCCCGGAGCTTGAAGATGACCGCGCTCCGCTGAGCCAGGTCGGGGCGCGCATCCGCGAAGCTCGGCCACGCCCCGCCGAAGGCACGCTCGAGCAGTCGGTCCAATGCGGTCGTGTAGACCGCGCGTAGCTCACCGCGCAGCGCTGCGATGGACTTGGCGAGCTCAGGCACGGCTTGCCCCTGGTCACAGAGGCGAACCTCGATCTCCCGCTCGAACGCCCGTCCCAGCTGGGTCCGCAGCAGGCCGAGGGCCTCGGACACGCGACCGTCCTCGATCCTTTGCCGCAGCCGCTCCGCGTCTCGTACCTGCCCGTTGCTCTGGGCAACCTCGAGCAACTGAAGCGCCAGCTCGGAGGAGGAAGGTAGACCTGCCGACGTCGAAAGCTCTGGTCCAACGCAGACGATCAGATGGCCGTCGCTGCAGACCTCGCGGAGCTCGGCGGGCACCTTCGGCTCGGCCATCGACGCGCGAGAGTAGCGCGGGTCAGGGCCAGTGTCGCAATTCGCTCCGGATTGGCTCGGCCTCGCTTTGGGCATCGACGAGTGTCACGAGCGGTAGACTCACCCGATGCCGTACCGCGATCCGAGCGACCCCAAGTGCCCTGCGTGTGGAAAGGCGCTCACCGAAGACGACGAGCAGCGCTGCTCCCACTGCGGCTACGGCCTGCGCCCTGCCCCGTATGAGAACCGGCCGCCCCCCAAGCAGCTCTTCGGCCCCACGCCGCAGGAGAACAGGGCTCGAAGGCAGCTCGAAGCGAGTTTTCGCTGCCCGTACTGCGGGTCGTTCGGCGCCGCGGTGGACGAGATTTGGTTCGCACCGGACAAACGCGGAACCGGCTACAACGAACCGCTGCTGACCGCACGCTGCCTGCACTGCGCCGCAGTCCAGATGTTTTCCCCGGAGCACTTCGACCCTGCGACTCCGATACCTGGAGACGGTCGCGCCTCGAGTTGAGCGTCGACCGGCCGTAGCAGTGTCGTGCCCGCTCACTGCGGGGGCAATACGGACGCAAGGTAGTCCGCATTGACGGGGCACCAGCGCAGCGGCTCTTCCGACAGGCGGGCACGCTCGAGAAAGTCGACGTTGCCTCCGCTTTCCATGCGGCAGCCGTTGTCGCCGGCGAGGTGAAAGGCCCCAGACGCATCGACCGTCAATCCCACGGCGTGGCCGGTCTCGTGGACGATGGAGGTGGCCAGGAGCGCCGAGACAACGCTCGCCACGCGTTCTGCCTCGTCCGCAGGCAGTGCGTCGATCGACAGCTCGCCACCGAGGTCCGGGACGACATCGCCGAGGCAGTCGTTGAGCTCGGGCCACGTCGGCTCCAACTCAGGCTGAAAGTGCGAAGCCACGAACACCCCGCCATACGGCGGAAGGCCGGCCTCGGCGGTCTGCGCGTGGAACGGGCCAAAATGCTCGTTGCGCGTGGCGTTGCCCGTGTCCTTGTCCGAAAGGGTCGCTCGAGCGAACAACCCCAACCCGTTCGGGTCCTCGCCCTTGACGTCGAAGGTCATGACTTGCAGGGGGTCTGCTCCGGCGACCTCGACATCGTGGAGGACCACCGCGAAATCGTAGGGCACCAAGCCGTCGCGGGCGTGCATTCCGATCCCGTCGATGATCAGATCCTCGAGCGGCGACAGGCCCAGCGCGTCGATCGCAGCGTAGGCCTCGGGCAAGAAATTCAGCCGAACCACCTGCGTGCTCGGGAGGATCGTCGGGGGCCCGGGATCGGCGATCGGTAGGGCGTCCGCCCGGCATTCTCGAGCGCTGAACTCCGCCGGCGTTGGGCCACAGCCGACGAGCAACGCAACGATGAGCACGCTTGGACGCACCCACCGAGGTTAGCCGATCGTCGTCTGCCACAGCGACATTGGTCACCCGAACGACGTCATTCGAGCGCTGGCCCCGGTTCTTTCAGGGAGCCCCAGCCAGGCTCTTGGCGAGGCGCTGTGCGGCGTCGGCCAACTCGACGCACGCGTCGGCGGATGCATCGTCGATGCACGCGGCCGACTTCGCGGTCGCAGTTTCGAGCAGGGACGCAAGCTCCGGGGAGCCTCCGAGGGCGTGCTTGGTCGCGGCCTCGACCTCGGCGATCGCGGCGGCGGCAGCTCGCGACTCGCCGGAGAGATCGACGGGAGCGGGACCGGCGACCTTCTCGAGCAGGCCCTTGACCTCGCGCGCCTTGGTACCGCTTTGGCTGCCTGCGGCCTTGCTGGCTTTCTCGAGCTTGGTCTGGAGGGCCTCGGGACTCGTTGTGCCCTTGGCGTCGAGCATGCCGGCAACGACTTCGAGGCGGACCTGCACCAACTTGCGCAGCGCCTTGAGGTGCTCGATCTCCTTCTTGAGCTCGCTGCGAACGAGTTGCACCCCAGCCTCGGCGGACTCGTCGGACCCGGCCTCGCCCGGCTCGTTCCGCCAGCGCGTAATCGTGACCGCGATCTTCGGCTCGGTGCGTGTCATCTTCTTGCGCAGGTCGGTCAGGCGCACCTCGATCTCGGCAAGCCGACGCGTGTCGTATGCGTGAATGCTCGCAACGCGTGCCAGCGCCGGCTCGCTCGCGACCATGGTCCGGTGGGTGAGGTGGCAGATCGTCGCGGGCAGCGAACCGCCCGACTTCAGGTCGGCCGTGATCGAACGGAGCAAGCCGGCCGCCTCGACGTCGCGCCCGGCCGCGTAGGCGGTTGCAGCCTGCGCGACCGCATCGGCGCTCTTGCCCGACAAGCCCTCGGGTGCAGCCGCGCACTCGGCCACCTTCGCGAGCCGATCGAGACTGCGAAGCGGCGCCCCCGGCACGCGCACGCGCATCGCCTTGGTGGGGCCGGTGGCTGGGGCCGGGCCCTCGGCTCGTACCGGCTCGGGGTCGGGCTTCGGAGCGCTGTCGGCATCCGGCTGCTCGGGGGCTTTGGCTTCCGAAGACGCAGCACCCGGCGGCGTTTGCTTTCCGTCGTCGGGGCTGGGCGAGCTCGAAGCGCTGCACACGCTCACGGCACACAACAAGAGGCTTGCGGCTTTCATGGTGGTCTAACAGCTCCCGTGGCCGGTCATGGTGCTCAGCCCCGCGGGGAGCCGGGTCCCGTATAGCAAAATGCGGCGCCCGCTACCGGAGGTATCGATGCTCGAACCAGAAGGTTCCACCGGGGATGAGCGATGCGACGAACGCGATTGCGGACCGCGAACTCGGCCAGTTTCCGGCCCATCCCGCGAGCGCGATACCCGGAACGAAGACCACCACGAGCACGCCGTGCACCCAGCCCAGCAGCCCCGTACCTCCGTCGAGCGAGATTCCAGCCGCGCGGCGCAGCGGCATCGAGATCACCACGAGCAGGATCAGGGAGACGCCTTCGAGCCGAGCGATCCATCGGAACCAAGTCAGGAATTGACCGCGCACGTCGGGCGCAGGCTCGGGTGAGTTGCTGCCGCGGACGAGCAACGCGCCAGCGCCCCCCGCGAGCACCGGCAGCACGCCCACCGACCACAGTGGCGCCTCGCCACGGGTCACCATCGTCGCGATCGCGGCGACGAGCCCACCACCCACGACGAACGCGGCTGGCGTGGTCTGGCCGGGGCGCATCCCGGCCCACAGTGCCGCCGCGACCGCCACGAGACTCGCGGCCATCGACTGCAGGATCCACGGCTCGCCCAGCGAGCGCGCGCCGAGCTTCATCAGTCCGTAACCCGCCGCCCAAGTCAGGACGAGACCGGCGATCGCATCTCGACTGGCCGCCCGAATGCGGACCTCTTGGGTATCCGCCGCGACGGCACGCCCGAGCCCTACGGCGAGCAGCGAAAGGCCGACGAACTTGAGAATTCGGAACGCGAGCCAAGCGGTCATGTCGCTCGATCCATCATGTAAACGATCATTTACTTCACGTCCTCGACGTTGTAAATGAGCATCTGCAAGTGTCGAGGAATCGAGCGGCAACCGAGGAGAAGCTGCTGCAGGCGGGGATCGACGTGTTTTCGCGGCGTGGCTACGACGGGGCCTCGGTCCGGGAGATCGCCGAGGTCTCCGGCGTCAACGTCTCGCTGATCAATCGGTACTTCGACGGCAAAGAAGGCCTGCTGCTGACGATCGTCAAGCGGTTCATCACTCGCAAGCAGCGGGGCGCACTCGGCTACCCACCGCAGACCACGCTGGCGGACGAGCTCCGCCACTACCTGCGCTTTCGACTCACCGAGGACCTCGAAGGCGCGGACCTGATTCGCATCATCATCTCTCGCGTCGCCATCGACGAAGCCTTTCGCAGCCGCGCCATGGCGGCCATGAGCGAATCCATCGACGCCAACCTACGCGAGCGTCTGGACGCGCTGAGGAGGGCCGGCCGAATTCCGGCCGACGTGGATCTCGAGCATCTGTTCTCCACCGTCAGCTGGCTATCGTTCTCCGCCAACTTCTTCGGCGGCATCCTCTCGGCACGCCCGGCGCATGACCTGTTCGACGTCTTCGATCAGTTCGCGGACGCCTACGCCGACGGACTCACCGCGTGATCGGTTGGGCCGGCGGCACCGTGGTCACATGCCGCGCATGACGAGCACTTTGGGCTCGGTCATCTCTTCGATGGAGAACTTCACCCCCTCGCGGCCGAAGCCGGAGTCTTTGGTGCCGCCGTAGGGAAAGTTGTCGACGCGGAAGGTGGGCACGTCGTTGATCATGACGCCGCCGTAGTCGAGCGTCTCGAACGCGCGCATGGCCTTGCCGATGTCGCGCGTGAAGACACCCGCCTGCAGACCGTAGCGTCCAGCGTTGCAGCGGGCGAGAGCCTCGCCGAAGTCCTCGTACGTCTCGACCACCGTCACTGGGCCGAACACCTCCTCGGTGCAGACCTTCGCGTCACCGGGAACGTCGGTGAGTACCGTAGGCAAGACCACCGCGCCCTGCCCTTCGCCGCCGCAGTGTTGCTTGGCACCTGCGCTCACCGCTTCTCCGATCCAAGCGCGCACGCGATCCGCCGCTCCTTCGTCGATCAGCGGGCCAACCCAGGTCTCCTCATCCAACGGATCGCCGACCGCGAGCGCCTTGGTCTCCGCCACGAAGCGCTCGAGAAAAGCATCCCGATCTGCCGCATGCACGAGCACTCGCTGCGCCTTGATGCAGATCTGCCCGGCATGCGCCCACGCCCCCACCATCAATCGCGGCATCACGGCATCGAGATCTACCCCCTCGTCGAGCAGGCACGGTGCGTTGCCCCCGAGCTCGAGCATCACTTGCTTCTTGCCCGCGAGCGACTTGAGCTTCCAACCGACGCGATCCGAACCCGTGAACGACAGGACCGCGAGGCGATCGTCCTCGACCATGCGCTGTGCCACGTCGGGCGCGCAGTGCAAGACGCTCAGCGCCTCCGCCGGCAGACCCGCCTCGGCCATCAGCTCGGCGAGCCGATACCCGGTGAGCGGACACTGCGGCGGCGGCTTGAGCACCGTGGTCGTTCCGATCGCCGCCGCCGGAGCCAGCTTGTGCGCGATGAGGTTGAGCGGAAAGTTGAACGGCGAGATCGCAGCGACTGGACCTCGGGGCACGCGTCGGTACAGACACATGCGCCCCTCGCCTGCGGCCTGAAGATCGATCGGCATCACCTCGCCGCCGCCAGTGCGGGCCTCGGCTGCCCCCAGCGTGAACGTGACCTGCGCCCGAGCAACCTCGCCACGACACCACCGAATCGGCTTGCCGCTCTCTCGCGCCATGAGCTTTGCCAGCGCCTCGGCGTGCTCACCGATCCGCCGGGCCGTGCCCTCGCAGATCGCCGCCCGCGCGTGCGTCGGAAGCTGCGCGACGGCGGCAAAGCCATCGCTCGCGACTCCGATCGCATCGTCCATGTCCGACGCCGTGCCGACGACGACCTCACCCACGGGCGAGCCGTCGTATGGATTGGTGATCGTCTCGACGTCGGGACCGTCGCGAAGCTCCTCGCCGATGCGCAGCCGTGTGCGTTCCACGGCTACGCACTATCACGCGAGTCGCAGGCGATTCAAAGCGAGCCTACATTGCCTCGCACGCGTCGACGTACCCGGGGTCCTGCGTCGGACAGACTTGGCCGGGTGCGAGCGCCATGCAAAACCCCCGCTGATCGGCCACCGTCAGCTCGCGAACGCAGTCGGTGAACACGCTGTTGGTCTGGTCGCCGTTGGCGATCGCAGAGCACTGGATCCCCGCCGGGTCTTGATGGGTCGCATGCGCCCCTGGGTTCCAGTCCGTGCCCTCACCGATGTCCTCGCCGGTGACGGGGCGAAAACCGCCGTCCGGGTCGGCAATGCAGTCGAGCGGGTCGAGCTCTCGAGTTTGGCAGCACACTCGACTCACGCCACAGACGGCCTCGATATCCTCGGCGGCCCAGGTCGGATTGCAGGGGATCGGGCAGTTGGCGGCTTGCGGCTCGAGCAGGCCACCGCCCTGCGGAATGTCGTCGGTCTTGACGCACATGCCCGACGTGCTCCGTGCGTTGTTGGTGCCGGCAAACAGCGGCGTGTCGCCGACGATGTTCTTGCCCGAGTAGGCCGGCAGCGCGCCCCCGAGGGCGGCGGGGTCGTCCGAGCAACACTTGTAGGCCCCTTCCCCGCTCGACGACGGGTTGCAGAACGTGAGCGGAAAGCCGGTGGGCCCAGCCTCGCCGGGGCCCACCGTGGGACCGGACTCGAAGTCGGCGCAGTCGACCACGCCCGACTCGGGCACCGGCGTCGAATCGGGATCCGGTGGCGGGTTGCAGGCCTCGATCTCGGACTCGATGTCCTCGAGCTTCTGCGTACAAGCGGCGTTGCAGCTGTCCTCGTTCGAGCCGTTGAAGCACGACCCCTCCGTCCCGTAGAGCTCGAGCTCCGACTCGAACTCGTCGGGGTCGGTCTCGGCGAGGCAGGCCAGGTAGGCCTCGCACCCCTCGCCGTTGTGCCCCGAGCCGGAGCGGGTGGTGCAGTCGATCGACGCCACGGCCAACGCGAGAACAGCCAGGGTCACGAGACTTCGGCGCGCCATGGCCCTGATGTTTCCCGAGACCCCCCTTTGGGTTCGTCTTCGTCGGGAGAGCTAGCTCACCGTCGTACCAGCGCAAAAAGGCCGCCCACACCATTGTGGGCGGCCAGGAGCACAGAGATGAAGTGCTACTGCGGGATGTTGGGTTCGGGGCACGACACGTAGGCCCCGTTGGCGATCTTTTCGAAGTACATGCGGGTGGACGGATTGCCCTCGGCGTCGGTGACGTCGAACAAGCGCGGGCGACGGACACGATTGGTCAGGCGCTTGACCTCGAGGGAGTCGGACAGCCCCGAGGGGATGAACGACGAGATGTACGCTCCAGCTCGACCCTCCGCCTGCGTGCTGGCGTAGACCTTTTGGTAGGCATACTCGTCCCAGAGGATGCCGTCGTCGATGAGTACCCGGGGTCGGTCGAGCGTGTACTCGGTGTGGTAGTCGATGGTGCTGCGGCCCAGGTCCTTGACCCCACCGGCCGGCACCTCGATCGACGTGTGCAGCCCGTCGTCGATCAGGGTCATCGTGAAGTGGCTCTCGAGGCCATCGGACGCGATGCAGTTCTTGATCGCTTCGAGCGAGATCTCGACCGTCGTTCCCGACTCGACCGCACACCAAGACTCGAGCTTGATCGGATTGGCCGAGACCTGAGATCCCGCGACGGCGCGGCAAAACACCTTGCCGTACGCCGCAACCTTGCCCGCCAGCTCGGTGCACGTCTCGGCATCGCCGTCGGCCAGTGACTGCGAGCGTACTTCGAATAGTCCCGTGGAGAGCTCGCTGGTCGTGCTCTGAAACAACGATGCCTCGACCCACGACTTGGCATCCGCGGTGGCGTTGTCGCCTTCCTCGTTGTCGAAGTCGAGCGTGGCATCGGTTGCGGCCGACAGATCGATGTCGAGCTCGAACAAGGCGCTGACCTTGGCCCCCTCGCACGGATCGGCCTCGTCACCCGACGGCGCCGCGGGCCCAGTCCGGCGGGCGATGCACTCGATGGCGGCTTGCTGTTCCGCGTGACAATCGTACGCCGCCGTCACCCCGCCCCCCGCGTAGCCGGGGTCACCGTCGAACCCGGCTCCACACCAGTTGAAGGTCGCTTTGACGTGCGATTCGGGGTCACCAACCGGCGGTACCGTCCAGGTCGGGGTACAGCCAGCGCCGTTGTTGCCGACCGGGGTGACCGAACCAGAGTGCGGGTCGGCCATCGCGTCTTCGTAGTAGATGTTGAGCTCCGTGTCGTCGAGCCCTTGGTCCTGTAGCTCTCGCAGATAGTCGAGATTGGCGTCGGCGGCCGGGTCGGCGAAGTCCTTGACCACCAGACCGCAGGAAATCTCGCACGAAGGTCCCGACCGAAAGGCAGCGCCCGACCCGAGATCATCGACCCAGTGCAGGCCAGGCGCGTGCACGAGCGTCTCGGCGCCCTCGATGGGCTCGCCTTCCTCGTAGCCGCCGAAGGCGAGTGCCGCGACGAGATCGCTGGACGTGAACCGCCCGTCGCCATCCCAGTCGCCTTCGGCGAAAGTTGCGTCCTCGTCGACGTCATACTTTCCGGCGGAGTGCGCTTCGACCAAGTCGGAGCTGTCGAACACCATGTCCAGGTTTGCGTCACCCGGTCGCGCGAAGTACAGCGAGCGCGGCGACGCGAACCGCTCGCCATCGATGATGAGCTCGAAGTGTCCGATTCCCGGCGGTGGCAACTCCTCGGCGTAGAGGGCGAACATCAGCGAGCCACCGTAGACCGACGGACTGGCGCGGACCTCGAAGGTGCCTTCGTCGGTGATCAGTTCGAGTCGCGCGCGGTCGAGCGCCCCCGCATCGAACTCGGCGCTTTCGACCAAGTCCACCTGAAACGCGTTGTGGCTCGCCGTGACCGGGACGTAGCCTCGGACTCCGTCCGTGCTTCCGATCGGCAGCGCCGCCGCAGCGTCGATGACGCCGTCTCCTTCCGCATCCTGGCGGGGGGTCACGTTATCCCGTGGCCCAAAGCCTTCCGCGCACCCGGCCAAGACCGTAAGCATTGCGATTCCACCCACTGCCAACCCTCGTACCTGCATCTTGCTGGGTGGGTTGTCCGCCGGCGCGGATCGGATGCAACAAATTGTTCGATGCCTCGATTTGCTCCTCCAATGGCGAAATCGCGGTTCCAGCGCGATCGCATCCGCGCCGTCACGCACGTAGACTGCGCCAATGGCCTTTCGCGCTCCCGTTTGCGTCGCACTTGCCCTCGGCCTGACCGGATGTCCGAGCGATGACCCCACCGAGCCACTGCCCGAGCAGCAGCCGCTGGTACTGACCTCGTTCAACATCGGCCTGGCATTCGGCTACGTCAAGGAAGCATCGGCTCGCGTCGACCCGATCATCGCTGCGATCAACGCAAGCCGTGCGGACGTCATCTGCGTGCAAGAGCTGTGGACCAACCAGAACGACGCGGGCGAGTGGACCGAGGAGGTCATCGACCGCGTGCTGGCCGGCACTGCGAGCGAGTTCCCGCACCAGTTCTGGGAGCGCACCGTCTCGCCGCAGGGAACAGAGCCTCAGGGCTGCACCATCGAGGAAGCCGAGCCGCTCGAGGCGTGCGCGATCGCAGCCTGCGGTGACGAGTCTCCGGAAAACCTCGCCGACTGTGTGCTCGGCGAGTGCAATGCCGAGTTCGGCGGTACCTCCCCCGGCTGCCAGAACTGCATGGCGTCCAACCTCGGTGGAGAGCTCGACGACATCATCATGGCGTGCAAGGGCGTGTTCACGGACGGCATCGTCTACGACGGACACAATGGGCTCGCCATCCTGTCGCGGCATCCGCTCGAGACCACCGAGCACACCGCGTTCGACTACTCGTTGACCGCACGCTCGGTGCTGCACGCAGGGGTCGCCCCCGAGGACGGCGAGCCGTTCGACGCCTACTGCACGCACCTCGCGTCGGACCTCTCCGCCACGCTCGCCTATCCGGAGAGTGGAGCCTACGGATCGTACGCGGAGGAGAACGCTGCGCAGGCCAACGGGGTGCTCGAGTTCGCGGATTCGACCGCGACGTCCGAGACGATCGCGCTGCTTGGGGACTTCAACCACGGCCCCGGCGAGCTGCCGGACAACTATCAGCTCATGCTCGACGCCGGTTGGGCCGACCCGATCGCCGACGCGGGCGTGGGCTGTTCGTTCTGCCCCGAGAACACGCTGCTCGAAGGCGCCGAAGACGTCGGCGACCTGATCGACCACGTGTACGTCAAGACGCCGGGTACGGTGGAGTCGGCTTCGATCGTGTTCAACGAGACCGCCGAGATCACGCGAGTCGATGGCTCGACCGCGCAGAGCAACCTGTCGGACCACTACGGGGTCGAGGTCGAGCTTCTACGGTAGTTCGGAGCGCAGTCGCTCCCGCAGCTGTCTCGCCTCGGAGCGCAGCCCAGGGCTGGGCTCGTTGTCCTTCATGGCCGCGAGGGCGGCATCGAGACGCCGCAGCGCCTCGTCCCGCTCGCCTGCCGCCACCGCGACCTGGGCCATTCCGACGTCGATGATCGGGCGCAAAGGATGGCTGTCGATGCCCGCCTTGCCCAGAATCGACTCGGCCCGCCGCCAGGTTGCTTCGGCCTTTGCGTCGCCGAGCTCTGCTCGCGTCTGCGCGAGATTGATCAGTCCAACCAGCAGCGATGGGTTGTCCTCGCCGGCCGCGGCGGCCTCGATCTCCACGGCGCGCTCGAAGTGCCCGAGTGCCTCGGTCCACTGCTCCGCGTTCGCGGCGAGCTGCCCGAGGCCCGAGTGAATCGACGACAGCCGCGACGACTTCTCACCGTAGGTCGCCACCGTGATCGCGCGCGCGCGTTCGAGATGCTCCCGTGCCGCGGGGTCTCCAAGTGCGGCGAGAATGTTGCCGAGGTTCGTGTGTGCGATGCCGGTCTCGGGGTGGTCGGGTCCGAGCGCGGTCTCCCGAATCGCGACCGCGCGTCGCATCAACGCCCCCGCCCCCTCGTAGTCACCGACCTGCGCTCGCCCCATGCCGAGCACCATCGATGCAAACGCAAGCTTGGGGTGGTCCTCACCGAGCGTCGTCTCGAGCATCTCGATGCAGCCCTCGAGCGTCGCCATCGCCTCGTCGTTGCGGCCGGCCCGCTGCAGATTGAGGCCACGGATGACGCACAGGTGCGCAATGTCGGGGTGGACGTCGCCCAGCAGCGCTCGGTAGTGCTCGCGCGCGGAGTCCAGCATCGCGATCGACTCGTCGATCCGACCAAGCTTGCCCAGCATCAGCCCTACGTTGGCCTCACTGTCGGGGACGTAGAGCGAGCCCGACAGCGCTTGCTCGCGAATGGCGAGCCCAGCTTCGTGCTCGCGTAGCGCAGCTTCGAGGTCGAGAGCCACCTCGTAGTAGCGGCCCTTGACGAAGTGCAACCGCGCATCGAAACGAGGTGAGGGCGGAGCGCGTTTCACCGCGACCTCGACGTAGTCGAGGTGTTGAGACAGCGCATCCACGTCACCCCGTTCGATCATGATGTCCGCGAGATCGAGGGCCGCCGTCGCGACGAGCCAGTCATCCTTCGCCTCGGCGGCGAGACGCATCGCGCGTTGTCCATGCTCGAGCGCGACGTCGAGCTCTCCGCGGCGCCAGGCGATGCTGGCTTCCCGCTGGGAGACCGAAGCTCGCAGGCCGATCGGCGCGTCGTCGTTCCGCGCAGCGTCGGCAAGCTCCGCCGCTTCGTCGAAACGTCCGAGCAGCTCGAGCACCCCCGCACGGTCGAGCTGTTCCCGACTCTCGGCAAACCGTTCCCGCTCCTCCGATGTCGGCTGCGGCCGGCGCTCCTGGCTCGGGTCACGACAGCCGGTTGCGTCGGGCAGACGCGGGAGCACCCCTGAGATCCGATAAACCTCGGCGTCCAGACCCGAACCTCCCCCCGCGAGCTCGACCACGAGGCCCACCGTGCGCGCGCGGTCCTCGAGGCACCAGCCCGCGGCGGACTCGAGCTCTTGGGCCCCGC
>JGI12316J15310_10000105_pt35 | contig 14538 bp, 12 predicted proteins | sample MarCyaLeptolynsp_FD_15310 | JGI IMG/M metagenome (IMG submission 15310)
TCCGGATCCGTTCACGAGCGCGGTATGAATGTGCTGAGGACCATCATGCTTCGAGCCTCGACGACCACGCTGGTTGCCCTGCCCCTACTCGCCCTGACGAGCTTGTCGCTCGGGTGCCCCTCTCGCGATCCTGGCGACTGCAATGAGGAAAAACCCTGTCAGGGCCGCGGCGAGGTCTGCGACCTGATGAGCGCGACCTGTGTGCAAGCAGACATCTCGGTCGACGCGACCGAGGAGCCCGCGCCCGAGAGTTTCTCCGGACTCGAGGTCCCATTCTTTCGCGGCCAGATCTGCACCGTGCACGAGGTCAAGTCGGGCTCGCCGATTCCGGTGTCGCTCTCACCTTGTCTGCACCCCTGCCTCGACGTCAGCTCGTATGAGTTCAAGCACTTCTTCTCGTGCGTCGGGAGTCAGTGCGAGGCGTACGCCACGATGTGGGTCGTCGCGGACTCCGCTGCCGAGGGATGCCCGACCGACGCATTCGGTCGGTTCGCGGACAGCATGTGCACATACCCGATGGACCCGGTCGAGTTCTCGATCTCCACCACGCTCGACTCCGGTCCGATCTCCGGTTCGATGCGCCTCGAGGTCCCGTTCTTTTCCAACGAGGACATCGCCCAGGTGGCCGCCTCCGGGGGTGATCAGGTCCTGTTCGAGTCGCTCGTCAACCAGTACCCGCAGGACATGGGCCGCATCCCCGACGGCCGCTCCATCCAGCTGCTGCCCGCCAACCCGGAACCGGCGGCGGCGTGCAACGGCTCGGAGAACTGCACCTGCTACGACGTGGGCTTCTAAAGAGGGACCCCGCCTGAGCGACGAAGATCATCGCCAACCACGGGTCGGCCTCGTGCTGTCCGGCGGCGGAGCACGCGGCGCCTACGAGGTCGGCGTGCTCAAGTACATCCGAGAGCGACTCGGTCGCCCCACGCCATTTCACTGCATCACCGGCAGCAGCGTAGGCGCGATCAACGGGGCGTACATCGCCGCCACCTGCGATCGCCCGCGCGCCCAGGTGCGCATGCTGTCGCGGGTGTGGTCCGACCTCAACCTCGACGTCGTGTTCAAGATGGGTTGGCAGCAGATCCGCGCGCTGCCGCAGGTGTTGTTCGGGCGCCACCTGCCCAAGAACATGACGCACGGCGAGACCATTGGCGGGCTCGTCGATGCCGCGTTCATCGACTCGACGGTGCGCTCGCGGATTCCGTGGCACGGCATCACCGAGAACCTGCACCGCGGTCACCTCAGCGCCTTTTCCTGCAGCGCAACCGAGCTCTCGACCGGCACGACCACCGTATTCGTGCAGACGCGCTCGGGTCGGCTGCCGCATTGGCCCGACGTGCCGGGCCAGATGGTCGTGCACACGCCGATCACCGCCGCGCATACGCTGGCGTCCGCGGCGATTCCCGTGCTCTTTCCCGCGGTCCGTGTCGGTGGCCAGTTCTACGTCGACGGCAGCCTGCGCCAGAACACGCCGATTCGCCCCGCGATGCGTCTGGGTGCCAATCGTCTGCTCGTGATCGGCCTGCGCATGAAGGACGCGGGCAAGATCGCGGTCCAGCAGGCCCGCGAGCGGGCGCGCACGATCTATCCCAATGCCGTGTTCATGCTCGGCAAGATGCTCAACGCCTTGATGCTCGACAAGCTCGAGGCGGACCTCGCTCGGATCCATCGCACCAACCAGCTGGTCGAGGCGGGACAGCAGCTCTACGGCGATGCCTTCGCACAAGACATCGGCGCCGCGATCTCGGGACGGGCCGGCAAGCCCTACGTCAAGATCGAGGTCGAGCTGATTCAGCCCAGCCGCAACCTGGGCGAGCTCGCCCACGAGGTCATCCGTCGCACTGGCCTCAAGCGGTACTCGGGCATGATGGCGCGGTGGCTGCGGCGCACGATGGAGTCCGGCGACGAGATGCACGAAAACGATCTGGCGTCCTATGTCTTGTGGGATCCGGACTATGTGCGAATGCTGATGGAGCTCGGATACGCCGACGCACGAGCACGCCACGACCAGATCGCCGCACTATTCGAGCCGGTGAGCTAACACAACGCCGCGCACGAGCGGACGAGCCATGCGGTGAGGTACACCGTCGTCATGGCGTACAAGCTGGTGACGCTCGGTGGTGACGGCACGGGTCCCGAGGTGATGGCGCAGGGGCTCGCGGTCCTGCATGCAGTCAGCGAACCCCTCGGGGTCGAATGGGACATCGAAGACATCCCGTGCGGCGGCCAGTACTACCTCGAGCACGGCGACTCGGATTGGCCCGCAGGGTCGCAGGAACGCTGTGCGGCAGGCGACCTGATCCTCTTGGGTGCCGTGGGCTGGCCCGACCCCAAGGGCTCGGGTCCGGTCACCATGAAGGACGGCAACATGGCCGGCTTTTCGCCGGTCATCGGCAACCGGATCAAGCTCAACCTCTACGCCAACATTCGGCCGGTCAAGCTCTACAAGGGCGTGCAGCATCGCGTGCACGGAGCCCACAAGCAGGTGTGGGAACCCGGCCAGGTCGACATGGTCTTCCTGCGCGAGAACACTGAGGGGCTCTACGCGCCAACGGGCGGACAGCTCGCGCCGGGGGGCAAGCCGGAGGTGGGCATCGATACCCGCGTGATCACGCGACGGGCGAGCGAGCAGATCATTCGCCACGCATTCGAGCTGTGTCGCTCGCGCAAGAAGGGCGCGCCCAAGGACGGCAAGCTGCGCGTGACCGCGATCGTCAAGGACAACGTGCTGCACGGGTGCCGCCTGTTCCGCGACGTCTTCTTCGAGATCGGCGAGGAGTACCCCGAGATCGAGAAGGACACCGCGATCGTCGACGCGTTCACGCAGTGGCTGATCGGTCAGCCCGAGTACTACGACGTGTGCGTCACGACGAACATGTTCGGCGACATCGTCACCGACCTCGCCAGCGTGCTGCAGGGCGGCATGGGCATGGCGGTGGGCGCGAACGTCGGCAAGAACAACGCGATGTTCGAGCCGATTCACGGCAGCGCGCCGCGCCACGCCGGCAAGGACAAGGTCAATCCGATCGCGATGATCCTGTCGGTCAAGGAAGGGCTCGAGTGGCTCGGCCTGCAGAAGAACGACGAGCAGCTGCGCAAGGCCGCGGATGCGGTCGAGCAGGCCGTGGTCGAGGTGCTCGACGCCGGTGCCCCGCTCACCTACGACATCGTGGGCGCGGACAAGGCCGCCAAGTGCAGCGAGGTCGGTGCCGCGATTGCGTCGCGGGCCGCCTCGATCGTGAGCTGATCAGGGGCGCGACGTCGCGAGGGCGGCGAGCTCTTCTTCGTCGAGGCGGCGGTCGTATAGGCGCACGTCGTCGATGAGCCCGTCGAAGTAGCCGATGAGCCCCTCCGGGTCGGCGGGATCCTGATCGTCGTCGGCACCGACGATGATCCGGTTGTTGTCCATAAACAGCTCGTTGACGGGACGCTCGTCGGAGAGCTGTCCATCGACCCATATCCCCATCGCGTCACCGTCCCAGGTGCCGGCCACGTGGACCCACTGCTGCACTGCAAGTGAATCCGGCGACACGAGCGTGTCGTCGCCCGTGTCCGCGGCCATGCTGTAGATGAGGCAGTCGGGGCACTCGACCCCTCCGGTGAAGAAGTAGAGCTCCCACGAGTTGAACTCCTCCTCGCCCACCCGCTTGGTCACGACCGAGCGCTGCCCCTCTGGGGGCTGCTCGAGATAGATCCACGCCGCGATGGTGAAGCCCGTTGGCGTCGCCAGCAGATCGGAGTGCGGGACCTCGATGAAGGTGGAGTCTCCATCGAAGCGCGCCGCAAACCCATCGATGCCGTCGGCGAGCTCCGGGCAGTTGGTGCAGACTCCGTGGTGGTCGTAGCCGGACGAGTCGAGCCACATTCCGTCCTCGACGACATCATCGAGTTTCAGCCACAGCACGAGCGACGGATCGAGGGGCTCTCCCGTGCTCGAGCTGCCGCTGTCCCCGGTCGATCCCCCCGAGGTCGTGGTCGAAGCGGGCCCGGTGTCAGCACTCGCACTCGTGGTACCGCTGGTCTCGGTCGCCGAGTCGTCGATCGCGGGACCAGTCGAAGACTCTGCTTGTCCGCTCGAGGACGAACCGGGTTCTCCGCCGGTCGTCGACGTCGTGGAGGTGCTCCCGCCCGTCTGCTCGGGCGCGCACTGACCCGAGAGCGCGCCACTCCCGTCGCCATAGCGCAGACCCGACGGGCAGTCCGAGTCGGGAAAGCCACAAAAGCCGTCCTCGAGGCACTGTCCGTCGACGCCGGACGAGACGCACTGGCCATCGGATTGGCACACGAACGACCCTGGCGAGCACGCAAGCGACCACGCGAGCGCGAGTCCAATGCCGATGCCGACGCCTACGCGCATCCCCATCCCACTCCAACGGTACCGCGACGGGACGGGCCTATCCATCCGTTCGGGTGTCGCAACGTGGTTTTCTTTATGCGCGATCGTGGCCCGTGGCAGGCTGCGGGCGATGCCGTCGGGCTTGCCCGCGACTGTTGCGCTCCTCCTGGCGCTCGCCCCTTCCGTCGATGCGACGGCGTCGGGCAGCGTGACCACGAACGGGAGCGAGGCCGATCTGTCGCTCTCCAAACGTAAGGATCGCCGCTGGATCGAGCGGTGGGCTCCGGAGCGCAATCTCGTCGAGCTGGGCATCTTCGGCGGCCTCCTGGTGCCGCCGCTCGACCACGAGTTGTTCCGACCGAAGATCGACCGAGTCGACCAAGGCTTTCTGACCCTACGCCGCGTTGCACCGGTGGTCGGGTTTCGGGTCGGCTACTTTCCGTTGCGCTACTTCGGCATCGAGGCCGAAGGCGCGTTCGTTCCGACGGCTGTGGACTCGACGGATCAAACCGCGCTGATCTACGGCGCCCGAGGAAGTCTGGTCGCACAGCTTCCGTACACCATCACCCCGTTCGTGTCGGTCGGCGCCGGCGCGCTCGGCCTGACCAGCGAAGAGGCCGCACTCGGCAACGACATCGACCCCGCGCTTCACATCGGGTTGGGCGGCAAGCTCTACGTCAGCCGCCGGTTCCACGTTCGCCTCGACGTTCGCGACTACCTCACCCCGCGACGAGGCGTGGGCGGCGGCGCGACCAACTGGATCGAGGCCACACTCGGCATCGGGCTGACCCTCGGGCGCCGCAAGGACATCGACCACCCGCGACCCGAGCCGCCCTCCAAGCCCCCTCCCATCGCGGACACCGACGGCGACGGATGGTTCGACGACGATGACGCGTGCCCGAAGGAGTCGGGGATCGAACCCGACGGCTGCCCGCCCCCGCCCGACGGCGACGAAGACGGCATCGTCGACACCGAAGATCGATGCCCCGACGTGCCGGGAATCGAGCCCGATGGCTGCCCCGACCTCGACCCCGACGAGGACGGCATTCTCACCAGCAACGACGCATGCCCCGACGAGCCCGAGGTCCACAACGGTTTCGAGGACAGCGACGGCTGCCCCGACGAGGTCCCCGAGGAGATCGCCCGGTTCGAGGGCACGCTCGAGGGCGTCACGTTCGACCTCAACAGCGCCAAGCTGACCAAGCAATCCGAGAAGACCCTCGACGCCGCAGTCGCGGTGCTCGAGAAGTATCCCGAGATCAAGGTCGAGATCAGCGGCCACACCGACTCCTCCGGCAAGCGTGAACACAACCTCACGCTGTCGAGGGAACGCGCCGACGCCGTCGTGAAGTACCTGGCCGACCACGGCATCGCGGGCGCAAGAATGCAGACCCGCGGCGCCGGCCCGGACGAGCCGATCGACACGAACAAGACCAAGCAAGGTCGCGCCAACAACCGGCGCATCGAGTTCAGGGTCTTGGACTGAACGACTAAGACGACGACCACGTCCCGCGCGCGTTTGCGCGCGCTGCCGAACCGCGCCCGGCCGTGGGGCACTACGACATCGTGGACGTCCCTCCTCGTCGCGGTGCGGATACGGCGGACATCCTGGCGGTGGCGCAGCCTCCGCAGGATGTCGTCGCGGCGAAGCTTCGGGCGGGGCTGCGCGCACTCGTCGTCGGCGCGACACAGGACGTCACCGTGGGCCGCTACGTGCTCGGCGAGCTGCTCGGCCAGGGGGGCATGGGCCGGGTCTATGCCGCGCGCGATCCCGAGCTGAAACGCGACGTCGCGATCAAGCTCGTCCCGCTGGCTGACCGAGATCCGTCGCGGGCGGTTCGCGAGGCGCGGGCCATGGCGCAGGTCAGCCATCCCAACATCGTGCCGGTCTACGACGTCGGGCTCGTCGACGATGAGCTCTACGTGGTGATGGAACGCGTCGGCGGTCCGACGCTGCGGACCTGGCTGCGGGTGGACCGTTCGCCACGAGAGATCATCGACAAGCTCGTCGCCGCCGGCCATGGCCTCGCCGCCGCACACCGAGCGGGCATCGTTCACCACGACTTCAAGCCGGACAACGTGATGCTCGCCGCCGATGGTCGGGTGATGGTCACCGACTTCGGGCTTGCGGCGATCGCCCAGCGCGAGACGTCCGAGTGCGACAGCGAGGAGATCGAGCCCGAGGACGTCGAGTCGACTCATTCCGTCGATGGCTCGACCACCGCCGCCGGCGGTACCTTCGGCTATATCGCGCCCGAGCGCCTTGCCGGTCGCCGAGGCGACGCGCGGTCCGACCAATTCGCGTGGGCCGCCACGCTGTTCGAAGCGTTCACCGGTCGGCTCCCTTTCGAGGCGGCGTCGATTCCGGACATGCTCGCGGCGATCGCCAAGGGCACGCCGGCGCTACCGGAGCTTCCGCGCTCGGTTCGCGGCGTCATTCGCCGCGGCCTGCACCTCCAGCCCACTCGCCGCGCCGCCTCGATGGACGCCTTGCTTGCGGGCCTGAACGGACGCGGGCGTCGGCGCCAATGGATGACGATGGTCGCGATCGCGGGTCTCGGCCTGGCGACCACGCTCGGTGCGACCGCGACCCACCAAGCCGATGATCGCTGCGAGCGTCTGCGTTCGACCCTCGCCGCCGCCCCGCCCCACACCGATGATTTACCGGACGCGTCGGCGACGCTGGTTCGCGAATACGGACAGCGCTGGAAAGACGCGCGCGTCGAGGCGTGCGAGCAGCCAGCACAGGCGCCTCCGCTTCCTTGTCTCGAGGATGCGCGAATCGAGCTCGAAGGCGCAGTGCTCGCGGCGACGCGCGCCGGCGCCGACTCCCCGCTCGCACAACCCGAGACGCTCGGCGCCGCCCTGCCCTCCCTCGACGAATGCGCCGATGCGCCCCCGTCCGTCGACGACACCGAGCCTCCCGAGTACGCGTCCCGCATCCGCCAGGTCCGGGTGCTGCTCCGGGCCGTCGTCGCCCTCGAGGTTCAAGACATCGACGCGGCCGAGCAGAGCCTCGCGCAAGCCGAGGCGCTCGCCGAAGGCATCCCTCATCGCCCGCTCGCGGTCGAGGTCATGCGGCAACGCGCGCGCATGCTGTCCAATCGCGGTCACGAAGATGAAGCACTCGCCGTGCTCGAAGAGCTGCTCCACGCAGCGGTCGCCGCCGACATGCCCGAGGCAGCGGCACGGGCCGCCCAGGACGCCACATGGTCGGCGTATCGCACCGGGAACTACGAGGACGCGAAACGCTTCGGGAACCTTGGGCTCGCCTACGCCGACCGTGCCCAGGTGCCCGCGGTTCGGGGATCGATTCTCTATCACCTCGGCATCGCGGCCGCGATGGGCCAGCAGGGCGACGACGCCTATCGCTACTTCGAGCAGGCGCTGCAACACTCCGCGAGCGGCCCCAATCGCTCGCACGCCCTTTCGGCCCTCGGCATGTTCGACCTCGAAGCCGGTCAGCTCGAGCTCGCCCAGCAGCGCTTTGAGCTCGCCCTCGAAGAGCTCGAGAAGCGCGTCCAGCCCGGCCGATTCGAGCTGATGGCCCCCCGCTTCAACCTCGGCACGGTCGCGGCGGCGCGGCTCGAGCACGAGGTTGCCGTGCAACACTTCGACGACGCCCTCGCGATCCTCGACTCGACGGGTCGGGGCGACGGCCGGGAGGCGGCGGTGATCCTCTGCAATGCCGCCGAGCAACGGATCGAGCTCGGCGAGCCCGCGCGTGCCCAGAGCATGCTCGAACGCTCCACCGCAATCTTGTCGCGCGAGCTCGGCCCCGATCATCTCCTGCTCTACCGTTCCACCACCGGCCTGGCCCGCGCCGCGTTCGCGCTCGGACACAAGATCGAGGCAGCGAAGCTTGCCGCCCGCGCCCGCACCCTGCTGCACGAAAACCTGCCCGAGGACCGCCACGAGTGGATCGACCTGCTGCAGGTCGAAGCCGATCTCAAAGCCGCACGCGGCGACATCGAAGCCGCCCGCGAATCGCTCGGCCGCGCCCTCGAGCTGGCCACGAGCCGCGACCGCCCCAAAGTCCAGCTCACCCGCCTCCGCCAGCGCCTCGAACAGCTCGACACCCAGTGAGGCACGAGGGTGCCCGGCACGTTGGTGCCGACAGCCCCATGCTGTGCCGCATCCTCGTTCCCCTCAGCCTGCTCACGCTCACCGCCGCCTGCACGCTCTCGCCGCTCGACGAGACCGCGCTGAGCTCGACGGACGAGGAGCTCCCGTTCTGGGGCTTCGCCTACAGCCCGGGACACGAGATCGACCTGCGGTGCTGGGACCCCGACACGCCCAACCGGACCAACCCGTACGTCGCCTTCAATCTGACGTTCAGCAGCCACGAGCCGTACACCGCCAACGGTGAGAGCGTGTACCCGTTCCAGCTCGACGCGGTCGTTCACAACCCGGTCTGCTGGACTCCGGTACCGGGCGAGGGAATCCAAGAGGCGTTCGTACAGACCTACGACAACCCCGACGGACGCCACCACGACGTCTACGATCAAGCAGGCCTCGCCTGCCTGGGCGCCGAAATCGCCGCCGGCGCCGGCCCGATCACCGCCGGCTACACCTGCCGCAACCCGGCCCTGCAGGGCAAAGGCGCCCGCATCACCGCCCCGCTCTGAGGCAGCTCGCGCTCAATCATCGCCGCGGAGCTCGAAGGCTCCCTCGTAGAGCACCTCGACCGGGATCGTGATTCCAAGCGACTGCAGTTCGAGCGATTGTCCGCCGCCGAGCTCTTCGATTGTCCAGCGCGTGGCCCCGTCGCGACGTCGAACCTCGACGCTGACCCGGTCCTGTCGGATCAGCACGTACTCCTGCAACGTCGCAATCGAGCGGTAGTCCTCGAACTTCGGGCCGAGGTCATCCCTCTGCGTGGTTCGAGACAGCACCTCGAAGATGACCTTCGGATTGACGATCGTGTCCGGGTCAGCGTCGTGGTACGTCGGCTGTCCGCAGACCACGGTCACGTCGGGGTAGCAGTAGTTCCCCCGTGCGGGGACCCCGATGCGCTGATCACTTCCGAAGGGCACACACGGTCGACCGCGGACAGCCGTGTCCAACTCGGCGATGCACCGCGAGGCGATGCGATTGTGGCGTGGCGAGCCGCCCGCCATTGCCCACAGCTCACCGTCTCGTAGCTCGTGCTTCGTCTGCGCGACGCGCTCCATCGCGAAGTACATGGCCTCCGTCACCACGACCAGCGTCTACTTCGTGGCTTCGATGAGCAGCCCGAGGCCGAGGCGTTTGCCGAAGGTCTGGACCAGGCGCGTCGGGTACACGCGCCAGATCAGCTTGTGCACCGGGTTGGTGTAGCGATCGCTGGCGCGCATCGTGAGCACGTCGCCGGCGAGCAGCGCGGCGTCGATGCGCACGCGGGAAAAGGCCGACATCAGCTCGCGCGCTTCGTCGTCGGTGTACGCCTTGGTGCCCGGGCTCTCGAGGTGGTCGTAGATCGCTTGGCGCGGCGTCACCCAGGGGCGCCCCTTCGCCAAGCAGTGCAGGCCCCACAGGTTGAAGCCCGTCCACGACGGCACCCGGTAGATCATGATCAGCGCGGTGCCACCGGGCCGAAGCACGCGATGCACCTCGCTGATCGCCCGGCGCGTATCCGGCGTGTGGTGCAGAACGCCGTAGCTGTACACGACGTCGAACGACGCGTCGTCGAACGGTAGGTTCTCCGCGTCCGCCTGACGCACCTTCGCGTCCAGCTCAAAGAGCGACAGTCGCTCCTTGGTCAGCCCGATCCCCGCCTCGGTCAGATCGACGCCGGTCGCCTTGGCGCCGTGCTCGACCCACTGCTGAAAGTCGGTGCCCGCTCCGACCCCGATCTCGAGCAGCTCCTTGCCGCGGCCGCGCGCAAACCGGGCCCACTCGGGAATGTGCGCATCGACCTCGTAGCGCTCGCGCGTCAGCTGCTCGAAGAACGCCCGGCGGTCCTCGTCGTCGATCCCCCGACTTCCGCAGGGGTCCGCCTCCCAGTGCCGCCGTACTGCGTCCTTGTCCGCCACGTCAGTGATCGTGATCGTTGGCGAGATCAGGCAGCAGTGGCGAGGGTTCGCCCGAGCACAGCAGCCACAGCTGGTACGCCGCACGCGTCATGGCGATGTGCATCATGTGCCGCGCGGGCTCGGTCGCCGGGTAGTTCTGCCGCGTCGGGTCGAGGATCACCACGTAGTCGAACTCCAGGCCCTTGACCTGGCGAATGTCGGTCACGTCGATGCCGGCGGTGAACGTGAAGTTCTCCCGCGCGACGCGACGCAGCTTGGGCACCTCCGCGATGCGCAGCGCGTCGTAGTACATGTCCGCCTGCTGTGGGTAGCGAGCGATCAACGCCACGCTCGCCGACGGCTCGCGCATCATCAGGCCGCGTAGCGCCTCGCCGAGAAACGCGACCGCCTCGCCTTGGTCGGTGACCTCGAAGTAGCCCACCGGCGCGCCGTCTCGGGCAACCAGATCGTCGCTAGGATCGTGCAGCGGCCCGAGCACGTACTGCGACAGCTCCATCACCTGGCGCGTCGAGCGGTACGTGATCTTGAGCGGCTGGATCTCGACGTGCGGCAGCCCGGCGTCGTCGAGCAGCTGCGGCCAGTCCTGAAAGCCGTTGTCGAAGATCATCTTCTGGGCGCGGTCACCGGCGATGGTGACGCTGTGCCCCTTGCTGACGCAGTCCAGCAGCACGCGAACCTCGAGCGGACACAGGTCCTGCGCCTCGTCGATGACCACGTGCTCGTACTCGAAGCGCTTGTTCGAGATGAAGATCCCGCCCTGCTTCATCTGCATCAGGCGCAGCAGAATGGCGTCGTCCTCACCGTCCAGGCCGACCATGCGATCGGGGTCGACCTCGCCGTCCATCTCGACCTCGAGGTCCGCCTTGTTGGCACACCAGCGCACGATCGTGTCGAGCTCCCGCTCCGAGAACTGCCCGCGCGCGTGCTCGCCGATCGCCGTGCGGAGCCGACTCTCGTTGGTGTTGAGCTCGAGCCAGTCCGAGACGATGTCGCCGACGGTCTCCCGCGCGTTGCGGAACAGAGTGTTGGTAGCCTGCTTGGTCTTGGGAGGCAGCGAGCTGCCCCGGCCCTTGGTCGCCCACTCGAGCATGCGCTCGACCCGGGCCACCGGCGGCACGTTCTCCGTGGCGTCCCACTGCTCGAGCACCTTGCCGCCCGACGCTCGTCCCGCGACCTTTTCTTCGAGCTGGGTGCGAATGTCCGCCATCTGCTCGGCGACGATCGCCTCGAGCATCCGGATCACCACCGGGTGCTTCTTGAAGCGACTGACCGCCTCGGGCGTGTTGTCGAGGTACTTGAGCTCGAGCGGAATCTTGACCCGCTTGATCAGCTGCGCCGACCAGCGCCGGTAGGTCGTGACCGTGACGCCATCGACGCCCAGCGACGGCAGCACGTGCCGGATGTACTCCACCAGCGCCTCGTTGAAGACGACGATGAGCATCTTCTTGGGCGCGAAGCGACGCGAGTCCTGAAACGCCAGGTACGCGACGCGGTGCAGGGCGACGGTGGTCTTGCCCGACCCGGCACCACCTTGAATGAGCACGATGCCCGACTCCGGGCGCGTGATCAGCTCGAACTGCTGCTTGTCGATGAGCGCGGTGATCTCCTGCAGGTGCTTGTCCGCCCGCACCGGCTCGTCGTCGCCGTGCACACCGAGCTTGCGCTTCTCGTAGCGTGCGGCGGTGCCACTGCCGCCCTCGAGGGTGGGCTTGGCCGCCCCCTCGGCTTCGCGCCACTCGCCACTGCGGGTGACCGCGAACGTTCCCTGCGGCGCGGCGATGCGACGAAGCTCGCCCTTGGTCACCGCGAGGCTGCGACGCACGAGGATCTGTCCCTCGATCGTGCGGTTGTCGAACTCCTCGTCGTACTCGTCCTCTTCCTCGTAGCGGTAGTACAGGCGAGAGACCGGCGCGTTGCGCCAGTCGACGATCGTGACCCCGTCACCGTCGTCGAGCAGCGTGTGCCGCCCGATCAGCACGTCGCGCTGCCGGCCGCTGCGGCTCTCCTTGAGACGGAGGTGACCGAAGTACGGGTTGCGCGGGTCGATGGGGATGCTGCGTCCCTTGCCGCGCTTCTTGGACAGAGCGGCGACCTGATGCATCTGACTCATCAGCGACGCAACGTCCTCCTCTTTGGCCTCGGCGATCGCATCGCGCAGCTCGATGAGCTGAGCATCGAGGTTCTCGATCTTCTCCGGCGCAGCGGAGGCGTCTCGCTCGAGACGGTCTCGAACGCGGCCGAGGATCGCCAGCTCGTCGCTGATGATCTCGCGTGCCTCGTTGGACACGTTTTCAGGCTCGGAACCCATCCCGTGCGGCTCGGCTGTCCCTCGCGGCATAAGGGATATTTCCTAGCAAACGTCGGCCGTTGTTCCAATGGTCGTTGGACACGCAGCACCCAGTTTGGGCCGCTTGCGGATCGACCCATGCGCGGGCGCACGTTGGCGGCGCACAACCTCCGCCCTACTTGCGTAATTGAGGAAGCCGCCGCCTCTCGCGTGTTGACGAGAGGGACGGCGGCCCCTTACCGTAACGGATTTCCTCGGCTCAGCGCCGACGGCGGCGCAGGCCCAGCAGACCGAGCCCCGCCAGCCCGAACAGCCACCCGTTCGGGGTGTCGTTGGTCGTGGTGCAGCTGCAGCCGGTGTCGTCGTCCATCGGCGCGTCGTCGCCACCGGACTCGTCGTCATCGTCGTCGTCGCCGGCGTCCATGCCCACGGTGGTGGGCGGCGGCGTCGTGGTGACGGCGCCGGTGCTGTCGTTGCTGCCGGCCGTGGTGTCGGCACCGGCCGTCGTGTCCGCGCCGCCCGTGGTCGGGGCAGCGCTGGTCGAGGTGTCCTCACCCGCGGTGAGGCCCATCGAGTCGCCCGTGCTGGACGAGCCACCGTCGTCGTCGCTCGTCATCGGGTCCGGCTCGCCAGTGGTCGGCTCCGGGTTGAACGAGCAGTCGTTGAACGCGCAGCACGGGTCGAAGTTGAGGCCCTCGATGATCGTCTGCAGCGCCTCCTCGAGCTCCATCTGCGAGCCGGCCGTGAAGTGGCCAACCGAGCCGCCGGCGCAGGGCAGACCCGCACCGCCCGAGCCCCAGCACGCCATGTCCTGCAGCTGCGAGATGTCGATCGAGTCGCCGAAGCCGATGACGTACGTCGTGGCGTCGAGGTTGTTGTAGAGGTCCGACATGGCGGCCTCGACCTGCGCGTCGGTGGAGTACGTGTCGTACAGACCGTCGGTGATCAGGATGTTCGCGTACACGGTGGCCGCGCTGATCGGGTACAGCGGCGGCGGGCTTGCCTGGTAGTTGACGATGTTGGTCGCCGCCAGCTCGAGACCGCGGTGGGTGTACGTGGCCGACCCGGTGCACAGACCCGGCGTGGCGCCCAGGCTGCACTGCGGCATGCGGCTGAAGGTGTCCTGGTCGAAGCCCGGGTACATGCCGGAGCCCGGGTCCTGGAAGCTCCAGATGATCGGGGGTCCGCCCCACGGATCGGCGCAGCCGGGTCCACACGAGGTGTCCGGATCGAGGGCCCACCCGAAGTTGTCCTTCATGCATGGCCCGTAGTCGACGAGCACGCCTTCCTCGGGCGGCTCCTCCGAGCCGAAGGTGAGCAGACCGAGGTGGACCAAGTCCTCCACGGGCTGGTTGGCGAGCCCGGCGATCTGCACGTCGAAGATCGAGTTGTCGCCGGCGAGGGCGTCGCGGGCCTGATCCCAGCCCGTCTCACCCATGCCGCCCGCCTGCTGCATCATCGTCATCGGATCGGTGACGTTGAGCATGGACGAGGAGGCGTCCAGGATGACCATCAGCCGCGGCAGGCCGCTGACGCACTCCGGAATGATGACGCTGTTCTCGATGTCCTGAACGACCTGCTCGAGCGCGCCCTCGAGCTCGCCGGCGCCGGCCTCGATGGCGGCGTCGTTGCCACCGGCCATCGCGATCTCGTCCGCGAAGCCGTCGCCGACGGCGTCGCCGAGCGCGACGACGTAGGTCGGCACGTCGTCGAGGTTGAACAGGTCGGCCGCGGTGAGGGCCGGGTTTTGCTCCGGCGGCTCACCCGCGTTGCCCTGACCGTCGACGTCGTGCCAGACGCCGTCGGTGAGCAGAAGGATCGCGTAGAAGCGCTCCTCCATCGGGGTGAGGTCCTCCGGGAAGTCGGTGCGGGTGTCGGCGATGACCGACTGCGCTCGCTGC
>JGI12316J15310_10000590_pt38 | contig 14529 bp, 11 predicted proteins | sample MarCyaLeptolynsp_FD_15310 | JGI IMG/M metagenome (IMG submission 15310)
GCGTCACGCCTTTGGGGATCAGTACCGTGCGACCGATACGCTTATCCCCGGCCCCGGCAAACTCCGCCTCGTTTACGAGGGTGAGGATGGCACCAATCTCGATCTAGAAGTGTTCGAGTTCGAAAGTTCGGGCATCGCAATGGCGATGTACAACCTCGACGACTCGATCCGTGCGTTTGCGCGCGCATCCATGAATTACGGCCTGGATCGAAAATGGCCGGTCTACCTCTCAACCAAGAACACGATCATGAAAGCCTACGACGGCCGTTTCAAAGATCTGTTTCAGGAGGTTTTCGACAATGAGTTCGCCGACAAATTTGAAAAAGCCGGCATCACTTACGAGCACCGTCTGATTGATGACATGGTCGCAGCGGCGCTCAAATGGAGCGGTAAATTCGTCTGGGCCTGTAAGAACTATGATGGTGACGTTCAGTCTGACACGGTTGCTCAGGGTTTCGGCTCACTGGGCCTGATGACCTCGGTGCTGATGACTCCGGACGGAAAAACGGTCGAAGCCGAAGCGGCGCATGGCACTGTAACCCGTCACTATCGTCAGCACGAACAAGGCAAGGCTACCTCAACCAATCCGATTGCTTCGATTTTCGCATGGACGCGTGGATTGATGTACCGCGGCAAATTCGATGAGACGCCCGATGTGGTGAAATTCGCCGAGACGCTTGAGCGCGTTTGCATCAACACGGTCGAGAACGGCCAAATGACCAAAGACCTCGCCTTGCTGATTGGTCCTAGTCAGAATTGGCTGACCACCGAGCAGTTCTTCGAAGCTATCGTGACCAACCTCGAAAAGGAAATGGCCGATTGGTCATAGCTTTACCGGGCGTTTTGCGCACGTGACACGCTAATGTGAGCACGGTAAGCAAGCACTCGTGGCAGGCGAGCTCTCCTTATCACCTGTAATGTCCGACGCGCTGGTTATTCTCGGCGCGGCGGGCATTGTGATTCCTGTATTCGCTCGTTTCCGCATAACGCCTATCATTGGCTTCATTCTGATTGGCATAGCGGTTGGACCTTACGGTCTGGGGACACTGGTCGACGAGGTACCTTGGCTCAAACATGTCACCATTTCGGATCCCGAACGATTAACCCCCTTCGCGGACTTCGGGATCATTCTCCTGCTGTTTGCAATTGGGCTCGAACTCTCTTTCAACCGCCTTTGGCAGCTGAGGAAATTTGTCTTTGGTCTAGGTTCGCTTGAACTTTTGATTATTGGCAGCTCAGGCGCGGCGTTCCTGTACTACGCGAATTCCATGGATCTTACCGGCGCATTGGCGCTTGGCTTTGCGCTCGCTTTCTCGTCAACCGCCATCGTGCTTCCGATTTCTGGCACACGCAGTCCGGTTGGCCGCGCGGCGCTTTCGATGCTTTTGTTCGAGGATATCATGATCGTCCCGATCGTGTTCATTCTCGGCGCGCTCGCCCCGCACGCCCAAGCGGAGGGTCTGTCGGGTCTTACTGACACGCTATGGCAAGGCGGGTTGGTTGTGCTTTTGCTGCTCGTGCTGGGACGTTTCGCACTCCCGCAATTGTTCTCGCAAGCGGCAAGAACAAAGAGCCCCGAGCTTTTTTTGGCGGCTTCGCTGTTGGTTGTCATAGGCGCGAGCCTAGCCACCGCAGCGACAGGCCTTTCTCCTATTGTGGGGGCTTTGATCGCGGGATTGCTAATTGCCGAAACTGAATATCACGGCGAGGTCGAATCCATCATGGAACCCTTCAAGGGCCTCGCGCTTGGGGTGTTCCTGATCACGATCGGCATGAGCATCAATCTGCTCGAAATCTGGGCTGATCTCGGCACCATTATGCTGGCAGTGCTCGGCGTTCTGGTGTTCAAGGCACTGGTAACTGGCATCTTGTTGCGTTTGATGGGCGCGCGCCGAAGTACAGCAGCCGAAACCGGTGTACTCATGGCGAGCCCGAGCGAAACCACCCTGATCGTGCTTGCAGCCGCGACCAGCGCTCTCGTAGTAGACTCGGAAACCGCGCAGTTCTGGCAGATCGTAACGGCCATTGGGCTGACCATTACCCCGCTGCTGGCGAAATTGGGCCGCGCCATAGCTCGCCGCGTTGAGCCGGTTCCAGAGCTTCCGGAAGAGGACGAACACGAAGCTCGAACGATCATCATTGGCGCGGGACGTGTCGGTCGCCTGGTTGCCGATATGCTCGTTGCCCACGATCAGCCCTATGTTGCGCTCGACTCAGATTCGGACCTCATCGAACGCGCCAAGCGGGACGGCTATCGCGCGACCTTCGGCGACGCTAGCCGCAGCGATGCTTTGTCTCGCCTCGGAATCGATAGCGCTCCGGCAGTCGTGCTAACCATGGACGAACCGGTCCTTATGCAACGAATCGTGAATAAACTGCGCAAAGAGCACCGCAATTTGCTGATCGTTGCTCGTGCGCGTGACACCGATCATGCTGCGGCGCTTTACCGGGCTGGCGCAAGTCACGCAGTCCCAGAGAACTTAGAAAGCTCGCTTCAGCTCTCGGAAGCAGTGCTGGTCGACATCGGAGTCGCAATGGGGCCAGTCATTGCTTCCATTCACGAGAAACGCGACGAGTTTCGCGAGAAAATCGAACGCGACGGCGGGCTCGATCGCAAGCCCCAATTGCGGACTTCAAACGCGGAGAACTGAGCGTATGAATGGCAAGCAATTGCATGAAGCGGCGTGTCCTTGCGGAGCAGCTCGGTTCACGCTTAGCCGCATGCCCAAAACGCGTTTCTTTTGCCACTGCACGATCTGTCAAAAAGTCTACAAGCGCCCGTTTTCGGATGTAACCGTGATGCTCGCCAAGCATGTGCATATCGATCACAAGGCACACATATCGTTCGATCAATACAAAGCTCCACCGGCCTTGGACCGCGGAATCTGCAAATTATGCGAACACCCGGTCGTCGGCCTTTTGAGCAGTCCGGGCTTGCCGAAGTTGGCATTCATACCCGCGATGGTTCTACCCAGTGATCCCGCGGCACCTATGGCCAAGCGGCATATCCATTACGGCACGCGCGTCGAAGATGTTGCCGACGACTTGCCCAAAACCGAGAGCGAATTGATGAGCAACCTCGTGTTGCTCCCTGCGATCATGCGGATTGTTCTGAACGGCTAAACACTGACTATCCGGCAAGGACTTTGCGCACTGCTTCAATCGCCGCCTCGGCTTGCGCGCCATCTGGCCCGCCACCTTGAGCCATATCGGCCCGGCCGCCGCCACCTTTACCGCCTAATGCGTCGACACCCGCCCGAACCAAATCCACCGCGCTGAAGCGCTCGGTAAGATCGTCAGTCACAGCCGCTGCAATGCTTGCTTTGCCGTCGTTGACAGCAATGATCGCGGCTACCCCGGTCCCAAGCCGCTGCTTCGCTTCATCAAGCAGCGGTCGTAGCTCTTTCGGGCTAAGGCCCTCCAGGACCTGACCGCTAAATGCTACGCCACCGATGCTTTCATCCGCAGAACCGTTTGAGGGGCCCGCGCCTCCTCCGCCCAGCGCGAGAGCTTTCTTGGCCTCAGCAAGCTCCTTCTCAAGACGCTTGCGATCTTCGACCAATGCCGCGACCCGCGCAGGGACTTCTTCCGGGGTCGCACGGATAACGCTGGCCGCTGCTTTAAGAGTCTCCTCGCGGTCAACCAGCCAGCTGCGCGCAGCGTCGCCGGTCAATGCCTCAATGCGGCGCACACCCGAAGAGACCGCGCTCTCCGAAACGATGCGAAAGAGCCCGATATCACCGGTTGCGTCGACGTGCGTGCCGCCGCACAATTCAACCGAATAGGAACGCCCAGTTCCTCCGGCGCGCCCCATCGACAGCACCCGAACTTCATCACCGTACTTTTCACCAAACAAAGCCAATGCCCCGGCCTCAACCGCGTCATCCGGACTCATGAGCCGCGTACCGACTGGCACATTCGCAAGGATCTCAGCATTCACCTCGGCTTCAATCGCGGATATTTCATCCGGCTCGAGCGGCTTCAAATGCGAGAAATCAAACCGCAGCCGTTCTTCGGCCACGAGCGATCCCTTCTGCGTCACATGATCGCCGAGCTGATTGCGCAGCGCCGCATGCACCAAATGTGTAGCAGAGTGGTTCGAACGGATCCGAGATCGACGCGCATCATCCACTTCAAGCTGCACACTGTCACCTATTGCCACCGTACCGGAAGCAATCGAAATATGGTGTGCGTGCAGCCGGCCAAGTGGCTTCGATGTGTCTGACACAGACGCTGCGAACCCCTCAAGAGTCGCAACAGAACCGGTGTCGCCTGTTTGCCCACCGCTCTCTCCGTAGAACGGCGTCTGATTGGTGAGCAAAAATACAGCTTCGCCTGCGCCTGCGGCCGTCACTTCCAATCCATCCTTGACGATCGCGACGACCGTCCCTTCACCTGATGTTGAAGCATAGCCAGTGAACTCGGTGCCACCTTCGCGCTCGGCAATGTCGAACCAGACCTCCCCGGAAGCCGCCTCACCAGAGCCCTTCCAAGCGGCCCGTGCCGCTTGCTTCTGGCGATCCATGGCAGCGTCAAAGCCTGCGCGGTTCACCCCGATTCCGCGATTGCGCAAGGCATCCTCGGTCAGATCATACGGAAAACCGTAAGTATCATAGAGCTTGAACGCAGTTTCCCCATCGAGCTCGTCGCCGCTTTCCATCGAACCGGAGGCATCGTCGAGCAACTTCAGACCTTTCTCAAGCGTGCGTCTGAATTGGGTTTCCTCGCGTTCAAGCACTTCCTGGATCAGCGCTTGGCCGCGGACCAATTCAGGATAAGCCTGGCCCATCTCGCTGATCAGTGCAGGAACCAATCGGTGCATCAAAGGCTCCGAGGCCCCGAGCAGATGCGCATGACGCATAGCCCGCCGCATTATCCGCCGAAGAACATAGCCACGTCCTTCGTTCGACGGAAGAACACCGTCCGCCATCAAGAAGCTGGTAGACCTCAAGTGATCAGCAATAACCCGGTGGCTGGCTGTGCTCTCCCCCTCAGCGCTAACTCCAGTGAGGATTTCCGAAGCAGATATCAGAGCCTTAAAGGTATCGGTATCATAATTGTCATGAACACCCTGCATGACCGCGGCAATTCGCTCCAAACCCATACCAGTGTCGATCGAAGGACTGGGCAAATCTCTGCGCTCGCCATCCGCAGCCTGATCAAACTGCATGAACACAAGGTTCCAGATCTCGACAAAGCGATCCCCATCCTCATCGGGGCTGCCCGGCGGACCACCAAAAATGTGCTCCCCGTGATCAAAAAATATCTCTGAACACGGGCCGCAAGGTCCGGTATCACCCATCGACCAAAAATTATCGTTGGTCGAAATCCGAATAATCCGGTCTTCTGGCAAACCCGAGATCTTTCGCCAAAGATCGAATGCTTCGTCATCTGTATGATAGACCGTTGTCACAAGTTTCTCTGGAGCGATTCCCCACTCACGGGTCAGCAGAGTCCAAGCATGCAGGATTGCTTGCTCTTTGAAATAATCTCCAAACGAGAAATTGCCGAGCATCTCAAAAAATGTGTGGTGGCGTGCGGTGTAGCCCACATTGTCGAGGTCATTGTGCTTACCCCCCGCACGCACACACTTTTGCGAGGAGGTCGCGCGAGGTCCCGGCGGAGTCTCTAACCCTGTGAAGACATTCTTGAACGGGACCATCCCCGCGTTGACAAACATCAGCGTGGGATCGTTGTAAGGCACCAGCGGCGCACTCGGCGCTTCTACATGCTCTGCAGCAGCGAAATAGTCGAGAAACGAGCGGCGAATATCGTTGGTCGAAGTCATGACGCATTGCAGTTAGGCAATGCAACGCCAAGCGACAAGCACGCAATCAGAGGTTTGTTGCGTAGTCACCAGCCAGAACACGCGACCAACACTCTACCGACGCTCCGCCAACAGGCCGCTGATTGGTCAAAATGACCGCACAGAGCATAGGGCGACACAGGCCGAAACTGAAAAGCCGACGCTGCTTCCTGCAATACAGGTCAAGCACACGTCGGCTTTCCGGTCTTCCGGGCGTGCATGGAAGAGCATGCATCCTATGCCCGCTTGAGGATCAGCTGTCGGAGTCCGCGTCCGGCCCCGTCATCATTTCCTCGGCAACCTCGTCGGTGCGGCCACGAATTGCGGCTTCCAACCGGCTGCAAACTTCTGGATTCTCTTTCATATAGGTTTTGGCATTTTCGCGCCCTTGCCCGATGCGGATGCTGTCATAAGAAAACCAGCTGCCAGACTTCTCAACAATTCCCGCCTTCACGCCTAGGTCCAGGATCTCACCAATCTTCGAGATCCCTTCCCCATACATGATGTCGAATTCGACCTGCTTGAATGGGGGAGCAACCTTATTCTTGACCACTTTGACGCGGGTCGAGTTGCCAATCACTTCGTCGCGGTCCTTGATCTGGCCCGTCCGGCGAATGTCCAAGCGTACCGAAGCGTAGAACTTCAATGCATTGCCGCCTGTGGTTGTCTCAGGGTTACCGTACATTACACCAATCTTCATGCGCAGCTGATTGATGAAGATCACCATGCATTTGGAGCGGTTGATCGACCCGGTCAGCTTGCGCAGCGATTGGGACATGAGCCGCGCTTGCAGACCAACATGGGAATCACCCATTTCGCCTTCGATCTCAGCACGGGGGACGAGTGCCGCGACCGAGTCGACCACCAACACGTCGATCGCATTCGAGCGCACGAGCGTGTCTGTAATTTCGAGTGCCTGTTCGCCCGTATCAGGCTGCGACACGATCAATTCATCGATATCGACACCCAATTTCCTGGCGTAGACCGGATCGAGCGCGTGCTCGGCGTCAACAAAAGCCGCCGTGCCGCCCGCCTTCTGCGCTTCGGCGATGCAATGCAGCGCGAGCGTTGTCTTGCCCGAACTTTCAGGGCCATAGACTTCGATCACCCGGCCTTTGGGAAGGCCACCGATCCCCAAGGCAATATCCAGCCCCAGAGATCCCGTCGAAATTGACTCCACTTGCATCGCTTCTTTCGAGCCGAGCTTCATCGCCGAGCCTTTGCCGAAAGCTCGATCAATCTGTGCAAGCGCAGCGTCGAGCGCCTTTTGACGGTCCACGTCGTTTTCCTTCTCTACCAGCTTGAGTTTCGATGCCATCGCATGGGCTCCTTCGCTTGCCTAGAGGTCGACAAAGGTTATCGACCACCGTCTGTGAGTTCAGTATGTATCTGATTTGTTCTCAGAGAACAAGAGGGGAACGAAAAAACTCCGATGATGGGCTAGGAATCAGTTTTCCAACGCTCTTTGGGCAAGCGTATGCGCCAGTTTATGGTTCGAGTTTCATTCGCGGGTACGGATATTTCCACCACTTCGTAGCCGTTCTTGATCTGTGTACGTTGCCTTGGAAAACGGATGTCCCATTCACCTGATTCGCCGAGCAAGACACGCGAATTGATCGGATGCGTATTGGCGTTGGTCACAGTCAGTTGCATCCTTGTCCATTTCTTGCCTGCGACCTGTGGGTCACGCTCGATGGTTCGGCCGCATTGGGCTTGCACTTGCGCAGATTCGGCGATCGTCAATTCGATATCCTGTCCGCTCGCATAATCGCGAAGGTCGGTCTCCGCGACGAGTTGAGGGCCGAAAGAACTGGGTTCGAACACCGCCATGGCGCCTTGGGGCAAAGCCACCCCCAACCCTCTCTCTTCCTCATTCTTTGTTACCAGATAGATTTCTGATGCGCGAAAGACATCGCGTTGTTCGAGCCACGTCCAAGGCTCGCATCGTGTCACGTAGAGGAACTGCGCCTCGACTGCTGTCCGATTCACAAAAGCGACTTGCTTGAGGCCTTTGGCGGACACCGTTACCCGTTCGGGAACGCGATACAATTTAAGATCGCCAAGGTTCTCCTCAGTCGCTTCCATCACATCCGCAGCCGATTCTCGTTTCAGTCGGCTGCCCGTCACGGTGATCGACTGCATCATCGCAACCGGTGCGGCCGGCGGCGGGGGCGGTGGCGGAGGTGGCGGTGGAAGCATCGAGCCGGTCGCAGTGCTGCCGATAGGATAGCAGGTGAGGCGCAGAGGGTTTGCCACTGGGGGGTCCGCTAGCTCTTCAAAATCGCTTTCGATATTCAGGGTTCCGGCGATCACCAGCAGCTCCGCGTTATCAAACGACTGCGCGTTGTCGTTCAGCACGGTGAGCCAGCTCAACAAACTAAGACCAAAGCCATTTCCAGCAGGCTTGTCAGTCAGGGTAGCCACATAATTTGCCTGCCAATCAAAGCCCCAAGAAAGGTAAGTCAACGTGATGTCGTATGTCCCGCCGCTTTGATCATAGGTGTCGATCGAGAAGACCGGTTTGGCTGACAGTCCATCGGGAATGGTGTTGAAGGAGAGCCGCTCGGGCACACCGGCGCAGCGCACCGCTTCGTAACCGGCATCGGTCTGCAGCACCAATCCGCCATCAGCGCGGGTACGAACAATTGCATCCTGCGATTGCTCTTCGCCCGTGGCGGGATTCGCGCGCGTGATCCTGACACGATTGCCGAGCGCGCCGTTGACTAGCGCCGCCGGAGACAGCAATTCCGCATTGCGGTTCTTCTCGATGGTTCCGCCAGGCAAGCCAGACACAATGGCGCTCACGGCAACCATGCCTTCAGCGACGCCATCGAAGCGGATGGTTGATTCCCCGCGAGGCAAAGTCACCGTACGAGTCTCGCTAATCATGGCAAAACCCCGTGGCCAGTTGGGGTCCATTTCCTCGTCGCTAGCGCGATAAGGATCGCGATAGACGCTCACTGCCAGATTGCTCGGTTCCGAGGCGTCCACGACTGTTCGAGCCAGCAGCGAACCTGGCATCGCCAAACCAAGCGCTATGCTCAAAAGCAACGTGAGGCGCATCACCACCCTCGCCCGGCTCAGTAGCGCGTTTCGAAGGTAACCCGCACCACTCGCTCTCCTTCAGCAGGGACTGGGACGGTCCATTTTCTGCGATCGTTGCTAACCTGCTCGCCAGCGATATCTTCGCTGATCACTCGGAAATCACTCGACCACCAACCACGATCGAGGCCCGCCTGCGACAATTCAACCTCGACCGCCTCGTCCTTTGCGTTAGTCAGCGTGTATCGCATCGTGGTTCGATAGAACTCCTTAGGGCGCTCGATTTCGCCCTGCCGGACAACCTCGCCATCCTCAATCACGCGGTAGCGCGCCGTCTTTTCCCAGTCCGAACCACGGATGGTTTCACGCTGCTCGACTTCCGCTTGGACAAAAATATCAAACGCATCGCCGGTCTTAAGCGAGAGCTCGCTGCCCATGGGTGTGTGCCCGATCCGGTTCTCGCCGATAAATTGCGGACTGCCTTGGCTATCGCGCTGATAGAACCTGACCGTCCCGGCGGGCAACGCGTCTCCCAGACCTTGGTTGCGGGAGGAGGAGAACGCAATTGCGCTTGCCACATTCACGGGATCGCGATCGTTCGACAACCAGCCTACTGTGCGTTCATACACCTTACGAGCGGCCACGCCTTGAGCATCAAGAAAGCTGACCTGTTTGGTCTGAGCGTCCGCGATCGTGGTGCGGTCGCTGATCGGATAAAGATAGAAGTCGCCAAGCTGCTCACGATCTGCCCGCTCGGTGCCCGGCTTGAACGAGCCACGGCTTCGTCCAAAGTTGCGCCCACCCGAACGGTTGGGGTTGCCAGCGACGAGCAAGGTGTTCGCGCGATGAAAAGTGGTTCCGGTGTTGTTCGTCAACGTCACCCAGCCTTGCATATCAATCGATGCAGACTCTTCGTTGTAAAGCGCGACATAATCCGCATTCCACCCAAGGCCGCTCGAAAGGTATCGGATCGATACCGGACGTGTGCCCGCGCTGGCGCTATCAATATTGACCGATAGCGTCGGCCGAGCGCGAAGGTTTGGAGGGACGCGGTCGAAGATCACCCGCACTGGCAGGCCATCATCACGCAACACTTCGATACGATCGCCGATCTGGATGACAACACCTCCCGTGGTCGACAACACTTTGGCACGCTCGCGCGTTTCGGCACCGGTTGCGGGGTTGGTTCGCAGCAATGTGACGGTCTGGCCGATCGCCTTTTCCATCAACTTTGTCGGCGTGAGCAGATCGAAATCGAAATTCTGTTCAATGATCGTGGTGCCAGGCGCTGCAAAGCTCAAGGTTTGCGGGCGGATGCTGGCCGAGACATCGGGAAACTCGATCCGGCTGCGGCCTCGCTCGATATCGAGCTCGCGGACATCCTGCACCAGCGCAACATTGCCATTATAGATTGTGACAGACACATCGCCTTGTGCGCTCTCATCAGGATCTGGCAACGATTGAGCCGATGCTCCGCTCGCCAATAACACGCTGGCACTTGCCACGATTGCTAAGCGACTTGCTCTCATTGTCCCGCCTCCCATCGTTGTCATGACCAATAATGTCGTGGATCAGTGTATCGGCCATGAATGGCGGGTCAATATCGTCTAAACGCCTGACGCGTCTGAATCTTCCTGGCGAACCAATTGCATAACTCCGCCCACGGTTTCGCTTATAGCTTGAACGCTAAAGGGTTTGGCGATGAAGTGCATATCGGGAATATCGATGTCTTTTCGCAGATTCTCTTCGGCATAACCCGACATGAAGAGCACTGGCATGTTTGGACGCTGCTCGCGAATGGCTCGAACCATTGCCGGTCCGTCCATGCCCGGCATAACAACATCGCTGACGACCAAATCAAACTCTTCCCCGCTCGAAATGGCTTCCAGGCCTTCCTCTCCGTCCGCACACGCCGTTATCTGATAACCGGCCCGCGCCAGCGCGCGTTCCGCCACAACGCGAACCATATCCTCATCCTCGACAAGCAGGATCTTGCCGCCAACAGACCAATCCGAGCTTGGTTCAGCCTTGGCTGGCTCGGCCCGTCTGGTCACTTCTCCGCGATGAACGGGGAAGTAGATCGTGAAGCGCGCGCCGGTCGGCTTGCCGTTTGCATCCGTGATGTTGTCAGCCGAGATCGATCCCCCCGACTGTTTTACGATCCCGTACACCGTAGACAGGCCAAGCCCAGTGCCCTTGCCTTGGTCTTTTGTCGTGAAGAATGGTTCGAACAGCTTGGGCATGACTTCTTCCGGTATGCCGCCGCCCGTATCCTGCACGATCAGAACGGTGTAGTCGGACGATGGCAGCACCTCCGATCCGAGCTTGACCACTTGGCTGGCCTTGACGCTCCGCGTCAGCAATGAAATTCGCCCCTTGCCCTTACCATTGGCTTGGATCGCATCGCGCGCGTTGACGGCCAAATTCATAATGACTTGCTCGAGTTGCTGCGGATCCGCTCGAACAGGCCCCAGGTTGCGATCGTGCTGGACGTAATAGGCGATCTTCTCGCCAAGCAATCGCGAAATCAGCGGCCCCACTTCGCTGACCACGTCAGGAAGCTGAAGAATTTCCGGCCGCAAGGTTTGTTGGCGCGAGAATGCCAACAATTGGCGAGTCAGCGCTGCCGCTCGGTTGGAATTCGCTCGGATTTGCTGAATATCGTCATAGTCACTGTCCCCTGGGGTATGACGCAACAGCATCAGGTCGCATGTCCCAATTATCGCTGTCAGCACATTGTTGAAATCGTGCGCCACGCCGCCAGCCAATTGCCCGACTGCCTGCATTTTTGTTGCTTGTGCGACTTGACGCTTGAGCTGCGTCTCTTCGCTCGAATCGGCTAGGCTAAGCAGGACGGCCGCCTCGCCGAGCCCCCGCACACCTGAAAGCCCCAGGGAAACCGGCTCATCAGCCTGCGCCAACAGACGAACAGCCATATCGCCACTCGTCGCCGGTCCGCGCCCATGCCTCCGAACCGCGTCTGACAAGGCAGCTTTATCCTCGCGCACCACAAGGTCAGTGGGGAAAGAGGGGAGCTTGCGGCCAGTTCGATCGATCGACCGCATAAACGCTTCATTGCCGAACAGAAAGCGCCCATCGCGATCGGTCATCGCAAGCCCGAGCGGCAGTTGGGCCAGCAAAGCCTCGAGCTGAGCCACACCAGCCTGAGCCGGACCATCCCAACCGCTGCCAATCCCTACTCCGCTGTCGACCAGCAACATCAACGACGGCCCTTCATCCGGCCCGTCATGAAGACCGCTTTCGCCATCCTGCATAGGAACATGGATCAGCGTTTGTGCGCCTCCGTTGCGAACTTCACGGGCGAAAAAGATCCGATCGCGTTCGTCAGACCGAAGAAAGGAAACAAATTCCTGCCCGGCAAGCGTTGCTGATCGATCGCCTGATGCACGCTCAGCAAATCCCGCGCTCGCAGATTTGATGACACCGCCCTGATCCGTAATTGCCGCCTCAACACCCGCCTTGCTTAGCATCACTCCAAGCGCCCCCCGCAGGTCAATATCGCTCAAAGGGTTGCGATCATCACGGCCTCTTCTGTTGAATTTCCAAACGAGGTGATCCTGAGCCCTGCCAGAGCGCTCGACGGTCACATTCCAAGGCTGAGCGCCTGCCGGAGCTGGCAATTCCGGTGCGGACGCGCTGCCATCTCGCCAGGCTTCACGCGCGAGCTTGGTGGTTACCTCGAGCGCATCTCGCGGGAGGTCGAGCGCCGGCGGAGCGCTGCCGATGCCAAATGCCTCCGCAAAATCAGCATTGGCGCACACCAGTCGATTGGCTCGGTCAGTGATTGCAACGGCGCCATCGATCTGTTCGATAGCGGAGACAGTCACAGTCCAATCAGGCGGGCCCTCTCCGGCTTCGACAGGTTTTGCTGCGATCCGTGTGAGCAGATAGGCTGCTATCACCAGTGCAACGAGACCCACTGCGAAGGTCAAAGTAAGAGCGCTGCTGCTTGTCGCAAACCAAAGCAAAGCCACGCTTGCGACAATCCCGCCGCCAAGCCCAACGAGCATGACAGTGCTGGTGCCAGAAGCTTCGGTATCTAGATTGGCGATTTGCGTCCCATCATCCATGCAAGGATGTTTAGTTAGCCCGAAGTCTTTGGTCGAGCCGTTCCTCCATCAAACGCAAGCGTTTTGCACGGCGGCGAGCGACCATGAAGCGCCAAGCCCAGCCCGACAGCACATACCCGAGCGACGAGGTGACGACGGCTAAGACAAAGAAACCGAAGACCGTTACCCCTGCCTCTTGGAAGAAATCGAACAACCAGCTCCATCGTCCACTCGACATTTCCTCGTTCGCGATCCCACCAATCGCTGCGTCGATATTGAGCATCACTCGGCCGAGCTGATTAGCCACATAGATCCAGAACGGAAAACTGAATGGGTTGGTAACGAAGGTCACCAAAGCGGCCAACGGCATGTTGGCGCGCGCCGGAAGTGCCAAAAAAGCGGCCAAAAAAATCTGCCCGATGGGAACAATAAAGGCCGCGAACAGGCCAAGCGCCACGCCGCGCGGAACGGAACGACGCGTGAATCGCCAAAGCTCTGGCGACAAAAACCGATGCTTAAACGGGCGGAGGTAGCGATTGCGCGCCATCTCTTCGCGGGAGGGCATATATTTGCGGATCTTGTCCGCTGCCCAGGTGTTGCGCCGTTCGGGTTTCATCGTGCTTCTCGTGCCTGCTGCGGGCCCTGCTCTTGTTGCCCCGAATCCGCAAGTCTTTATCGATCAGGCGCCTAATAGCTGCCATCAGTTACGATATAGGTAACCACGTCAGGCTGACCACCGTGTTAACCTGAAAATATGACAGCATGACTCGGGTCAGCTTCGCTCCCGCATCAACCGAGCTTTGTCGCGTTTCCAATCGCGCTCTTTGACGCTTGCCCGCTTGTCATGCGCCTGTTTGCCTTTCGCTAGCGCGAGTTCAACTTTGGCTCGCCCTTGCTTGTTGAAATAGACGGACAGCGGGACAAGCGTCATCCCTTTACGCTCGACCGCACCGAACAATCGGCCAATTTCGCGCTCGTGCAGCAACAGCTTCCTCGGCCGCCGCGGCTCATGATTGAGCCGGTTCCCGTGGCTGTATTCGGGAATGTTGGCATTGATCAGCCACACCTCGCCATCGCGCACTTCCGCATAGCTCTCGGCAATACTCGCTTCGCCCGCGCGCAGCGCCTTAACTTCGGTCCCATGCAACGCCAGCCCCGCTTCGTACTTGTCCTCGATGTGATAATCGAACCGAGCGCGCCGGTTCTCGGCGACGGTTTTTTGCTTGTCGAAAGTCTCTGGTTTGGGACGTGCCATAATTCTGGCCATGTAGGCGTTGTTCAAATCAGCGCCAACCCCAGTCAATGGAACGTTGAAAATTCTATAGAAGTCTAGCAGACTGCTGCAGAGAGCCAACGGGATATTGTCTCTTTCGGTTTGGGATTGGAGTAAAATGCTGGGTCGTATTCTCGCTGCTTTGTCGGCGCTTGTATTTGTCGGATCACCTGTTTTTGCGGAGCCACCTGAACCGCTCCCACTCTCCGAGTACGGAAAATTACCGGATGTTGAGAGAGCCGCGCTCTCCGCATCTGGCAAGCACACTGCGGTCGTAACCACTGTCCAAGGAATCCGCATCTTACTTGCCTTCGATGATCAAAACTCACGAGTGGCCT
>JGI12316J15310_10000041_pt89 | contig 14522 bp, 11 predicted proteins | sample MarCyaLeptolynsp_FD_15310 | JGI IMG/M metagenome (IMG submission 15310)
GCCGGAGCCAGAGCCGAGCGGTGGGTCCGGCGGCGTCAGAGACCGCTCCGACGGCAAGCTCACCAACCTCATCGGCACGATCAACGACGACTTCATGCCGCTCGCCGACGAATGCTACGAGCAGGCACGCGAGACGGACCCCGAGCTCGCGGGCATGCTCGACATCAACTTCAAGGTGATCGCGGATGAAGACATCGGCGGGCTCGTCGATGAAGTCGAGCTCGGCGAGGAGAACGAAGTCGACAACGCCGGCATGCTCGAGTGCATGCGAGAGACGCTCCTGTCGACCATCTTCCCCTCGCCGAACGAAACCGGCGAACAAGGCGTGCGCTTGACTCTCCGGTTCAACCCGGACGAGTAGCCGCATCACCCTTTCAAGAGGGACATCAGCAGCTCGTATTGATCCTCGTCGAGGATCTCCGAGAGCAGCTCGAAGTTCGCGATGATCAGAGACTCGAGTGCAGGCAGACCTTGGTGCCAGTCCGTGGGCTCGCCCCAGATCGTGTAGAGCACCGACTCGTAGTGCGAGCCGAGCGCTTCTTCGATCGCCAGCAGCTGCTCTTCGTTGAGACTTCCCCAGAACTCCTGCGCTGCGAGCTGCTGCTCGAACTCGACGCCTTCGAACGGATTCCAGATCTCACCATCGAACTGCGACTCGGGCCAGAACTTCAGCTGCTGCTTCTTGGCCTGCTCGTTGACCTTCGGGCACTGCTCTGCGTTGAGCGCAATGCCCGTGCTACCGGGCCCCATGAGGTTGTTGCTATCGGTCACGTGGCCGAGACCGAGCAGATGCCCAAGCTCGTGCGGCAGGGTTTTCTTGTCCGCGAACAGGTACGAGATCGCGACGTCGCCGTGGTGCTGCGACCCCTTGGTCACCCCTCCCGGACAGCTGCCGGCACCCAGCGACCCCAGGAAGATGACCCTCGGCACATCATCGGGAACGTCGCAGTGGTCGTTGACCCACGTCCGCATCGTGTTGAACTGACCCGTATCGGCCAGTGCGCCACATCCGTCACCGTAGAGGATCTCCGGCGGGACCTCGCAAGTGTGGTAGCTGACCATCCGGAACTGGGCATCGCATTGATCGAGGACCCGGTCCGGCTGCAGGAAGCGACCCGCTCCGGCAGTGCCGGCCGCGACCATGCCCGCACCGGGGTGGTGCGTCCACGACGTCAAGACGTTGTCGGGTGAGTACGGCTGGTTGGTGTTGATGCTCTTGGCGCCCTTCCACATGTCGTCGAAGAGCAACCTTGCGGAGTCCTCCGAGAGCCAGCCCTGCGGGATGGCGGGTGGGTTGAAGGTTGGAACGGACAGTCCATCGCCGTGCAGTACGACCACGCGCAAGGGCACCAGTCCCACCGATGGATCGAGCTGGAAGCGACCCTCTGAGCGCCCGGCCGCGTCCTTGTAGGGAAGCTCAGGCCCGTTGTACGGGTCCTCCATCCCCTCGGCAGTCGAGATCGACGACATCGGATCCCAAAACGTCATCGGGTCGAGCTTCATGCCGTGCCCTTCGAAGAAGAAGCTGGACTCGTCGTCTCCGTACACGCCCGCCGTCTCCGGCCACGTGTACAAGCGATGTTGCTGATCGGCGTCGTCGACCTCGAGCTCGAGGTCGAACTTGTTGTACTCCCAATGGAAGCCGTTGGTCTGCGCGTAGCCGATGCTCGGCAGCTCGTACAACGCACCCACCACCGGGTTGTCCCACTTGACTCGGTAGATCTTGACGCCGTCGACCTCGACTTGGTCGAACGGCGTGCCGCCCTTCGGGTCGATTCCGTTTTCGTCCCCGTCGCACCCGAGCAGCGCACACGCGGCGAAGATGAACGAGAGATTCTTGCGATGCTTCATGCATCGATCGAGGCGAATCCGAGGGCGGTGTGACTCTTGGTTTCGAAGCTAAGTGGCTGAAATCTTTTGTGTCACAACCGCATCGAGCGGTGTCTGGGAGCGCCTTCAGTCGGCGAAAATTGGCTCGTCACAATCGGGAAGTGTGGTGTCTGCGAGTGCCTTCACCGCGGCGCGATTGCGGGATGCGTCGAGCTGATACTGGGGCAGCTGCCAGCCGTAGGTGCCCGAGCGCATGAGGTAGTCGTCGGAGTTTTGGTCGTGCTCGAGGGTGAGCCCGTGGCCGAGCTCGTGCGCCGCCGTGCGAGCGGCAGCATTCATCGCGGGGTTGGGCGCGCTGCTCAGGTTGGGAACGTCGCGCACGGCGATGTCGTGGTCGCTGGTGTAGTAGCCATTGGGGGCGCCGATCTCGGGCTTGAACCACATGTCGAAGCCGTCGGTCATCACCGTGTCGTGCTCGACGACCTCGAACTCGAAGCACACCGCGGCCTGGCTGCGCCAGATGAAGTTCATCTCGGACAGCACGTCGAGCAGCGTGTCGTCGGACATCGTGCTCTCGCCGACGTGCACGCGGACCGCAATGCGGTAAAGCGGATCGTAGGGCAGATCGGTCGGCGGCCCGTCGTCGTCGCTGCCGGCGTCGTCGTCGATTGGGTTGCCGTCCACGCCTCCGCCCTCGTCCACCTGGCCTCCGCCCGTGTCGACGCTGCCGCCTTCATCGACCGGACCTCCGACCTCACCTCCGACCTCACCGCCACCATCGTCACCCACCTCGTCGCCCCCCGAGGCCTCGCCGCTGCCGCCCTCGGTGGCCGCCTCCCCAGTGCCTCCGTGACCCACCGTGAAGGCGGGGACGGCGTGCTCCGTGTCCACTCCACATGCGGCAAGGCTGGTCGCGATTGCTGTGGCAAGGCGTCGATCCAACATGGCGCGGTCGTCCAAGCAAACGACGAGCCAAGCGAAATTACCGTTGCGTCGGTGGCCAAAGATGCGGAGCTGTTGCAAACCGTAGGCAAATTGCTCGGGCGCTTTGATCACAGTGAATCGTGGCGAGGCTCACCCGTAGATCGAAGTCGAGTGAGTGCGCCAGCGATCTTCGAGCGTGTCTACGGTGCGGCAAGCCGAATCATCACCGATCTCTGCGACCCCTATCTGCAGGCACTCGAGAACCTCAGGGTCACCCGGGACGGCTACGCGTTCAACGAAGCGCTCGCCGGCGTGGTCGAGCGCCTGATCCAACGGGCCGCCAGCGGCCAGCCGCTGCCCGGCGTCGAGATCCGTGGCGTGGACAACCCGCTGCGCGAAGCATTTCACGAGCTGTTTCTAGGACTCGGCGTACAGAGCGAGACCGCCGGACGATATGCCCAAAGTCTTGCTGCATCGGCGCAGCGCACCGGCATCGAAGAAGTGCACTGGCGCTACGCACTCAACCGGTGGCAACCCGTCATCTTCTCCAACGCACGACGTCTGCACTCCCGGATCAGTGACATTCGCCGCAGTGCAGCCCGCCCCTACGACGCTGACGACGGGGTTGAACAGACGGCCGAGCTTCTCGAACGGTTCCCCGACCTGGCGCCCACCGTGTACGCGGAAGCCGGGCTGCGAGGCGTGCAGGGGTTTCCACCGCAGCTCGCAGGGGCCGTCCCCGCGACGAACTCCGACGAGGCGATCTTTTTGTCGGAGATCGCCGACCACCTGGAGGGCGAGTGGTGGTCCGACATGCTGTCCGGCGTCGCGATCGTGGTGGTGTCACTGGCGGTCATCGCAGCGACCGGCGGTCTCGCCGCGGCGGGCATCGTGCCGGCTGGCGTTGCGACAGCAGTGGGTGCCGGCGTCGGAACCGTGACCGGCGGGGTCATGGTGCTGACGCAGCTCGACGCGGTGGGAGAGGCCAACGCGGCCGTCACCCTCGGTGCGATGACGGACGAAACGGCCCAGGAAGCCCGGGACGCTCTCAACGGGGCGTTGGGCATGCTGGCCATCGATGCCCTCACGGGAGGCATTGCTGGGCGCATGACCCAGACCGCCCGCTTCGTTCCCGCCATGCTTCGCGGAGCGCTGATCTCGGGAGCCGGCGGTGGCGTGGGTGCTCTCGTGGACCCCGCAGTGTGGCGGGCCCCGAACACGGCGGCGCTCGTCGTGCAGGCCGTGGTCGTCGACACGGTGGCTGGCCTGCTGGGGTCGGCGGGCGGAGCCGCCGTCGCGGCGATGATGCGGTCCGGAGGAACGATCCGCTTTGCGATGACCCGAGCCGGCCGCGCCGAGAGTCCGCCGCGAATCCGCATCGAAGCCGACGGGACCCAGCCGGCCGATGGACGTCTGCTCTCGGTGGACTCGGCGGAAGGGACTGCGGTCGTCGAGGTCGGGGGCCAACGCGCAACAGTCCGGGTCGAGCGAACGGTCGCCGTCGACGACAGCGAGCTTCCCCCGGGCTACACCCCAGGTGCGCCTCCAGCGGGCAGCGCGACGCCTGGTGGCCCCGAGCGACCGATGCGACCCGAGGTTGCGCATCGGTACCGCCACGTCCCGCTCGGCGGCTATCGCGTCCAGGGCACCGAGCGCATCTGGATTCAGGGGACGCAGCAGCAGGTCCGCATGATCGACATCCGGATCCGGCAGCTGCAGCGCTTCCCCGCTGGACGACAGTTGATCGCGGCCCTCGACCGAGCGCTCGGGGGCACGGCGCAGCGCGACGTCGACGTCGAAGTGGGCACCCTGTCGCGCGACTTGGGCTGGACCAGTCCCGCGGACGACATCTTCATCGTCAGCGAGCGGCAGCGACTCGCGCAGGAGAACCGACGCAACCAGCGCGTGGTCATCCGCTACGTCGACGGGGAAGGGCGGATCGAGTGCCGACCGCTCCGTGGCGAGACGGCCCACCGCGACGACGGTACGGCAGCACCCGCGGAGGGCAGCGGGTCGGTGGTCCAGTTCGATCCCGACCGGTGGTCGCACGTCGGCGACGATGGAACGTCGCAACGGCCGCCAACCCCGGCCATCGTGCTCGGACACGAGCTGATCCACGCCCATCGGCACGCCACGGGCAACGCGACGCGTAACCGGGCACTCGAGGAGCAGGAGACGATCGGTCTCGCCACCGCGCCCGGTCCCGCGGACACCCGCCAGGTCACCGAGAACGACCTCCGCCAGGGCTGGGCCGCGCTTCAACAGCAAGTCGCCGAGCTGCGTACGAGCTACTGACACTCACCAGCACGCGCACAGGATCGGCAGGGTCTGCGTGCACATGACGCTCGCGGCCCCGAACCATCCGCTCGCGGAGCTCGAGTCGGCCGCGATCGAGTACCCCATGGTCGACGTCCACTCCTCGCAGTTGTAGGCGTTGACCTCGCCATCGGTCCACGTACCGGTCCAGTAGAGCTCGGAGTCGGGAAACAGACCGGCGTCGACGAACGAGACCAACAGTCCGCCGTCGAGCAAGCTTTCGAAGTCGTGGTCGATGAGCGTCCCGTCCGGCGCCTCGACGGGCAGGTCGGGGATCGAGAAGCTCGTGACCATGTTTGCGATCTCGTCGCCCGCGTCGAACGACAGCAGGGCGTGGGCCTCGGTGCACTCGTCGGGGAGCTCCGGTACGTCCGAGCAAAGCGCGTCCGCACTCGCTCGAGCGTCGCCCTGCCCGCCGGCGGCGGCGATGTTGCCGTTGGTCGACGGTCCTCGATAGATCACGACGCGCGTGGGCATCGGCAGGGGAGCTCCGTCGGAAGACGAGCTCGTCGCCGGGTCGCCATCGTCCGACGACTCCCCGGTCGTCGTTGCGTCATCGTCGTCGTCGTCATCGTCCGGGCCATCGTCGAGATTCGCATCGCCCGTGCTCGAGGACCCGCCGCCGGTCAGCGCGTCATCGTCGCCATCGTCGGGCCCCGGCCCGTCGTCGTCATCGTCGTCATCGTCATCGTCGTCATCTTGGGTCTCGGCCAGCTCGCTGGACTCGATGTCGCGCCCCGGCCTTTCGTAACAACCCGCCATCACGACGGAAAACGCCGCCGCGCCGAAGATCCACGCACACATCCCACCCAAACGCGAAGCCACCACATGGATTCGACACGACCTGCCGCCGACTGCTGCGGGCCCTCGGCGACTTTCTTTGCGTTTGGCTCCCTTTGCTTCGCGACGGTCAGGCGACCAGCGACCGAGTCGTCCCGCGCTCCAGAATCGTGGCCGGCTCGCCAACGCACACGATCGACTCGCTCCCGACCCATGTGCCCAAGGCGGGTTCGAGCCCTCGCTCGCGGAGCAGCCGCTGCATACGCGGTTCGCGGGGATCGAGGACCCGCATCTGTACCGGACCCCGAATGGCGAGGCCGGTCTTCGGGCCGACCATCACCTTGCCGACGTTCGCCTCCGCGATGCGTCGCTCGTCCGCCCGGAGGCGCCGGTCACTCCGCAGCGCAAGGCGGAGGTGATACGCCGCGCACGGGCGCCCAGTCAGCGGCGCACGCACGGAGTCCTCTGACTCGATGGGAGCGGTCACGACCTGTCGACCTCCACGTGAGGGCTGTCCCAGGGTCAGCGCATTCGGTGGCGTTCGAACCGCCCACCATGCTCGGGTCGACCTGACCAGAAACCACGCGACCGACACCGTCATCGCCGCCGACAGCACCGGTCCAATCGATCCGGTGAGCACCCAAGACGCGGCGACACCGCTCAGCGTCAACGCGACCACGAGGCTCAGTCGAGCGCGCACGCGCGACTGCTCGAAGCCGTCGTGGGGGGCGAGGAGTGCCTCCGCATGCTCGGGTACCGCAAGGTCGACCCAACTCGTACCGCCGCACTCCGAGCATGCGCCCGTTGGCGCGCTGATCTCCATGGGCTCGCTACGAAGCGGATGGGCATTGCTCGGCGGCGTCGGCCACCGCATCGCAAGGCAGTCCGCGCAGGCGAAGGCACACGGGTAGGCCGCACGCGTCGAGGGCCCGTGGGCGGCGGCGCGGGAGCGGCGGCGGAACTCGGTGCGGCCGGCTCTTGCAAGTGCGCGTCGGGCCTCCCGGCGCGCTTCGTCGCGCCGATACTGCCGTCGCATGTCCGCAATCACTCCCGCCGCAGCGCCGTATCCCATGTGTGAAGTCGGAACCGGCCATGGGCACCGATCTATTTCGTCTGCGCCCGAACGCCACCAGGAGCCCTCCGATGGTGCGATATCCCGCTACGCCCCGCCTGAGCTATCGTCGTTTTCGTGAGGTGCAGGCGGGCAGCAGTGGCGTTGGTGGTCCTCGTCGGATGTGCCAGCGCAGGGGACTCCGACCAAGTCGGCGCCCAGACGCTGGGCAGCAACGACACGACCGGCGAGCCCGGAGCCTCGACCTCGACCTCGTCCTCCACCATGTCTTCGACCACGGGTGGCGATCCGAACACCGATGGTGAGTCGAGCGCGGACTCGGAGACCAGTGCCGAGAGCTCGTCCGGCTCGAGCGATCCCGACTCCACCGATACCGGCGAAACGTCCGAGGGCGTGGTGAGCTGGCATCGCTACACACTCGACGTTGCGACCGGCGCTTGGTCGAGCACAGCACTGGACGAGCTGTGGCAGGGCGCCAACGCACCGCCACCGACCGACATCGACGCGGCGATGTCGCTGACGCATTTCGATCGGCTCTGGGTCGTCGGTGCGGATGGAACCTTCTACGAACAAGCGGACGGGATCTGGCTCGACCCCGTGCCCATCGCGACGCGCTTTCCGATGACGGCAGGACTGCAGGTCGGCGGCATGACCCATACGCCCGGTCAGATGGACACCTCGTCCGAGGACGTCTTCTTCGTCGACAACCCCACCGCCGTCGTCTACACGCAGCACGCCAACGGGGGGCTCGATCTCGTGCAGGTCGCCACCCTCGAGGACGAACCCATGGGTGCGCCGCAGGGCAGCGGCCGCGCTCAGTGGTACTTCGCGATCACCGACCCCCCGCTCGCCGGGATGGATCCCGACTGGTTGCAGTGGTACGTGGCCTACGACGACGGCAACCTATGGCGGTTCAACGCCGCGTTCGAATGGACCAGCGAACCGCTGGGGGACAACGATTTTCTGACGGGTGGCCCGGGCGAGCCCGACCCGTCCACGATCGAAGCAGCCTACTATGACGACGTCTTCGAGCGGGTCCACTTCATCGCACCGTGAGTCCGCGAGCGCCGTCTGGGCCGCCTCACCCGCGCGAGTAACGGCAGCAGCAGAAACGCCCAGCTGCCCGTAGGCCCGCTCGAGCGACACGAGCATCCCGCCCCGTCGGTGTCGATCGCACCACCGTCATCGCCCGATTCGTCACCACCGTCATCGTCACCGGGCTCGAGACCACCGTCGTCGGCAGGACCGGCGTCGTCATCGTCGTCGTCGTCACCAGTCTCGTCGCCGGCGTCATCGTCATCGTCATCGTCATCGTCATCGTCGTCGTCGTCGTCGCCCGGCGGCACTCCGGTCGGCACGCAGGTGTTGCGAGCCCCATCGCAAAACTCGTCCACCGCACAGTCGAGATCCGCCTCGCAGCATCCTTCGATCGGCTCGTGCAGACAGCCTTCATCCGAGTCGCAGCTATCCGCCGTGCACACGTCCGCGTCGTCGCAGTCCGGCGGCCCCTCGGGCGGCAGGCATTCGTTGGCCACGCAGAGCTCGTCCCCGTTGCACAGGTCGGCATCGGCACAGTCCTCGTTGGTCGAGCACACGTGGTCGACCATCGCGGAGACGCCGACGTTGCCCGTCAGGAGGCCCCACGCGTACGGGCTCGCGCCGGTCAGGTCGCCGCCCGTTCCGATGTCGTAGATCTCCTCGCCCAGGACTGCGTAGTTGGTGTCGTCAGGGACGGCAAGCAGCGCCTGCACGTTGGGCCCGGCTTCGGGCGGAAGCTCGGCCCACGGCTGCGCCATGCTCAGATCGCCGCCGGCGGTAAAGTCGAAGATGCGGGTACCGCCGAGCTCACCCCCGATGAGCACGCCATCGAGCGACATCGCGGACAGCATCTGCGGCCCGGTGGTGTAGGGCGGTACTTCGGCAAAGTCACCCCCGTCGGAGATGTCCCAGACGTCACCGGCGGCGGCCAGCAGACGCCCATCCGACGCGTATACGACGTCACCCGTCAGCCCGACGTTGAACGCCAAGATCTCGACGTTGTCGATGATGTTGCCGCCCTGAGTGATCTCGACGACGCCCGTCAACGCGCACGCTGGGCACGAGATCACGATGCGCTCGGCGTCGCACCACAGGCTGCCCATGCCCACCAACCCCGTCGCATACGGCTCCGCATCAGTCAGGTCACCACCATCATCGATGATCGTGATCTCGCCCGTATTCGTCTCCGCGACGTAGATGTGTCCCTCCGGGCCCACGCACATACCGGACGGCGTCGTCAGGCCCGTCGCAAATCGCTCCGCTTCGGTGAGGTCGCCACCCGCCGACCACTCGAGCACGCTGCCGTTGTTGAACTCGGTCACCAAGCGATCACCGGGCGCAGCCCTCACCACCGCCGGCACGAGAATCGTCGCGCCCGCGGCCAACATCCAATATTTCTTCATCGTCTATCCCCCATCCGCTCGGGCATCAAACCAAGATGCCCGGAAGCGGTCCTGTTCCATCATCAAAGCCACCGAACTCGGTGACGTCCAAGTCCATCGCATTGCAGCACGCGGTCAGTAGCTGGCAGTGATTGTTGCCGGCGAAGGTGTGGTAGCGGCCGGTTTGCACCGCGCCCCCTGCCCCACCGACGAGCACGAAAGGCATGTCGTCGTAGCCGTGGTCGTAGCCACGGGCGATCTCGGTGCCCCACAGGATCAGCGTGTTGTCGAGCATCGTGCCGCCCTCGGGGTCTTCGATCGCGTCGAGTCGCGTCGCAAGGTAGGCGAGCACCTCCGCGTACCAGGTGTAGACCTCGGTCATCCACCCGCGCGCCTCGGTGTCGTCGGGAGCAGCGTGCGTCGTGGTGTGGTGCAGCAGCTCGTCGCCGAGGAACGGATACGGAAAGTTGTCGTTTTCTCCCCGGCGAATCATCAGGCTGCCCACGTTGGTGATGCCGCACGCCATCGCCTCCACCAGCAGGTCGACTTGCTGGCGCGCGAGCACGTCCGCCTGCGCAAAGTCGTTGAACGGCGGCACCTCGCCCAGCTCGAACGCAGAGCAGTCGTACTCGGCGTTGACCCAATCCTCGATCTGCTCGATCCCGGCGATGTGGGCCTCGATCTTGATCTTGTCGGCTTGGTTGACCTTGCCCTCGAGCGCATCGAGCTCGCTCTTGACGATGTCGACCACCCGCAGCCGCTCAGCCTTGAGCTTGGCCTTGGTCTCGGCGTCCGTGTTGCCGCCGGCAAACAGCTGCTCGAACACCGCGGCCGGGTTGGACTGGGGCGCCAGCGGCTGCGCGGGCCCGGCGTAGCTGATCCGGCTTCCCGGGTGTGCACCGCCCGTCTGCACGCCGAGCTCGAGCGACTTGAACGGCGTGCTCCCACCGATGTGGCTCGCGATCGCCTGCTCGACCGAGGCATGGCTGCCCCACCCGTGCGGGCCACCGCTGGACTGGTGCTGAAACTCGTTGCCCTCCTCCATCGGCGAGCCGGTGAAGACGTAGGCAGGCCCGACGGTGTGCGGGCCTCCGGGCGGACCCGACACGACCATGTCGAGCCCCTCGATCACGACGACTCGATCTTGAACCGGCGCGAGCGGGCTCAGGATCGGGGACAGCGTGAAGTCGTCCGTAGTGCCGGTGGGCACCCAGTTCTCCTTGATCGTGCCGTGCGGCGAGAAGAAAGTGATGAAGCGCTTGGGGGCCGCTTCGGGGCCGCCCTTGGCGCTCTGCAGCAGGGGAACGAACGGGGCCGCAGCCGCGCTCACGCCCATCGTCTGAAGCATCTTGCGACGAGAAAACCGGGGATTGAATCGAAAGGTCATGGCGGTTCTCCTAGTCGGCGAGGCGGTAGCGGAAGGCGTCGGTTTGCACGAGCGCGATCATCAGGTCGCGGACGTTGTAGTCGGACTCGGCGAAGACGGTGTCGAGCGTCTCGAGTGAGCACGCGTCCTGCTCGGTGTCTTCGATGCGCGCGAAGGCGTAGCGAAACCACTGGCGCGCTACACAGGACCGAACGTCCTCGCTCGTCGCCAGCAGGTGCGCCAGCTCGACGGCTCCGTCGAAGTCGCCGTTGATGTCGCTGGTCCCGATCATCGTGCCGGTCTGATCGACGGGCATTCCGTTCTGCGTCTCCCGGTACGCTCCGACGGCGTCGTAGCCCTCGAAGCCCAATCCGATGCCGTCGATGAGCTCGTGACACCCCGCGCACGCGGGATCGGCCGTGTGCATCTCGAAGATCTCCCGCGTGGTCGCGTCCGGATCGAACTCCGGCGGAATTGCGTTGATCCCTGGCGGTGGCGGCGGTGGTGGTGTGCACAGCAGATTCGTGCGGACCTCCACGCCGCGCTGGATCGGCCCCGACTGGTCAGGATGGGCATGCGCCGCGAGAAAGCCCAACTGCGTAAGCAGGCCCGCACGCTCGTTCGGGTCGAGCTCTACGGGGTCACCAATACTGTGGTCGGGCGGCTCATCGATCCCGTAGATCTCGAACAACGGGCCATCGATGTACGTGAAGTTCGCGGACAGCAGCGTCTCGAGACGCCCGTCGCCCTGCAGCACGACGCCGGTGGAAAACCGACGCGTCTCGTCGACCATGGCGTCGCGGACGTCTTCATTCCAAAACGGGAACATCCCCGGGTTTTTCGTCGCGTGCTCGATGTGGTCGATGGCGAGCCACTGGGTGTGAAAGCTGGCCACGGCGTCACGGGCCCGCGTGTCATCGAGCATCCGCAGCGCCTCTCCGCGCAGGCCATCCGGCGTATCGAGCATGCCGGCCGATGCGGCGTCCAGCAGCTCGGGATCGGGGATGCTGTTCCACAGAAACAGCGAGAGCCTCGAGGCGAGCTCATAGCCATCCAGGGCGATCACGTCGTCGGCCGCCGGATCGGGCAGCGACGTCTCGACGACGTAGAGGAAGTTCGGCGACTGCAGCATCGTCTGCACGACCAGCCGAATGCCCTCATCGAAGCTCTCCGCGTCGGCCATCACGCCCACGTACGCGGACTGCTCGGCATCCGTCAGCGGACGCCGATACGCACGTCGACCGAACGTCTCGACGAACTCCTCGGCGCACCCATTCGCCTGCGGATCACACGGCACGATGAGATCCATCTGATCGACCGCCTCCACCGCGAGGTCCTCGGCCAATGCACGGTACTGCTCCACGATCACCGCGGACACGGGCGCTGTGACGTTGGCGTAGAACGGGCCCGCTTTCTCGTCGCCATCGAGGGCGGCGACATCCGCCGTCACCCCCAACAGATCGCGAACTGCGTTGCCATACTGTTCTCTGGTCAGCCTACGGAGCGGAGCGTTGGCAACCTCGATCGGACCGTCACAGGCGGACGGTTCGCCGTCGTCGCCACTGCCACTATCGGCGTCGTCATCATCGTCGTCGTCATCGTCGTCATCGTCGTCACCGGGCCCATCGTCCGCGGTGCCACCCCCATCTTCCTCACCGACCGATCCATCATCGCGGCAGCCCGCCAAGGCGAACGCCGCAACCAAAGCCACAGTCCAACCCCGCATGTGACTCTTATTGTCCGGAGCAGCCGCTTGCCTTCACGCTTTTTTGGGGTGCGACGAACGCGCTGTCGTTTTTTCGAATTGTTGTCGGAACCGGGGCTCCGCTGGCGCCAAGCACCAATCACGGGGGCATACGTCACGCGTTGCTCGTGTTTTGATTCGACCTGATGAGCACCGCTGCCGATCCCTCCGACCCCCTCAGCGATGTCGCGGCCGCCTCCGGATTGATGTGCACGGGTGTGCTCCAGCGCGGGCTGTCCGGCGCGTTCTCGGTGGCACTTCCGGTGGCAACCCATGCGGTCGTGCACGCCGTCGTGCGAGGCAAGGCCGTCATCGCCGGCGTCGAGGACCAACCGGTCGAGCTCGGTGAAGGCCAGATCGCCGTGCTGCCCCACCAGACGGCGCACACCCTTGCCGATGCGTGGCCCAGCAGCGCCACGCCAACGGAGGACGGCAACACGGACGTCGGTACGACTCGAAGCATCGATGTCAGCGACGTTGCCGAGACCGTCCTGATCACGATGCCGTTCTTCCTGCCCAGTCGGAACGAACACCCGATCGCCAAGGTCAAGCCGATGCTTCAGCTCCTGCAGGTCCCGCATCCGGAGCTCATCGAGATGGTGCTGCTGGTTTCCAAGCTCGCGCTGCTCCCGGGTCCCGGCGACCACTATGTGGCCTGCCGAATCGCAGAGGGCGTTCTGACCAAGACCCTGCAGCAGCTCGCGGGCGCGGAAGAAGACCGCTTCGGGGTGTTTGCCATGTTCGCGAGCACCGGACTCAAGACTGCTCTGGCTGCGATCAACCGCGACCCGGCCCGACCTTGGTCGGTCGGCGAGCTGGCCGAGATCGCTGCGATGCCTCGGGGCCAACTCGTCTCGGAGTTTCACGACGCGGTGGGGCAGGGCGTGCAGGACTTCATCGCGACCCGGCGGATACGATTCGCCGAGTCGCTACTCCGCTCCGGGCAGGTCTCGCTGGACCAGATCGCGGAGCGCGCCGGGTTTCGGTCCGACGGATCCTTCCGGCGTGCATTCGAACACGTCACGGGCCATGCGCCGAGTGGCGGGAGACTTGTTGGCTTCGTCCCCTCGATCCTCAGGCGCAAAGCTCCCTAACCCGCCCCGATGCCCTTCAGGCCTAAAATGTGCCAGTGAACAGGCCCATTTCGGGCCACACGACTGGCGATTGGCCAGGAAACGGCGATCCATAATGTTCGAAAGGTCCACTTGGCCAAGGCCCCCTACCGCTTCACCGTGCTCGCCGTCGTCGCGGCGATCGCTCTCGCCACGCTGGCAGTGTGGAGCGTTCGGCTCGTGGTCGACGTGGGGGAGCTGCGGTCGAACGTAGAGACTCGAGTCTCCTGGCTCAGCCAAATCGCCGCGGCCCAGCATGCGCTCGATGATGAGGTCGTGGACGCCGACTGGGCCATCCACGCCGAGCGCCTACAGGAGATCGCCGCCAACGCGAGTGAAACGAGTGGTCCGGAGGCCCTCACGCTTCCCGCGGCCGGTGACGCGCGCGCGGATCTGCGCCGCGACCTCGGGGTCATGGTCGCGGAGATCCGAACCGAGACGTCGCGCCTGTCGGCGGAGCTCGGGGAGCACTGGGACTCGATCAATCTCTTGGTCGTGGTGTCGCTGTTCTTTGCGACGTCCACACTGGGGCTGCTGGTCTACGTCCGCCTCATCGCGCAGCCCACTGAGTCTCGGAGCGCCGTCCCGCTCCAGCTGGCTACCAACCAGCTCACAGACCGACTCGCCACCGTAGGCACCCTCGCCACCGGCGTTGCGCACGAGGTCAACAACCCGCTCACGTACGTCACGACCAACCTGCAGCTGCTGCGCGAGGACCTTGTCGAGCTCGACGGCTCACAGGCGATGATGCCCCTGGTCGACGATGCGCTGCAGGGGGCCAAGCGGGTGGGTGAAATCGTGCATGGCCTCGACCGACTGCGCACGATTCCGGTCAACCCGGCGAGCACTGCGAACCTCGACGAAGTCCTCGACGATGCATTGGCGGACCAGCCCGGCCTGGCCGGAGTTGCCGTTCGACGGCGCGGGCCAAGGCTGCCGCCGGTCTCTGCGGACGCGC
>JGI12316J15310_10000164_pt2 | contig 14522 bp, 13 predicted proteins | sample MarCyaLeptolynsp_FD_15310 | JGI IMG/M metagenome (IMG submission 15310)
CCATCTTGCATGCGTTCGGCGGCCGCATGCTCACCGAGGACGGGGACTTCGGATTCGTGGGACCCGAGGCCGAAGCCTCGCTCGAGCTGGTGGTCGAGCTGCTCGACGCCGGCGTGCTGCCTCGCGAGGCCGACGGCGCGCTCGTCAACAACCTCTTTCGGTCCGGCAAGGCCGCGTTCGCGATCAGTGGCCCGTGGCTCGCCGCCGACGTGCGCGACTCGGTGCCCTACCGCGTAGTGCCGCTGCCCACGGTGGCGCAGACCGGCACCCCGATGAAGCCCTTCGTCACGGTGGAGGCGATCATGCTGTCGCCGTTCGGGGCGAAGCGCGACGATGTGCGAGCGCTCGCCGCCCACCTTGCCTCCGCGAGTGCGGCCGACCTTCGTCAGACGCGGACCCGAGCCCTCGCGGCCCGCAACGACGTGCCGCCGCCCGAGGACGACGCGCTGCTGCAGGCCTTTGCCGCGCAGACCAAGGTCTCGGTGCTCACCCCGAGCCAGGCCGCCATGCGCTCGACCTGGGAGCCCGCCCGTCGAGCGATGCGCAAGGTGCTCTCCGGGGAGGTCGACGCCGCCACCGCGCTCGACGAAGCCAAGCACCGGTTCGAGGACGTGATGCGTCCGCCTCCGGACGCGCGCTCGCCCACGCCGATCCTCGCGATGCTCGGGGCGCTGACGCTGTGGGGCGCATTCGTGCTGGTGCGACGCGTTCGCAGCCCCGAGGGGCAAGCCGAGCTGTCGCGCTCGTGGACCGCCTACCGCTACGTCGCCCACGCCGTGCTCGCCGTGGGCGTGTTGGTGATCCTGCCGCTCGCCGTCGGCGCGGCGACGTCGTTGTTCGCCGGTCCCGCGGGCGAGATCCGGTACGTCGGGCTGGCCAACTTCATCGAGATTCTGACCGCGCGCGGACGCCCGCTGCTGACGAGCGGATCGTTTTACTTCGTGCTCATCGTCACCGTGGTCTGGACCCTGATCAACGTGGTCTTTCACCTCGGGCTCGGTCTCGCCTTCGGTCTGCTGCTGTCGCGCCCTTTGCTGCGCCTCAAGGCCGTCTACCGGGTGCTGCTCATCATTCCCTGGGCGGTCCCCAACTACGTCACCGCGCTGGCGTGGAAGGGCATGTTTCACCGCCAGTTCGGCGCGATCACGGGAATCATCCAGTCGTTCAACGAGACGTTCGGCACCACGATCGAGCCGATCTCGTGGTTTTCGAACTTCTCCACCGCGTTCACGGCCAACATCGCGACCAACGTCTGGCTCGGCTTTCCGTTCATGATGGTGGTCACCATCGGGGCGCTGACGGCCGTGCCCAAGGACGTACTCGAGGCCGCGGAGGTCGACGGCGCCACTCGCTGGCAGCGCCTGACGAAGGTCACCCTGCCCATGATCCGGCCATCGATGATGCCCGCGATCACGCTCGGCGCGATCTGGACCTTCAACATGTTCAACGTGGTGTTCCTCGTCTCGGGGGGCGACCCCGACGGCAAGACGGACATCCTGGTCTCGGAGGCCTATCGCTGGGCCTTCACCCGCGAGGCGCAGTACGGCTACGCCGCCGCCTACGCGGTGCTGATCTTCGTGCTGCTGCTGGGCACGACGCGGCTGCTCGATCGCTGGAAGGCGAGCTGGGCCAAGTCGGGCCGAGGGGGCGATTCGTGAGCGACACCGTCGAACGGGTCGTCGTGCACGTGCTGCTGATCGGGGCGGTCGGCTTTGCGCTGTACCCCGTGCTGTGGGTCATCGCGCTCGCGTTGTCGGGTACGCCGTCGCCCGAGGCCAGCGCGCTCCCGATTCCCGCCGAGCCGACCTTCGAGCACTTCGAAGCGGTGGCGACGGCGAGCAAGGAAACCGCCGACGGCGACGTGTGGCTGTTCGGGCGGCAGCTGTTCAACTCGCTGATCGTCGCGCTGGCCACGGCTGCCGTGGGCGTCATCATCGCGATCCCGACCGCGTATGCGCTCGCGCGCTTCGAGTTTCTCGGCAAGGCCACCGGGGTGCAGGCCCTGCTCGCGACGCAGATGTTCCCTGCGGTCGCGAGCGCGATCCCGCTGTATCTCATCCTCGACGCACTCTCGCTGCTCAACTCGAGGACGGGCTTGGTGCTGTGTTACGCGAGCACCTCGGTTCCGTTCGCGATCTTCCAGCTGCGCGCCGCATTCGAGGCCATTCCGCTCGACCTCGAAGAAGCCGCGATGGTCGACGGGGCCACGCGCTTTCAGGCGTTCGTCCGCGTCGTGCTTCCCGTGGCTCGACCCGCGATCGCCGTGACCGCCCTGTTCGCGTTCATGAGCGCCTACAACGAGTTCATCCTCGCCGCCACCCTGCTCGACGACGAGTCGATGTTCACCCTGCCCGTCATGCTCCAGCGCTTCATCGGCGAGTACGACGCGCAGTGGGAGAAGTTCGCCGCGGGCGCGATCATGGTGTCGGTGCCCGTGATGGCGCTGTTCTACCTGGCGCAGCGCCACCTCGTTGCCGGCCTCGCCTCGGGCGGCGTCAAGGGCTGAAGTCGGGACTAACTGACCACGCCGCCGATCGACGCGACGCCGTCGTCGCCGAAGACCGCCCCGGTGGGGCCGAAGTTGCCCTGGACCCCGAACGCTTCGAGCATGCTGACGTGCAGGTCCGCCAGGCGCCCCGGCGCACCACCAGGGAAAGCGATCTGGCGACCGTCGGCGTTGATCGTCCCGGTACCACCGAACAGGATCGGGCAGTTGTGAGCGTGGTCGTGCGACCCGCCCTCGCCCATGCTGGGCATCGCAAGCACGATCGTCTCGTCGAGCAGCGTGCCGCCGGTGGGCCCGGTGGTGTCCCGCAGTAGCTGCAGCAGCGCGCCGAGCTGCTGGTTCTGCCACGTCTCCACCTTCTCCAGCCGGTCGCGCCCGGTCTGATTGCCGTAGTGCGACAGCCCGTGGTGCGCACCGGGGGCGTCGATGAACTCGTGCGAGCGCCCCGACAGCCCGAACTCGATCATGAACGACAAGAAGTGCGTCTGGTCGCACTGAAACGCCAGCCGGATCAGCTGGTTGAACGCAGCCGAGCGCGCGGCGTAGTCCAGACCCGCGACGGGCGGCTCAGCCTCGACCTCGCAGTCGGCCCCGGCATCCGACAGGCTCTTTTCGAGCTCGGTCAGCGCGGTGAAGTACTCGTCCAGGCGCATCTGGTCGGCGTGGCCGAGCTTGGCCTGGAGCGCGAGCGCATCCTCGCGCACGAAGTCGACCGTCGACTGCAGCGAGTTGCGCCGGATCTCTGCCGCCGGACCCTCGAGTCCATCGACGCCTGTGCCGAACAAGCGCTCGAACGCGGCGCGGGGATCGATGGTGGGCACGAGCGGACTGGCGGGCCCCGTCCAAGAGATGCTCTGCGTGTACGCGCATGACGATCCACCGACGTCACACGGACCCGGCTCGCCCGCACTCCATTGCAGCGACGAAAACCGGGTCTCGGGCAACGTCTGCTGCACGATGAGCTGGTCGAGGGAGACGTCGTTGTTGAGCACGCCCCCGGCCAGCGTCGGGATCGCCGTGCCGGTCATCACCGTGCCCGTCCCCATCGCGTGCGCCGCCCCAGGGCTGTTGAGCGCAGCGTTGTTGGACAGGTTGACCAGCGAAATCGCCTGGTCCGCGAACGGCTGAAACGCGGCCGCCTGAGCCGGAAACACGAGGCCCCCCGAGTCGGCCGGCACCCACCACTCCGGCCGGCGACCGTTGGGAAAGTAGTAGACGAGCAGACGCGGGTGGGTGAGGCCCTGGGCGTGGGCGCGCCGCGGCATGAAGTACTCGAGGGCTGGCAACGCGAGGGCGGCTGCGCCTGCGCCTTGGAGAAAGCGACGTCGATGGATGGTCTTCATCGTCTCACTGCCCTCCGTCGAAGCCGCCCGGCGAGCGGAAGCCTGGGGTATGCACGATCGCGTCGATGAGGGCCCGAAGGTCCCCGTCATTGGCGTAGACCTCGTCCGCGGCGCCGTTGAGGTCGTTGGCATCGAAAGGGAGCGCCGGGCGCCCCACCGCGTAGGTGAACAGCTTGCGCGACAGGCAGCGAACGAACACGTCGCTGTCCTGGTAGAGCGAAGCGAGCTCAGCCCCGCCCTCAAAAGTGCGCCCATCGGGAAGCTCGCCCAGATTGTCGACGACGACGCCGACCTTCTCGTGACCCGTCGCGTCGTATTCCTCGAAGCCGATCCCGAGCACGTCGAGCAGCTGATGGCACGAGGCACAGGTGGGATCGGAGCGGTGTTGCTCGAGCTGCTCGCGTACGGTTTGGTCCTCGCCGGGCTCCAGCGGTCCAACCTCGAGTCCCGGCGGCGGCGGAGGGACCGGCGCACACAGCAACCGATCCGACACCCACAGTCCACGGCGGATCGGAGACGAGTGCTCCGCATCCGATTGCGCGGTCAGCCACGCCCCGAGCGACAGCAGACCGCGGCGATCCGTACCGGTCGCGGGCAGCCGAAGCATGCCCGACGAGCCCACCGGCGCCATGCCGTAGTGCTCCGCGAGGCGGTTGTTCCGGTACGCAAAGTCCGGCAGCACCATCGTGGCCACCGGCTGTCCATTGTCGAGATAGTCGCCGAAAAAGAGCTTGGCCTCGTCGGTCATCGCGGCGCGCAGCTCCTCGTCGAAGTCCGGGAACAGCTCCGGGCTGGGGCTGGCGGTGGCGAGGTGACGCGTCGACAGCCACTGCTCGGCAAAGCCGTCCAGCAGCGCCTGGGCCTTGTCATCCTGCAGCATCCAGGCGACCGCGTCGCTGAGGCCCTCGTCGGTCGCGAGGCTGCCGTCCGCCGCAGCCTCGAACAAGCGGTCGTCGGGCATCGAGCTCCACAGGAAGTACGACAGGCGACTCGCGAGCACGTAGGGATCGAGCCAGCCGTCGGAGTCGACATCGGACGACGTGCGGTGGCGATAGATGAACTTCGGCGAGGTCATCACCGCCCGCATCACCAGGCGCAGGGCATCCTCGGGAGTCTCCCCGCCAGCGAGCACGGAGTCGTACAGCCCGTGCAGCGCCGCGCTCTCCTCGCTGCTCACGGGACGCCGCCACGCCCGGAACGCAAAGGTGTCGATGATTTCCTCGGTGCAACTCGCTCCACCGACGACCGGATCGCAGACGTATATGAGCTCACGGCCCGGCCCCTCCGCGAGCGCGACGGTCTGAATCGTCAGCGTCTGGACGAGCACGTTGTTGCTCGTGTTCGCGACGGCATCGTTGACCCAGTTGGTCGGGGCCAGCACCAGCGTGTGCGGGCCCGGAGCAAGGTCCACGGCGAACACGTGCTCGACGGGAATCGCCGCGCTCCCCTCGACCGCGAAGCTCGCGACGGGTTGACCGTCGAGGGTCACCGATGCCGTCGGGGCGGGCGCCGGCCCGATCGTGCTCCCTCCCCCCTCGAGCACGATCTCGAACGACCCCGCGTTGGGCACCTCGAACTGAACCGTCGCGTTCGTCCCGGTCAGCGCCCACAGCTCGCCGACCGGATACCCACCCACCGTGCCGACGTCCTGCGATCCGTACGACACCGCAAACTCGGGGCGCTCGTCCAGCGCATCGGCAACGAGTCGATGCGCCGCCTGAGCGTAGTGATCGAGCAAGCTCGGCGTCAGGGCGAGCTGCTCGGCCTGGTTGTCGAAACCGTTCGCCTCGGGGTCCAGGCCGAAGCCTTGGGCCGGCCGCAGCGACGTCCCGAGCAGGTCGCGGACGGTGTTGTCGTACTCGATCCGATTGAGTCGGTGCAGCGGCTGCGGGGGACCGTCGGCGCTCGGATCGCCGTCATCACCGTCATCGCCGGCGCCGTCGGACCCTCCATCCTCGTCGTCGTCGTCCCCCGGCGAGCGCGAACCGTCCTCGCCGGACTCCGCGCCGGACTCGTCCAGATCGGCCAGCCCCTGGTAGCAACCTCCGACCGCCGCGGCCAACGTCAACGACGTCAGCCACCGTGCGGTCGACCCTTCGATCGAATCACGCAACCCCACCCGCGATCGGAGCTTACGGCGCTAGGGCGCGTCATTCACCCCGTCCGAGGCGGATCGCGGCACTTTTTGACGCTCGGGTCGAGGGCATGGGCACCGGGAAAACACCCAACGATCCGCAGCTGTCACAAGCGCGGTCGAGCCGACGGATTGTTCACGCCGTGCAACGAGGCCCGGACCGACCCGTCTCGTCAGGGCGATGCGCCTTGCCGTCTCCCCCGACTATGACTTCGCGCTTCCGGACGGTTTCGAGCTCGTCGAGCCGGACCAGTTCGACCCCAGCCCGCCCGAAGACGACGACGAGCTCCAGGCACGCGCCGCGGCCGGACAACCGCTCGTCTCCTATATGGAGGGCGTGCTCCCGCCGGAGCGGTACGAGGAGGCGGAGCGCCTGACCCGAGAGGCAGTTCTGCAGGGCACCGTCGTGGAACGCGAGCCGGGTATGCACCCTTCGATCGAGCGTCTGCAGGTGCTGGTCGAGTCCGGCGGGTCACTCGTGACGCTCCAGGGAAGCGACGGGTCCGCCCTGATGTTCATGGGTTTTCCCCCCGACTGCCCAGCGGAGCTCGAGCAGGAGGTCTTCGGGCGGCTCGACTTCCGCGTCAAGGGTGGCGGCGCCCCGCATGACGAGGACGGTGCGATCGACCTCGGCGACGAATGGCTCGAGGACTGGGACGATGCCAACCCGGCCGTGGTCGACCTCGAGGGCGAGTACGGACCCTTCGACGGCTTCGAGACCAAGATCCGCCAGTATCGGCATTCGCCAATGCTGTGGGTGGTCGGGCTCGATCCCTGGCCCGAAGGCGATGGCGATGGCGAGGTCGACGGGGAGCCGTTTTGGGAGTGGACGCATCGTCGCTTCGCCGCGCGGCTGCGCAGCCTTCGACGGCACGCGTGACGATCGGCTCACCCGATTTCGATCTTCACGTCATCGAGTCCGAACACGGAGAGCGCGGCGTTGACCACCTCCGCGTCGTCGTCCAGCCCGGTCAGGCCGTCGAAGTCCCCGTCCGCGTCGTCGTCGTAGACGTAGTACTCGCAGGCGGCCTGAACGATGGCGCGCTCGTCGTCGGGGATCCCCTGCACGACCAGCGCGAGCAGGCGATCGCACCCGGCATCGATTGCGCGGGCGAGCTCCGGGTCGAGGTCCCGCCGCAGCGCCGCCTCGGATACGTACTCGAGCGTGTGATCCTTGCACTGCTGGCGCAGCCCCTCGAGCGAGATCACCGGCTGGCGCAGCAGCTCTTGGATCACGGGTCGGGTCCCGACGGGCACCATCCGCAAGAACTCCGCCTGGGACTCGGACGTCACCGGGCGATCGTGGACCATCGCGTGCGCCGACGCCAAGTCTTTGTGGGGGAACGCTGAGCGGAGTCCGGGCACCAACCCGATCATGCGAGCCCGCCCCCTCCCCAACGTCGTCCTGCTGCTCACCGCCATCGGTCTCGTGACCGCCTGTCCCGGGGACGATGGGATGGAAGGCGGCGCCGAGGGCCCACCCGAGTGCGCCGACGTCGAGATTCAGTTCAGCCACAACACCCCACAAAGTGGCGAGCTGTGCCCCTACGCGGTCGGCGGGGTGGGTGCGCCGGGCTTCGGTGGCGTCCTGTTCGGCGACCGCGAGTTTGCCGGTAACGGCCCGTTGATCGAGATTGACGTGCAGGCGCAGCTGGTCGATGGCGACACGCGCGTCGAGGCCGACATCTTCTATCGCGCGAGCGAAATCGGCGGGGACACCGTCATCGAGCAGCACTTCAGTCGCATTTTGTACGACGCACCGGAGGGCTTCACGATCGCCTCGATCGACTCCGACGACTTCTCGCACATCGAGGCGGAGAGTCCCGACGGCGGTTTTCAGTTCGGTGACTGCACCGACGGGCCCACCGTGCCGGCCGCCGACATCACGATCACCGGCGACCTGGTGGCCTCGGTCTCGATGATCGGCGACACGGACGGTCCCGACGTGAGCGACAACGACGAGTGCACGTGCGACACGCACGTCGACACGATCCTCTTCAACGATCTCGAGGTGACGCTGGTGGCTCCGTCGACCGATCCCTCGTGCGTCGATCCGGATCCGGATCCCGATCCGCCGCCGCCCTCCGGTGGTGCCGACTGCGGCGAGCCCTGCATGGTCGACGACGACTGCGATTCCGATAGCTGCGTGCTGGGGATCTGCGCGAGCGACTGTGTCGCTGGAGCGTCCTGCACGGTCGCCGGCGCGTCGGGTCCGTGCGCGGCGGGAACGACCGTGTGCAACGGCTGCGACACCGCGTGCACGCCGAACGTGGGCCCCTCGGACGAGACCTGCGACGGCGTCGACAACGACTGCGACGGCAGCGTCGACGAGGCGCTCGGCGGGTCGGACTGCACCGTGACCCCGGGAACGTGCGACATCGAAGTCACCGGCCAGACCGTGTGCTCGGGCGGCGAGCTCTCCTGCCAAGCCGAGCAGGGGACCGACTACTGCACGATCTGCGGAGGTGAATGCGGCGCGTGCACCCTCTGCATCCCGGGAGTGCTCGACTGCCCACCCGGATTCTTCTGCCAGGACGACGCCGACGGGGACATGCCGTCGCCCTCCGAGTGCACTGCAATCCCTGGATGCACGCCACCGTCGTGTTGGCTGCCGTCGGATCTCGCGCCCAACTACGACTGCGACTGACGAAGCGCAGGCCCTCCGGTCTACGGGTCAGCCGGAAGCACGCACCGAAATCCGATGAACGGATCGGCCAACATCGGGTCGACTTCGTGCCGATGCGTTGTCGTGAAGTCCGCGGCCGCCATGTGGTACCAGCCGCCGCCCCGCAGAATGCGGAACGCACCGGTCGCCGGCCCGACCGGATTGTCGAGCGCCCCGAGGTCGTAGGTGCCGTACCAATCGCTGACCCACTCCCAGACGTTCCCGGCCATGTCCAACCCGCCGTAGAACGACTCCCCGTCCTCGCGCGACCCGACGGGCCACGTCGAGCCCACGCCACATCCCGAGCCGCCATCACCCATGATCGTGTTGGCGCAGCTCGGGGCGGGCGCGTCTCCCCAGGGGAACGTGGTCACCTCGGGGCCGTGCGCAGCTTTTTCCCACTCGGCCTCCGTCGGCAGGCGCATCCCGAGCCACTCGCAATACTGGATCGCCAGGTCCAGCGTGACGCAGTTGATCGGGTGCTGCTGGCGCTCGGGGTCCAAGTAGTTGCACTCCTCGATAAATGCCGCGCCGACCGACGGGGTGGGCGTGTCGCAGCTTCCGTCCATCACACACTCGGTGAATGCCTCGGTCGTCACCTCGGTGGTGTGGATGAAAAACGGGTCGACGAGGACATCCCGAACCGGCTGCTCTTCCGCGAAGTTGGTGGTTCCCATCTCGAACTGTCCGCCCTCGACGAACACCATGTCGGCGGGTGGTGGCGCGCACCCCGACGTGTCGAACGTGCAGTCGACGTTGCACGCCAAGCGGCCAGGCAGATACCCCAGGCTCCCACACGTCCCGTCCCCGAGCATGTCTCCGTCGCACGCCTCATCGAGGTCGATTGCATCGTTTCCGCAGGCATCGACGAGTCCGGTACTGGTCCCGTCGTCCGAAGACTCTGCGTCGGACTCGGCATCCCCGCTCGTGCCGGTGCTCGTGTCCGTCGCGATGGTGGTGTCGGCGCGCGTGTCCGCGCTGGTGGTGGTCTGCTGCCCGCCATCGTCGGTCGAGGCCGCCGTGGTTTCGTCGGTCGCAGCATGGGTCGTCCCCAGGCCGTCGGAGCTGGTCGACGAGACGTCGCCGGTCCCCTCGTCGGGCGAGGCGGGCGTCGGGTCCGCGAAACACCCTGCGCCGAGCACCATGCCGCACAGCCCCAAAAAGCTGCGCGCCACCCGTGCCCTTCGCCCATCGTGCAACAGTGCCAACATCGCTCCCACAGTACGCAATGCTGCCGTGCTCCCGCGTTTCACGACGCTTTCACCACGCGCCCGGCACCACGGCCACAGTGCCCTACACCCCGTAGTCGAGCGCCGACTTCGGTCTCAGTCCTCGGAGGACGAGACCGCGCGATTGACCAGTCCCCCGAGCAGCCCCCGCGCGACCGAGCTCGCCTTGGGGCGCTTGATGTCCGGGTCCTTCACCGTTCCCACCACGCGCACGGGAATCTTGCTACTGACCTTCGAGGCGCGCACGTACGCCTCGCCACCGTAGGCCTTCAGGAGCGGCATCAGGTCGACCTCGAGGTCGAGTCGGCCGTCGAGCGCGACCCGACCGACGATGGGCGGAACGACCACGTCTCCTTCGGCCTGGACCCGTCGCAGTGAGATCCACTCGTCGGCCAAGGTGAACTCCGCGGTCCCTCGCTGCAGCTTCAGCGTGCCGGTCTGGTGCCCTACCGCGATCGCGAGACTGCCGACGAGCGTATCGGGGACGATGAGCACGTCGGCGAGCGCGATTCGTCCCTCGCCGGCGAGCGTCGGCCGCAGTGCGGGCCAGGTCATGCCCGTGCCGCTCAGCGTCACGTCGAGCGACAGCCGGCCCCACTGCGCCTCGGGCGACCGCTGCACCGATTGGTCGAGCTTGGCGAGCGGGGGATAGACCATCACCGCGAGCGGGACGAGATCGGCATCGATCGCAGCGTCGGTGAGCGCCGCGGAGACCGTCCAATCCGTCGGCTTGCCCGCCGCGCCCAGCCCCACGCGGCCACTGCCCTCGAGACGTGCCTGGTCACCGAGGCGCGCGGTCAGCCGGGACAGCGCCAAGCCGTCGTTTTCGAACCGCCCCTGCAGGGCGATGTCCCGCAGCGTCAGGGTATCGATGCTGGCCTCGTCAATCTGCAGGCTCACGCCAGCTTCGCGCTCGCCCGCATCGGCACCGATGACCGCCCGCAGCCCAACCCCGTCGAGCGCCAACGTCTCGTCGGCGTCACGATCGACCAGCTCGACGCGCGAGTCAGACAGCTCTACGGCCAGCGCGAGTGGGACTGGTTTGCGGTCGCCTTTGGGCGCGCCGCGTCCCAGGCCGTGCACGTTGGTGGTCTTGCCTACGCGAACGACTCGAACCACCACGCCCGCCGCCGACAGCGTCCCCTCGATCGCACCATGGCGCAGCGCGTCGAGCCCCACATCGAGCCGGACCTCCTCGGCCTGCAGCAACGCCCCATCGCCCAGCTCGGGGGGATCGGCGATTGTCACGCCCCCCAGCGTGACGGCGGTTTGGTCGGCGTCGACGTGCAGGGTTTCGATCGTCACCTCGCGATTGAGCGCCTCGGAGAGCCGCGCTTCGATTTCGCGACGCACCGCATCGGAGTCGAGCAACCGCGGAAGCACGAACCAAGCGGCAACCCCCACGACGACGAGCAGAGCGAGTCCCGCCGTCAGCCAAGCCCACAGACGCCCGGCGGTCTTTTCGCGATCGGACACGTTCGGCATCAAACTCCGCAGGCAGGACGTCTATTGCTGGGTACGAACCCCGACTCCAGGTTGCCTGGTCACAGTGCCCTACATTCCCGTGTTCCGCGAGCGCCCCAAAGCCCGGTATCCTCATTCGTGATGCGGGACGCGGGCACCACGGTGCTGCGATGGCCGTGGGCGTGCGCGCTCACGGTGACCCTGGGGTGCGCGAGCGCTGCGGAGATCGATCAAAACCAACCGTTCGAGATCGGCGACTCGTCGCCGACGACCGGGGAGATGAACGTCGGCGGGACCAAGGCCGACAACCCCAACGAGGACGACGACGGACTGGACGGCGAAAGCGGGGACGACGGGCCTGCCCCGATCCCCGACCTCGGTCCGTGCGACGACGATGCGGACTGCGTCCTTCCGGCCGACTTCTGCTGGCAGTCGCAGGGCCAGTGCATCGGAGGGACGTGCGAACACGGTCCCGAACCGGCGGGCGTGCTGTGTGACGACGGCGACGCGTGCACGTCCGACGATGTCTGCGACGGGTCGGGGACCTGCAGCGGCGCAGCGATGGCATGCAGCTTCGACAACGCCAGCGGCGGCAGCTGCAACGCGGGCGTGTGCGACGGCATGGCCTGCAACGAAGGCTTCGGCAACTGCGACGGCAGCTGGGACAATGGCTGCGAGACCGAGCTCAACACCAACAGCAACTGTGGCGGCTGCGGGGAGACGTGCGAGGTTGGTGCCCACGCCACGGCGAGCTGCAGCACCGGCGAGTGCGAGGCGATGTGCGAGTCGCCCTGGGAAGACTGCGACGAGGATCCGAGCAACGGCTGCGAGATCCCGGTCGGCGTGCCCAACCAGTGCGACGCCAACGGGCTCAACGCGGTGAACGGTTGCTGGACCGCCCATTGCGGCAGCTCGCCCGACGCCGAGGCGGTCAACTTCGGTGACTGGTACTGCTACGAGTGCACGACGTGCAACTCGCCGTCGGCCGGCCAGTGCCAATGGTGCTCACACGACACCGGCACGTGGTACCCGGCCGACACCTGCGGGTGCGGCGAATACGACAACCTGACCTGCGGCTGAGGCCGAGCTCAGCTCCCGAGCAGCTTGCCGAGATTCCGGGCTCCGCAGGCATCGAAGGCGCTGGCGTCCTTGGCCGCGAGCACGCAGGAGGCGTACTCGGCGTTGGCCGCGTCGTCGAGCCAGCCGCGCGTCGTGCAGGTCTGCTCGAGCTCCTCGGACTTCATCACGGACAGGATTTCGACGTGGCCGCCGACGGCAACGAGCTTGCTGGCCAGCGCATCGCAGGTCGGAGCGGTGCCGCAGCCTGAAAGGGCGGAGCCGGCGAGAACGCCGATGTAGACGGGGATCGTGAGGTACTTCATCGTTCGCTGGGCGGCGCAGAACGCCGGCACGAACGCAATCGAACCCACCCCGGAAATGATCCGCGAAAAAGCGCGCCGAGTTTCAGTCGTGCATCGCCAGCACCACGCGCGCGTGCGTGGCGGACGGGTCGGAGGTGGTCACGAACACGCGATGGGTGCCGGCCTCCCCGATCCAGACCGAGCCCTGGCTCTCGTACAGCCCGCCACCCGCGGTCGAGCAAAAGCACGGCTGGAGATCGACCTCCGCCTCGCCGTCCCCCTCCACGCTCAGGCTGTACCAGCCGGGCTCGGGGATCTCGACGAGGGTCGCCACCTCGCGCCCGTGGGTGTCCTCGAACGTATTGACGACCCCGGCGTCGTCGCAACCCAGGCCCACGTCGCGAATCCAGCGATCGCCTCGCCACCGCTCCACCGGACCACGGCACAGCGCGGGGTTGGGGTGATACGGGGGCGCGGCCAGCTCGAACTCCTGGCCGACTCGGGCGATTCCGCGCTCGAACACCCGGTCGAAGCAGCGCTCGACCTTGTCGACCGGGTCCCCGCGCCGAACACACAGCGCGAGATCGACGAGGGCGTCGGTGCCGTACGAGGTGCGCACGAAATCGACGAAGGCTGCCCCGCGTGGGTAGTCGCGAAACTCGACGTCGCCCTGCCCTAACAGCTCGGGCAGCGGCGTCTGCGGCCACTGCGATCCCGCAACGGGCGGACACCAATCGTCCCCGAACGCGCTGGCCAGGCCTTCGCTGAGAAAGCGATCGGTCATCCCGACGTCCGAGCCCGCGACGACCTGGTGGACCAGCTCGTGCCAGACCGAACCGGCGGCATCGGCGGGGACGAACGTGGCGTCCACCCAGCCGCCGATGTAACAGGCCTCGACGTCACGACACCACTCGGCGGTGTCCTCGACGACGAACACCTCGAGGGTGTCCTCCTCGGGGCGCACGACGCCGAGCTCCTCCTCGACGAACTCGACGTGCTCGTCGAACGCCTTGAGAGTTCCCGCGCACAGCTCGACACCGGTCTCGGTACCGACCGCCACACGCTGCCCGTACGCATCCACGTCGGGTAAACGTGGCTGGCAGCCCAACCCGAGTCCGACGGCGAGCAGCGCGGGCCATGCTGGGGCCCATCGCAACTGACCTTCGACCTCGCTTCTTAACGTAGCAGCTTCGGCCCAACCCGCGACGGTCGAATCCGGACGTCGGGGTGGCGTGTGACCGCGATCGGGTGTTGCCGCCCGAAATCGAGGCATGCGCTCGCGACTTCGATCGCCGTGGTCAGCGATTTCGGCGATTGGAGTTGGCTGCGCCGCGCGAGTCGGAAGCCGGCGCAGCCGTCGCGAAGCGACCACGACATTTGCGTCGCAGTGTCTTCACTCGGTGGGGTCCTGCAAGCCCGTTGCCCGCGCCACCGCCCGTCGCAGTCGCATCGCGTACTCGAGGCACCGGGCGCTCACCCGGTCGAGGCGATCGGCGAGGTCGGTCATGCGCTTTTGATCGTGCGCGGGGATGTCGATCTGGCTTGCCACGCCATCGGCTCGCGCGAGCTCTCGCTCCAATCGCACGACGAGCCGAGCGAGCGGATGCGTCGGCAACCGACCGCCCCGCGCCGTGGTGACGACCCCCGAGGTGATGATGGATTGGCGCAGTCGAGCGGCGGACCAATCCTTGGTGGCAGCGGCCGCGAGCCACGCCTCCTGTTCGCCGTGCTCGAGCGACTCGACCGCCCGATAGTGGGCCGCGCCGAGCTGAGGCCAGCGATGGCCACGAACGCGCACCCAGATCTCGTGCACCGCCAAC
>JGI12316J15310_10003048_pt9 | contig 14495 bp, 15 predicted proteins | sample MarCyaLeptolynsp_FD_15310 | JGI IMG/M metagenome (IMG submission 15310)
CAAGCCGGTCCAGCCGAAGTGATCCACAGGGGATCCCCCCACGGAACGAGCACCGAGATGTTGCAGGTCGACGAAAAAAAACTCGCTGAGCGTGGAACCCGCAAGTTTGGCTGGACACTAAACCAGATAGGCTCGTCCCGGGCGGCGACGGTGCCTCACTCGACCTCGTTTCCCCGTTCACGCTCAGTGTCCGCCCGCCTCAATCCCTCCCCCGACGTCCGCGACGATGCTTGCGGCGTCTCAGCTCCAGAACTCGACGCCGGTGTTGTTCGCCCCGCGAACGGCCCCCGTGCTTCGCGTGTCCGCTGCCTCGATGACGCTGGCGGATCACGTCCACCCAATGCCGCGCCTTCCACCACCCGATCGCACCGATCGAAATTCGTCCCTCGTGGACGGGGTCGAGTCGGCTTGGCACTGGTTGCGGTTTTGGCTACCCTCGCCGCGCCTTCGATCGCGGATGCGGCTCCGCGGTCAAAAACCGAAGCCACTCGTGCCAACGCGACCGAGCCTGCTGATGACCAACCCGCTTCGCGTGCGGCCAAGCCTGCACGCGTCGAGCAGCGGTCACAGCCCAAGGGCAGGGCGAAGGCCACCAAGCCGGCGGCCAAACCGGCCGGCAAACCGAGCCAGCAGTCGGCCCACGAGCCGGCGGCCAAGCAACCTGGTACCAAGGGTCCAGCGCGAACCCGCGCCGCTGCGGGCAAGCCGCCCCGCGAAACCCACCCCGATGAGGACGCGCCAACGCTGCTCGCACTGCGCACCGGTTCTCGTCACGCGGCCGCCGACGGCGGATCGCGCGCGGCAGCGGCCAACGCTGCTCCTCCTGCAGACCGGGGAACCTCAGCAGGTTCCTCACGCAACTCCTCGAGTGGAGGCGATGCAGGCGGCAAGAAGAAGATCTCGCTCGACGACTTCCTGGTCGAGGGCAAGCTCGAGAAGCCTTCGGCGTACTACATCCTGCGCCGCAGTCAGCTCGAGCACGACTGGGCCCGACTCGATGCGAGATTCTCACCTTTGGTGCTTGAGTCGGTCCAAGATCCTCTGTTCTAATCCCAGCTTGGGTCGTCTCGTCCGCAAGTGTGCGGGCAACCCCCCCCTAGCTTTCATTCGCCATGCGCAGACCCCCGGCGAAGCCGGGAACATGCGTGTTCAGTTTTTTCAGGCCCGACGGGCCACGACGGGAACTACATCAGTCAGCTGCTTCAAGTGGGCGCTCTCCGCGCGCGAGAACGCTCGCCAAACGGGTGCTCCGTAAGGCACCATACGACGCAGCTTCAACCACAAGCCGGGTAACGACGTGCCACCCGGCACAAGGGCATCGGCGGGACGGACCCGCTTCCGAGGAGGACGAAAAAGGTCATGGGTAACTTCGCTGAGTTTTATCAGCAGGGCGGCGGATTCATGCACGCCATCGCGCTCACCGCGATTCTTGGCGCGGGCGTGATGATCGAGCGGTTCATCTTTCTGTTCTTCCGTTTCAACATCAACGGAGGACAGTTCTTCAACCAGATTCAAAAGCTGGTGATGGCGAACAACATCGACCGCGCCATCAAGCTCTGCAACGCAGCCGACAAGGCTGCTCTCGCTCGCGTCATCAAGGCGGGTCTGACCCGCGCGAACAAGAGCGAGGCCGACATTGCGGCGGCCGTTGAGGAAGCGATGCTCGAGGTGGCGCCTGCCATTTCGAAGCGCGTGCCGATGATCTCGGCGCTCGCGAACATCGCCACCCTGCTCGGTCTGCTCGGTACGATCTTCGGCATGATCGAAGCGTTCCGTGCGGTTGCAACGGTGTCCGCCGACCAGCGCTCGGTCGCTCTCGCAAAGGGCATTTCGATCGCGATTAACACCACCGGCTTCGGTCTCATGGTGTCGATCCCGCTCCTCGCTGCGCACGTCTTCATCTCGAACCTGGCCAAGAAGATCTCCGACGAGGTCGACCTGTACGCCGTCAAGCTCGAGAACCTTCTCGCAGCTCGGGTGCGTCAGGGCTAGCCAGTCGTTTTGAAGGGGCGCCGACGTAACGACGAACTGACGCGACGTCGGCTCAACGCTCACTCATCACGGGAGGAACTCGAAAAGAGTCATGGCTAGGAAGAAGAAAAAGCAAGAAGAGGGTGAGGTCGAAGCGAACCTCATCCCGGTCATGAACGTCATGTTCTTGCTCATCCCGGCCCTCCTCCTGGCGATGGAGGTGGCACGCTTCGCCGCGGTCAACGTGACCCCGCCGAAGTTCGCCGCCACCGCCGACCAGAAGAAGGAAAAGGAAGAGAAGGACAAGCCCCTCAACCTCAAGGTGTTCATCCTCGAGGACGGCTACCGCATCAGCGCCCAGGGACAGCAACAGGGTGCCGAGGCGGGCAAGTCCGCCGACTCCAGCAAGCCGACGATCGCGCTGAAGAAGCCGGGTACCCCGGTGGATACGGACTTCGATCGGTACGACTACGCAAAGCTGGAAGCGGAGGCCAAGCGCTACAAGGGGCTGTTCCCACACGAGACGGTCGTGACCATCTCGGCGGAGAACACCATCCCGATGCAGTCGCTCATCAACACGATGGACGCGCTGCGTGGGACCGACTGCCGGCTGCTCAAGGCAATGGCAGGTGAGAAGGTGCCGGAGGAATGCCTCTTCTGGCAGGCGATCGTGGAAGCAGGTGCCGGATGAGCAACGCTGACGAGCTCTATTTGGCCAAGAAGGCGGCCAAGAAGGCCAATCGCCGCAACAAGGAACAGGAAGAGGCGAACCTCAACATCACGTCGCTGATGGACATCGTGTCCATCATCGTGGTGTACCTGCTCAAGACCTACGGGTCTGACCCGGTCGTCATCCAGCCTACGGCGGGACAAAAGATCCCGATGTCGCAGGCCGACGCACCCATCACCGATGGCGTTCCCGTGTACGTCTCGGCGCGCGCGATCACCTTCAACAACAAGAAGCTGATCCAGCTCGACGCGGACGGAAACGTGGACCCGGCCGCGCTTCAGGGACACCTCATCGGGCCCCTGTACGACGCGATGGCCGAGGAGGCCGACAAGGCCAAGCAGATGAAAGAGGCACAGGGCGAGGTTTGGGAAGGTCGACTGATTCTGGTCGGCGACCAAAAGCTCAAGTTCTCGACCCTGGTCAACGTCATGTACACAGCTGGCCGCGCAGAGTTTCGCGAGTACGCATTCTGCGTGATCCAGCAAAACGCTGGCTAGAACGCCCGCAGCCCAGGCGGGCACGCGGGAACGAACGGAGGCCGAGCGCACAAAGCGCTCGGCCTTTCGTTTTTAGATAGTGAGAAGGCTTTGGCCGTCGGTGGCCATGAAAGTCGGGGGCGACAGCTCCGTTTTGGTTTGGAACCGCGGCGCCCGGTTTGGGAAACTCGATCCCGTGCGGCGCGTGAAGTTTGATGGGAACGGCCCGGATCGGGCACCAAGGTAGGGCCCTCGAGCCCTACAGATCCGCTGCAGATACGCTGATGATCCAGGTGACACCTTCAGGCCCTCCGGGGTAGACTGACATCACGCACCTTCCAAATCTGCCAAAGCTGATGCCCTCCTCCAAACCACCCAGGCGTCCCGGTCCGTCCCGAGTCCTCCGGCTCGCCGTACTCGTCGACGACCTGGTCTGCGACGAGGTTCACCAGCACCAAGCCGAGGCCGTCACCGTCGGCAGCCACATCAGCTCGGACGTGATCCTCTTCGGCAATCGCGCACCGCGGAAGCACCCGCTGTTCGACTACCGCCAGGGCCACTACTTCCTCGACGTCCCGCCGCACGTCAAAGGGAAGATCTCGCTCGGCAAGAAGGCGATGACCATCAGCGCGATGCGCAAGCGCTTCGGCAACGGAGACAAGCTGCGCGTCAAGCTCTCGCCGCGGGCGAAGGGCAAGCTGATGATCGGCGAGAGCCAGATCCTCTTCCAGTTCGACAAGCCCAAGCCGCTGCCGCCGGCGCTGCCGTTCCCCAAGCAGTTCAAGCCCACGCTCGACCAGTTCTTCGGGCGACGCGAGCAGGCCAGCTTCGCGGCTTCGGCCGCCGTGCTCGGCTCGTACTTCATGTACCTCGCCAACACCGAGTACGACGACTCCTTCGACGTCGACGAGCTCGACGATCGCTTCATCACCGCCCTGGGCCTGCAGAAGAAGGTCGAGGAAGAGCCGCCCCCCGAAGAGGACGAAGAGGACGAGCTCGCGCAGGAGGATGAGGAAGAGGAAAAAGAGGTCGAGGAAGACAAGCCCAAGCCCAAGCCGGAGAAGAAGCTCGACAAAAAGCCCGAGAAGTTCTCCGCCAAGGCCGTCGCCAAGGCGCGCAGCGTCGGTGTGGCGCGCGTGCTGGGCACCTACGGCGGACCGGGCGAAGGCACCGTCTTCGACGTCATCGAGTCCACGGAAAACGACCTGGGCGAGCTCTTCGCTCAGGGCATGACCACCACCACGCTGGCGCAGGGTGGAGACATCGCGCCCTTCGTGCCTGGTGGCGAAGGTATCGACGTGCACGGCACGGCGGTGGGCAACCAGGGCCTGGTCACCTCGGAGGGCCCCGACGTCGCCAAGACCCAGAAGAAAGAGCGCAAGATCAAGGCGCGCGCCAAGGCGCAGAAGACCGACATCTTCGGCGACGTCGACAAGAAGAAGCTGCGCGCCTACATCAACCGCCGCACCTCGGCGCTGCAGTCCTGCTACGAGCGGGCGCTGCGGACCTCGCCGGATCTCGCGGGCAAGATGACCTACACGATCGAGATCAGCGTCATGGGCAACGTGACGCGCGTCGCGGTCGAGGAAGACACCCTCGGGTCGGGCTCGGTCAAGAGCTGTACCACCGGGAAGATCCGCGGCTGGCGGTTCCCGAAGGCGGAGGACACCGCCGAGATCACCTTCAGCGTGGTGTTCTCGGGTAGCTGACGCCGAGCGATCTTCAGGAAGAAGAACGGATCATGAAACTTCGATTTGCCACGCTCCTCTGTGCTGCCGCCGGACTCCTGCTCGCGGCACCGTCGTTCGCCGGTCCGCCCGCGGAGGCCGACGGAGCGGCCGACGACACGACCGTCGCGCCGGGAGCTCCCGCGCGCTCGGCCGGGGCGATCCGTGGCGACCTCGAGGCTTCGATGGGCACCCTGGGCGAGCTGGCCAACGACGCACTGTCGGACTCCGACTCGGTCCGGGCCGCGTGCGTGGTGGACAAGCGCGACCGCGGAGCCGGCGTGATGGAGCTGGCCACGGCCGACTTGCTCGTCGCCACCGACAGCGGCGCCGACCAGGCAGAGCGAGACTTCGCAGTGCAAAAGCTCGAGGCGTCCGCGGGCCGCATGGACCAGCTCGTGGAGCAGGCCAAGAACTGCCTCGGCGACGGCACCCCGGACCGGGACGACGACACGACGACCAACGACGTGGACGAAGCGCAGTCGATCGCGATCGCCGATCCGACCGCGGTGGGGCGGCAGCCTCCGGTGCCGCCGCCGGTGGACGACGGCCGGCCGCCTACGGTCGGGTCTCCCACGCGCTGATTGGGGACGCAGGTTGGAGCGGTTGCGCCCCGCCGGACCGTATGCGCACGACGGAACCGGGAGGACATGGCCATGGCCACCATGGAGGGGACCCTCGTCCTCCTGCGCAGTTGTGCACCTGATGTCCTGACCTGCGGATTGTCGTAGCCTACGACCCGCGCGATCGCCGAACCCTTGGACCTTTGTATTGTCAACGCCCGCGCGCTGCTGAACCGCCTGGTGCTGGCGCTGGTGGCCATCGTGGTGTGGTGCGGGATGTCCGCAACCGCGTCTGCGGCTCCGATTCCGGTCGCCGAAGACGGTGAGGGCATCAAGGTCGGTCAGCGATCGACGTTCCACCCGGGGTTCGCGCTGGTCACCGGCGTGGACAGCAACGTCTTCTACGCCGCGCCCGAGGAAGGGCCGCAGGCGTCCGCGTTCATCTCGCCCACCGCATGGGCCGGGATCGGCAACCGCCAGGTTCGCGACGGCCTGCTCATGTCGCCGCCAGAGCGTTCAGCCCGACTGGCGGACTACAGCATCCGGGCGGTGATGAACTTCCGCCAGTACCTCGCGCGCAACGACAACATCCTGCGGCAGAGCCGGATCTCGGGTGGTGCGACGATGCGCTTGGCGATCCTGCCCGGCCGGCGCTTCGAGATCGATCTCGACGAGGACTTCTACCGCTACGCCCAGCCGAGCAACTTCGATGCCGGCGCGGACTTCAACTTCAACCGCATCGACCACCAGGGCATGCTGCGGTTCATCGGGCGACCTGGCGGCGGCCGGGTGAGCCTGTCGGGCGGCTTTCGCAACGAGCTGCTCCGGTTTCAGAACGTCGACGAAGAGGACATCTTCCGGGGCAACCGCACCGTCAACGGAGCGGTGACCGAGGTCAAGTGGCGCTTTTTGCCCAAGAGCTCGCTGTTCCTCAACTACAGCTTCATGTGGACGTTCTATCTCGACTGCTGTCAGGAGATCGGCTCCGGACGCAACGAGGACAACTTCCACCACCGGATCACCGGCGGCTTTCGAGGCCAGCTGCTACGCAAGCTCGCCCTCGATGCCACGGTGGGTTGGGGTCTGGGCTGGTACCGCGACGACATCAACGGCCCGAACTTCAACTCGTTCATCGGGCACCTGGGCCTCGACTACTACCCGACGCTGCGGACCAACATTCACGTGTCGGGCTACCGCGACTTCCAGGACTCGTTGCTGGGCAACTACTTCGTCGACAACGGCGGGCGCGTGTCGGCCAAGCACCAGTGGCGCTGGCGCATGTACACCTCGCTCGGGGTTGGCGTGGCGGGCCGGCGCTACGCGGGCCTGCCGACCTCCCAGGAGGACACCGACATCGACGAGTACCTCGGCAACGGGGCGGCCGCCTTCCGGCGGCAAGACACGCTGTTCTTGCTCAACGCCAAGATCGAGCAGCCGGTCAAGCGCGTGTGGTCGTTTGGCCTGCAGTACGACCTGTCGGTGGTCAGCACGAACTTCGTGACGTTCTTCGTGCAGCAGCCCGCAGACACCAGCCGGCCGTTCGACGTTGCCGGCTTCAACAAGCACGTGGTGATGTTGCTCGCCGCGGTGCGGATCTGAGGTCGGGGTGCTCGCGCGTCTGTCGTCGTTGTCTGTGCTCGTCTTCGTGCTGTTGTTGGTGGGTGCGTGTCGACCCACGGGGACCACCGTGAACCTGCCGCCGGCCAGGAGCGCCGGCAGTGGCTCGGTGGGGTCCGGCGACATGATCGAGATCCGCGTCGCCGACGAGGAAGAGCTCACCGGCGAGTACCAGGTCCAGGAGGACGGCACGATCCGGTTTCCTTGGATCGGGTCGGTCGAGGTCAAGGGCCACAGCCAGAGCGAGATCGCCAGGGCGATCGAGACCAAGCTCGCCGACGGCTGGCTGCGCGAGCCGCAGGTCCAGGTGGTGATCACCGAGCGCGAAAACCGGGAGGTCTCCGTGCTCGGGCAGGTCAACGAGCCCGGGAGCTACCCGTACAAGGACGGGCTGACGCTGCTGCAGGCGCTGTCGATCGGGGGCGGGATGAATCCGCTCGCCCAGGCCAAGAAGGTCCAGCTCACCCGGGAGACCGACAAGGGGCGCGAGACCTTCGAGATCGACGTCACGGCCATCATCGCGGGCGGGGACGACCCCGTCCTGGCCCCGGGGGACGTCGTCTTCGTCCCGGAGTCACCGATTTGAGGGCCCGGTGCCGACACTGTGGATCGGCAGCTCGAGCGCGAGGGCGGCGGCTCGTCTTCGCGTCGTGGCGGAGTCGATCGGGGTTGCCGTGCACGTCGAGCCGCTGCCGAGCCCCGACCGGCTCGACGCGGACCTGACCAGCCTGACCGCTCGCTACGACGAGGTCGTGTGGCTGCTCGCCGATCGCGACGAGCGGCCCGAGGTCGAGACTGCAGACGCAATGGCCCGCGGTGTACGGGTCGAGATCCTTGCCGGACACGACGACGATCCCCGCTGGCCCCTCCAGACGATCGCGCGGCTGTTCCCCGACGAGGACGTGGCGCGACGTCGCTTGCTTCGCGTCGACGATGTGTTCGACGTGTCCGAGCGAGGCGCACTTGTCGCTCCGGAGGTCGACAAGGACTTGCTCCCCGGACCAGGCATTCAGTCCTTTCGCGTCCGGCTCGTGCGGCCGGATGGGACCGAGGTGCGCACACACGCCAAAGCGTCGATTCCGTTCGTCAGTGCCACCAAGCTCGTGGTTGCGCGGGGCTTTGTCCTGATGATGGAGGGTCTTACGCGGCAGGACGTGCCCCGAGGGACGCAGGTCTTTCGCGACGGATAGCCCGACCGCGGCCGAAAGTGGGTCGCTCCGGACAATTTCGTTAGACTGGGTCCCTTCATGGACGAGCAATTCGAGCCCGTTCTCGGGATCGACCTCGGAACGACGAATTCGGCGTGTGCCGTTGTGCGTGGTGGGCGCGCGTCCGTGGTTCGACGCGGCGAGGATCGCATCGTCCCCTCCGTCGTGGCCGCGCTGCCCGATGGCTCGATCGTGGTCGGCAACCGCGCCAAGCGGCGTCGGGCGGTCGACCCGACGCAGGTCGTCTACAGCGCCAAGCGGCTGATCGGGCGGCGGTTCTCCTCGCCCGAGGTCCAGCGGATGCGCCGCTCGGTGCCCTACGACATTCGCGAGGGCAACAACGAGGCGGTCGTCGTCGAGCTGGGGGCACGGCTGCACAGCATCGTCGAAATCTCGGCGTACATCCTGACCTACCTGCGCGAAATGGCCGAAGAGGCGCTCGGCCAGACGGTCTCCAAGGCCGTGATCGCGGTGCCGGCCAACTTCACCGACGGTCAGCGCAGTGCGACCCGGGTGGCGGCTCGCCTCGCGGGCCTCGACGTCATTCGGGTGATCAACGAGCCGACCGCGGCGGCGCTCGCCTACGGCTACATCGAGGACACCGATCGGCGCATCGCGGTCTACGACTTCGGTGGCGGCACCTTCGACGTCACGATTTTGCAGATCACCCGCAACGTGTTCGAGGTGCTCGCGACGTCGGGCGAGATGTTCCTCGGCGGCGACGACATCGACGAAGTGGTGCTGCACCTGATGGCCGACGCCTACGCGGCGCAGCACGGCGTGCATCCGGGCAGCAACCCGGTCGCGATGGAGCGCCTGCGGGCGGTGGCCGAGCAGGTCAAGATTCAGCTGTCCGAGACCGCCAAGGCCTCGGTCCGCGTCGAGGATGTGCTGCCGGGCACGCCGGGCAACCTCGAGTACACGCTGGCCGACGAGCACCTTCGCCCGCGTGTCGAGCCCATCATTCGGCGCACGGTGCCCGTGTGTCAGGACGCGCTGTCCGCCGCCGGGCTCGCCCCCGGACAAATCGACGAGATCGTGCTCGTCGGCGGCACCACCCGCCTGCCGTTGGTGCGGCAGATCGTGCGTGAGGTGTTCGGCAAAGAGCCGCAGACCTCCATCAATCCGATGAGCGTGGTCGCGGTCGGGGCGGCGATTCAGGGGGCCGCGCTGATGGGATCGCTCGTGCCGCTCTCGGGCGGTGGGATCAGTCAGCCGCACATGAGCGCGGCGGCGGTGCTGCTCGACGTGGCGCCGCGCAGCCTCGGGGTGCGTACGGTCGGCGGCTACGTCGACACGATCATCGAGCGCAACACCCCCATTCCGGTGGAGCAGACCCGCCTGTTCACCACGACCAGTGACGGGCAGCGCTTCGTCCGAATCCAGGTGTGTCAGGGGGAAAACGAGCTGTTCGAGGACAACCTCAAGCTCGGCGAGCTCACCCTGGTTGGGCTGCGGGAGGCGCCGCGCGGCGAGGTCACGATCGCGGTGACGTTCGAGATCAACGCCGACGGGTTGCTCGAGGTGCGCGCCCGCGACCACGACACCGGGGCGGCGCAATCCACCACCATGAAGGTGCTCGGCGGCCTGACCGACGCCGAGGTCGAAGAGATGGCCAAGCGGCTGAGGCGGCGAGAGGGCAGTGGCGCCGGTCCACTCCCGCCCGGACCGGGCGACATCGGATCGGCGGCGCAATCGTGATATCCACGAGCTGAGATCGGGAACTGGTTGGCCCCGTGGATTCGGACTTCACCGAGGAGATCATGCGCCTGTTCGACGGCTTGGAAGAGCTGTCGTACTACGAGTTCCTCGGGCTGCGGCCGGGGTGCGACTACGTCGCGGTACGCGAGGGCTTCTACGCGCGAGCCCAGCGCTTTCACCCCGACCAGTACGTGCACGTCTCCGGGCAGACGCTCAAGAAGGCCGTGTACGAGGTCTACAAGCGCATGACCGAGGCCTACAACGTGCTGCTCGACCCGGAGCTGCGACAGGCCTACGACCGCGTGCTCGAGCGCGGCGAGCATCGGCTGTCGGACGTCGCACGGGCGCGAAGGATCACCGCCGAAGAGCGGCAGGTCTCCAACACGCTCGCCCGGATCTACCTGCGTTCGGCCAAGAAGAAGCTCGCCCGCGGTCGCATGCTCGAGGCGTGGATCGACGCCAAGCTCGCGCTCTCGCTCGAAACGGCGCCGCCGCTCGAGGCCTTGCTGCAGGAGATCGAGAGCCAGCAGGGCGGGCCGGGTCCCGTGCCGCCGCCGCGAGGTGACCATTGACCCCGCCGATCGCCCGCCGACACGCCCGGGTGGAGCGCGTCACCAAGGAGACTCAGATCACGGTCGAGCTCGAGCTGCCGCCACCAGGGGTGGTGCCGCCGGCCTCGAAGATCGCGACGCCGGTCCCGTTTTTGTCGCACATGCTCGAGGCGTTTGCGAAGCACGGCGCGTTCGGCCTCGACGTGGACGCCGCGGGCGACATCGAGATCGACGCCCACCACACCGTCGAGGACACGGGGCTGGTGCTCGGGTCGGCCTTCGACCAGGCGCTCGGGGACCGCAAGGGCATTCAGCGGTTTGGCCACTTTTCGCTCGCGATGGACGAGACACTGGTCGACTGCGCGCTCGACCTGGGGGGCCGGCCCTACCTGGTGTTCGAGCTGCCGGTCATCGCGGGGCGCTGGCTGGGCCAGTTCGACTGCGATCTGGTGCGTGAGTTCTTCCAGGCTTTCGTGGTCCAGGCGCGAATGAACTTGCACGTCCACCTGCGCGCGGGCGGCAACGTGCACCATGTGGTCGAGGCGGCCTTCAAAGCGTGCGCCCGCTCGCTTCGGATGGCGGTTGCACCGGACCCCGCGATGGGCGGCGTGCCCTCCACCAAGGGCACCCTGTAGCAGGACATTCCGATGGCCTGGTAGTACCCTTCCGGCCGCCATGGCCGAGCAGCGCGAACGCGACCCAAGAAAAGAGCTCGAACTGCGTGAGGAGCTCGCCCGGCTCAATGCGTCACCCCAGGCGTACGCCGGGGGCGAGGCGGGCCTGCAGGATGCCCGGGCCAAGGCGGCCAAGGCGGTCGAGCGCGTACACAACTCGAAGCGAACGACGGCGCACGAGCGTATCGAGATGCTGCTCGACGACGGCTCGTTCGTCGAGCTCGACCCGTTCGTCACACACCACTGCAGCGACTTTTCGATGCCGGACAAGAAGGCCTACGGCGACGGGGTCGTCACGGGCCACGGCACGATCGACGGGCGCCACGTCTTCGTGTTCGCGCAGCAGCCGGAGGTCTTCGGGGGCAGCCTCGGCATGGCCCACGCCGGCAAGATCTGCAAGATCATGGATCTGGCTGCAGACGTCGGGGTGCCGGTCATCGGCCTCAACGACAGCGGTGGCGCCCGGATCCAAGAGGGCGTGGAGAGTCTCGCGGGCTACGCCGAGATCTTCAAACGCAACGTGTTGTGCTCGGGCGTCGTGCCGCAGATCTCGGTCGTGCTCGGACCGTGCGCGGGTGGGGCGGTCTACTCCCCGGCGCTCACCGACCTCATCGTGATGGTCGACGACACCAGCTACATGTTCATCACCGGCCCCGACGTGATCAAGACGGTGACCCACGAGGAGGTCACCAAGGAAGAGCTCGGCGGCAGCCGCGCGCACAACGAAAAGTCCGGGGTCGCGCACTTCCGCCGGCCGAGCGAGGCTGCCGCGCTGGCGCTGGTGCGCGATGTGATGTCGTATCTGCCGGCCAACAACATGGACGAGGGTCCGCGGGTGGAGACCGCCGACAGTCCAACCCGGGAAAATCCCGAGCTGGTCGACCTGGTCCCCAACGACCCGAGCCGGCCCTACGACATTCGCAAGATCATCGAGGCGCTCGCGGACGACGGCGCGTTCCTCGAGGTGCACGAGCACTTCGCCAAGAACATGGTGGTCGGCTTCGTGCGCGTCGAAGGCAAGAGTGTCGGCGTGGTCGCCAACCAGCCGCTCGTGCTCGCCGGTTGCCTGGACATCGATGCCTCGGTCAAGGCGGCGCGCTTCGTTCGAATGTGCGACGCGTACAACATCCCGCTCGTGACGCTCGTCGACGTGCCGGGGTTTCTGCCCGGCACCGACCAGGAGTTCGGCGGGATCATTCGGCACGGCGCCAAGCTGCTCTACGCCTTCACGGAGGCCACCGTGCCCAAGGTGACGCTGGTGACGCGCAAGGCCTACGGCGGCGCCTACGACGTCATGGCGAGCAAGCACATTCGCGGCGACATCAACCTGGCGTATCCCACGGCCGAGATTGCGGTCATGGGCGCCGACGGTGCCGTCAACATCATCTTCCGGCGCGACCTGGCGGCGGCCGAGGATGCCGAGGCCAAGCGCAAGGAGCTCGCCGACGAGTACCGGGCGCTGTTCGCCAGCCCCTACAAGGCAGCCGAGCTCGGCTTCATCGACCAGGTGATCCGGCCCGAGCAAACCCGGGCCACGATCGCGTCGAGCCTGCGGCTGCTGGCCAACAAGCGCCAGGACAACCCGCGCCGCAAGCACGGCAACATCCCTCTGTAGGGCCTGATCGTGGCTCGCCGGTCCCTTCTCGCTGCGCTGCTCGTTGCGGCGTGCAAGTCGACCGATCCCACGCCGGTCGACGGCAAGACGGAAGCCAAGACGCCGGACAAGGCGGCGATCGAGATCAGCTCGATCCATTGGGAGAGCAGCAATCCTTCGCTGGGACCCCACGAGGTGTCGTCGAGCGCCTCGGTGAGCGCCTCGGCGTTCGACAGCCCCCAAGCCTGGCGCGTGGCGGTCGACGTGCTGCTCGACGACACGAAGGTCAACGGGGTGGCGACGCTGCGCGAGTACCTGGTGGCGATGCGGGACAAGAACATCTTGCTGCTCGGCAAGGTCGATGCGGCGAGCAAGTCCGACGGCAGCACCGGGGGCGGCTTCGCCTCGCTGTCGTTCTCCATCGCGGGGGGAGAGACGCTGCGCATTCGGAGTCTCCAAAGCACGCGCCTGCAGGGCCACTGGGACAGCTTTTGGGACAAGCACCTCCGCGGCCGCATCTCCCAGGACAGCCCGGAGCTGCCCCCGTCGGTCGACCCCGATGCACCCGTGGCGCCGGTCGCTGCACCCCAGGGAACGTGGCCACGTTTCGACTGTACGGAGGGCGAGGACGACGACGCGGGGCCGGACACGGAGGGCGAGATGGCGTGGCTGCTCCGCGATGATGATGACGACCACGAGCCGGATGCGGGCGAGGGCCCGAAACGACCTCGGCGCGGCGTCGGAGCCCTGGCTTGGTCGACCGGGGTCGCGGTGGACGGCGAACTGTTCGTCGATGGGGTGCAGTGCTCGGCGTTTCCCGGCTGGGCGGTGACCGATCCTTCGCACGCCGACGATCCGTCCGAGGTGATCAAGAGCGGGGAGAAGGTCCGGGTGATCGACGCCAGCGGCGTGCGGCAGGCCAACGTGACCGTCGACGCCGCGGCGAACGAGGCGACGATTCCATCGGCGACCGCGAGCACACCCACCATCGCGTCGAGCAAGGCATTCGAGCTCGTCGTGCGCCGGGCCAAGCCGAGCGCCAAGGCCAAGCTCATCGACCGGCGGCTCGAGCCCCCCAAGGCGACCGGCGTGGTTGCCAAGCGCTGGATCGAGGACCAGGAGAAGGTCGACTACAAGGCCGCCGGCACGGTGTTCGGTCGGTTCGGCGGAGGCGTGGATGCCCTGGTCGTCGTCGCCCCCAGCACGATCTTTCCGCAGGACGAAGACAACCCCGAGCCCGACTTCTGTACGTCCGAGTTCGTCGTTGCGCTGAGCAAGGGCAAGGTCTCTGGCGTGCTCCCGCTGACCCGCGACGCAGGCAACGACAGCCGCAAGGCGTGCGCCTGCGACGAGGACGTCCAGCCGAGCATTCAAAACGTCGAGGTTGCTCGGAGCGTCGACCTCGATGGCGACGGCACCCAGGAGGTCGTGTGGGTGTACCAGTACCTCGGCGGCGACCTCACCACGCAGATCTCGATCACCTACTTCGCCGACGGCAAGTTCGAGAACAAGCGGGTCGCCTCGTGCACCTACAACGGCTGTGAACGGTTCCTGGGCCAGGACCACTGCGGTCGATCCCTCGTCAAGAAGTACGAGACCAAATGAGCTGCCCAAGGCGTCGGTGCTCCGGCATCATGCGGCCATGGCCAAGCCCGTCGTGTTGCATGCCAGTCTGATGAGCAG
>JGI12316J15310_10003134_pt2 | contig 14495 bp, 13 predicted proteins | sample MarCyaLeptolynsp_FD_15310 | JGI IMG/M metagenome (IMG submission 15310)
CTGGAACTATGGAATTTCCTATGGTCTGTTCCAGCAGGATTCGGATCTGGGGCGTTGGGTGCTCCTGGCCATAACCGCCGCCGCACTCGTGTTTCTCGGGAGGTGGCTGTGGCGTGCTGAGAGCCTGATATCGGCCCTTGGCCTCGGACTTGTCATTGGCGGCGCAATCGGCAACGGCATCGACCGGATCGCCTATGGCGCAGTCTTCGATTTCGCCTCTTTTCACTTTCGTTCGTTTTCGTGGTATATCTTTAACATCGCCGATGTATGGATCGTTGCAGGCGTGGCCGGATTGTTGTACGACGCGTTCGCAGGCGGCCCAGAAAAAGCCACAAATCGCGACTAGCGGTTCATCTTTCGGGCGATAGCCGGGTTTTCGATTGTGGCAAGACAATGATACGCAATCCGGCAAAGCCATGTCGCGGGAGGTTTCCGCGTCGCACACTGGAGAGTTTTGATCCATGAAGAAGTCTTCCAAAATGCTGCGGAGCGTATTGATCGCGGGTGTCGCGATTTCAATGGCCGGATGCAGTGGAATGCTGAGCGGAGACCCGTTCAAGGAAGAAGTGGCGGAAGACGCCGACAACAGTTCGCTGAGCTATTCGATCTCGCGACGGATCATCACCGGGCTCGGCGGAGTCAGCGACAGCAACCGCAAGAAGATCGATTACAAGCCGCGCGCACCGCTTGCAGTGCCGCCGGCAATGGTTCTGAAGGAACCGGAAGACAAGAAGGACGTGACTTCTGAAATGGCCAACTGGCCTAAGGAGAACGACGAAGCCAAGGATTATCTGGCTGCGCGCGAAGCGGAAAAAACCTATCGCGAACGCACCCGCGACGATTGGGAAAACCCGGTTGTCCCCGGCCGTGAAATGGCCCGGAACCGTGTGATCGGCGGCGGACAATTGGCCGACCCGAACGACAATACCGACCGCGAACGGACAGCGCCGACCTATACCCAGGATCAGGCCGATCAGTTCGCAGAGGATATCGGCAAACTGAAAACCGCGCAGGCCGACGGTGTCGGGAAGCGGAAATATCTGACTGAGCCACCGGCCGTCTACCGGACCCCTGCAGCCGGCGCCAAATTGCCGTCGAAGGTGAAAATCGAACCCGAATCCAAACATGACGATTGGGAAAAACCGGCCGGTTTCTGATGTCCCGCTGATTGCCGGCACAATTCCGGTGTTTTTTCACCAAAACACGAATTCGTTATTCAAGGCCGCTTCGAAACTGACCGAAGCGGCCTATATTTTTGCAAGATGCCCTCGTGAGGTCCTACCATGACAGTCCGCAATGCCGTTTCCCTCCGCCCATCGCGCTCTCTGGCGGCGGGCCTTGCAGCTCTTATGCTCGCCGCGCTGCCAGCGCAGATCCACGCACAAGACCGGGTCTTCCCAGATATCAAGGTCGGCGGGAATGTCGACGGTTTCACACTTGAAAACGGCCTTCAGGTTGTCGTGATACCGGATAGGCGCGCGCCCGTGGTGACCCACATGATCTGGTACAAGGCCGGCTCCGCCGACGAACCGCGCGGCGCATCGGGCATTGCCCACTATCTCGAACATCTGATGTTCAAGGGCACCAAGACACATCCGGGCGGCGCGTTTTCCAAAAAGATCGCCTCCGTCGGCGGCTCGGAAAACGCTTTCACGTCCTACGACTACACCGCCTATTTCCAGCGGGTCTCGAAGCAGCATCTGAAAACGATGATGGAATACGAGGCCGACCGCATGACCAACCTCGTGCTCACCGACGAGATGATCAAGTCCGAACTTGAGGTCGTGCTTGAGGAACGGGCTCAGCGCACCGACAATGATCCCAGCGCACAATTGAGCGAAACCCTGAGTTCCGTTCTGTTCTCCTATTCTCCCTACGGCGTTCCGATCATCGGTTGGGAGAACGAAATCAGAGAACTCGATGTCGATGACGCCATGGATTTCTATCAACGATTCTACACGCCGAACAACGCCATCCTCGTCGTTGCCGGCGATGTCACCACCGAAGAGGTGAAGGCCCTCGTTGACGAGACCTGGGCCAAGGTGCCGCGCCGGTCCGAGACCGCGGAGCGGATTCGCCAGGCGCTTCCGGTTTTCAACGGTGAGCGGGTGGTGACCTACAAAAATCCCCGAGTTCGACAGGCGTCGGTTCGGCGGGCCTGGGTCGTGCCCAGCAGTCAAACCGATGAAAACAACGAATCCGAAGCGCTGGACGTCATGGCGATGATCCTCGGCAACGGTTCGACCAGCCGGATCTACAAATCCCTGGTGGTCGACCAGAAGATCGCCACCTATGCTGGCGGCTGGTATGGCGGTTCGTCACTTGGTGACACCCAGTTCCTGGTCTATGGCGCTCCGACCGACGGACATACGAACGATGACGTGCTTGCGGCCATCGCTGGCGAGATCGACAAGCTGATCGAGGACGGCGTCACCGATCAGGAGATGCGGCTGGCGAAGAAGTCCCTGATTTCCGAAGCGTTTTTTGCACAGGACAGTCAATCGTCGCTTGCCCGGATCTTCGGATCGGCGCTCGTCGTCGGATCGACGATCGAAAGCGTCCAGACCTGGCCATCGCGCATTGAAGCCGTCACCAAGGAACAGGTGATTGCAGTCGCCAAAAAATATCTGCTGTCGAAACAAACCGTAACCGGATATCTGCTTCCTGAACCGCAAGACGAAAAGTCCTGATAGCCGCGTGCCGGTGAAAACCGGCAGCTGACCTTTATTCCGGCGGGCAGCTTCGCTCGCCCCTCCCCTGAACGGCCCTGGAGCCAGACCAACCATGCCTCATATCCCGTCCACTCACCCGGTTCGCCTGACCCTGTTTGCCACATTGTGTTTTGGCTTGCTGATGTTTGCCTCCCTGCGACCGGCCGGAGCTGTCGAAGTGCAGAAGGTCGTCAGTCCGGGCGGAATCGAAGCCTGGCTTGTGGAAGAGCAGACGGTGCCGATCCTGGCGATGAATTTCGCCTTTCGCGGCGGATATACCCAGGATCCCGACGGCAAGGAGGGGCTGGTCAATCTGCTGTCGTCCCTGCTCGACGAAGGTGCCGACGAATATGACAGCCAGAGTTTTCAGCGCGCGCTTGAGGAGACCCAGGCGCGGATCAGCTTCAGTGCCGGGCGCGACGAATTCTACGGTGAGATCCGCACGCTGTCGTTCCTGGCAGACGACAGTTTTGAACTGCTGCGCAAGGCCCTGGCCAAACCGCGTTTTGACGCCGAACCCATCGAACGCATGCGCCAGCAGGTCCTGGTCAGCATAAAACGCAGTGAAACCAATCCGGATTCGATTGCCAACCGGGCCCTGTTCTCAACCCTGTTTCCCGACCACCCTTACGGCCGCAGGTCGAACGGCACGACCGACTCCGTCAAGGCCGTCACGCGGGATGACATCGTCGCAATTCACCGGGCCATCTTTGCCCGCGATACCCTGAAGGTTGCCGTCGTCGGCGCCATCAGCGCTGCCGACCTGGGCCTGCTGCTCGACAAGGTGTTCGGAGACCTGCCGGAAAGCGGATCGTTGACCGAGGTGGCGGAAACCGTCCCGGCCGTCGGCGAAACGGTCACGCGCTCCCTGAACGTGCCACAATCGGCCATACGTCTTGCCCTGCCCTCGCTCAAACGCAAGGATCCGGACTTTTTGGCCGCTTTCGTGATGAACCACATTCTCGGTGGCGGCGCCTTCACGTCGCGCCTCTACGATGAAGTTCGCGAAAAACGCGGCCTCGTCTACTCGGTCTATTCCCACCTCATGCCCATGAGCCGGTCGGCCGTGTTCTTTGTCGGGGCCGGCAGCCGCGGCGAAAACGCCCAGACCACCATCGACCTGATCCAGAAGGAAATAAAGCGGATGGGAGAAGAGGGTCCGACCCCTGAAGAGTTGCGCAAGGCAAAGGATTACCTGATCGGGAATTACCCTCTCCGGTTCGACACGTCGAACAAGATCGCCGGACAATTGCTCGGCCTGCAGGTGAACGACCTGCCGGCCGACTATATCGACACCCGGAACGACCAGATCGAGGCGCTGACGCTTGAGGACGTCAAGAAGGCCGCGCAAAAGATCCTGGCCACCGGCAGTCCAGCCGTCGTCGTCGTCGGACAGAACGGGAGCTGATCCGAAGAGATTGGCTGCACGCTTGGATTGGGTACGACCGCACGATCGACGCCATGACCCCGCATAGCCCCTCTCCCATGGACGTCGCGCTTGGCCTGGCGCGGCAAGCCGCGCAGCAGGGGGAAGTGCCGGTCGGGGCGGTGATTGTCCGGAACGGCGAGATCGTGGCAGCCGCCCACAACCGGCCGCGCGCGCTGAACGACCCGACGGCGCATGCGGAAGTTCTCGCCATTCGCGAAGCCGCCCGCGTACTTGAGACGGAGCGGTTGGAGGGCTGTGACCTCTACGTCACGCTGGAGCCCTGCGCCATGTGCGCGGCCGCGATTTCGTTCGCCCGCATCAGGCGGCTCTACTACGGCGCCCGCGATCCGAAGGGCGGCGCCGTCGAATATGGACCGCGTTTTTTCAATCAACCGACCTGCCACCATGCGCCGGACGTCTATCCGGGCTTGGGAGAACGGGAAGCCGGCGATCTGTTGCGGGCATTTTTTGCCGAACGGCGCTGAACGCCATTGTTCGTCGGGTCAGTCGGGCGGAAGGAGCACCAGCTTGCCGGTAAAGGTCTTGGCCAGAAACTGCTCCTGCGCCTCGGCGATCCGTTCCAGCGGATAGGTGCCCGCCACGATCGGCCGGATTTCTCCACGTTCGATGTAACCCACCAGGTCTTCGAAAACCGTATCCTCCTGGAACGTGCAGCCGACCAAGGTCAGGTCCTTGAGATAGAGCGTGCGGACGTCCAGTTCGACAAGGGGGCCGGCGATCGCTCCGGCCGTCGCGTACCTGCCGCCGCGCCGGAGCACGTCGAGCAGGTTCGGCCACGCCTTTCCCGCGACGAGATCGACAACCACGTCGACGCTGTCCCGACCGAGGACGGCGACCAGATCGGCATTGCGGTCCAGGACCTGGTCGGCCCCGACCGCCCGCACCGCATCCGCCTTGGAGCCGCCGGCAACGGCAATCACATGGGCGCCGCGGCGTTTCGCCAGTTGAACCGCGGCGGAGCCGACGCCGCCCGACGCACCGGTAACCAGCACCCGCTCGGCGCCGACGGCCGCGCGATGCAGCATGTTTTCGGCGGTCGAGTATGCGCAGGGGATCGACGCGAGTTCCGCATCGGTCCAGTCGCACTGCACCGCATAGGTCTCGCGGGACGGCGCCTTGACGAATTGCGCAAATGCGCCATCGCATTCCGATCCGATCGTCCAGCATTCGAACGGGCGGTAATCGACATAGGTGCGCAACATGTTGCGCACGATCACACGCTCGCCAAGGCGTCCGGTATCGACGTCCTCCCCGACATCGACGATCAAACCGCAACAATCGGCGCCCTGGATCCTGGGGAAGGTCATCGGCACGCCGGACCAGGTCGCGTCCGCATCGTTCACCTGCGCGAACCCGCCGGCGCCGCCGGTGTCGGTGCCCGCGACTACCTGCTTCGAATACCAGCCGATGCGGGTGTTGATATCGGTGTTGTTGACGCCGGCGGCCATCACCTTGATCAGGACTTCCCCCCGGCCCGGCGCAGGGGTCGCAACGTCGTCGCGAACCCGCAGCATTTCAAGGCCGCCGTGACCGACCAGATGGACTGCAACCATGCAGTCTGGAACCGCGCTGTTCATGATTGTTCTTTCGGGACGTGGTTATCAGAAACGGAGTGTGTCCCGATTGGTACGAAAAATCAAAACGTCCCGAAAGGCACGCCCGGGCTGGAGGAAGCCCGGGCAGATATCACTTGAAACCCGCCCAGACCAGTTCGTAAAGCATGCCCGATACGAACGCCCCGGTCAGGGAGAAACCGAGATAGGCGAAGAAGACAGGCTTCCTTGCCAGCGCGAAGACGGCGATGGCGGCAGGGATCGACGTTACGCCTCCGGCGATGAGAAACGCCATGCCGGCGCCATGGGCCATGCCGTGATCGATCAGGCCCTTGACCACGGGCAGCGCCGCATAACCGTTGAGATAGGCCGGAATGCCGACCAGGCTGGCGCCCAGCACCGTCAGGAAGCCGCCGTCACCGGCAACCGACTTGACGAAATCCGCGGGTACGTAGGCCAGCATTACACTTTCCAGAAGGAAGGCAAGCACCAGCCATTTGCCGAGAAAAAGCGTGTTGGAGAAAGCGGATCCGGTGAATTTCGCACGGCGTGCCGGATCGCTCCAGAACTTCCACGCGACCTGTTTGGGATCGCGCACGGACGACGCCCCGCACCCGCCATTGCCTATGCCGGGCCGCAGCGGATCGGAGAATGTCCCGGACCTGACCAGCATCATCGTGCCGTAGCCGCCGATCAACCCCAATCCGATGGCCGCCATGGTCTTGGCAATGGCGAAATCCAGGCCAAGCGTCCCCGTCGTCAGCACGAACATGGTCGGGTCCATGATCGGCGAGGCCAGCCAGAACGCCATCACAGGCGCCAGCGGCACACCCATGGCCAGGAGCGCCGCGATCAGGGGAATGACGCCGCAGGAACAGAACGGCGACAATCCGCCCATCAAAGCGGCGGCAAGGATCATGATGGCCTCGCGCCCCTGAAAGGCCCGCGCGATCAGGGAATCGGCGCCCGAAGCCGTTGCGTAAGCGGCAATTCCGATCGACGCCACCAGAAACGGCGACACTTCAAGCAGAGCAACCAGCGTAAACCGCAGCGATGCAGGCAATTGACCGGGATCCAGCAGAGCAAGCAGAACGAGAATCGCCACCATGATGACAAGGGCCGAATCAAGGCGTTTCAACGGTTCGGTCCAACGAAGGGCAAGCGCAGTCATGATTTCATTCTTTCTATATTTCTAGTATTATCGAAATAATGATATCGAATATCGAATTTGTCAAGACGGAATTTGATCCCCGCACACCGCGGTCCCGATCGCTACGCCTACTTCTCCGCTCGCAACCATCGGCGAATACGGCCCTTTTTCGCACAAAGTCGGCGAATTTCTCGTGCCCTCCGAACACGAACCGGCTTCAGAGTGCCGCTTGCCAAGCGTCTGTGACGCCTGGTGACGACACTGCCACCTTTACAGGACTCCGATTGGACGCCGCGCTGAATTTCTGCCACAAGACCGTTCCCGCTCGAACTTCCGGCAACTCTGCGCAAATCATGTCCGTTTCAACCGCCCCGCCCGGTGCCCCCTCCGGTGCCTTGCCGGTCCTGGAGACGCCCCAGTCTCCCGGGCGAACGGACGCGAGCGCGATGACCCGTTCGGACCTTGCGCTCTATGGCACCACGATATTTGTCTGGGGAACAGCCTGGTATGCGATCAAACTGCAATTGGGTGTGGTTTCCCCGGAAGTATCGCTGTTCTGGCGCTTCCTGATCGCCACCCTGATCATGATCGGCTGGGCGATGGTGGCAAAAACGCCGCTTCGGTTCAGCGTTGAGACCCACGCCAAATTCGCGGCGCTTGGCGTCACGATCTTTTCCACCAATTTCGCCATGTTCTATTATGCCAGTCTTTTTGTGCCATCGGGTCTGCTGGCGGTGATCTTTTCCCTGTCTTCGATCATCAATGTGTTCATGGCTGCCCTTCTGTTCGGGGAAAAACTGGAGCCCCGCCTTGTTGTCGGCGGCCTGTGCGGCGTGGTTGGCGTCGTCTGCATGTTCCTGCCCGAGATCGCCGGAACCGACCTGAACCACAACGCGCTGTTCGCCCTGTTGCTCGGCGTCTGCGGTGTTTTGAGCTTTTGCGGCGGCAACATGATTTCAAGGGCGCTGCAGCGCGACGATATTGCGCTTTTGCCGGCGAATATGTGGGGCATGGTTTACGGCACCGCCTGGATGGGGTTCATCGCGCTGCTGTCCGGGGATGCCTTCATCATCGATCCGAGCCTGACCTATGTCGGTTCGCTGATCTGGCTTGCGATCATCGCCACGGTGGTCGCGTTCGCCTCCTATCTCACCCTGATGCGCCGGATCGGGCCCGGGCGCGCCGCCTATGCCACGGTCATGTTTCCGGTCGTCGCTTTGGCGATCTCGACACTTCTGGAAAACTATCAATGGACAATGATCGCCGGCTTCGGCACGGTCCTGGCGCTGTCTGGCAATCTGCTTGTGCTGACCCGACCGAAAAGCCGGCTCCCCGGCGAAAACACCAGTCCCGCAGGCAATGATGCGCCCGATTGATAGATCCTGCGACAGGTCATATGCTGGCCCGATTTGCTGGAACCGTACCAGTTTACCCGAACGGCTCTAAACCGCACTTGAAAATCCCCCTTACAGGTCATTGATGCCCGACTTCCTTTCGCTCCCGGCAGGTAAAATCAGATCCCTGCTCTTCAATACGCTGCTTGTGGCGCTTTCCCTGGCTGCCGGCGTAGCACTCAGCGAGGCGGCGTTGCGGCACTATACCGGCTTTCCGATCCACGCCCCGAACGGCAATCGGGTGTTCGACAATCAGTTGCTCTACCGTATGGACCCCAATCTCGCAGGGATCGATCGCGCCGGATTTCGAAACCCGGAATCCTATCCGAACAATTTTCCGAAAGTCGCGACGGTCGGCGATTCCTTCACCTATGGTTTCAACGTTTCCCGCGAGGCCAGTTGGCCGGGCCAGCTTGAATCCCTGGTCGGCGAACGTGTCTATAATTTCGGGATCGGCGGATACAGCCTCCTGCAATATGTCGAGCTTGTCCGCCGCGCGGTCAAATCCGGCGCCAAGACAATTGTCGTCGGACTGTTGCCGGAAAATGACATGTCCGTATGCGACGCGGCCCGGCTGACCCACTGGGACGATGTGATGACTATCGGCGGGGATATCGGCGACCTGTCGGAAACCTTCTGTTTTCTGACCCCTGAAAACCGGAAATCCTCGGCCAGAGCCCTGACCGTCGACAAAAACCTCAACGAGAAACTCAACCTTCAGACCTGGCTTCTCTACAACAGCGCGCTTTTCAGCAGCCTGCAATACGCCGCCGACGCCGTGGTCAACCGGCGTGACAACCTTTCGCGCAACCGGTTTTTCGACCATGACGAACTGGAAGCGGCGACAAAGGCCTGCGCCGATCCGGCGAAGGACTTCGTGTTTCCGGTGTTCGACAGCCACGATTTCATCCCGGACTTCCACAAAAACGACCTGCAATATTTCAAGTCATGGGGCAAGGTTGACGACATCTCGCGCGCGCTGTTCCGGCGGACTGTCGAAACCATGCGGGACGCCGCGAAAACCGGTCAGGCGGATCTCCTGTTCCTGATCATTCCCGGACGGCGGTTTGTCGTTGCCAATTATCTGGAAGCGCACTCCGCCGACGTCGAGCGGCCGGACTGGATCGTCAGTCTGGCGCAATCCGAAGCCGCACTTGTCGCAATGATGAAACAGGAACTTGAAGCGCTCGACCTGCCGGTGACGGACGCCTTGCCGCTTGCCCTTGCCAGCTATGAGCGGACGGTCAGGGACGGCCGACCGCATTACCCCTGTTTTGACGGCCATCCGCTGGAGGAGGGATATGCGGCGCTGGCAAAGGCGGTCGCCGACCTCTACCGCGCCAGCAAGAACGCCTCGGCGCAATAAAGCCGTTCGAATAAACCTGAACGGCTTCCAGGGCCGACGCAGGTCTCTACTCCGCCGCCAGCGGCATCGACAGATTGTCCAGCGACGAGGAGATGTGCGCCTCCAGCGCGTCAACAAGCGGCGAGGCATGATGCCAGGACCGCATGATCGCGATCTCACAATCGGGCAGCGGCGGAAACCCGTCGCGCTCGCCCAGAATCCGCATGCCCGGGCGCAATGCCGATTCCGGCAGGATGGAAACCGCAAGACCGGCAAGCACCGTCGCGCCGACCGCGGCGGAATTCCAGCTCGCATACAGAATCCTGTAATCGACGTCCGCGCCGTCAAGAGCGGTCAACGCCGCTGCCCGCCAGTCGCAGGTCGGCCGCCCCAGCGCCAAAGGCAATGGTATTTCCGCATGCGTCCCGTGGCGGGCCGAAGACACCCACAATAACGGTTCGCGACGCACGACTTCGGCCGTGTAATGCTCGGGCTTGTCGACATGGGTGATGATTGAAATGTCCAGTTCATGATCGCGCAAACATTCGACCAGATTCGGCGTCGGCGCGCACACAACAGTCACCTCGACCTGCGGATTGGAACGCGCGAACCGCGCCAGGATTTCCGGCAGGAAGCGATCAGCATAATCGTCCGGCATGCCGAGACGAACCTGTCCTGTCAGCTTCTTGTCATCGAACGCGGTTAATGTCTCATCGTTCAGCCGCACCATGCGGCGGGCATAATCCAGGAGCCGCTCGCCATCTTCCGACAATTTCGAATTGCGGCCGTCGCGCACGAAGATCGTCCGGCCAAGCCGTTCCTCCAGCCGTCGCATCTGCATGGACACGGCGGACTGGGTCTTGTGCACGATGCCGGCGGCGCGCGTGAAGCTGCCGGATTCGGCAATGGCAACGAAGGTTCGCAACTGATCGAGATCGAGGCTGGAAGACATTTGGAACACCAATCAACAATATTGATAAGTCTCATTAGAAACATTCACTGGACTAATCAATCGAAATCATCGAGTGTCTGCCGGTTCCGTAACAGCAAACCCCAAACGACGCTCATTCCGCACCCGCGGCGTGGTGCGCGCACCTGTTTGCAAACCGATGGAGATGTCACATGACGCACTTTACCAGCTCCCTTCCGACCGGCTCGTCCAAGTTCGACACATTCAAGTCGTTCGGCGCCGCCATCGCGACCCTGGTGAAACGCATCTGGCGTGTGACCGGAAAACGGGTGGCCAATTACAATCAGGCGCGCAATCTCCTGGCGCTTGACGATCACATGTTGTCGGACCTCGGTCTGACCCGCGGCGACATCTATGCCTCGCTCGCCACGGCGGGGCGAATTCCGCCCATGGTCAGATTGACGCTTCTGGCGGTCGAACGCCGAGCCACGGCGCGGGCGCTCGCCTCCGAACGTCTCGCCCGCAACCGGCGCAAGCCCGGACGCGCGGCGCAACACGAGGATGCATGATGACGAACCTGAAAATCGAAGACTGCATCAACGACGTCTGCCCGTGGAGCGGCAAGATCGTTTCGCCGGCGGCGTTGATGCTCTATCACGGCCAGGTCGTCGGCTTCGCCTCTCCGGCGGATCGCGACCGGTTCCTGGCCGCTTTCATTGCTCTTGAAGCGGCAATGCCACCGGCTTCGGCGAAACAAGGGGTATCCATGGCGGCTTGAGGCAGAGCTTCACCTTGCGGCGTGTTGCGGGACTTCTCCGTCACGCGACACGCCGCGCTTCTTACTCAAGTCGACCGGTTCGACCCGAGGCAAGTCGAACACGATCAATATCAGGCCGCCGCCTCCTGGAAATCCAAATCCGGTACGGATTCGCCGAACTGAATGCCAAAACCATCGTCGGTTTTGCGCACAACCGACGCCGCAATGGTGCGTCCGTTGGAGAGCTCGATGGCGATCGAATCTCCGACTTTCAGTCCGTCGACAGCCTTGATTTGTGCACCGGTTGCACTGGCGTCGATGATCATCGAGGAATGGCTAACTCCAGAAGCCTTGATGATCGTAACGACATTGACCTGAACGCGGGTCGCCGCCCTGCGCTCTTCGACATCCTTGGTAACGTCGCACAGAAATCGTTCCACGTTGCGGGACAATTCCGTGGTGGCCGAAGACACCAGATCTGTCGCCCCGTTGACGGCATCGGCCTCGCTTGCCGTCTGTCCAATTGCGCCCGACACCGCCTCCACATTGCGGGCGACATCGTCCGTGCCGGCGGAGGCCGCTCGGACAGCGACCGCGATTTCCTGCGTTGCCGATTGTTGCTCCTCGATCGCACCCGCTATCGCCCGCGTAAGGTCACGGACCTCCGAGATCTTGTCCGTTATGCTTTGTATGGAATCGACCGCACCGCGTGTAGATTCCTGGATGTCGTCGACCTGGGAACCGATTTCCTCGGTTGCCTTCGACGTCTGGTTCGCCAGTTCCTTGACCTCGGCCGCAACGACAGCAAAGCCTTTGCCCATTTCACCGGCCCTCGCGGCTTCGATGGTTGCGTTCAGCGCCAGCAGGTTCGTCTGTTCGGCAATATCGCGGATCAGGTTCACGACATTTCCGATGTGAACAGCCGCCTCGGACAGGGATGTTACATCATTGTTGGTGGCTTCTGCAGTTGCAAACGTGGCCTCGACGAGCGCACTGGCCTGATTGGTCTGGTTCGTAATTCCACGAATTGACGCAGTCAGTTGCTCCGTTGCCGCGGCAACGGTCTGTACATTCTGCGAGGCACCGCTTGACGCATTGCTGGCGGAACCGGCTTCGGTGGATGCCATGTGTGCGACACCGGTCAGTTTCGTGGCGCTGTCCCGCATTCCGCTCACCTGCACAGATACGGTTTCGAGGGAACTTGTTGTCGATTCGCGAAAATCCTTAACGATCGACTGAATGTATCCCTGTCTTTGCCTTTCCCTGTCCCTCTCTTCCCTGGTCATCGCTTCCAGTTTCAGACGCTCAACGGCGTTGCCTTTGAAAATTTCGACAGCCTTCGCCATATCACCGATCTCGTCTCCGCGAGCGGTGTCCGCAACCTCGACGGAAACCTTGTTCTGAGCGAGTTCACGCATCGTCCCCGCCAGGCGTTTGACTGGCTTGGAAACGGATTTTGCCACGAGATAAGAGACTGTCGCAGTGAGCGCGGCGAGCGCGGTAAGAATGGCGAACAAGGTCCAGAAAGATGCCACTGCCGAATCCGCGATGTCATGAGCCACCCCCTTGATCCGCTCGACGGCACGGTCCTCAACCTGCTTGAGCATATTGATCCAATCGGTGCTGGCCTTGAACCATTGCGGACCGGAAACAGAAGAAATCTGCCCGCCGAACGGGGCGCTTTCCGCCATATCCCGGTAAGTCCGAAGCGTGTCGATGGCCGGATTGGAAAGTTGGGCCTCGAAATACCTGACATCGTCGGCATGGGAATGCCGTCTGAATGCTTCCAGAAAGCTGTCCTGCTTCGCCCCGAGGCGGATAAAGCGTTTATAGACAGCGCGTTTGAAAGTTCCCGAACCAAAACCGACAGCGCCCATTGCACGCTCAAGCCCGGCCCGTTCCTTTGCCTGCAGCAGGGCGAGATATCCCAGAACCGGTCGCATTACATCGCCGTTGTCCACAATGATCGTCGTTGATTCCACCATGTTGAGAAGATTGGTGATGGCGGATGTATAATACTTGGCCATTTCGGGAACGGAAACTGACAGCGTGTCAACCGAACGCCGCACGCGCGCAAGATCAGTGAACGCTGTCACCGCCAGCCTGTATGGTTCTGCATATTGCGGAATGTCGAGCCGGCCGGCTGGTTTGGGTATGAGTCGGTTGAAGTCGGACAGGTGTTTGTCGGTTTCTTTTCGCTGCAAACCAATGATGTCGGCGAAAACCTGGCCCTTGGAGCCGACAAATCCAGCCGACATGCCTCGTTCTTTTTGCAGGTCGTGGACAAGATTCGAAATTGTCGGAGACTGGTCGACAATCTCGGCAACGAACCGCGCCTCATGTTCACGATTCCACTCGTCCGCCAGCTTGCTGACGCCTACACCGATCAGTGCCAGCATTGGAATCAGGCATAAAAAGGCAATGCGGATCGAAATCGAAGCATGATTCATTATGAGGGCCATACCGTCTTTCTCCATTTCGGGTTAAGGTAAAAGACGGTCTGCACAGTCCGCGGACGTCTCGGACCATCGACCACGAAATCCGTAATTTTACCTATTATTTCAACATTGAAGAATTATCATGAAAAAACCGTAAACGCTTGAAATTGATCACTAAAACTCTCCAAGCACTCCGAATTTTCTCCCGCCCGGCCCGGTCGGAACAGTTTTCGAGGTTTCCGGGCATATCGCATGCCGCCCGCCCGGTCTCAGCATTGAACAGTGCGATAGACCGGCAACGTGTCACAAGTGGCGTCCGGGTCGCAGATCTCCTGGCCATTTCGCAGGACAGAACGAAAGACTGCTGACCAAATCGATGCCTGCATCGCCACGCGACTTTTGCCTGCGCGGCCCCCGTCGATTTTCGAATTTTCTATCGGGATGAAACAGGTGGTCGCTAATCCTTGCTGATATTCTCGGAAGAGCTTCCACCGATCCCTTTGCCAGTGCTGTCATCACTCCCGGAATTGCTGAATTCTGCGGCCGCATCCTGTCGGGGGGTGATCCGAAACGCCTGCGAATCCTTCAAGTCCCTCCAGAACGACATGTTGGCGAAGCGTTCGAAAAGATCCGGCGGCAGGATTGTGGGGCGTGTCTGCGGCTCGACCTTGCGTCGCACCCGGTGCAGGCCGGACAGGCCGAGCTGGGTATCGAACTCCGGCGCGTCATATTCGACAGTGTTGAAATCATGTTCGAATTCCGGTTCCCCCAGAAACTGGTAAAGCAG
>JGI12316J15310_10000060_pt114 | contig 14471 bp, 15 predicted proteins | sample MarCyaLeptolynsp_FD_15310 | JGI IMG/M metagenome (IMG submission 15310)
AAGCGCGGCAAAACCTACACAAGATGAGAAGGCGAAGTGACCGACAGACCCGGCACGATCGCCCGGCTGACGGATAAGGCCAATGCGGTTTCCACTACTGTGAGAATGCACGACATCGACGTCCCCTCTCTTTCTCGGGACATTCACCTCGAAAGCATTGTTGAGGCGATTGGCGGCGCACTACGACGCCGCGAGACTGAGATGCCGACGGAGATGCCTGTGGGTTTGACCGAGGTCTTTGCCACAATCGCAGAAGAGCGTCGCCTCTGGACGGGCTTTCTGCGTCGGTCACCGCCGGCGATGGAACCGCCAGCTTTTCGGGAGCTGCAGGACGAGCTGCGACGCTTCTTTGGAACGATCACCGCCAGCTTGAGTAGCCCAGAAGGCGAGAACGGGTGCTGGAATCGCAATGCGGGCGCCTGGTGCCGACTGAAAGAAAATGGCCTTCTAGGCGCACTCAAACTGGCGATGAGCGAAAGTTGCAGTTGTTTACAACGCGTCGTTGCGAAGGCACTGTGGCCCATGGATTATCAGGAGATGATTCCAAATGCGCTTTGTACATGCCGCAGACTTTCATCTTGGCAAACCTTTCGGAAATTTTGACGAAGACACCCGCGCTGCATTGAAAGCCGCCCGCCTGGAGGCTTTGCGCTCAACCGGTGATCTTGCTGTGAACCGTGGTGCGGACTTTGTTGTCCTGGCAGGTGATACCTTCGACGCCGGCTCGCCGCCATCCAGGCTCGTGAAGCGCGCCTTGGACGCGATGGCTGCTTTTCCAGGTGTGATCTGGGTCTGGATGCCAGGAAATCATGACTCCCTTGCTGCGGTCGATCTTTGGGAACGCATTGAGCGGGACAAGCCGGACAATGTCATTCTGGCAACTTCCGCAGAAGTGATTGATATCGGGCAAGACGTGGCAATCCTACCCGCACCACCGTCGGTCAAGGCGCCAGGTTACGACCTGACTGATTGGATGGGTTCCGCCGACACCCGCAATCGGATCCGAATTGGCCTTGCCCATGGTGGCGTGACCGATTTCGGATCAGAGGATGGTGGGCTTGCGACGATACCTCCCGATCGGGCCGAACAGTCAGATTTGGATTATCTCGCCCTCGGCGACTGGCACGGTCAAATGCGCCTTGGCCCGTGCACCTGGTATTCAGGAGCACCGGAAGCGGATGGGTTTAAGGGGCAAGCGGCAGCCGGAGTTTTGCTGGTAGAAATCGATGGGCCCGGTGAAGCGCCGCGAGTTGAGCAAGTTCCCATTGGACAGTACCAATGGCATCGGATTGAAACGGACTTCTTTGCCGGCAACGATCCCGTCGAAGTCCTGGAGGAAGTGCTCCCCAAGTCAGACCGCGAGCTTGCTCTTGTGCGTTTCGTCGGAACGGGGCGTCTGGGACTGTCTGAACTCGCAGCGTTGCGAGAGGCTTGCGACAAAGTCGCGGACAATTTCCACTTTTTCGAAGCAAATCTAAGGAATGTGGGGATCGAACAGAATGCCAATGATCTGAACCTGATCGCGGAAGGCGGTGCGTTGCGAGTGGCCGCAGAAAACATTTTCGCCGAGACCTCTATCGAGGGGCGAACGGAAGATGATGCCCGTATTGCGAGGTTGGCTCTTTCGCACCTTTTCCACCTGGCGCAAGAGGTGACGAAGTGAAGCTCCGCAAATTGACGCTTCGCAATGTTCGTCGCTTCGCCGGCAAGACGGCTACCCTCGGCCCGTTTGGAGACGGCCTGACGACGATAACTGCGGAAAACGAAAGCGGGAAAAGCACGTTCTTCGATGCGCTTCACGCATTGTTTTTTCATGACTACGGATCCGGGAAACGAGAGCTGAAAGAGATGCAACCCTATTCGGGTGGGGCGATGCGGATCTCAGCCGAGGTCGAAATCGACGGCGCGGAATACCTGATTGAAAAGGTCTTCAACATGAAGAAGGCGGGTTCGTCGGCGATGATCACCGCCCTGGCCACCGGCACGGTCCTCAAGCAGGCAGACGATGCAGAGCAGTGGATCCAACAGAACATCCTGACCACGAAAAAAGGCCCTGTTGGGCTTCTTTGGGTACGGCAGGGTACTGTCGGGCTAGATGCTGACGCGAAGAACGCGGCGGAAGGCATTGATGCACGGCGAGACGTGATGTCCAGTGTTCGTGGTCAGATCGATGCCGTTACCGGCGGACGCCGGATGGACAACATTCTACAGCGGTGCAAGCAAGAGTTTGATGCAATCAGTACCAAGCAGGACAAGCCGAAGGCCGGCAGCCGGTGGAAAGAAGCAGAAGACCGGGTGGAGCTTCTTCGTGAAGAGCGAGAGAAGCTAGCGCGGTCCGTAGATGCATTAAGGCACGATCTCGATATGAAGAAGCGCGTTGCGGCGCGCCTGCATGAACTCCACGATCCGGAATTGCGACAGCAGCGAAAAGGCGAAATTGAGGACACAGCTAAGGCGCTGGATGCGGCGCGTGAACACGACCGGAAAATTCAGGACATCGATAAAGATCTTCAGATCTTGCTGGGTGAGGAGCGGGATCTTGACCGCGAAATTGCGATTATCAACGACGTGCAAAAGCAACGCGAATCCGTTGCAGAAGCGATCGAGGAAAAGGAACACGCTGTCAGCGCAGCGACCCATTTAAAAACCAAGGCTCAAGACGCCTTAAATAAAGCGCAGGATGTTATCTCACACAAAGAGAAGGAGCGACGCAAACAAATTGATTTTCTAGCGTTGGCAAGACAGGCCGAGCGCAAGAGGGCCAAACGGAATCGACTATCAGCACTTTATGATCTTCGACAGCAATTGCAGGAACCAAGAAGGCGGCTCGAAGAGGCCGAGGACATCTTGCAGGGTGTCGAAGTGACAAAGGCTATTGTGGACAGGTTGTCCGACCTGGAGCGGCGGCGCGACATCGCTATCGAAAAGCGAAAGATTCACTTCTCCAGCTTTGTCGTCAAAGGGGATCAGTCAACGGCGAGCATCGAGGGAACAGAGCTTCCAAACGGCGAGCCGTGCCTTATCGACCACCCCCTGGATGTGTCTTTACCGGGGTTTGGTTCGATCTTTTTGCGACCTGCCGAAGGTTCGGGACAGGGGCTCGAAAATCCCGATGCCTTGCAAGAGGAATTGGAAACAGGTCTGAGTACACTTGGTTTGGATGACGTTAAGGCAGCACGGAAGGCCTATGACGCGCGTCAAAGGGTTTGGCAGGAAAAACAGACTGCACAAGCGCAAGTGCGGGCGATGGCGCCTGATGGTGTGGAAGTGCTTGAAATGGAGTGGCGTGAACTTTGTTCGGAGCTTGGGCACCCGTCCGAAAGAACGGCACCAGCGATGCCCAATGATTTAATAGATGGAGAGCCCACTTCGGAGGCCATCGAGAAGGCTATCGCGGACCTTGAAGACGAATTAGATGAGCTTCGCAACGGACTACCGGCGTTACAACGCGATCTGACCGAGGTAACCGGAGCCCTGACAGAAGAAGAGGTTCTTCTGAAAAGGCTGCGTACGGACAAGGCAGAGCTTGTTGCTCCGGCTGATGAAGAACAGCAGCTTCAGACGCTCAACAAGTCCAGGATTGATAAGGCGAAAAAAGTGGCAGAGGTACGCGAGGCACTCAAGGTCCTCCGAGAGAGCGCTCCCGATCTTTCTGCCGCAAAGGCTGCGTATGAACGGGTGCAAAAGGCAGACGAGCAAGACACGAAGGAGATCAATCGGCACGAAAAGGAACTTGCTCGACTAAATGGGGCAATCCAAACACAGTCAGAGGGTGCTGTTGAGGAACAGCTCACTGAGGTCACAGGCAAGCTTGCGCGCGCCGAGGACAGGGCAGCGCAATTCGCTAGCAACGCAAAGGCGTTAAAATTGCTGATCAATCACCTCGAGGCAGCCAGGGCGGACGCGCAGGAGACCTATTTCGAGCCGATCCGGAACGAACTGCTGCCTTTATTGCGCCAACTGCACGCGGGTGCCGAATTCCAGATCGATGCTGAAAAGCTGCTGATTGAGACGATCACCCGGAACGGCGTGACGGACAGGGTAGATGTTCTTTCAGGTGGCGCATTTGAGCAGATTGCTATCCTTACGAGGCTTGCCTTTGCGAAACTATTCGCGAAACAAGGCAGTCATGTTCCCATTATTCTCGATGACGCCATCGTTCACACGGATGACGAACGCATTTCAACGATGTTCAATATGTTGGCCCAGGTTGCGCGGGATCAGCAAATCATCGTTCTGAGTTGTCGCACGCGGGCATTCTCCGACCTTGGCGGAGAGCGGGCGTTCATTACAGAATCGGATGAGGATATCGAGGATCGGGCGGCAGTCGCCTGATGTTCTGCCTTACTTCTACCACGCTTTTCTTAGAGCGAGCTGCGCTTTTGAGCTAGACCAACTGGCCCATCGGGTCGAACTCTTGGGGTGTCATTCGGTGCGACGCACAGGCGTCGTGGAAATTTAGGCGTTCGAGGCTTCCGGACCCGAGCCGTGACTGCTTCAGGCGCTCATCGAGGCGGACGAATGCGGCGGTGGCCTCGGCGATAGGCTGCAGCAGGGACTGAACCGGGATTTTCGTCAAATCGTAAGCCATTGTTTTTATGGCAAACAAATTATGAAACGAATACTAATTAGCCTTTATTTTTAATTACATGGATACGCAGAAACTTGAGTGTAGAATCATGGATGAGCATCCATTATCAACGATTATTACATACTTTATCATTATTAAATACTTAATAATTATTATAGTTGCATTTTCTAAGAGCTCTCTTTCAGGCAAGAATATGCGTTTTTGGCTCCTCAACGGTTTGTTTTTCTACCGTTCACGCCGGTTCCAAACCAGAAAGGCAACTCCTTCCTCTTCAAACAGTGCAGCTCGGATCGGCTCCGGAAAACTCGGATCATCCAGCATAACACTGAGATATTCCCGCGCTTCGCCGACGCCTGATTTCGCTTTCCAAGCTGCTCCAAGTTCAGCTCGGCCAGCAAAAACGCGGAAGTCCGGAGCCCCTTCGGAAGACTTGTTCTCATTGGGCAAGAAGCTTGCCTTGGCATTGATCGTAAGCGTGCGAATTGACCCAGTGTAACCGTTCTTACCTGCAGTGAAGCTGCCGATTGTTGCCATGATCACGTCTCCTCTGACTGGCTTGCAGTTGATTGAAGTTTTGCTTCTCGAAGCTGCCTGCGCGATCGCCTGAAACCTGGGTCGGCATCCATGAAGGCCGAGAGCATGAAGGGGATCAGCTCTGCGACGCTTTCTTTCTGACCATAGGTCCGTCGATAGATTTCAGCGTAGTCGTTGAGCGCAGCCTTCAACTCGGCATCCGCGGTGAATGTAATCTTGACAGCTTCGCGGTCAGGCAACCTGTCGAGTTTCAACGTCATCGCTCTCCCTCCTGTTGCCGATAGGGCCGGAGCACGATGTCCTTGTGAACGATGATCCTAAACGGCCAACCGGGTCTGATGGTGATTGTCGGTTGAATGTTCAGGTTGCGCTCCGTGAGCCGCTGGCCAATCTGGTTTGCGCTATCCTGCCCCGAACTTCTGAGTGCTTCGATCAACTCGTTTTCTTCATCGCCGAAGGTCAGTTCCGTCCCCACACCAAGAATAGTCGAGAGAGCAATCCCCTTCAGCAAACGCCAAGTGTGAAAGTCCACCTTGTCGTGAAGACCGGCATATCCGGCCGTATCGATCGCCGGTAGGTTGTCAATCACAATGGAGGACCCATCCGGCATGATGATGCGTTGCCAAACGACAAGCGCCCTTTCCTGGCCAAAAGACACCTGACTGTCATAGGTCCCAATCACCCGGGACCCTTGCGGGATCAGAAGGTATTGCCCGGTCGGGGTGTCATAGACGTGTTCGGTGATCTGGGCGATCACGCTACCAGGCAGGTCAGAATTCAGACCCGTTATCAGGCTTGCCGAAATGATTGTGCCGGCCATCAGTTGGTAGGGCGATATCGGATCCTGCAGTGTGTTTTTGCTGTAGATCTCGTCGTCGACACTAGCATTCAGAAAAGCCTGTTTTCGGTCCTGGCCATTCTGGTCTGCGAGTGTTCCTCTGACAGACGGGCCAGCCGCGGCAAAAATCCGAGAATCTGTATTGTCTGTCTGAAACACCTGCACATCTTGGACTGGCGCTGAGCGATCAGCAGTCGCACTCTTTGGATCCAGCAATCCAGCCGACCTCGTGGCGAGCTGAAAGAAAACGCCAGACTCCCTGCCCTGTTGCGCAAGGCGTGCCTGGCGGATGCGTTCGGCACGAACAGCATCTGCTTCCGGGTCGGGCCGGAACGGCAAGTTCGGGGTCACCTCAATGCCGAGGTCACGCTCCGCCTGCGCGATGCCGGACCCGAGATCACCAGGAAGTGGTGGTCCGAGCTCGATCCGCGGTTCCAAATCGCTATAACGACTGGGAAGACGTTCGAGACCTTCTGGCGTCGGATTGTTTTCAGTGCGGTAGAGCTCTCTTCCTTTTACGGACCGATCAAACAGCTCCGGTGGATCAAGTGCGACGAAAAAGGCCGCCGCGATCAGAACAAATCCAGTTCCGGTCAGCAGCGCGAGAACACGTCTGTTGATGCGCTTTACAGGCCGTGGCCTTGCCCGCAACACCAGATCGTCCGGATCAAGTTTTGGTGCCGGTTTCTCGTTTTCCTTCGCCATCAGCTGTCTACTCGCCTGCCGGCAAAGAGACCCAAGAAACGACGCCGATTGGATGGCTGGCCGTCCGTTCGCGTGATCCTCACGATCTGTTGGGGCTTTGCTCCGAGCCTGAGTTCAGCAGCCGCGAACAGGCGATCGACGATGTAGTAGCTGCCATTCACCCGATAGTTGACGAGCTGACTCTCGCCATTCGGTCCAACGACAAATAGCGGCGGTGCCTCTCCTTGATCGAGCCTTTCCGGAAACTGGATGTAGACTTTATGGGTGTCGTCGAAGACGCGGACCGGACGCCACGGTGGCCTATCGCCAGTCAAGGCATAGCGGAACTTCAATTGATCGAGACGAAGGCCTCTGTCGGCAACATGGTGCGCCTCGGATTGCGCTTTGTCGTTGCGGCGCTGAAGCGCCAGAAGTTCGTCGCGCGGATACTGCCACGAGACGGACGCCATGTACGTGTCCGTGTCGCTCGTCAATTCCAGATGATATGTGCGGCGGTCCGTAATAATGATGAGGTTGGTTTTCAGGCCATCCTTGATCGGTTTGACCAAAACATGAGCGCGTGCCGTTTCGCCGCTGCCGCTCATAGTATCGCCAATCACCCAGCGCACTGTATCGCCGGCAGAGACCGCCGTAATTCGTTCCCCGGTTTGAAGAGCAATATCGCTGATCTGTTCTGGAGCGGTATAGAGCTGGTAAAGCGCCCCTTCGACATATGGATAGATCTGGATCGCGTTGATGTAACCGTCTTGGGTCGGCTCAACCTTTGCGGCGTCGTTCGCCAAGGCGATCCGCTCCTCCGGCGGTCGATCATCTTCAACTTGTTGGCGCTCACCAGGTGCTTTTTTCAGTTGCCCCGGCAAAGGAAGCAGCTTTGGCTTCTCGACGATCGTCACGGGACCCGGAGGAGCTACCTTCAACGCAGCCGGCTTAAACGATGCGGCATCGAATTCAATGTCGGGAGGCTGCTGTTTTTGAGCGCAGGCTCCCAGGCTCACGCAGGCGCAAATAGTTACCATCCATCTCATTGTACTTCTCCTGGCGTGAGTTCACGGCTCCAACTGACCGCATGGACGTAAATGCCGAGCGGGTTCTTTCTGAGAGCCTGTTCGGTTCTTGGTGGTTTCAGGACGATGGTCAGGACGGCGCGATGGCGGGTCGTCTCGGTGAGAGAACCGTGCTCAAATTCCTGCTCGCGCCAGCGGACATCGAAACTGTTTGGCGAAGACCGGACCACGCTGGTCACTTCAACTGTGACTGATTTCTTGCCGACTTGACTGAAGGGATCGTTCGCGCGAGCGAATTCATTGAGCGTGTTGGCGGCTTCCGAGGTCGTGTAGTCATAGGCGGCCAGCCAGTTGTCTCGCACGACAATCGGATCGATCGAGAGCGCGCGGAGGTTGTCGATGAACCGTGCGAGATGCCAAGCAATCTGCGCGTCATCGGGCGAAAAGGGTTCAAGGGCTGGACCTATCTCGCGGACTTCACCCAGGCGGTCGACTTCGACCACATAAGGCGTAATTGTGCTGCGGCCCACCTGCCAAATCACACCCGCAGATAATCCGAGCGCAAGCGTCAGGCAACCGAACGCCATCAGCCGCCAGTTCCTAGCCTGGACACGGGCAGATCCGATGCGCTCGTCCCAGACCTGGGCTGCCTTTTGGTAAGGTGATTCCGGTTCTGGTGTCTTGCCATAGGACGTGGCCGCGCGTTTGAAGACCATAGGATCTTTTCCTATTCATCATTGTTCAATTTGGGAGTGTCGCCGGAGACAGGGCGGTCGCCGTCGCGAAGCGTGTGAGCGGCAATGGTGATGCCTTCACGCAATCTTTGGTCTCTCCGCATCCTTCGTGCCCAATCAGGAACGTCAGAGCTCGCAGAAGCAGACGCCTGACCGTCGCCACTCGCGGAACCACCAAAACTGGTGGTGCCCGCATTGCTTCTCGAGGCAACGTCACGAAGTCCCTGGGACGCAGCACTTGCTCCAGCCCTCGCAATGCCTGTGACGCCTGCGGCAGTTCCGGCTGGGCCTCTTGTGCCGGATGCCGCTTGAGCCGCCCGATAGGCGGTCGATGCACTACCTGCCATGGATGCTGCGGCGCGTGTCGCACCAACCGCCCCTGATCCAAGAGTTCGGCCCGCCGTGATCGCGGCCCCTCCAGCAGCCATCCCGCCGAGGGCCAGGCCAGCCGCTGACCCGGCGACTGCGCCTGCTCCAAGCTGAGGTGCTCCGGAGACCAGTCCCGCTGCGACACCGGTGCCAAAAATGCCGAGCATGAAGATGGACAAGGCACCCAGAACCGTCGACGCCGCCTGAGCCAAAGTGATGTCACCACCGGCAAAGGAGGATGCGAAGTCGCCAAAGAGCGTCGAGCCGATCCCAACGACGATGGCAAGCACCATGAGTTTGATACCGGCTGCAATGACATTCCCCAGCACCCGCTCGGCGAGAAAAGCAGACTTGTTCCAAAGTGCAAATGGAACAAGCACGAAGCCGGCGAGCGTTGTCAGCTTGAACTCAAGGATCGTAATGAAGAGCTGGATCGACAGGACAAAAAACGCCAGCAGGACAACGACCCAGGCAAGCATCAAGATGACTATGGTGACGAAGTTTTCGAAAAAAGCGATCGGCCCCAGAAGCTCCGAAACTTCTTCGAGCAATGGCAGTGCGGCCTCGTATCCGGCGGCGGCAACAAAGCCTGGCCGCATCAGATCGTCCGCACTGATCGGCGAGCCCGTCGCTTGGAGCCCAAGCCCTGCAAAACTGTCGAAGATGATGGTCGAAAGGCTCTCGAAATTATTCAGGATGAAGGCGAAGGTGCCGACATAAAGAACCTTCCGGATCAGAGACGGTATGAGGGAGCGGTCTTCCGACAAAGCCCAAAAGAGACCGGCCAAGACGATATCGATCCCAATCAGTATCGATGTCAGGAAGGCAACCTCGGGAGCAAGCAGGCCGAACCCGGATTCGATATAGGTGACAAAGGTTTCAGTGAACCCGTCGATGACATTGAGATCGTCCAACTGATTTGTCCTTGCTGGGTCGTCAAGACATGCAGAGGCATTCCCCGCAGCGACTTGAGGTCTCGGTCTTAAAGTTTTCAGTTTCGGTTTGGCCGCTTTGGTTTAGTGCCGCGTGTAGGCGGATCCGGTGCCTAAAAACTGTTTGAAACGTGCCTGGCCGCGTTCATGAGCCGCGAGTGCATCAGCTCGTTCCAGTGCTTCTGCCCTTGCCGAGGCTGCGAGCAAACTCTGGAGTTGCATCGATTGTTTGGCCGCAAGCGCGGTCAGTTGATTTCCAGCCTGGACGGCTTGCAGATTTCCAACTGCCCCCTGGCTCTCACCGACTAATTTGTTGAGGGTTGCCGCATCGGATCTGATCTCGCCGACTACCCTCGCCTGCACCTCTAAGGCATGCCGAAAGCCCTGCCGCGCGAGTTTCCAGGACTCTTTTGCGTCCTGAAGGATTTTAGAGGTTGGCGTTCCGGCCGCGTAGTCTTCCGGAAACAGGTTTTTGTAGGTGTTTTCGATCTCCGTGAGATTGTAAGCGATCCCTTGCGCCTCCCGGATCAACTGGTCGACCTGGCTCAAAGACCCTTGCAACTCTCCGGCAATCGACATCGGCAGATTGGCAAGATCGTTCGCCTGATTGAGCAGCATCTGCGCTTCGTTGGCAAGCTGCCGGATCTGGTTGTTGATCTCTTCGAGCGAACGAGCTGCCGTCAGAACGCTCTGAGTGTGGTTCCATGGATCATAGACAAGACGCCAGCCGGCGCTTTGGTGCGGAGCGAGTGCGAGCGCGGCAACGATCGCGCTCAGGACAAGACGTCGTCTCATTTTGAAGTCTCCTTCGGTGTCTGAGATTCAGGAAGGTGTTCGATCAGATCGGCCGCCCAATCGTGGCCATGAGCACGAAGCCAGGAATCAGCGAACTCCTCCTCACCGTGGGCGACGATGAGCTCATTCATCAGGTCATGATCTTCGCGGGAAGATGCGGCCACGAAGGCCAGTGTGACCGGGCCTGGATTGAGTTCGAAAAGCCGGTTTCCTTGGCGCGACTGGTAGTAGTAGTCACGCTTTGGTGTTGCGCGCGCGATCATCTCGATTTGCCGGTCGTTCAGGCCGAAGGCCTGATAGATCTTTTTCGATTGAGGTTCGACGGCGCGATCGTTTGGCAGAAAGATACGGCTTGGACAGCTTTCGATGATGGCAGGCGCGATAGAGGAGTTGCCAATATCGGAAAGCCCTTGTGTTGCGAAGATGACGGAGACGTTGCGCTTTCGAAGGGTCTTGAGCCATTCCCGGATCCTGGCCGCGAACTCCGGATTGTCGAGAAACAGCCAGGCCTCATCCAGGATCAGAAGCGAGGGACGGCCATCGAATGTCGCCTCCAGCCGATGAAAGAGATAGGCCAGCACAGGCAGGACGGCACCGTGTCGGTGCATCAGCTCTTCCATCTCAAAACACTGGATAGCCCCGAGCGTCAAACGATCATCATCCGCATCAAGGAGCGGTCCATAAGGACCTTCCAGAGTGAAGGGCTGAAGCGCCTGACGCAGATCGTTGCGCTGAAGCAGCGTGGCAAGGCCGGTTAATGTCCGTTCCGGTTTCGGGGCAGCGGCGAGATTGGAAAGAGCCGACCAAACAGCGTCTTTTGTATCAGGTGTGAGTGATACGCCTTCGTGCTTGAGCAATGCCAGCACCCATTCTTGGGCGAACGCTCGCTCGCTGGTCACATCGATATTTGCAAGAGGCTGAAAGGCAAGTGCGCCTTTTTCTCCCTCTGCCGAAGCACCGAGATCGAAATAGCGACCACCCATACCGAGGGCTGCTGCGCGTGCCGACCCGCCCTTGTCGAAGACGGTGACCTGAGCATTGTTATAGCGCCGGAATTGGAGCGCGATCAGTGACAACAGAACTGATTTGCCGGCACCCGTCGGCCCAACCACGAGTGTATGACCGACATCACCGATATGAGTGACCAGTCGAAACGGCGTCGTTTGATTGGTCCGCACCGTGAGAAGCGGAGGTCCGACCAGCTGATCGTTTCGCTCCGGCCCTGCCCAACTTGCCGAGAAGGGCATCATGTGGGCAAGGTTAAGTGTGTTGACGGGTGCTGCGCGCACATTGGCGTAGACATGCCCCGGCAACGATGACAGCCAGGCTTCTACCGAGTTGAGACTTTCCTCGATCGTCGCAAATCCGCGTCCATCGATAATGCGTTGTGCCGCGCGAAGTTTCTCATCAACCCTGGCTTCGTCTTCATCGGATACGACAAACGTCGTCGTGACATATCCATAAGAAACGAGATCTTCGCCAAGTTCCTGAAGAGCCTGATCGGCGTCGGCTGCCTTGTTATCTGCATCCGTATCGAGCAGAACTGATTGCTCGTTAGTCATGACTTCTTTGACGATCGCGGCAACTGATTTTCGTTTGGCAAACCATTGCCGGCGATACCGGCGAATGACCTTTTCAGCGGCAGCCTTGTCCAATGGCGTGAACCGCGTCATCCAACGGTAAGAAAAGCCTAGATGATTGAGAGCATCGAGCAGGCCTGGCGTCGTTGATCCCGGGTACCCAAGAACGGTGAGAAGCCGTAGGTGTCTTTTGCCGAGTTTAGGAGAAAGACCGCCAGTCACCGGTGTATCTACCAGGACCGCATCAAGATAGGCAGGCACTTCAGGAACCTTGATCATGTGCCGCCGAGACGAGATGCAAGTATGCAGATAGGTCAGCGTTTCGCTGTCGGAGAGAGGCGTCACCTCCGGCATGACTTCACCTAAGAGATCAAAAGCCCGGTCCGTCCGGCTGAGAAAGGTTTCAAGATGACCGCGATAGTCCGCATCATCACGATTGCCGATTTTCTCGATAAGATAGCGCTCAGTGCGGCTGACATTTTCCGCGGGCGGCAGATACATGAGCGTCAAAAAATAGTCGCTCTCAAAAAGGGTTTCTGACTCCTCAAAGGCTGCCCTTCGTTCTTCATCGACAAGGGACGAAACCGGATCGGGAAATTTCGAACTCGGATAATCGCGTGCAGCGTGTCTGTTCGCTTCGAAAAAAAGCGCCCAACCGGATCCGAAACGGCGCAGCACGTTGTTGATGCGGGCGCAAGTGGCAGTCAATTCCGCCTCGGTCGCGCTTTCAAGGTCGGGCCCCCTGAACCTTGCCGTTCTCTGAAAAGACCCGTCTTTGTTCAGGACGACACCTGGCGCAACGAGGCAGGCCCAGGGAAGATAGTCCGCGAGACAAGCAGGACGCTTGCTGTATTCTGCTAGGTTCAGCATGCAAGATAACCCTTGTGACGGATATGGCGGATGGTGACCTCTACGAACGCCGGGTCGCGCCGCGCAGCGTAAACGGCTGCCGCGTGTCCGATACCCCAAACGGCCATGCCGACAATCCAGAGTTGGAGCCCAAGGCCGAGGGCTGCTGCGAGTGTGCCGATGGAAATCGCAGCGGTTCGCGGCGCGCCGGCCATTAGGATTGGCGTGGTAAGCGACCGGTGCAACGGCACAATTAATCCCGTGATTGCCATCAAACGAGCGCTCCACCCGTGAAGGAAAAGAAGGACAGGAAGAAGCTCGTCGCGGCAAACGCGATCGACAGGCCAAAGACGATCTGAACCAATCGACGGAAACCACCTGACGTTTCCCCAAAAGCAAGCGACAGGCCGGTGATGACGATGATGATGACGGCCACAATGCGAGCGACCGGTCCTTCAATGGACTCAAGGATCTGGGTCAAGGGCGCTTCCCATGGCATGCCAGATCCAGCGGCAAAGGCCGATGTGCTCATGGTGAAGAGCACCGTCATTGAAACACCGCAGATTGCGAGACGGCGAAGAGAAGCAAGCGAAACAAGCATGAAAGCCTCCTGGATCAGGTGTTGAAAGCGGATTAAAACGGGTTCAGGGATTTGAGGCGGTAGTCGCCATTCGCATCGAGACCTTCCAGGGACGCGATTGTTTCGACGCGCCTTCCCGGCCCTCGGCCTTTCAGGAAGACAACAATGTCGATCGCCTCCGCGATCATGCGGCGCGGCACCGTGATGACGGCTTCCTGGATGAGTTGTTCCAACCGGTAGAGGGCGCCGTGAGCTGAGTTCGCATGAAGTGTGGTGATGCCGCCTGGATGCCCTGTGTTCCAGGCCTTGAGCATGTCGAGGGCTTCAGCGCCCCGCACTTCGCCGACAACAATTCGGTCCGGACGAAGGCGAAGGGTGGAGCGAACGAGGTCCGCAAGTGTCGCCACACCCGGTTTGGTTCTGAGCGCGACGCAGTCCTCAGCGGCGCAACTAAGTTCTCTCGTGTCCTCGATGATGATCACGCGATCGCCGCTGGACGCAACTTCGGCCAGAAGCGCATTGACCAGTGTTGTCTTGCCGGAGCTGGTTCCGCCAGCAACAACAATATTCTTGCTGGCTTCGACGGCTTCCTGCAGCTGACAAGCCTGCTCAGCCAAAAGGGTTTGAGCCGAAACGTAGTCGCTCAAACGGTAAAGGACCTGCGCAGGCTTCCGGATTGAAAAGCATGGCGCTGAAGAAACAGGCGGCAAAAGTCCTTCGAACCGTTCGCCGGTTTCGGGAATTTCTGCCGAAACGATCGGTTGCCCTGCATGACACTCCTGGCCGATGTGGCTTGCAACCAGCCGGATAATGCGTTCTACCTCGGCCCCGCCGATCAGAACGTCCAGAGCGATGCGCCCTTCGCCGTGCCGGTCGATCCAGAGCCGGCCGTCCGGATTGACCATGACTTCGGTCGTGCTGTCATCGGCAAGGGCAGCAGAGATCACCTCCCCCATGGCG
>JGI12316J15310_10000044_pt21 | contig 14466 bp, 13 predicted proteins | sample MarCyaLeptolynsp_FD_15310 | JGI IMG/M metagenome (IMG submission 15310)
GGGACATGTCGCAGCCGCTCAGCCTCGATCTGGCCAAGGACATGCTGAAGGAAGGTGGCCACGACGGCTGCGCCATCATCGTCCAGAAAGCGGGCGATTACGGCGTCGGCGAAGTCATCACCGCTGCCCGTATCGACATGGCGCTAATCAACTAGCAAGTGCAACTAGCGCTTGGCTGGGTGCCGCTAGTTCGCACCGCCTGTGTCGTCCACCGCTTCCAGATCAACCTCAGCACCTTCTGCGGGCTTGTCTTCCACAAGCGCGTCAAGCGTCCGGGTCAGATCCGCACCACGCGGGGTCGACAGGGCAAAGGCATAGGGAGACAGCCGAGCAGACAGCGCTTCAGCTTCCTGCACAACAGCATCATCCGCCCCATCAGCAGCGCGGGCATCCAGCGCGGCATAGTAGCTGCGGCCCAGCTTCTCCGCCTGCACGATCACCTCAAGACCATCACCGGTGCGATAGACGGATGTCACCGGCGCCTCAAGTGCAATGTCCGCGCGCGGTTCAACGTCAGTAAACACCAGACCCACAAGCCCGTTGCCGATACCGGCAATGGCATAGTCCGTTACAGGCTGCAGCGTCTCTGCCAGGTCAGCAATTTCATACTGCGGCGTATCCCCTGCAGCTCCCTCAACCAGCACCACCGCATAGGCGTCACTGTCCACAGGGCTCACATCCACCTGCGTCACGCGGCCCGGCGCCAGGTCAAGAATGCTGGTGTCGAGCCACGTCACCGGCTGCTGCTCAAGGTTGAAGGAGCCGCGCGCCACATAGGCCTGATCTTCGTCCGCATGCCGCACATAGATCGTGCCGGTGCCGTCAATGTCCGCAGACCCTTCAAGCTTGCCGACAATCAGCGACGCCAGCTCGCCACCCTCGGCGTCATAGACGGAGACGCGCACTCCGGTCCCCTTGTCAGCCGGGTCCGTCAGGTTGATATGCTTGTGCCAGTCAGCCAGGGCCGTGCGCTCTTCGACAAGCTCCAGGTCCGACAGGCCGACCACAGTCTGCTTCACGAGTTCAGCACGGGCCGGATATTTGTCTTTTTCGTTGAGCCGCCACTGTTCACCGTCGGCATCGCGCACAACAGTCACATTCGACAGCCGGCTGGCAATCTCAATGCGCGCGGCATCATTCACCTGCTCGGCAAGCTCGGGAAACATCAGCCGCGTTTCAAAGTCAGACGTGAGCGCCCGCCGCTGCATCGAGACAGCGAAAATCGCCAGCGCCACCAGCAGCACAGTCACCACACCGAGCATGGACAGGGTCCGGGCCTGACCCGGCTTCAGGAGCACATCCCTCATGACACGTCTCCCTTGCCCGTATCAGCACTCATGACACTCCGCCCGGCGGCCTCCGCCCGCGTGATCCGGCGGCGGCGACGCGTCCAGCTCAGGAACAGCCATACGGCCCCCACCAGCAACGGCACCAGCGCCATATTGTAAAAAGCAATGCGCGCCCCAAGCGCGTCCACGTCCCGGCGCAAGTCACCCTGCACATCCCGCAGCGCCCGGCGACCCTCCGCCAGTTCGCGCTGCAGGGAGGTCATCTCCGCTTCCTGGGCATCTGTCAGCAATGCCGCCGCCCCGGCGCCCTCCGGCAGCTCGGCGCGCAGCGCCGCAAGCCGCGCTTCGGTTTCATCAATGCGCTCCTGAAGCCGCTGCTCTTCCGCCAGGAACTTTTCTTCCGCCTCCCGGCGAATGTCTTCCACCACCGTGAACGGCCGGTCCGCCGGCTCGCGGGCGCGCAGGGAAATCAGGTCATTGGAGCCCATGAGGTTCTCGACCGCATTGACCACAAAGGCCGCATTGTCCGCCGTGGGCACCGCGATGCGGTCACCCAGGAAATTCTGAACCTGCACCCAGAACCGGTCATCAAAGATATCGCTGTCTGCAAAAACAACGATGTTTGCATCGTCAATGCTTTCGGTCAGATGCTCCGAGGATTTGAGCGCCGTCGGCACCTCTTCTTCGTCCTCCGCAAGCGGCCGCCCGTCAGGAAATGCTGTCTTCACCGGGCCGGAAAGACGCGCCGCCACGGTGAACCGTTCACCCGCGGGCTCGAACGCCCGCAGCAACTCATCCGGCGACGGCGCGGACTTGACCCGCTCCAGGTCGAGGATCATCGCTTCCGGCGATGACTGCACAATCGGCGTGAAGGTCGTCGTTGCGTCCGCTGTCGGTTCAAGAATACCCGCAGATCCCGTGTGCAGGGCATCAAGGGGGGCGGTGATCGGGTCATCACCGGCAAAGTCTTCCGGCACCAGCCGCTGCCACAGCACATAGTCCGTCAGCTGACGGCGCTGCCGCGCGCCTGCGGCCACCCGCTGCGCGCGCAGCTTGTCCGCCAGCACTTCATTGGGGTTCATCTCCACGCCCCAGCTTTGCATCAGCAAAGGCAGATTGGAGGCTTCCGTATAGCCCTGCACCGGCTTGCCCGCGGGGCCCGCCGTCAGGCTCACTTCCGAATGCGGATCAAGAAATGCAATCACCCGTCCACCGCGCATCACGAACTGGTCAATGGCGTAGAGCGTCTGCGGGTCCATCGGCTTGGGATGCACCAGCGCCAGAACCTTGATCTCGTTGGCAATGCGGTCAAAGTCCTGCTCAAGGAAATCCACCGTGAAGGAGTTCTGCAGTTCCTGATAAATCATGAAGGGTTCAGAGCGCCCCTCCATGGCCAGCAGCAGACCGCCTGCGCCGGTGTCCAGCGGCAGGTTGGAGACAACACCCAGCAACGGCTTTTCAGGATTGGCCAGCGAGAAGATCAGCCGCGCCAGATCATATTCAAGATAGGTGGCACGCTCCGGTGACAGAAAGCCGATGACTTCGCGGCCATCCACCCTGTTGGTCCCCACCACCCCGAGAAATACCTTGTCGCCCGAGCGCAGCGGCACGCCTGTCAGCCCCGCATCGGTCGCCTGATCTTCTTCGATGGAGAAGGATTGCGGATTGATTTCCTCAACACGGATATTGCCGTTGGATGCCGCGGAAATTTCCTGCAGCAGATCCCGCACCCGCTGGGCATGCGCCCGCAACGCCGGGATCTCGGTCACCACATCCTCGGAATAGTAAAAGCGCAGCGTGATCGGCTCGCGCAGTCCATTGACGATGTTGCGTGTCCCGTCGGACAGGGTGAACAGGCTGCGATCCGTCAGATCAAGCCGTGCATTCTGAAAGCCCACGGTTGAAAACGTGTTGAGCGCCACAAAGGCAATCGTGCCGAGCACCAGAACGCTGGTAGCGAATACGGCACGGCTCAGAACGGGTCTCTTCTTGGATGTCGTGTTCATATCTTCAGCCCGCCCGCTTCAGGTCAATGACAATGCCTGTCGCCATGAGCCACACAGCAATGAGCGACGCGAAATAGACGATGTCGCGCAGGTCGATCACCCCATCCATGATCGCGTCAAAGTGGGTGACAAAGCTGAAGCCCGCAATGGTGTTGAGCACCGCCTGCGGCACCCAGCCTGCGAAGAAGTCCAGCACCAGCGGCAGGCCGGACAGCGTGAACAGGAAACACACAACAACTGACAGGACGAACGCGATCACCTGATTGGTGGTGACCGCAGACATGCACGAGCCGATGGCAAGATACCCGCCCGCCATCAAAAGGCTGCCCACATAGCTGGCAAGGATCACCCCATTGTCCGGCTCGCCCAGATAATTGACCGTGATCCAGATCGGAAATGTGAGGAACAGCGCGATCGCCGCAAACGCCCATGCCGCCAGATATTTGCCGACCACACTGGCCCAGAATGGCGCCGGCAGCGTCAGCAGCAGCTCCATGGTGCCGGACTTGCGCTCCTCCGCCCACATCCGCATGGAGATGGCCGGGATCAAAAACAAATAGAGCCACGGGTGGAACCCGAAGAACCCCCGCAGAGACGCTTCACCTGCTTCATACCACTGGCCGAGATAGAAGGTGAAAGCCCCGATCGCCAGCAGGAAAATGACGATGAACACATAGGCCAGCGGCGTGGCGAAGAACGAGCCGAGCTCGCGCTTGAAGATCGCATACATCTGGTTCATGAGCTGATCTCCCCCCGCGCAACCGTGTTGTGAGCAACAACATCAGGCTTGCCGCCATCAGGCGCATCGGAATGCGTCAGCATACGGAAGACCTCATCAAGCCGTCCCTTTTCCGCATAAAGCGCCTTCACCTGCCAGCCTTTCTCCTGGGCCAGCACCGCCACCTGCTCCGCCAGCGGCTTGGTCGTGTCGCCCGTACGCGGTGCAGCAAACACCGTAAAGCTGTTTGACGGACCATCACCGTCGCTACGCTCCACGCTGGACGCACCAGGCAGATCGCGCAGCGCCGCCTCTGCCGCCACCGCATCATCCGCCGCTGCAAACTCAACGGTCATGGTCACCGCATCATGCCACCGCGACCGCCCCATCAACTCCGCAGGCGTGCCGTCAGCGACAATCCGCCCGCGGTCAATGATCAGCGCCCGGTCACACACCGCTTCCACTTCTTCAAGAATATGGGTGGAGATGATGATCGCCTTGTCCTGCGACATCTCCTGAATGAGCAGCCGCACCTGATGTTTCTGGTTCGGGTCCAGACCATCCGTCGGCTCATCCATGATCAGGACGGCCGGGTCATGCAGGATGGCCTGCGCCAGCCCCACGCGCCGCTTGAAGCCCTTGGACAGAGTTTCAATCGGCTGGTCCAGCACCGGGGCCAGGGTCGTGCGTTCCACAGCCAGGCCGATGGCATTGGCAGCCTCCACCCCGCGCAGGCCGCGTATCTCGGCAATGAACCGCAAGAAATCAATCGGTGTCATTTCCCCATAGGCCGGCGCACCTTCCGGCAGATAGCCCATCAGCTTCTGCGCCGACATGGGGTCCGCCTCCACATCATGGCCGCACACCCGCACATCCCCCGCCGTCATGGCGAGAAAGCCGGTGATCATCTTCATGCTGGTGGATTTGCCCGCGCCATTGGGGCCAAGAAAGCCAAGCACCTGCCCCTTGGGCACGTCAAAGCTCACATTGTCCACGGCGACAAACGGTCCGAACCGTTTGGTCAGGCCGCTGATCTCGATCATCGGAGCTGAAGAAGCCGAACCGCTCATAGTCTCTCCCGGATGCGCGCGGATACGTTTGCCCGCGCGGCCATTTGGTTCCTTCGTGCATAGAAATCTGCGCGACGCGGCGCAAGTGACTTTTCAGAAAGAATTATGCCCAAAGCGTGACACATCACACTGGCTGGCACCGCAGCCGAAAGCTCAATGCCGCCAGCCTTATACAGGTCGGCGCGGAGTGTGTCTTGCCCGGGGAGGCAGAAGAAACGCAGTGGGAGGGGAGAAAAGGCGGGCCGGGCGAAACGCACTTCGTGTGAGAAGGGTCTTCAACCACCATCCCATAAAGGGGGATGGGGACGGAATGGTGGGAAGACGAAGAAATACGCCTCCACCCGGCACCGCAAAAAGGGCCCCCGCAAGGGCCCATACGTTGGATACGCGGGTCAAGCGGGGGGTCGCAGATGGCAGGCCCTGAACGGCGGCCCCGACGGGGGGCTGGGGGGCTTGGGGGGTGTCGGAGAAACCGTTAACCCAAGGCCGCCTTGCGACAGATTGAATATGGGTACGGTTTGGGGCGCACCAACGGCTGAATTGGGGCCATTTTGTGAAATCGGTTCACAGGATCGCGACGACCGCAGAACAGGCCATCCGGGCCAAATGGTTAACGCGAGCCCTTGCAGACTTGCGCCAATCCGGCTGGGCGGAAACAATGCGGGCAATGACCAAGCCACAGCACCTGTCCGTCGTTCCGCCCAATTCAACCATCACCGGGGGCAGCGGCCCGACCCCACCCAAAGCACCCAAAACCGTGTTCTGGGAGCGCCGGGAACTGGACGCTATCCTCAACGTCTATGGCAGACGCGTTGCTGCGGGAGACTGGCGGGATTATGCCATGAGCGGCCTCAAGGACTGTGCCGTGTTCAGTGTCTATCGCCGCGCCAGCGAAATGCCGCTCTACCGCATCGAGAAACGTCCCAAGCTGCGCAACCGCCAGGGCGCTTATGCGGTCATCGCCGCGTCGGGCATGATCCTCAAGCGCGGCCATGAGCTTAAACAGGTGCTCAAGGTGCTGGAGCCCAAGCAGCTCTCGCTCGTGACAGACGTCTAGGGATCACCGGCCCTTTGGCCGCAGCAGCGCCCCCAGTGCAATCGGTGCGATCAGTGTTGTTGCGATGGCCATCAGCACCAGCGCAGACGGCATGGCAGCCACCACCCGGTCCGTTGCGCCGACCAGAAACAGCCCATGCTCCACGGCAATGGAAATCACCACGAGTTCCACCGCCCCGCGGGAACTCATGCCCATGCCAATGGCTGCTGACTCCCGTGTGCTGAACCCGGTCAGCCGCGCCGGCACGCCGGCACCGACAAGCTTGCCCGCAATCGCAATGGCGATGAGTGCGGCAAGAAACACCGGAGCCTGCACCACTGCCGTCAGGTCAACCGCAAGCCCGATCGACGCAAAGAACACAGGCCCCAGAAAGCCCGCCGTGATGCCGCCCATTAGGATTTTCATCTGCGTATAGGCGCGCGGGCCCACCCTGTCCGGCTCGAAGAAAAGCCCGGCCATGAACACACCCACGATCCAGTGCATGCCAAGCGCTTCAGCAAGCAGCGCATAGCCAAGTGCCACCGCCATCAGAATGGCGAATTCGGCAGACGCGATCTGCAACACATGCAGCTTGCGTGAGATGCGCGGATAGACATGCGCCCCCAGGAGCCCCGTGACCACGAAGAAGGCAATCGCCTTGGCCAGCATCATCACCACTTCGAACAGGCTGGGCACATGCCCGGTCGCAAGCAAGGCTGTGATCATCGCCAGCAGCACCAGCCCGATCACATCATCAAAGATCGCCGCCGCCACCATGGTCTGCCCCAGCCGCGTGGAGAGCAGCCCCATTTCCGCCAGCACACGCACCGTGGTGGGAATGGCCGTGATCGCCAGCGCCACGCCCACAAAGGCCGCCTGCACGATCCGCATTTCCGTATCCGGCAGAAAGACCCATGCCAGCCACGCGCCTGACACCAGCGGCACCAGTGCCCCCCCTGCGGCCACCAGGAAGGACGTCGTGCTGTGGGAGGCAATCTGCGCGGGCTTCATGTCGATCCCCGCCGACAGCAGCAGGAAGAAGATGCCCGCCTCGGCCACATCGTGGATCAGATCGGAGTCGACATACACGAAGGCGGCAACATCCGCCGCAACCCCTCCGGCAGAGGTCAAGAACACCAATGCCAGCCCGATCAGAAGACCCGCCAGCAGTTCTCCCACGGCAGCCGGTTGCCCAACCCGCTCAGCCCCTTCGCCGAGCAGACGTGCAAACACGAAAACCAGAAAGAGACCGCCCAGCGCTTCCATAGTTCATGCAGTAACGCAAAACCCCCGGGGGCTGTAAAGCACCCGGGGGTTGTCTCGTGGCTTACGCGGTGCGCATCAGGCATCGCCGCAATGTGCAGTCCTGTTCGCAGTCCCTACTCGCGATTGCCGAACAGCTGCAGCAGCATGATGAAGAGGTTGATGAAGTCGAGATACAGACGCAGCGCACCCATGATGGATTTGCGGCCCGCGACCGTGCCGTCGTCATTGACGTCATACATTTCCTTGATCTGCTGCGTGTCATAGGCGGTAAGGCCGGCAAACACGAGGACACCAATCACGGAGATTGCGAACTGCAGGGCAGATGAGCCCACGAAGATGTTCACGATCGACGCGATGATGATGCCGATCAGACCCATGAACAGGAACGATCCCCAGCCGGAGATGTCCTTCTTCGTGGTGTAGCCCCACAGGCTCAGCGCGCCGAAGGACGCCGCCGTGATCAGGAACACCTGGAAGATGCTGCCGCCCGTATAGACGAGGAAGATCGACGAGAGCGACAGACCCATCAGGGCCGCGAAGGTCCAGAAGGAGAACTGCGCTGCCGGTACGCTCATCTTGTGCACGCGGAAGCTCAGGAAGAACACCATGCCCAGCGGGGCCAGCATCACCACCCACTTGAACGGCGTGTTGAAAATCAGATTGCCGAACGCGGACAGCATCAGGCCGTCCGGTGTCTGGACCACAGCCATTGTGTAGGCGAGGTAGGCAACAACGCCTGTGATCGCCAGGCCGCCGGCCATGTAGTTGTAGACGCCCAGCATGTAGCTGCGCAGGCCCTGATCGATGTCGGCGGCGTGCGCCTGAGCGGGGCTACGGCCACGAAGGACTTCGCTGTCGTAGTCAGCCATGGTGTTTATGATCCTCTTAAGGTCAGGAAAACGAAACTCTGGCCCATAATATCGTTTGGAATTGCGCCAGTTTCAAGACATTCCAATGTAGCCGACAGGGGAATTCGTTGAATATTCAAACACTTAAAATGGATGTGGTTACTCTCAACACGTTTCTGGAGACCGAATTCCCACAATGGAGCACCTCAACCGGCGCCAGCGTGACCGATGTCACGCCTGACGGCGTGGTGTGCCGCTTGCCGTTCAATGACGGTCAGCTGCGCCCCGGCGGCACCATTTCAGGTCCGACGATGATGGGCCTGGCCGACACCGCCATGTATGCCGCCGTGCTGTCGCGCATCGGCCCCGTGGCGCTTGCGGTCACCACCAACCTCAACATCAACTTCATGCGCAAGCCCGAGCCGCGCGCGACGCTTGCCACCTGCCGCCTCCTGAAGCTCGGCAAACGCCTCGCCATCGGCGACGTCGCAATTGTGAGCGAAGGCGAGACCGACATGGTGGCCCACGCCACGGTCACCTACTCGATCCCGCCGCAGGGTTAGTCAGGCCGCGAGGGTGCCTGTTCTGGACGCGGCAAGGCCCTCCAGCAGGTCCCAGAAGCGGGCGGCCTTGTCCGTATCCATTGCCGGATCCGCATCCCGCAGCGCCATCACGCCATACATGTTGTGAAAGTAAGTTCCCGACGGCAGATCCTGCGTAGCTGCGATAAGGCTGGCCTGCGCCCCCTGCTCGGGCGACGCCATGATCTGCCGTTTCACAAACCCGCCGATACCCGTCGAGGGTCCTTCCAGCGCGGTGGCCACCACACCAGGATGGACAATCGTGACGTCCAGCTCCGGATGCCGCCGGGCCAGTTCCTTGAACTGCCAGAGATTGCCCAGCTTGCTGCGGCAATAGGCTCGCGTCCCGCCGCCCCTGTAGGCGAAGTCCGGCGTGCAGTCCTCGCTGAGAATATAGATGTCCCCGGTCGTCGCCACGATGCGCGCCCCATCCGCCAGCATGGCGCGTGTCATCAGCCCACGGATCAACACATGATGGCCAAGACAGTTCACCGCGAAGGCGCTTTCATACCCATCCGGTGACACGGCGTAACGGTTGGGCCAGATGCCGGCATTGGCGCACACAATATCGAGCCAGCGCCCGTCAAGCCGCTCCTGCAACGCCGCCGTTGCTTCGCGCACCGCCTGCACATTGCCAAGATCAAGCCGCAGGAAAGACACGTGCCGCCCGCTCTCCTGCGCGATGCGGGCGCAGTCCTCATCCGCCTGCACACCACCCCGGGCCGCGACAACGACATCGGCGCCACGGCTGGCAAGGCCGCGAACAACCTCATGGCCAATCCCACCTGTGCCGCCTGTCACCAGCGCGATCTTGCCGTCAAGGCGCGGACTGTCCGGGCAGAGCTGCGTGCGCTTGCCCTGGCCCAGCAGGGATCGCATTACACGGCTGTATCTGCCGGACTTCGGTGTTGTCGTTAGACCGGGTTCAAACTCTGTCGGCATTGGGCATCTCCCTTTGTCTGAAAAAGGATACGCACCTGCCGACGGGGTGGATCAGAGCACCCGCGAGTAGCGCTCCGCCCCTTCCGACATCTCGCCGGTGGCGCTCATGCCCAGCCGCCCGGCCAGCGCAATGGAGCGCCCGTTCGCGGGTTCGACAAACGCGTCCACCCGTTCAACGCCGCCACCTGACAGGCACCATTGCAGCGCGGCCTCACACGCTTCCAGCATCATGCCCTGCCCCCAATAGTCCGGGTGCAGATGATAGGCAATTTCCGCATTTGGCCTCAGCGCATTGAAGCCCACCATGCCGGCAAAGGCCTGCGCGGACCCCAGAAGCACTGCCCAGCGGCAACCCCACTCGTCCGCCCGCGCTTTCTCCCAGAAGGCAATCAACCGGTCCGCATCTTCGACAGATGTCATGGGCATCATGATGGGAATGCCGAACTGATCCAGCACCCGGCCTGAATGGCGCGCCACCGCCGGCTGCGACCACAGGGCCCGCACGCCGTCGCGATGCTCCGCACACAGGGGCACGAGCGTCATTCGCTCGGTTTCAAGAACCGGTATCTCAAGCATGGATCATTCAGACCGCAGGATGGGCGCAGCCTTGCGGCTCAGCGCCGACCACGTGCCCACAAGCCCAAAGCCCATGGTGATGACCGTCGCCCCGATCACCGTGACCGCCATGGTCACCGGCAGGAACGCCCATTCGGCCTGCATCACCTGGGTGATGACCAGATAGGCCGCCAGCGTGCCGGCACTCCCGGCAATCACGGCAGTGCCAAAGCCCAGCAGTGCATATTCCAGCGCATAGGCGCCCAGCACCCGTGCCCGCGTCGCGCCAAGCACTTTCAGCACCACCGAGTCATAAACCCGGTGCCGGTGTCCCGCCGCCATGGCCCCCGCCAGCACCAGAATGCCGGCGATAATGGTCACGACACTGGTCGCCCGCACCGCCAGCACAAGGTCTTCCAGCAAGGACGAAACGGAACTGATCGCTTCCTTCACCCGAATGCTGGTCACGTTCGGGAACGCATCCGTCACCCGCCGTTGCAGTTCAAGCTCTCCGGCCTCATCCATGGTCACCGTGGACAAGATCGTCTGCGGCGCATTGTCGAGCATGCCCGGTGAGAACACGAGGATGAAATTGATGCCGCCCGTCTGCCATGTCACCTCACGCAGGCTGGCAATCTCAGCGGTAAGCTCCCGGCCCAGCACGTCAATGGTCAGCGTGTCGCCAATGCCAATGCCCCAGCCATCCGCAAGCTCCTTGGTGAAGGACACCAGCGGCGGCCCGGCATAGTCCTCCGGCCACCATTCGCCCTCCACAATCTCGGAGCCGGATGGCAGTGCCGCCGAGTAGGTAAAGCCGCGGTCACCGCGCAGCGCCCAGCGTGTATCGGGTGTTGCTTCCACGTCGCCTGCCCGCACGCCGTTCACCGCCACAATAGGTCCACGGATCATCGGCACCCGGTTGACGTTCTGAATGCCGTCCGTGTCATCCAGAATGGCATTGAACGGCTCAAGCTGTGCCTTCTGCATGTCGACAAAGAAGAATGACGGCGCCCGGTCAGGCAGCTGCGTCGCCACCTGCCGCGTGATGTTGCCGTCAATCAGGGAGATCGTGACCAGCAGCGTCAGGCCAAGCCCGAGCGACAGCACGACGGAGCCCGTCGGCGCGCCGGGCCGGTAGAGATTGGCAAGCGCAATACGCAGGGACGGCAGCCGCGGGCGGCCCGCCTTCTTGGCAACCCACATCATCAGGTCCGCCGTCAGCAGCAGCACGCCGAATGCCGCCGCCGTGCCGACGAGGAACCAGACCGCAAACATGCGCTGATAGTCTTCCGTCAGCGCCACCGCCAGCACCGCCAGTGTGGCGAGCGAGCCGAGCGTCAGGAAAATGTAGACCGGCCGCGGCCAGCGGCTTGCCGGGGCCACAATGTCCCGGAACAGCCCGGCAGCGGGAATGTCCCGCGCCCGTGCCAGCGGCCACACCGCAAACGCCACCGCCGTGACGATGCCATAGATTGCAGCGAGAACCAGCGGCCCGGTATGGACGGCAAACTCTGTGGGCACCGGCAGCAGATCAGCCAGCGACGCCTGCGCCAACATCGGCACCATGGCCCCGATCGCCAGCCCTATCGCCACCCCCACCAGCGCAATCGCCATCACCTGCAGGAAATAGATCTGGAAGATCAGCCCACCCGGGGCGCCGAGGCACTTGAAGGTGGCAATCACTTCGCGCTTCTTGTCGATATAGCTCTTGATGGCATTGCCGACGCCGACGCCACCGACGATCAACGCCGTCAGACCGACGAGTGTCAGGAACAGCGCCACCTGCCCCACAGTGCGCCGGACACCCGGGGCCGAGTTGGAGCGGTCGCGAATGCGCCAGCCAGAGTCCGGCAGCGCTTCCTTGGTATCTTCCACGAAGGCCGCAACCGCTTCGTTGGTCTGCTCCGAGGGCGGCAGCCGCAGGCGGTATTCGTAATCCACAAGGCTGCCGACGGTCACAAGACCGGTTTCGACCAGCGCCTCATCGGAAATCATCACTCGCGGGCCGATGGCAAAGCCACCCGCCACACGATCCGGCTCATTGTCGATGGCCGATCGGATGACAAAGGTGTGGTTGCCCACATCAAGCTCGTCGCCCGTCTCAAGCCCCAGCCGTTCCAGCAGCGCCGGTTCGACAACGGCCCCAAAGGCCCCGTCACTGCCACGCGCCAGCGCCGCGTCCAGCGCCTGACCGGACGCCAGCGTTACCTCACCATAGAGCGGGTAAAAGTCATCAACGGCCTTGAGCTCGACCAGTGTGCGCTCGGTGTTTTTCACCGCGCGGCCCATGGCCCGCATGTCCGCCATCTTTGTCAGCGCACCACCACGTTCAACCACCGCGTTGAGCCAGGCACGTTCTTCGTCATTGGTCTCGCGATGCACGATCTCAAAACCGACATCACCGCCCAGAATGGTCTGGCCCTCTTCGGCAAGGCCGCGCATCAGCGCCGAGGAAACCGATCCGACCGACGCAATCGCCGCGACGCCAAGCGTCAGACAGGCAAGAAAGATCTTGAAGCCCTTGAGCCCGCCACGCAGCTCACGCGCCGCCATACGAAACGGCAGCGGGAACTTGCTGGTCGCCGTGCCGCGGACCGACCCGGCAAGCGCTGGCGATGTTTCAGCAATATCGCTCAAGAGGCCGCTCCCACGAGAAGATCAGCCTTGTTGCGGGTGCCCTTGGCAGTCTTTTCCACCAGCCCGTCGCGCAGATGCACCACGTCGTCGCACAATTCGGCGAGGTTCATGTCATGGGTGATCAGCACCAGCGTCGTGTCACGGCGCGAATGCAGGTCAAACATCAGGTCGATGATGGCGTCCCCCGTCGTGCCGTCCAGATTGCCGGTCGGCTCATCCGCCAGCAGGATCGCCGGATTGGGGGCCACAGCGCGGGCCAGCGCCACACGCTGCTGCTCGCCGCCGGACAGCTGGCCGGGGTAATGATCCAGACGATGGGCGAGGCCAACTGCCTTCAGTTCTTCCGCAGCCACGTCAAAAGCGTCGGCCCGGCCGGCGAATTCCAGCGGAATTGCGACATTTTCAAGCGCGGTCATGGTCGGCACCAGGTGGAAAGACTGGAACACAATCCCCACATTATCCCGGCGGAACAGCGCCAGTTGGTCCTCGTTCATCTGGGTGAGTTCACGATTGGCCACCTTGATGCTGCCGGATGTGGGTTTTTCGAGCCCCGCCAGCACCATCAGGAGCGTGGATTTGCCGGACCCGGACGGTCCCACAAGGCCCGCCGCCTTGCCTGGTGATACATCCAGGCCGATACCGCGTAGAATATGCACCGGGCCCGCCGTGCTCGGCAGCGTCAGATGGACGTCACTAAGAGAGATGATCGGATCAGATATGGACTTGCCGGCAGAAACTTCGGTCACGCGGATTTTCCAGACATTGTTTGGTCGCGCCCCTCAAAAGCCTCCCCACGAGGGTCCGGGCGGGCACGTATCCTTGGCATATGGCAGTTTCAGGCATTTATACAACCGCCGGTCAGATAAGAGTCCTACGCGCCCTCTCGCGAGCTGGATCATGGCTATGGCGCTGTTTGCCCTCCCCGGCATCACTCCGGTGGCGGCGGAAGAAGTAAAGGCGGACGCTGCGTCAGCGGACCAGCCGGTCAAAGTGGTGGCTCTGGGCACCAGCCTGACCGCCGGATACGGCCTGGAACAGGGCGAAGGCTTCGTGCCCCAGCTCCAGTCCGCCCTCGATGCCGAAGGCGTCAGCGTGGTGATCGAGAATGCCGGTGTGTCCGGCGATACCTCCGCAGGCGGCCTTGCCCGCCTCGACTGGTCCCTCACGGATGACGTGGACGCGGTCATCATCGAGCTTGGCTCCAACGACGCGCTGCGCGGCTTCGAGCCCCGGCAGACCCGTGAGAACCTGACAGCCATTCTGGACGCCCTCACGGAGCGCGGTCTGGCCGTGCTGCTCACCGGCATGCTGGCTCCGCCCAATCTGGGTGAGGAATATGGCGAGGAGTTTGCCTCGATCTATCCGGACCTTGCAGCGGAATACGACGTGTTGTTTTATCCCTTCTTCCTGGAAGGCGTGGCTGCAGAGGCATCGCTCAATCAGGCGGACGGCATTCATCCCAACCCGGATGGTGTGGCGGTGATTGTGGAGGCGATCACCCCCTATGCAGTTCAGCTT
>JGI12316J15310_10000488_pt3 | contig 14466 bp, 14 predicted proteins | sample MarCyaLeptolynsp_FD_15310 | JGI IMG/M metagenome (IMG submission 15310)
GTTCTACTGGCTCGACCGCGCATCCCGCAATTTTCTGCTGCAGAAACCGCGCGACGGAAAGGGTACCGGCACTTTCGCGCTGCGATCGCCGAACCGTCCGAATCCGATCGGCGTATCGCTCGTGACACTGGAGCGTATCGAAGACAATTGCCTGACCGTCCGCGGTCTCGACTGTGTCGACGGCACTCCGCTGGTCGACATCAAGCCGGAACGGCGCGATGCCAAGGCGCCGCAAACGTAATAAGATCCATCTGACCGACTCGAATAGTGCTGCACAAGGGAGCAAACACTTGACCCTGATCCGCATGATCCTGCCGTTGCTGGCCGCGCTTCTGGTCGTCGCGCCCGCCTCGGCGCGCAGCATTACCGACAGCGCCGGGCGAACCGTCGAAGTGCCTGACAGCGTCAACACCGTCTTTGCCGCCGGTCCGCCTGCTTCCATTCTCGTCTATGTGCTGAAGCCGGAAGCTCTGACCGGCTGGCCCCGGGCCCTGCGCAGCGGGGAACGCGCCTATATCGCCGAGGCCTATCGTGACCTGCCGGAAACCGGCCGGCTGACCGGGCGCGGCGGCGAGGCCAACCTGGAGGCGGTGCTGAAGGTCAAACCGGACCTGATCATCGATTTCGGCTCCGTGCGCGACACCTATATCGACCTTGCTGACCGGGTGCAGAAACAGATCGGCATTCCCTATATCCTGATCGACGGGCGGTTTGAGAAGACCCCCGAGGCCCTGCGTCTGGTCGGCGCAGCGCTTGGCGTACCCGAACGCGGCGAACGGCTGGCGCGACATGTCGAGGAGACCATGGCGGCGCTCGACCGTATCATTGCCGAAAAGCCGGTCGCGGAACGGCCGCGTACCTATCTCGCGCGCGGTCCCGACGGGCTTGAAACCGGGATGAAAGGGTCGATCAACACCGAAATCATCGAACGGGCCGGCGGGATCAATGTCGCCGACGATGGCGGCCGGACCCGGGGGTTGACCCGGGTTTCGCCGGAACAGATCCTGGTCGCCGATCCGGACGTGATCGTCACCTGGGACCGAACCTTCTTTGCCAAGGCAAAGGGCGATCCGTTCTGGCAGGGCTTCAAGGCTTTGCGGACCGGACGTCTCCACCTTTCGCCGACCGCGCCGTTCGGCTGGATCGACCGGCCGCCGTCTCTCAACCGGCTGATGGGGCTGAAATGGATGGCGCGGCTGTTCTACCCCGACAGGTGGTCCACGCTGGGGGCGGGAACCCTGCGCGAGGAAACGCGTGCTTTTTACAAAATGTGGTATCACGTCGACCTGAGCGACGAGGAACTGGACAGGCTGCTGGCATGGACCGAGGGCAATCCGCCGAACTGAGCATGCGCCCCCTGAGGTCCCTGTCCCTGACGGGCGCCCTTACACTGGCGCTGGCGGCGCTTTCGTTCGGGGCGCTGATGATCGGGCCCTATGCGCTTTCCCCGGCCGAGATCGTCGCGTCGCTGTTCGGCCAGGGGGCGGAGCAGGCGGACATCGTGATCTGGAACATCCGGCTGCCGCGGATCTTCGCCGCGCTCCTTGTCGGCGGCGCGCTGGCCGCCGCCGGGGCCAGCTATCAGGCCCTGTTCCGCAATCCGCTGGTCTCGCCCGATATTCTCGGCGTTTCGGCCGGTGCCGGCCTCGGCGCGGTCATCGGGATATTCCTGTCGCTGCCGGTTGCCGCCATCCAGCTCGCCGCGTTCCTCGGCGGCCTTGGCGCCGTTGCCCTCGTCATGCTCGTCGCCGCGAGCATCCGCAACACGGACCGCACCCTGTCGCTGGTCCTGACCGGCATCGTCATCGGGGCGCTGGCCGGCGCGGCGACCTCGCTGTTGAAAGTGCTTGCCGACCCCTATGACCAATTGCCGGCGATAACGTTCTGGCTGCTCGGGTCGCTGGCAACCATAACCAGCGACGATGTATGGCCGGTGATTCCGGCTGTCGCGATCGGGCTTGTGCCCCTGTTCCTGCTGCGCTGGCGCATCAATGTGCTGTCGCTCGGCGACGAGGAAGCGCGCAGCCTGGGTGTCGATGCCGCGCGGACGCGGCTCATCGTGATCGTCGCGGCGACCCTGGTGACGGCAAGCGCGACCGCCATTGCCGGAGTGGTCGGCTGGGTCGGTCTGGTCATTCCGCACATTGCCCGCATGCTGACCGGGCCCGGCTTCGGGCGGCTGTTGCCGGTTTCCTTCATCATCGGTGCCGGCTACATGCTGATCGTCGACACACTGGCACGCACCATTGCGGCGACCGAAGTGCCGCTCGGCATCCTGACGGCGATTATCGGTGCGCCGTTTTTCGTCTGGCTGCTCGCCCGCGGCCGCAGCGGGTGGACCTGATGATTTCCTGCCGAGACCTGACCACCGGCTATGGCAAAAAGACCGTCGGTTCGTCGATCGATCTCGACATCCATCCCGGCGAAATCCTTTGCCTGCTCGGTCCCAATGGCTGCGGCAAGACCACCCTGTTCAAGACGGTTCTCGGCCTGATACCCGCGCTCGGCGGATCGGTCAGAATCGGTGGGCGACCGCTTGCCGCTCTGACGCGCGGCGACATTGCCCGCCAGCTCGCCTACGTGCCGCAACAGCATGCGCCGCCGTTTCCGTTCGAGGTGATCGAGGTGGTGATGATGGGGCGCACCCCGCTGATCGGTCACTTTGCCCAACCGTCGGCGATGGACAGGGACATTGCATTGGACGCGCTGGCCCAGGTCGGCCTCGCGGACGCCGCCGGAAACGATTATTCGCGCCTGTCCGGCGGCCAGCGGCAATTGGTGCTGATCGCCCGCGCGCTGGCGCAGGTGGCGCCGGTGCTGGTGATGGACGAACCGACCGCCAGTCTCGATTTCGGCAACCAGATCCGGGTGCTGGAGAAGGTCACCGAACTCTGCCGCTCCGGCACCGGCAAGGCGGTGATCTTTTCCACCCACGACCCGGATCAGGCGTTTGCGCTGGAGGCGCGGGTCCTGTTGATGCGCGACGGCGGCATCCACGCAACCGGCGCGCCGGAAGACGTGCTGACCGACCGGACCCTGTCGCTGGTCTATGGCGCGGATGTGGTCGTTGAAAAGACGGCCAGCGGCCGGCGCGTCTGCCTGCCGGCATTGCGCGCCATCGACACTGATTCGCCCTTGATCACACGGTGAAACCGGCCCGCATGCGGCCCGTCACATCCGTCCCATGATCAGGTCGAAGAACATGCAGAACAATTCCCGTTCCGTCGTAATGTCGAGCTTGTTGTAGAGCCGGTGCTTGTGATTGCGGATCGTGCCGACGCTGACCCCCATTGTCGTTGCGATCAGCGATGGCGGGTGGCCCTGAAGCAGATATTCGACAATCTCCGATTCCCGCGGCGTCAGGCTGTACCGGATGGCGAACTGCTCGACGAGATCCCTGGCCGCCAGATCGACATAACCCGGCGACGGTTCCTCAAGCAGATAGGCCTTTCCTCCGGGCGCCACGACATTCTGTCCGTCGAGGGTTTCCCAATGCACAAGCAGGCCGTCGTCGAGCGCTTCCATTCCGTCTGCCCTGGCCGTGGACAGGTCGCGGATCGTCGCTTCCCGGTCAGCATCCACCTTGGTTTGCCAAAGCACGTTCCTGAACGCAGGATTGTTCTCGCTGTCCATCATCATGAACGCGATCTGGCTGTCGTCCAGATAACCGCCGTTCCAGCCGAATACGCAGCGATCGACATGCAGCGCGTGCAATTGCTCGATGACGGGAAAGATCTGCCGCGCCCGCCCGATTTCCGCTTGCGAGAACAATGTCTTTGAACGGTCGACGCAGATTGCCGTCCAGACCCCGCCAACGGTCGGCAAAAGCAGCACCAACTCGTCGAGGATCCGGGCGGAGCGGTAGAGTTCGTCGTAAAACAGCGTGTCGGCGCCGCTGCGCCTGAGCTGGTCGAAGGTCATGACCTGCTGGGTGACATTGGTCCTGACCATGCGAAGCAGCGGATCGATGCGGTAGAAACTTGCCAGATAATCATCGACCGCCTGGGGCGTCATGGCCGTATTGACCAGAAATTCCGGCTTTGAATATCTGCCGTACCGGATCACCAGGTAGCGATCGCTGCCCAGCATGTCGGCGACGCAGGAAGCCGCCATTTCGTAGAATTCCGGCGTGCCCACGGCTTTGGTCGCCCGCGCCAGGCCGACAAAAACCGATGCCCCGCCGTCTTCCCGCGCGGGCCTTTTCTGCGACCCGACGGTCGCGTCCGGCAGCGCCTCGGTCGGGCGCGGACTTGCGCTGGATGTGCTCACCGAAATCCGATCGTTTCCAAGCCGTGTACAGGACAAGTGTACAGGCAGAGCGATAAAAAATAAGCCGGTTTTTTCATCTTGCTGCCGCGCGGATGCCTGTCGCCGGTGATGGCCGCCATTGGTGATGTTTGTCACGATTGCCAGAACGGCGGCCTCGGCTGATGCTTTGATGATCATCAACCGTTCATGGATCTTCGGTGGCATTCGCAAGCCTGACCAGACAAGACATTCTCGCCGGACGGACGTCCTGCGTGGAAGCCGTATCGGATGCTCTTGAACGTGCGGAAAAGGTTCAGGACGCCTGCAACGCCTTTACCATTCTGCTTCGCGAGGAAGCGCTCGCCCGCGCCAGAGGTCTTGACGCTGCTCATGCCGCAGGAGTCCAGCCGGGAAGCCTGTTCGGTGTTCCCGTTGCCATCAAGGACATGACGCCGACAAAGGGACATCCGACGACACTCGGTTCCTGGACCAGCGGCGACGGCATTACGGATCACGATGCCGTCATCGTGCAGCGGTTGAAACAGGCCGGCGCAATCGTGGTCGGCAAGACCACGACGGCCGAATTTGCCTTTTCCAGCTTCACCAGGAGCCCGCGCTACGGCGCAACACTCAATCCCTGGAACACGGAGCGAACGGCCGGAGGCTCTTCCGGGGGATCCGCGGCGGCCGTGGCCGCAGGAGCGGTGCCGCTGGCGGAGGGAACGGATATGGGCGGCTCGGTCCGGATTCCGGCGGCTGCCTGCGGGATCGTCGGTTTCAAGCCGAGCCTGGGGCGGATTCCCATGACGATCCTGCCCATGGGGCTGGAGACGATCTCCCATTTCGGGCCGCTGGCCCGGTGCGTCGACGACGCGGTTCTGTTCGTTGCCGCGTCCGCCGGACACCATCCGGCCGACATGCTGTCTCAGACCGGCGAGTTCCGGGTCGAGGAAACCGGCATGTCCGGCCTGAAGGGCAAGCGGTTCGCGCTGTCGATCGACCTTGGCTATTGCGAGGTCCATCCCGAAGTCGCTGCGGCCCTCTGCCGGATGGCGGAAATGCTGCGCGATGCCGGGGCGATCGTGGAAGAGGTCGACCTGCCCTGGAGCCGGGATGTGTTCGATCAGTGGGCCAAGCGCTGGAACTGTCTTTTGGGCCTGTTCCCGAACTGCGAAAGCGAGACGGATCTTGCCAGAATGGATCCGGCGCTGGTTGCCTGTATCCGCGCCGGCCGCACTCTGTCGGCCAGCGACCTGATGAAGGTCGATATCGTTCGCGATCGCATGAATGCCGACCTGATCGCGCTGTTTGCCCGCCACGATGCCCTCCTGTGCCCGACCAACGCGATACCGGCCCCGCCGCTTACCGACAGCGACGCCTACTACGAAGCCGATTCCGAGACCGGCAAACTGCGCGCGTTCGACATGGCGCATGCCTTCAACATGGTGCCGACCTGTCCGGTGCTTTCGCTTCCCGTTGGCCTCTCCGCCGATCGGATGCCGATCGGGATGCAGATTGTTGGCCCCGCCAACGCGGATGCTCAGGTTCTGGCGCTCGCCAGAGACATCGAGACGCTTGCCGGACCGATGCCGTCGCCTCCGATCTTTTTTACTGAATGAGGAAACCGAAATGTCCAGACCGGAAATCTCCGACGACGAATTTTCCAAACGCCGCGAGACGGCGAAACGCTATGCGAAGGAGCAGGGGCTCGACGCGCTGCTTGTCTGGTCGCGCGGCGGCCACACCGTGGAAACCTATGGCGATCTCTATTACCTGACGAACTTTCATTCGCTGTTTCCCTGCGTTCCCGACCGCACGACGTGGGCGAGCCGGGGCCATGGCGCCCTCATTCTGCCGGTCGATGGCGAACCGGTCCTGATCACCGACTATGTCGACGACCCGGAAAACCGGATCAAGGTGAAGGACGTGCGCAGCGTGCCCGACATCACCGTGTCGACCGTCGACGCGCTGAAGGATATGGGGCTGATCGACAAGAAGGTCGGCCTTGTCGGGCGCATGTCGTTCCTGATGAGCGCCTACCAGCGCATGCAGGAACGCGCCGGCAATCACAAGCTTGATTTCATCCCGGCCGACGAGATCCTGGAACGGATGCGGATCATCAAGAGCCCGGCTGAAATTGCGCTTCTGCGTCATTCGGCAACCGTCGGCATCAAGTGGATGAATGCCACGATGGATGCGGTTGTCGAAGGCAACACGGAAGGCGATGCCGTCGGCGCCGGTCTGCATGTGCTCGCCGCCAATGGCGGCACCCAGCAGGATATTGCAATCGCGAGCGGACCGTTTGCGGAAAACTATATGGGCAGTTCCGGGATCCCGCACTGGAATTCCCGCCGGCCGATGGAAAAGGGCGATCTCGTCCATTGCGATCAGTGGGGTCCGGTCGACGGCTATTACACCGATTCGGCGCGCTCCACCGTCGTGGGAGGCAAACCGACCGACGGGCAGCGCGAACTGCTCGATGGCAGCGTCGCGATCATCCATCACATTATCGGGTCCATCGTGCCCGGTCGCTCGACCTTCGGGGACCTGTATCGCACCGGCGAGAAATGGCTGGATGACAACGGGTTTGCCAATCACAAGACCACCGGCGCCGAAACCAACAATTTCAGCGCCCAGTTTCCCTGCTTCGGGCATGCGATCGGGCTTGGCATCGATGGACCGTGGATCACGGAGGACGAAACGACGATCATCGAGGAAAACATGACGCTCGCCGTCGAAGCCCTCGTCGGAAAGCCCGGAGTGGGGGCCGCCAATTTCGAGGAGAACATCCTTGTGACGGCAACGGGTGCGGAAATCCTTACGCTGGAATGTGAAGCGAAACGCTGGGCCTGATTTTGGATTTCGCCGCTTGGCAAGTTGCGTTTCATCAATCGAAACAAAGTAAAATTCTTCATTTTCGAGAATTGAACGCGACTTGTGCAAGATGTCACCATTGCCGACCCCTGTGCCTGGTGATGAAATGACATCAACAATTGTCAGGATGCCGGCCTTGTTTCATTGCCGGCAGCATCGAAAAAACCGCTGGAAGAGCCGGCGGCAAGTAAAAATGGGAGAGTGCCGTGAATTCAGGAAACTTTACACGCCGCGCCGTCAGTAAACTGGTTGCCGGCGCGGCGCTGGCGACTTCGATGTCGGTCGGACTGGCCGCAGCCGATGTGATCAAGCTTGGCGCACCGATACCGATCACCGGATATTTCGCAGCCGATGGCGTAACCATGGAGCAGGCGATCAAGCTGGCCGCCAAACATATCAACGAAGGCGGCGGACTGCTCGGCAAGACGATCGAGGTCGTCACGTTCGATATCGGCGACCTCACGCCGGACAAACTGCAGGCCGCCGCCGCCAACCTGATCCAGCGCGAGGGCGTCAACGTGCTGATCAACGGCTATGGCGGCATGGGGCCGGACATTCCCGCCTTCTGCCCCTATGGCATTCCCTATATCCACAATGACGCGGTCTCCAGTGTGATCGATCTTGCCGAACGCAGCAAATGCGGCGCGATATTCAATGCTTCCGATGTCGACGTGAACTATGGAGAGGCGGTGTTCAAACAAATCCTCGCCACCGGATACGACTTCGCCGAAAAGCGGCTGGCAATTGTCAACGGCAATTTCGAGTGGGACCTGAACATTGCCAAAGGTCTTGAAAAAGCCGCCAAGGAAGCCGGCTGGGAAGTCGTCTACAGCGAGGAGGTTCCCTACGAGACAACGGAATGGACGGGCATCCTTTCCAAGATTCGGGCAGCCAAGCCTTCGCTCGTGCATCTGGAATTGCTCGACCCGGCGGTGACGACCACGTTCATGGCGCAGTTCAAGGACAATCCGCCGGAAAACGCCCTGCTCAATGTCGGCTATGTCGGAGCGACTCCCGGGGTCGATGAAGTCATGGCGCAGGGCGGTGCCGAGGGCGTGCTGTCGTTCACACTCAATGCCCATCTGCCGGGTGAGCGCGGCGACGCCTTTGTCAAACAGTGGGAAGCCGAATACGGTCAGAAGCCGGCCATGAGCCTGGCCGCCGCCATTTACGACATGACGATCATGTGGGCGGAAGCGGTCAAGAAGGTCGGCAATGCAACGGACTACCCGGCCATTGCCGACGCGATCCGGGCGCTGCGCTATGAAGGTCTGACCGGTACGTTTGAATTCAACGACCGCAACTATATTAATACGGGCGACGCGACGCAGCCGGCGCAACTGTTCCAGGTGCAGGACAAAAAGAGGGTACGCCTGATGATCGGGACCCAAAAGACCGGCGAAATCGCCAAGCCGTCCTGGGCGAAATAATGCAAGACCTGCGAACCGCGCCACGCGCGGTTCGCCACAGACGAGATTGGACGACGGTGCCGTACCCGATGATGATCCTGTACAATGCCAGTTGCCCCCGATAGCACCCGTCCGCAAAGCCCCGGTTCCGCGCCTGCGGGACCCGGCCTGCCGGGCGACCGGATCATGCGGATCGATGGGGTTTCCATGCGGTTCGGGACGTTTCTCGCGCTCAACGACCTGACTTTTTCCGTCGAGCGGGGCGAAATTCTCGGAGTTGCCGGTCCGAATGGCGCCGGCAAGAGCACATTGTTGAACGTGTGCACGGGCGGCCTTACGGCGACGAACGGTTCGATCCGTTTCGGCGATGCCGACATTACCCGGCTGCCGCGCCATGCCTGTTGCGGGCTCGGCATCGGCCGGACTTTTCAGATCCCGACCATCGTATCGTCGCTGACGGTTGGTGAAAACGTGCTGGCCGGCGCCACGTTCGGGCGCCCGGAAAAGCGGTCGCGCAGTCTGTCCGCCGATCTCGACACCATCCTGGAATTGACCGGACTTGCTGCGGATATAGACAGGAATGCCGGCCTGTCCGACCTCCTGACCCGAAAAAGGGTGATGCTGGCGTCGGCGCTCGCCACCGGAGCGGAGCTGGTTTTCATGGACGAGCCGCTTGGCGGCCTGAATGCCGAGGAAATCGAGAGTTTCTGTGCGCTGATCATGAAGGTGCGCGCGGAGCGCGCCCTGACATTCGTCATCGTCGAACACAAGACCCGGGCGCTTGCGGAGCTTTCAAACCGGATCCTGATCCTCGATTTCGGTGCCCTGGTCTGTATCGACGAACCGGAGGTGGTCCTGAATGACGACCGGGTCGTCGAAATCTATCTCGGAAAGAAACACAGTGCTGGACGTTAACGCCGTCAATGCCGCCTATGGCGACTTCCATGTCCTGCACGATGCCAGCTTGCGCGTCGAAAAGGGTGCAATGGTTGCGGTGATCGGCGCCAACGGTCACGGCAAGAGCACCCTGTTGAAAACCGTGTGCGGCCTGATGCCGGCCCTGTCCGGCGCGATCACATTTGACGGCGAAGCGACCGACGGTATGAAAGCACCGCAGCTCGTTGCGCGCGGCCTGGTGTACGTGGCCGAGGACCGGCGCCTGTTTCCGGACATGACCGTCAGGGAAAACCTGCTTCTCGGTGCCTTTTTGAAACGCGGACGGCAATCCGAGACCCGCAATCTCGACCGGGTGTTCGAGCTCTACCCGAGGCTGCATGAACGTCAGAACCAGCTTTGCCGGACATTGAGTGGCGGCGAGGCGCAGATGGTTGCCCTGGGACGTGGCCTGATGTCGGACCCGGTTCTTCTGGCCATCGACGAACCGTCGCTGGGGCTTGCTCCCAATCTGACAGCGACCATGCTGGAAACGATCTCGACCCTCAACAAACAGGGCATGACGATCCTGATCGTGGAACAGAGCCTCTCGCTGATCGAGGATATTGTCGATCGCATCTATACGATCGAAGAAGGCGTGGTTTCGGGCGGGGAACCGGCCTCGGCCGAAATTCCCATGCCGCCAGAAATCACGCCGTCGCATCCGGGATCGAAACCATAATGCTGCAACTCGTGGAAGTCCTGTTTGGCGGCCTTACCCAGGGCGCGGTCTATTGCATCATCGCGGTCGGTCTGTCGCTCGTCTATGGCGCGTCGCGGATTCTGAATTTTGCCCATGGTTCGCTCTATACGGCCGGCGGCTATCTCGCCTGGGTCCTGACGACCGGATATCTCGGCTGGCCGCTGTGGCTGGCTATCCTTGTCGCCATTCCCGTCCTGTTTGTGATTGGTTTCGGGTTGGAGCGCGTCGTGATCCGGCCGATGCGTTCAAGCCCGAACTGGAAGATCAATACGATCATGGTGACGCTCGGGCTTGCCTTCGTGCTCGATAACTCGTTTCAGGTCCTGTTCGGGGCGACGGCGAAATCGATCCCCGCCTTTGTCGACGGCACGGTCGAATTCGGTGGGATTACCTTTTCGCTCTATCGGCTGTGGATGCTCGCGATTGCCGTCGGGCTGGTTGTGGCTCTCGACCTGTTTCTGACATCGACCCGCTACGGTCAGGCGGTTCGCGCCGTGTCCCAGGACATGCAGGGCGCCGGGCAGGTCGGCATCGACGTCAATCAGGTGTTCGGCTTCACCTTCGGACTGTCGGTGGTCCTGACCGGGCTTGCCGGGATCCTGCTCGCGCCGATCTTCCTGATTTCGCCGCTGGGCGGCTGGGGTCCGTTTCTGAAGGCGTTCGTGATTGTCGTGCTGGGCGGCCTCGGCAGCACACGCGGCGCCTGTATCGCCGCGTTCGTCCTCGCGCTGCTTGAGGCGCTTGTGGTGTTTTACATCGGCGCGTCATGGACCATGCCGGTCTGGTTGGTGATGCTGTTGCTGGTGCTTATGATCCGGCCGAAGGGATTAATGGGTGTGTGGGACAATTAGTGCATTGCCTGTCGCGGCGAACGCGTCCGCGCGGGCGGGAAACGCGAAAGATAACGGTCTTGCCGGGTGCCTGCCGACAGGGTATGTGGAACAGGGAACAGGGTTGAGATGAAATCGAAATTCACCGGCGCCGGTTTCGCCAGGGACAGTACGCTCTACTGGTCCTGTGTTGCCGTGTTGGGCGTGGCCGGCCTTGTCATCGACAGTCCCTATATCCTGCATGTCTTCATTCTCGCCTTCATCTGGTCGATCCTGGTGGCGTCGTGGGATCTGGTGCTCGGCTATGCCGGGATTTTCAACTATGCCCAACTGGTGTTTTTTGCCGTTGGAGCCTACGCGTCGGCGATGGTCTCGATCTATGCCGGGCTGACGCCGTTGCTGGCCATGGTGTTTGCGGCCGGGGTCGGGGCGGTCGCCGGGATTCTGATCGCCCTGCCGTGCCTGCGCCTGCGCGGCGAATATGTGGCCCTGTTCACCTTCGCCGTGCATCTGGCGCTGCCGCCGATCATCCAGCAGGGCCGCGAGATCGGCATGGGCGGCAATACCGGTCTGCTCGGCATTCCCTGGGTCAATATTTTCGGCTATCTGGTCACGCCGCTCGACAAACAGACCTGGTTCTTTCTGGCGCTCGTCGTCGCTTCGGCCTGCATCTATGTGATCTATTTCGCGATCCTCCGGCGCAAGACCGGTCTTGCCTTCGTCGCGCTCAGGGATGCCGACGATTTCGCCCAATCGCTCGGCATTAACGCCTACCGCACCAAACTGCTGGCCTTCGTCATCTCCGCCACCTTCACCGCAATCGCCGGAGCGCTCTACGCCCATTACACGACGGTTCTGACGCCGAAGATCCTCGGTACGGAATTCTTCCTGATGGCCATGGTCATGCTCGCCATTGGCGGCATGGGCCGGTTTCCCGGCGCGATTCTCGGAACCTTTATCGTCGTGATCGGCAACGAACTGCTGCGTTCGTTCGACGAATACCGCCTGTTGCTGCTGGGCGTGGCGATCGTGCTCACGATCCTGTTCCTGCCGAACGGGCTGGTGTCGTTTGCCGACAGGACGCGGCGGGGCGGGATCTTGCCGTTTTCGGGCGGAAAAAGGGCTACGGCGAAGGGCGTGCAGTCGCCTGGATAGACCGGTTTGGGTGCCGCACCGTCACACGGGTGTATGGCCACCCCCTTCCACTTGCGAAGACGGCGGCGCCTCGTCGGGCGTCAGCGCCCGCACCCGGTAGGCGGCGGCCTTCGGAGCCCAGTCCTGGAGGAGGTCGCGGAGCTCCGACAGGGGATCCGTGCTCTTGTCGACGCGAATGTCGGTATCGACCAGATCATCGGCGCCAAGCACCCGGATCGCGACGGATTGCAGGGGATCGTTTTCGCCGCCGGCGTCGGCGCCGGCCTGCAGGGCGTTGAGGAGGCGGTCGGCAAGGGCCAAGGACGTATCGGACAGGACGCCGCCGATCATGGCCGGCAGGACATCTTCACTGGCAAGAAAATTGCCGAGGGCGAGACTGTTGGAACCTTTCAGGCCACCGGAGACCGGCAGGCAGCTCGAGCCGGTATGATGGGCCGCTTCGCCGGTTCTCGACAGGATGCCGAGCTGGCGCCAATGCAGGAACGTGCCCGATGATTTCATGGCTTCAATTGCCGCTTCGGCGCTGTTGGAGCGTTCGAACGCGGCGGCGCCCGGAGCATGCAGCCTCGGGTCGGTGCGCGCCTGCGAGAAAACGACGCAATCCCTGGCCAGAAATCCCACGCGGGCGCCGACGCAGACGCTCGACGTGGTTACCGCATAGCCGAGCTGCCCGGTGCGCTCGCAGACTGCCGCTATCGAAAAGGTCATCGTCTTCTCCCGTTTTGGCTCCCATTTGGCTGCCCGGGGCCGGCGGTCCGGCATCCTTCAGGCTCTTTGCCCGCGCCCGTCTCAGAGCGCCATTATCTCAGGGCGCCCCCATCTCAGAGTGCCCCCATCTCAGAGTGCCCTGGTCTCCGGAATTTCAATCCCGGTCTGTTCGACGATCGGGCCGTAATGCTCGACCCGCCGGTGCCTGGCAAAATCGAACACCGATCGCCGAATGTAATTTCCCAGATCAAGGTCGCAGCTGTGGGTGATGACCTCGTCATCCTCCGACGTGGCGCGCGCGACCGTTTCTCCGGTCGGTGCGACGATGGCCGAGCCGCCGATCATCGTGAAGCCGTCTTCCGACCCGCATTTGGCCGCCGCCATCACCCAGGCGGCGTTCTGGTAGGCGGCCGATTCAAGCGACAGGCGGTGATGAAATTCGCGCAGGTGCGCCGGTTCGTTGTGGTGAATGTTGCGGGTCGGCGTATTGTAGCCGAGCATGAACACTTCCGCTCCGCGCAGCGCCATCACCCGGAACGTCTCCGGCCAGCGCCGGTCGTTGCAGATACACATGCCGAACCGGCCGGACGGGGTCGCGAATGTCGGAAACCCGAGGTCGCCGACCTCGAAATAGCGCTTTTCCAGATGCTCGAACTCCGCGTCGCCGATCGGATCGATCGTACCGGGAAGATGGATCTTGCGGTAACGGCCGAGAATTTCGCCATGTGGGGCAACCAGAACCGATGTGTTGAAGCGGCGTACCGTGCCGGCCTCGCGGACCTTTTCGGCAAAGCCGAGATAAAACCCGACGCCGAGATCGCGGGCGCGCTGGAACAGGGGCTGCATGGCCGCCGACGGCAGGCCTTCCTCGAAGAAAAGGTCGTAGTCGACCGGATTGTCGTAGACGTAACGGGGAAAGAACGTGGTCAGCGCCAGCTCGGGAAACGTCACCCAGCGAGCGCCGCGGCCATGAGCCTCGGTCAGCATGTCGATCAGCCGGTTCACAGTCTTCTGTTTGGAATCGGCCAGGTGAACGGGCCCCATCTGGGCCACTGCGAAGATCTCTTTGCGGCTCATCCTATCCCTCCCGATCCGGCCGTTGGTTGTTGCAGGTGCATTTGCGGTATCCAGTGCTACCGGGGGATGATATAAATTTGAAATTAAGATTATCTGGCTTCGAATAACAACGGATTATACTGTGATCAATGCCCGCCAACTGGAAGTGCTGTGCCGGGTGATCGAGGTCGGCACGACTTCGGGTGCCGCCGAACTGCTCGGCGTGTCGCAGCCGGCGGTCAGCAACATGATCCGCCATACCGAAGACATGACAGGCCTGACCCTGTTCGTGCGCGAGCACGGACGACTGGTGCCGACGTCGGAAGCGCGGCGCATCGCCCAGGAAGCCCAGCACCTGTTCATGCAGCAAAAGCGCATCAATTCGATCGTCGAGGAACTGCGCGGCGGCATTCTCGGCAAACTCAACATCGTCGCGACGCCGTCGATCGGCCTTGGCCTGTTGCCGCGCCTGCTCAGCCAGTTCATCAGGGAGCGGCCGAAACTCAATCTGTCGCTGGAACTCGGTTCGATTGACGAGGTCGAGGACCGG
>JGI12316J15310_10000497_pt2 | contig 14463 bp, 12 predicted proteins | sample MarCyaLeptolynsp_FD_15310 | JGI IMG/M metagenome (IMG submission 15310)
GTGCGTACCGATGCCCACGACTATCTCGCGCGCGAGGTGGAGCGCTGGGCGGAACGCGAGGCCACGACGCCCCACGATGCGATTCCGATCGCGATGGCCCTGCATGCGCTGGCAACGGCCGACAAAGCCCCGCGACCCGCCGTGGATCGGCTGTACGAGCTCTCCGACCGGCTCCCGACCTTCTCGCGTGCGTTGTTGCTGCTGGCGATGCACGCCATCGATCCCTCCGACCCGCGCGTGGATGCGCTCGTGGAAGGGTTGGAGGCCGAGATCGAGACGTCGTCCGGCGGTGCGAGCGTGCGCGACAGCGGGGCGATCTTCCCGCAGTACTTCGATACGAGCACGCGGACCTCCGCGATGGTGCTGCTCGCGTTGCTCTCCGTACGGCCCGAGCACTCGCAGATCGAGCCTCTGGCACGCAGTCTGATGTCACTCCGGGCCGGCGGTCGCGTGTGGAACACTCAGGAAAACGCTTACGCGATGCTCGGTCTCGCCGGGTATGCGCGCCGGTTCGAGGCGGTCGCGCCCCGAATGACCGCCAACGCCTGGATCGGGCCCGCGCACCGCCTCACCACCGAGCTGCGGAGCCGGATGGGCTCAGCGAGCGAGGAGGCGTCGCTTGCAGATCTCCTCCAGACGCCAAAGCCCGAGGTGACCCTCGCGCGCGAGGGGGAAGGCCGGCTCTACTATCGCGTCGGGATGACCTGGGCCCCGGAAAAAGAGCAGGAGCGGGCCGTCGCAGCCGGAATTGCGGTCGAAACGGTGCTGCGGGACGCCGACGGGGAGGTCGCCGAGGACGAGGCCATCGCGCCGGGCACCCTGCTCGCGCTCGATGTGACGCTGACGGTCGACCAGCGAGTCGACTACATCGCCGTCGACATGCCGCTCCCGGCCGGGCTCGAGGGGATTGATACCTCGATTGGGAAGGGGCGCCGGGCGATGGTCGTCAGCGGGCGGCGGGCCTGGTGGGCGAGCCATGAGGAGATTCGCCGGGATCGGGCCCTTCTGTTCGCAGATCAGCTCGGGCCGGGCAGTCACACGCATACCGTCTACCTGCGGGCGGCCACGCCGGGGACGTTCGAGATGCCTCCCACGGTCGCGGAGTCGATGTACTTCCCGGAGATTTCCGGGCATACGGCGCGTCGCCGGGTGGTGGTCGAGTCCCTGCCGGGCGGCTGACGATCGGTCGGTCGGTGGTCGCGGTTCGGGTCGATCGTGGGTCGAGCCGAGTGGGGGCACGGCGGAAGACACGCGAAAGGGCCGAAATCGGGTAGCCTTGCGCGGGCTTGGCCGTTTTGCGTCGAGCGTCGGAGTGCGACCACGATGAGTACCGCGAAGAAGAAGGCGACGAAGAAGAAGGCGACGAAGAAGAAGGCCGCGAAGAAGAAGACGACGGCGAAGAAGACGGCGACGAAGAAGAAGGCGACGAAGAAGAAGGCGACGAAGAAGAAAGCGACGAAGAAGAAAGCGGCGAAGAAGAAAGCGGCGAAGAAGAAACCGGCAGCGAAGAAACCGGTGAAGAAGAAGGCAGCCAAGAAGAAGGCGGCCAAGAAGAAGCCGGCGAAGAAGGCAGCCAAGAAGAAGCCGGCCAAGAAGAAGCCAGCAAAGAAGGCGGCCAAGAAGAAGGTCGCGAAGAAGAAGCCAGCCAAGAAGGCGGCCAAGAAGAAGGTCGCGAAGAAGAAGCCAGCCAAGAAGAGCCCGGCGAAGAAGAAGACCGCGACAAAGAAGAAGGCGACGAAGAAGAAGGCGACGAAGAAGAAGGTCGCCAAAAAGCCCGCGGCCAAGAAGAAGGCAGCCAAGAAGCCCGCGGCGAAGAAGGCAGCCAAAAAGCCGGCGGCCAAGAAGAAGGTCGCCAAAAAGCCGGCGGCCAAGAAGAAGGTCGCCAAGAAGCCCGCGGCGAAGAAGGCGGCCAAGAAGCCCGCGGCGAAGAAGGCAGCCAAGAAGCCTGCGGCGAAGAAGGCAGCCAAGAAGCCGGCCGCGAAGAAGAAGCCGGCGGCGAAGAAGGCAGCCAAGAAGCCTGCCGCGAAGAAGCCCGCTCCGCCCAAGGCGGCAGTGGAGGAGCCGGCCCCCGAGGCCGCACCCGAGCCCGAAGCCGAGCCCCCGGCCGCCGATGACGTGGTCGCCAACGACGGCGGTGGTGACGACGGTGACGCGGCCAACGATGGGGCCAACGACGCGGCCAACGACGCCGGTGCTGAAGCCAGCGCCAACGACGACGGTGGCGGCGATGACGGTGGCAACGCCGACGACGGTGGTTCCGATGATGATGGCAGCGACGAGGCTGCCAACGACGCCGGCACCGATTCGGCCGACGATGCCGCAGCCGCTCCCGCGGATGACGGCGACGACGACGACAAGAAAGACGACTAGGCGGTCGACGAGCGGTCGACTCGCGACACCGGGTGCGGCGTGCCCAAGAGGAGCGCGCCGCACCGCGCCGGCGGTTCGAGCACCTGCTAGAGGTCAAGGGCCGCCCGCGCGTCGCAGCAACCACTCGGCACCCCAGCGATAGCCGACCTGCTGCCAGCGGCGCGCTGCGATCGTGCAAAGCACCGCAAACGCGCCGATGGTCGCAAGCGTGGGGACCGGACCGAGGGCGCTCCACAATCCCATCGGGCGACTGGCTTCGCGAAACAGCCAGACGTGCACGAGGAAGATCGTCAGCGACGCTCGTCCGAGTACGACGAGCGGGTGGTTCTCCGCGGGTCGCGTCGTCAGCAGGGTCACGCCGATGCCGATCATTCCGAGCGCGAGCATGAGCCCGACGACCGACAGCGATGCGGGAAAGAAGCCGAGCTTGATCCGGAACCCGCGCTCGAGCACCGCTGGCGCCCCCGAGCCGAGCAGGACCAGGGCGAGGTAACAACACGCCGTTGCGGCGAGGACCGCCACGCCGAGCCACACGATGCGGACGAAGCGTCCCTCGCGGGTCCATCGGCCGGCGACGAAGCCTGCCAAGAACACCGCCATCCACGGAAGGATCGGGTACTGCCCTTCCGCCAACGCGATCCGTAGCGCACCGCCGGGAAGACTCAGGTCGCGCATGCGAACGTTGTCGAGATGATCGGGCGTTCCAAGCCAAAGCTGCACCACCGGAGTCGCAGCCATGATCACCACCATCGTCCCGAGTAGGGCGCGAACCGAGATGCGCCGCCAGATCGGGGTCAGTGCCATCGAAAACCCCATCAGGTGCAGGGCGAACCACGAAACCCAAGAAAACCAGCTCGGGGTGACGAGGTTGAGGAGCAGCCCGAAGCCCATCAGGGCGAGCCCACGTCGCACGAGGATCGTATCGAGGCCCTCCCGCTGCGATGCACCCATCAGCGCGCTGCCGACTCCGGCGAGCCCAATGAACAACGGTGCCCCGTAGCCGCCGATCGCGTTGAACGCCACGAGGACGGGGTAGTCCATACGCGTCAGCCCTTCGTCGGGCCCGCGCCACAGCCACATGCCGACGTGCTGCTCGATCATCAAGAGCACCGCGACACCGCGAAGGGCGTCGAGGCTGGTCAGTCGTCCGCGGGACTCTCCGGTCACTCTCGACAGCCTACGAACCGAGCGGTCCCCGCCAGATCGAGTACACACTGCGGGCGAGCTTTTCGACCGCCTCCGTGTCTTCGACGAGCTCGGCGGGGACGCGCCCGTCGAGCACGAGCATCGACAACCCATGCGGGAGCGACCAGGCAGCGAACGCAGCGGCGTAGCTGTCGACGTCGGGGCCGACGACCTCTGCGGTCGCTTGTTGGAGCAGGTCGAACGCCGGGGTTCCCAAGTCCTTCGCGCCCTCGGGGAGATCGAATTGCAGCGTGAACATCACTCGGAGCAGCACCGGGTTCTCGAGTGCGAAGCGAACGTAGGCGACGCCGTATGCATCCAGTCGCTCGAGCGGATCTTCGAAGCCCTCCATCGACGCGACGCCGGCGGCGTACAGCTTTTCGAACCCCTGTTCGGCGATCGCGTAGAGGAGCGCGTCTTTGTCGGCGAAGTGGCGGTAGGGCGCGGCATGGGAGACGCCAGCGCGACGAGCGCATTCACGCAAGCTCAGACCGTGGGCGCCGCGTTCGGCGATCAGCTCCATCGCCGCTCGAAGCAGCGTCTCGCGGAGGTTGCCGTGGTGGTAGCCGTCCTTCGGCTTGGGGCGCCGAGCCATCGTGGGAAGTGTACGCAGAATATGTTGACAGCGACAACATTGACTGTATGTTGGCATCGTCAACATGTCGGTCCGCAGCGAAAGACTCACCGTCGAGCGGGAGGATGGCTTCGTCGTCTTCTTGATTGGGGCACGCGTCAACAAGTGGTGGATGCTGCCCGTGCTCTGGGCCGTCGGCCGCGCCATGTCCCGAATGATGAAAGAGCTGCAGGCCGACCCGAGCAACGGTCTGCTCGCGTTCGAGGCCTACGCCGGCCGCACGACGCTGATGCTGCAGTACTGGCGTTCGGTCGAAGACTTGCAGCGCTACGCGAAGAACCGCGAGCGCGCGCATGTCCCGGCGTGGCGAACGTGGGCCCAGCGTTGGGGCCTCACCGGCGCCATGGGGATCTGGCACGAGACCTACGTCGTCGAGCCGGGCACGTACGAGTGCGTCTACCACCACATGCCGCCCTTTGGCCTCGGCAAGGTCGGACCGCTGGTGCCGGCCGAGGGAGGGCTCAACTCGGCGGCAGGTCGCCTCGGGGCAGGCAAGCGTCGCAAGGCGGCGTGAGGCCCTCTTTTCTCTGAGGGGGTTGGGCGGTGCGGTTCGTCCGGATGAGCACGATGGCTACCAACCAGATCGTCTTCACCCTCGGCGTTGGACTCCTTGCCGGATCGATCGCGCCCACCCCGGCTGCCGCCGCACCGGCGGTGCCCCAGCCGATCGAAGCGGAAGCGTTCGATGTTCCGCTCGTGTTCATCCCCGTTTTCGGCGATCCGGCCGCGGACTTCGATGCGCCCCTGGTGTTCCTCGATGTCTACGAAGGCTTCGCGGTGGTCGCCACGGACAAGACGTCCGGTGACGACCAGTACACGTTTGAGGAGCCGGTGTTCTACCTGCCGCTCCACGGCAGTTCCAAGGCACTCGGCTTTCACACGATGGAGGTCGAGGCCGAGCCCGACATGAGCACGGTGCTCATGACGATCCCCTTGCAGCTGACGTCGGGCGAGGTCGACGAGGGCTGGATGGACTTCGACGTACCGCTCGCTGGGTTCGACGTACCGCTGGTCGGGTTCGACGTACCGCTCGCGGGGTTCGACGTACCGCTCGTCGGCGGGGTCGTTCCCGAGGAACTGGCCGAGGAGGTCTTCGGTGCCCCCGTCGTCGTGCTCCCGCTCGTGTCCGACCCAGAGGCCTACCACGCCGCGATGAAAACCGGCCAAGGCTACACCCCGACCTGGCTCCTCCCGCTCGACAACGATGAGGACGTCCCGGCGCTGATGCTTCCGGTGCTGTGATCACGTCAGCAAGCGCTCGAGCGTCCACGCGGTGGCCACCGTGCCGCCGACGTACGCGAGCAGCGTGACGATCTGCCGGGTCGGCAGTGCGGCGCGCAGCCAGGCCCAGGCAACCGCCGCGGCGATGGCTACGATCCCGAGCTGCCCGAGCTCCACGCCGATGTTGAAGCCCGCGAGGGCCAGGGCGGCGTGGTCGGAGGGCAGCCCAATTTCGGACAGTGCGCCCGCAAAGCCCATGCCGTGCAGCAGGCCGAAGCCGAACGCCACGGCACCCGGGGCGCGACGACTGAGCGAGGGCTCGTCGTCGATCAGCTCCACCGCGAGCAGCACAATCGACAACGCGATCCCCACCTCGACCGGGCGCGAGGGCAGCGACACGCCCCACAGCGCACTCATCGCGAGCGTGATGCTGTGCGCTACGGTGAATCCCGTCACCGTCCACAGCAGCCGTCGTCGTAGTCCGACCAGCGCGGTCAGTCCGAGCACGAACATCACGTGGTCGGTACCGATCAAGATGTGCTCCACCCCGAGCTCGAGGTAGGCCCACAGCACCGAGCCCACGCCTGCGCCGTCCATTCGGTCCGGTAGATCGAGTCCGTCTTCCTGGCCGCGCAGCACGGCGTGGTGCTCGCGACCATCGGCCCATCGCACGCGCACGACGACGTCGACGGGGTGGCGGCGCAGCCCCTCGATCTCGATCCGACCCAGGCCTCGGCCGCCGCAGTCGACGATCGTCGCGCTGACCTCGCAGTGCCCGGCAAAGCGCGGCTGGACGTCGGGCAGCGGCTGGCGCTTGTCGTCGAGCGGGGGCTCGAAGCGAAAGGCGAATCGGCCGTCCTCGGTGCCCTGCACGCTGAGCACCGCGGGACGGAACTCGTGCGCCACGGCGGGACGCACGGCGATCCACACGAGCACGAGCACCACGAGCGCGAGCAGGCGTCTCACGGCGCCGGATCCTCCACGACGACCTCGTACTGTTCGCGGAGGACTTCGAGGCGCGCCCGGACGGCTTGCCTACGCTGAAAGTCGGCCCAGTCGCGCGTCGCCTGGTTTCGAATGCGCGCCAGCGGAGGGACCTCGGTACCGGCGTGCTTGGCGGTGACCCGCAGCGCGGCCCAGGCTCCGCCCATGTCGACGATGGACCACTCGCCAGTCTTTGCGGATTGAATCGCCTGGGCGACGTTCGGGCCGTAGGTGCGGGTCGCGTTGCCGACGGTGAATCGTTTGGACTTGGCGACGCGCCCGCCCACATCCTCGGGCGCGGTGCCGGCTTCGAGCGAGACCTTCGCGTCGCGGGCCTTCGCTTCCGCGTCGGCGCCTGCGAACGTGACCAAGACGAAGTCGCTGCGGCTGTCGCCGGAGTAGCGCTCCGGGTACTCGGCGACGAACGCTTCGAGGGTTGCGTCGTCGGGCTCCCCGACCACGGCTTCCTCGCCGATCACGTACTCGATCTTGGTCAGGATCCGGCGGCGGATGATCGGGTCGCCGTCGTCGAGACCCAGCCGGGCGGCCTCGCGCAGGAGAATCTCCTGGTCGGCCCAGGCGGCGATCAGTTTGTCGCGTTCTTCGTCGGTGGGCTCGCGACCCGAGCGCTCCACGAAGCGAGCGATCAGCCGTGACTGCTCGGTCGCATCGATGACGATGGCGTCATCGTGCGCCTGCTGCTGGTCGCGCCACTGCGCGACGCCGAAGAGCAGCCCACCCAGCACCACGAAGTGCAGCAGCGGCTCTCGGCGCCAGGACCGACCTCCCACGCGCGCGACTCTACCAGGGCATCGGAAAGTCGTTTCCGATCACCTGCTACTGCGAAATCGTGGTCTCGTGGTCGAGGTTTCCGTCCAGATCGTAGTGCGCCACGATCATCGTGTCGCCCTCGATCTCGGCCCACAGGAAGCCTTCGCGCGTGTCGTCGCCCCACGTCGTGGGGTTGTTGTCGTGGAACTCGAAGTCGGTCGTCTTCGCCGCGGCGCCCGAGACGAAGAAGTAGGTTCCGCACACCGGGTCGAACGACTGCCGGTTGTGGTCGTGCCCGTTGATGTACGCGTGCACTTGGCCGCACACCAGATCCTCGACGAAGTCCTTGACGTATTCGCCGGCCACGATCGGCAGGCCGCCGATCCCCTCGTAGTTGCCCGCGTTGCCGTGGCGTCCGTTGGAGATGTACGGGTGGTGGCCGAACGCGACCTTCCACGGGGAGGTGCTGGCCGCGAGCTCGCCTTCGAGCCAGTTCCGCTGCTCGCTGAGCTCGTGATTGAACATCACGCGCATCGTGTCCAGCGCGAAGAACTGCGTCTGGCCCGAGTCGGACGAGAACGTGTACCAGAAGTCCGGCATCACCCACTTGTCGCTGATGTCGGCGTAGTCGATCTGGTACTGGCCGCGGTTCCAGTCGGGGATGAAGTCGCCGTAGTCGTGGTTGCCGAGCACGATGTAGAACGGCATGTCGAGCCCGGCGTAGGGCATCTCGAACTTGTCGGCGAACTGTGGGTCGTCGACCGAGGTCACACCGACGTCGTAGAAGTTGTCGCCGAGCAGCAGGGCGAAGTCGCAGCCGCGCTCTTCGCAGACCGCTTCGGCCGCCGACGCCGTGGCGAACTGGGCCTCGTTGCCCTCGCCGCTGTCGCCGAACGCGAGGAAGCGAACACTCTCCGTGCTCGGCTGCCCCGTGTCGTCGTCGTCATCGTCGTCGTCGTCGTCGTCGTCGTCGTCGTCGTCTCCGGGGCCACTGTCCGGCCCGTCGTCGGGGCCGTCCTCCGGAGCGTCGTCGTCGTCATCGTCGTCGTCGTCGTCCGGGGCGTCGCCCGGGCCATCCTGCGACCCGTTGCCGTTGGTCGCGTTCGCTGCCGTGTCGGCCGCGTCGCCGGAGCCCTCGTTGTTCGCGGGCGTGTCGTTGTTTCCGCACCCCGTCGTCGCCGCCAATGCGATCGCCAGTCCCCACCGCATGCTCATCGCGAAACCATACCGGAGTCGCATCCTCGTGCGCCCCGAAATGGTGACAACTTCGCGACGTTCCTCACAGGGCCAGTGGGGCGTAGCAAGACAGAGAGGGCGCCGAAGTCGTCACGAAAACCCGCTGGTTGTCGAACTTCGTCAGGGCGAGCGCCACTTCCGACCACGGTCGATCCGACTCGGCGCCGACCACGACAAAGTTGCACCCGGGGGCTGCGGGCGACATCCGATCGGCAACTGTCTCGGCGACCAGGTCCCAGTCGAGTCCGGGGTCGTTGCGGGCGACGGTGGGGCAGGGGGTGCGCTGCCCCGCCTTCGTGCTGACGACGACGCCATCGAGCGCGAGCTCGACACTGACCTTGACGCAGGCCTCGTCGCCGGCGGGTCCCTCGTCGAGTCGGCGTGCTCCGAGCTGGGTGACCGACAGGGACGTTCCTCCGGCACCGACCACCTCGAGCTCATTGCCTCCCCATGCCTGCAGGACGTCGAGCATCTGAGCGACGCGCCGCCACTCGAGGTCGGCATCGGCCGCGACCACGATCGGTGTCTTGTCGAGCGCTGCGTTGGCGAGCAACCCGTCGAGGGCAGCGCTGTGCTGAGCGGGATCGACCGGCTCGATCTCGATGTCCCGCCACGACGCGCAGCGTTGTCCGATCGTCAGGCGCGGACCGTCCGGCGCTCGTCCGCCCACGCCCGGCAGCTCGGGCACGTCGACCTCGCACGTCGACGGCGTGGATGCCCGCGCAGGAGCGCACGCGGCGAGCGCGAGCAGGGCAAAAACGGCAGCGCGAAAGCCAGGCATCATGGAGTACGACGCCCCAGCGCCCTCATTGTTCTCCCAATCGTGCTCGTACACCGAGCGCAAATGAGCCCTTGGCGCGCCGGTGTCGATCGGTGAAAATCCGGCCAACCCGCGCATGCGCGTCGCCTACCTCACCAATCAGTACCCTTCCGTCAGTCACACGTTCATCCGCAGGGAGCTCACCGAGCTCGAACGGCAGGTGGGGGAGGTCGCGCGGTTCACCATTCGGGACAGCAAGTTCGACATCGTCGACCCCGACGACCAGCGCGAGGTGGACAAGACCTTTCGCGTGCTCAAGCAGCCGCCGGTGCGCTGGCTCAAGACGCTGCTTCGCACCGGCCTGGGCAAGCTGCCCGACACGATCAAGGGCGTGCGCAAGGCGGTCCAGCTCGGCCGCGGCAGCCAAGCGGGTCTGTCCAAGCACTTCGTCTATCTCGCCGAGGCGCTGGTGCTGCTCGAGGAGATGAAGGCCCGCGGCATCGACCACGTGCACGTGCACTTCGGGACCAACCCCACCGCGGTCGCGCAGATCATGCACGCGATGGGCGGTCCGCAGTACTCGTTCACGGTGCACGGCCCCGACGAGCTCGATGCTCCGCGCAGCCTGGGCCTGGGCGAGAAGATCACCGACTCCGCCTTCGTCGTGGCGATCACCAGCTTCTGCGCCGGTCAGCTGCGTCGGTGGGTGGGCCACGAGCACTGGGAGAAGATCAAGATCGTGCACTGCACGGTCGGCGACGAGTTCTTCGAGCAGGCCGAACCGATCGCGGAGGACAGCAACACCTTCGTGTGCGTGGGGCGGCTGTCGCCGCAGAAGGGCCAGCTCCTGCTGGTCGAGGGATTCGCGATGGCGATCGATGCCGGTGTCGACGCCAAGCTCGTGCTGTGCGGTGACGGCGAGATGCGCGAGGAGATCGAGGCCCTCATCCGCGCGCGCGGGATCGAGGACCGTGTGCGGATCACGGGCTGGATCTCCGGAGAGCAGGTGCGGCAGGAGCTTCGTGGGGCGCGATGCCTGGCGCTGCCGAGCTTTGCCGAGGGGCTGCCCATGGTCATCATGGAGGCGTTCGCGCTCGAGCGGCCGGTCCTCACTACGTACATCGCTGGCATTCCCGAGCTGGTCGTCGACGACGAGAACGGGTTCTTGATCGTCTCGGGCAACAAAGACGCGATTCGTGACGGCATCAAGCGCGTCATGGAGACGCCCCTGAAGCGGCTCCGCGAAATGGGTGCCGCGGGGCGCGAGGCGGTCAAGCGCGAGCACTACACACCGGTCGAGACCGGCAAGCTCATCGAAGAGATCAAGCGCAGCCTCGGGCGGGGCTGAGCCGTCGACCGAGTCCGCCGCGCTGTGCGGTAAGCTCTACGGTGTGCTGGTTCGGGGCAGGTGGACGGGAGCCGCGCGCGTCGCGTTGAGCGGGGTCGGCTTGTCCGGCGTGCTCTGCTGCGGGGCCAACGACGTCACCGGAGCCCAGACGACGGGCACGACCGCGGCATCGGACACCACCGGCGCATCGCCGGCGACGGGGGTGGACTCGAGCGTCGAAGGCGGCGCCGATACGACCACCGGTGGCACGGGTGGGGCGACCACAACCGGCGGACAGACCGCGGGCCAGACCACGGGGGAGCCCGACGGGCCGGTGCAGACCGTAACGATCACCTTCGCGACGGCGAGTGAGGACGAGGTGAGCGCAAACGCTGCCGGGCTGCAGCTGTGCTTGAACGAGCAAACGTGTCTCGCCATGCCACGCCCGCACCGTGACGACGCGGGCAAGCGTGAGGCCGGCCCGCTTCAGTTCGACGTGCATGCCCACGAAGGGTTGGCGCTGGAGCGGCAAGACATCGATCGCTTCGAGCTGCGGGCCGAAGGTGAGGCGCCTTTCGTGCCGCAGTGCCTCGCCATCGCGTTCGACGGGGAACCGGTGCTGTGCACGCGTCAGTTCGAGCAGCCACTGGGTCGTGCCTGGTCGGTGGACGTGGGCGCGTCCTCGGACTGCGAGAGCTGCTTTGCGCGGGATACCGACACGGACATGAAGCTGACGCATGGGCCGTTCGTCGGTGAGCGCGACGCCGTTGCCGGTCGCGCCCGCGTGTGGATTCGGACTGATGCCTCGCGCACCGTCGAGTTGCACATGTCGACCAGCGCCGACATGAGCGATGCGTGGCTCGCCGCGTCGGTCGTTCCGCAGGCCGCCGACGACTTCACGGCGGAGCTCGTCGTGGAGGGGTTGGCCGCCGGGGGGAACTACTACTATCAGCTGAGCGTCGACGGGCAGCCCGTGGTCCCGACCGTCGACGATGCGTGGCATCCCGACGGGGTCTACCCCCTGCGGATGCCGCCGCCGCTCGGTGAGTCCGGGGCGTTCACCTTCGCGGTGTCATCCTGCGCACGCATGTTCGCGCACGGCAACTACGACGCCGTCCGCGACCAGGGGCCTGCGTTCCTGCTCAACCTCGGCGACTACCACTACGGAAACGTTGCTCGCACCCACTTCGTCGACCGCGGAGGTAGCGGAGACCTTCGGACCGCGCGCGACGAGCTGCGGTGGTGGTATCGGACGGCACACTGGGAAAAAGCGAGCTTGTTCGCCGTCGTGCCGTTCCTCGATACCTGGGACGACCACGACTACGGCGGGGACCAGGCGGACGCGGACAAAGAGATCGACGGGCGCGCTGACATCCGCGCAACATTCCTCGAGTACTTCGCGAACGGCGAGCGCGATCGCGCCGCGAACGACGAAGGCGTCTATTTCCGGTCCTCGTACGGTGACGTCGACTTCTTCGTCCTCGATGCTCGGTACCACCGCCCCAGGCTCGTCGAGACGGACGCCGGGTTCGTTGCGCCCGACCCCGACGCGGACCCGCTGGGGGCGACGCAAACGGATTGGCTGGTCGAGCAGCTCGCCGCCAGTACGGCCACGTTCAAGTTCGTCGCCGCCGGGACGCGCTTCTACGACGGCAGTGGAGCCAAGGCGTGGGGGCCGTTCGAGGTCGCCCGGGATGCACTCCTCACCCGGATTGCCGAGGAGGGCATCGGCGGCGTCATCTTGCTGGCCGGGGGCCCCCACGTCAGCGAGTATCGCCAGTTCACCGTCGCGGGACGGACCTGGTACGAACTGATCTCGTCGCCGATCTCCTCCGGGCTCGGTCAGTGCTCCGGCGCCGCGGGGCAGGTCGACTGCTACGACGAGGTCAAGAACTCGTTGGCGATCGACGTGGACACCACGCTTGCCGATCCGACGGTGTCGGCGCGAATCGTCACGTTCGACGGCGAGAAGAACTGGCCGGGTAGCGGACCAAGCGTCGTGATCGCCCGGTCTTCGCTCGAGTGAGTCTCAGCCAGGACCAAGACCCGCCGGCACGGTGCCTTTTTCGAGCGTGCCGAGGTCGACGTCCTGGCCTGGCTCGGCCACGAAGAGCTTCATCACGATCGGGCGTGGCGACTTGCCTCCGAGCACCAGCAACATTCGTGACCCGGCGCCGCACGTGGTCTCGAAACTGCCGTCTTCACCCGTGACAAGGGCTTCCCCATCGCCATGCTGCTCGATCGAGATCGAGCCGTCCTCGCCGCCGCCCTCGCCGATCATCACCATGGCGCCCGCGATCGGTTCACCGGCTTCGTCGACGACCTTGCCCTTCACCGTGGCCAGCGCCTCGAGGGCCAAGTCGGCGGTGGCGGTCTGACCCGGTTCGATCGTGACCTCCATCGAGCCTGTGCCGCCGCCGCCCCGAACCGACACCGTGTACGTGCCCGGGTCCAGGCGTTCGAGGGTGTACTGCCCGCCGTCGTCGAGGATGCGGGTACGTCGGAGGCTGCCGACCGACACGACGTAGTCCTCGAGCGGCTTGCCGTTGAGGGTCACCTTGCCCGAGACGGCACCCAGCGGCGCCAGCTCCAGGGTGAGGGTCGCATCGGGGCTCGCTTCGGCGCGCACTCGCGAGCCGCCGCCATCGCTCTCGGCCGTGACCTCGTACTTGCCGGCGTGCAGTCCGGTGAACTCGAAGCGGCCGTCCTCGTCGGTGAGGACCGGTGGGCGGTCGCTGCCGGTCGCGCCGGTTGCGATGACCATCTGCATCTCGGCGCGAGGCTCATCGTCACCGTCGTCACCGGTGGGTGCGGTAGGGAGGGTGGGCAGGCTCTGCAGCGTGACCCACGTGTCGGGGACCGGGTCGCCGTCGGCGGTGACCACCGTGCCATCGATGCGCCCGTCATGGGCCTCGACGAGGAGTGCGAGCCCGGTCTGGTCTGCGTTCGCGACCACCAACTCGTTCGGCGACGCCCCCTGCAGCGGCAACGCATCGCCATATCGGTCCGCCACGGAGATGCTGTAGGTGCCCGGCTCGACCCCTGCGACCTCGAAGGATCCGTCGACGGCAGTCGCGGCGGCCTGGCCGTCCATCTGCCTTCCGTTGACCATCACCGACACGGAGGCTCCGTCGACCCGCTTGGCGCGAAAGCTGACCAGCGCGCCCGCAATCGGATCGCCCGAGACCGTCTTGACTGTGCCGGCCAGCGTCGCGCGCGGCTCCAGCTTGATGATGACGTCTGTGGCGCCCTCCGGACCGACCTCGACCTCGACGCGTCCCGCTCGGCCATCCGAAGCGCGGGCGGTCAGCGTGGTCTTGCCCGGCCGCACCGGTCCGATCTCGAACTCGCCGTCACCGTCGGTGTTCACGCCGCCGGCAGCCGCGAGCACCACGAAGCCGCCGCCCATCATCATCGAGTCGGGTGAGAGCTCGAGCTTGACCTCGGCGACCGTGGGCGGATCGACCCGACCCACGACCATGGCACCGGCCTTGAGCTCGACCACCACATCGGCTTGCTTGCCGGTGACGTCGACCGCCGTACCCGGGAACGAGGGAGCGTAGCCGCTCGCCGAGGCGCCCACCGTGTAGTGGCCGGGCAGGACACCGGCGAGCAGAAACTTGCCTTCGTCGTCGGTGCGCGCCGCGACGTTGTCCGCATCCCCGGCGTGAAGCGAGACGGACGCATTGGCGATCCCCTTCTCCGGGTCGTCGCGATCGACCACGCGTCCGGCGACGTCGAAGGCACCGGCGACCGGGAGCTCGAGGTTCTCGACCTGTTCGGCGATCGCCAGGTTGACCCCCAACGCCTCGCGACTCGCCTTGCCGGCCGCGCGGGCGCTGAGCATCACGTGCCCGGGCTTCATGCCCCGCAGGGTGAACTTGCCCGCGTCGTCGGCGGTGACGCTTCCGCCCCCCGCCGGCATCGACTGGCGTCCGCCGCCTGGTACGACCGTCAGCTTCGTGCGCGACCACT
>JGI12316J15310_10000087_pt7 | contig 14444 bp, 14 predicted proteins | sample MarCyaLeptolynsp_FD_15310 | JGI IMG/M metagenome (IMG submission 15310)
GGGCGACTTCGTCGGCTCGATCGCCACGGCGGTGATCGTGATGCTGGTCTGGTCGCTGGTGGTCGCGGTGACGGTGACGGCGGCGCTGGCCGGCACGATCCTGCCGGCGGCCGGCGCCAAGCGGACCGGGTTCCTGACCTCGGGCGTCGGTGGCGGCATGGTGGCGCGGGCGTTCAAGGCCAGCCTCCGCGCTTCGCTGCGCCATCCCGGCGTGTCCGTCGCCTTCGCGCTGGTCCTGCCAGTGATGGGCTTCCTGGCCTTCCCGACGCTGACGGCACAGTTCTTCCCCGGTGTTGACCGCGATCAGTTCTACATCGACGTCGAAATGCCGCCGGGCACCGCGATCCGCGAGACCGAGCGCATGGCCATGGCGGTCGACGCGCTGTTGGGCGGCGAGGAGGGGATCCGCAGCGTCACCTGGGTCGTCGGCGAAAGCCCGCCATCCTTCTACTACAACATTCGCATGGACCGGGACGGGTCGCCCGATTTCGCCCGGGCCCTTGTGACGACGGTGTCGGAGGACGCGACGGCGGCGCTGGTCACCCCGCTGCAGGACAAGGTCGACGCCGTCTTTCCCGGCGCCCGGGTCCTGGTGCGCGACCTGGTCCAGGGGCCGCCGGTCGCGGCACCGGTCGAGTTGCGCTTCGTCGGTCCGGAACTCGGCGCGCTGCGCGAGATCGGCGAGGAGGCGCGGCGGATCATGGCAACCGTGCCGGAGGTCACCCATGTCCGCACCACTGTCACCGCCGCCCCGCCGAAGCTGGAGTTTCGTCTGGACGAGGATCGGGTTCGGCTCGCCGGCCTGCGGCTGGTCGATGTTGCCCGTCAGCTCGACGCGGCGCTGGATGGCGCCGTCGGCGGTTCGCTGATCGAGGGAACGGAGGAGCTGCCGGTGCGCGTGCGCGTCGGCAACGCCGAGCGCGCCGACGCGGCTTTCATCTCGACCTTCGACGTCATCGCGCCGGGCGCCGGCGACGGCTATGTCGGTGTGCCGCTCAGCGCGTTGGGCGAGGTTGCCGTGGTGCCGTCCGACAGCGCGATCCATCGGCGCAACGGCGGGCGCACCAACACGGTGCAGGGCTTCGTGCAGTATGGCGTGCTGCCGGAGGAGGCCCTGGCCAAGGTGCGGACGGCGTTGGAGGCCGAGAATTTCATCCTGCCGCCCGGCTACCGCCTGGAGCTCGGCGGCGACAGCGACGCGCGGGCCGAGACGCTGAACAACATGCTCTCGCCGATCGGCCTCATCGTCACGCTGACGATCGCGACCATCGTGCTGACCTTCAACTCGTTCCGCCTCGCCACGGTGGCGCTGGTGGTGTGCGTGCTGTCGGCCGGGCTGTCGCTGCTGTCGCTGGCGGTGCTGCAGTACCCGTTCGGCATCCAGGGGGTGATCGGGGTGATCGGCTCGATCGGCGTGTCGATCAATGCCGCCATCATCGTCATGACCGCGCTGCAGGCCGACCCCGAGGCGGCGGCCGGCGACCGCACGGCGATGGTCCGGGTGGTGATGGGGGCGAGCCGGCACATCGTGTCGACGACGCTGACCACTTTCGGCGGTTTCCTGCCGCTGATCCTGGAGGGCGGCGGGTTCTGGCCGCCCTTCGCGACGTCCATCGCCGGCGGGGTGCTGCTGTCGACCGTGGTGAGCTTTTACTTCACGCCCCCGATGTTCGCCCTGGTCTATCGCAAACGCCGTGCAACGGCGACACCGGCCGCCACCGTCACCGAGCTTCGGGTGGCGTGAGGTCGTCCCGCCGCTCGCCCGCCTCCGGCGCCAGACCGTAGGGCGCGACCAGGCGCCAGACGTGCTCCGGCACCATGTGCTTCATGCGCCGGGGTGCGTGGCGGCGCAGGTGCAGCACCGTCTCCACCGCCTTCATCTCCAGGCGCGCGCGGGCGAATTCCAGGCCACGCGGGCCGATCCGGGGCATCAGCCAGGCGACCAGCGGGCGCAGGAAATTCGGCATGCCGCGGATCGGCAGGCCGCCAGCGGCGCGCTCGGTGTTCTTCAGGAAGCCTTTGACATGGGCGGCGCGCTTGCCACCGGTCCCGACCTCTGACAGCCGCACCTCTTCGCCCAACAGGTCGAGCAGTTCCTCGCCTCGGGCGTTGCGCGCCAGCAGCCACTGCTCGCCCTCGCCGCCCATGTAGCCGACGGTGATGTCCGCCAGCACGTTGGTGTAGTCGACGCAGGTCCGGCAGGTCAGGGGAAAGAAATCACCGGGCAGTTGGCTGATTGGCAGCAGCAGGAACGGGATCTCCCGCCAGCTGCCGTCGCGGAACCGCAGCTCGACATAATAGTCGGCGCGGAACTCCAGGTAGGTGATGCTGTCCGGATCGTCGCTCAACAGGGCGAGGAACTCGTGAAACCGCTCTGTCGTCGTGTTGTCGGAGCACGGCGTGCCGATCACGTAGAGCCGCTCGAAGCCGAGCTCGGCCTCCAGGGCGCGCAGCGCGTAGACTTGGCAGGGGATGCCGACCACGGCGAGCCGGGTGAAGCCCTGTTCCAGCGCCGGTTCGAGCAGGGCCAGCAGCGGCGCGTGACCCATGCGCATGCCTCGGCACCGGGCGAGGTCGCGGGGGTCGGTGACCAGCACCGGGACCGGGCGCCAGCGGTCGTCGGGATCGGGTGCCATGGTCAGGACCGCATCCACCGCGCCGGTCTCCAGCAGCCGCTCGGCGATGCGGGTGGTGATACCGGTCCACTGGGCCCCGTCACGCGGCGCCTTCAGCGATGCCCGCACCATGCGGCGATGCGGGCCGAAATGCAGCTCCTCGGGCCGGGCCGGATCGCGGGCGCGGCCGTGCACGGCGGTTTCCAGGGCCGGGTAATCGGGGCGGATGAACTGGCAGGCCCGGCCACAGCGCTTGGCCTGCGGCGTCCGCGAGATGCCGCAATCGGTGCAGAGGTCACGCGGCGCGGCGTCGGCGAAGACGGGACGGCGGTCCAGGCTCATTTGCGCCAGAACGTCGGTGTCAGCAGGACCAGGACGGTGAACAGCTCCAGCCGTCCCAGGAGCATGCCGAAGGACAGCAGCCATTTCGCGGCCTCGGGCAGCGGGTCGAAATTGCCGGCGGGACCGATGACCGGACCGAGGCCGGGGCCGACATTGCTGATCGCCGTCGCCGCGCCGGACAGGGCCGTAACCATGTCGAGGCCGAGCGCCGCCAGTGCCATCGCCAGCAGGCCGAAGCACAGGATGTAGAGGAAGAAGAAGCCCATAACCGCCTCCGAGACCTGCTCGGGAATCGGCTTTCGGTTGTAGTAGGGGATGAACACGCCGTGCGGCTGGAGTAGCCGGGCGAGCTGGACCTTGGCGGTGGCGTACAACACCTGGAAGCGGAAGATCTTGATCCCGCAGGTTGTCGAGCCTGCGCAGCCACCGACGAACATCAGGATCAGCATGATGGTGGAGACGAACCCGCCCCAGGCGCCGAAATCCGTGGTCGCGTAGCCGGTGCCGGTCATCACGGAGGTCACGTTGAACGCGGCATAGCGCAGGGCGTCGGCCGAGCCGAGGCCGATCTGGGTCCAGATCCACAGGGTCACCAGCACCACCGCGGACGTCACGATCGCCAGGAACCAGCGCACCTGGCTGTCGCGCAGCAGCCCGCGCCCGTCGCCGCGCACGATCCGCAGGTAGTGCACGAAGGGCAGGCTGCCGACGATCATGCCGGCGGTGATGATCCAGTCGATCGACGGCGCGTTGAAGTAGCCGACCGAGGCGTCCTTGGTCGAATATCCGCCCGTCGCGATCGTCGTCATGGCATGAGCCAGGGCGTCGAAGCCCTCCATCCCGGCGAGCCAAAGCGCGACGGCCCAGGCGAAGGTCAGCGTCAGGTAGATGCCACCGATGGCGCCGGCGAGCTGGGCGGCGCGGGGCAGCACCTTGTCCGGGGCGTCGAATGCCTCGGTCTGGAACAGCTGCATGCCACCGACGCTCAGCATCGGCAGCACGGCAAGCGCCATGACGATGATCCCGATGCCGCCGAGCCACTGCAGCAGCGCCCGCCACAGCAGAATGCCCGGCGGCGCGCCGTCGAGGTTGTCGATCACGGTGGAGCCGGTTGTGGTGATGCCCGACATCGACTCGAAGAACGAGTCCGCCGCCGTCATCTCCAACTCGGAGAACGCGAAGGGCAGGGCGCCAAAGGCGGCGATCGACAGCCAGCTCAGGGTCGTCAGCACGAACGCCTGGCGCAGGCCGAGCTTGGTTCCCTTGACCGTGCGGGTCGACAGCATCAGCGAGGCGCCGATGAACACGGTGATGACGGCGGCCCCGAGAAACACCTGCCAGTCCGGGTGCCCGGTCGCCAGGTCGACCGCGGCGGGAATGCACATCGCGGTTGCCAGCAGGGTGAGCAGCAAGCCGACGATGAAGAAGACCGGTGCGAAGTCGATCACGCGCGTCCCGCCGGATGGAAGGTCGATCCGGCGCGATGATCGGCCATCGGCGCCGGGCTGTCCACCGGTGGTCGCAGGCGTCTATCCGGCGCCGGCCCGCCACTGGGAGAGCGGCATGTTGCCGGCTCCCGGACGCGGGTCGTCGGGCAGCATCGCGATGAACTCGAGCGCGTGGCCGTCCGGATCGTCGAAGTACACGCTCGCCGCCGGCATCCAGCTCAGCACGACGGGCTCGTCGATCGGGCTGCGGTTGTAGTGCGGGGTCAGTCCGGCCGTGCGGAGGGCGGAGACGGAGCGTTCGACATCCGCGATTTCGACGGAGAACGCGATGTGAAGCCGCATGCTCATCGGCGCGGTGCCGACGCCCCACAGGCCGAGCATCGCCGTGTCGGACCGCGGGACCCAGAAGAACGCGACGTTGCGGGCCGGGATGCGGTGGGCCAGGGGAAGGCCGAGACCGTCGCGGTAGAACGCGACCGAGCGGTCCAGATCACGAACCGTCAGATGCGCCTCGTACAGTCTCATGATCGGCACGACCATGTCCGGCTCCGTTCAATAGAGCCTGAGTCACAGGCCCCGACGCGATCGCCGGCGATCGCGTCTGGGCATGAATTGTTCTTGCTGACCCTGGGTCAGCCGGTCTTGCCGATCAGCTGATAGAACTCGCGCCGGCGCTCGGAATCCTCCTTGAAGCAGCCGAGCATGCGGGTCGTGATCATGCTGACACCGGGCTTGTGGACGCCGCGGGTGCTCATGCAGTGATGCTCGGACTCGATCACCACCGCAACGCCGCGAGGCTGCAGCACCGTCTCGATCGCATGGGCGATCTGGGCGGTGAGGCGCTCCTGGATCTGCATGCGCTTGGCATAGGCGTCGATCACGCGCGCCAGCTTGGAGATGCCGACGACCCGATCTTGCGGAAAGTACGCCACATGCGCGGTGCCGATGATCGGCAGCATGTGGTGCTCGCAGAAGGACTCGAAGCGGACGTCGCGCAGAAGCACGATCTCGTCGTAGTCCTCAACCTCCTCGAAGGTGCGCGCCAGGATGTCGGCCGGATCGTAGAGGTAGCCGGAAAATAGCTCCTCATAGGACTTCACCACCCGCTTAGGCGTATCGCTCAGCCCTTCGCGTTGCGGGTCTTCACCGACGAACTCGATCAGCGTTCGCACCGCGCTTTCCGCCTGTTCGCGGGTCGGGCGGTGCCGGGCGGGCGTGACGGTTCCGGCCTCGGTCGGAGCGAGGGCGTGGTCATAGGGGGTCATGCGGGGGTCCTTTGCTTCGGGAGGGGATATCCCAACGTCGGCACCGGGGTGGTGACGCCGCGCGGACAGAGCCAGTAGCCGAATAACGCCTCTCAGCGTGTGGGCTTCCCCTTATACGCCGAAGCCGGCGTCCGGATCAAAGCAAGCTGTGGAAAACCAAGATAAAGGCTGCGTGATCGACGCGAGAGACCGGCGATCGGGCAGCAACCCCGGCGTCAGTTGAACCGCACCGTTTCGTGCGGACTGTCGAGGGAAAAGGCGGGGATCGCGACGTCGAACATTCCCCCCGCGGCGTCCTCCATGGCGTAGGTGCCGACCATCATGCCCGACGGCGTGGTCAGCGGGCAGCCGCTGGTGTACTCGAAATGCTCGCCGGGACCGAGCAGCGGCTGTTCGCCGACGACACCCGGGCCCTGCACCTCCTGGGTGTGGCCGTGGGCATCGGTGATGCGCCAGTGCCGGGTCCGCAGCCGGACGGTCTCGCCGCCAGTGTTCTCGATCCGGACCTGATAGGCCCAGACATAATGATTGTCGGACGGGCTGGACTGCCCGTCGAGAAAGACCGGCGTGACGGTCACCCGGATGTCGCGCGTCGTTTCGATGTACATCGCCCGCCTCCTCCAGCCGATCGGCTCCTCGCCCGTCCCGGGACAGGGTGCCGCCGGAAACGGGCCAAGGCAACACCGCCCGGTGCGGGGCCGGGCGGTGCGATATGGCCGATCGACCGAAGCCGATCATTCGATGGTGATCGTGACCCGGCGGTTGAACGGGTTCCTGGTGCCGTCGGGCGTCTGCTCCAGCAGGTCCTGTTCGCCGACGCCGCGGGTGACGATCCGGACATCCGCCACGCCGGACTTCTCGAACGCGGTCTTCACCGCCTCGGCCCGCTTGCGGGACAGCTCCATGTTGTAGGCCGACGAGCCGGAGGTGTCGGTGTGGCCGACGATGACGACCGGGGTGTCGTATTGCAAGGCCGCCGCGATCGCCCGAATCAGTCGGTTCTGCGCGTTCACTGTGAAGGCGAAGGAGTCGAAGTCGAAATACACCGTGTGGCTCTTCGGCGCCGCCGGCGGAACGGCCGCCGGCGTCGGAGCGGGCGCGGGCGCCATCTCGGCCTTGATGATGTCGAGCGCGGCATAGAAGGCGGTGCGGCAGGCCGCGATGTCGTTCGGCTGATGGTTCTCGGTCTGCTGCTCGACCCAGCAGTCGAACTTGCCCTGGGCGTCGGCCGCGGCGGCCGGAACCTTGGTGCGCGCCGAGGCGTTCAGGAGGCCGAGCAGCTCGGCCCGGGCCCCGGTCATCTCCCCGACATGCTCGGACGGCAGGTTCCAGTCGGCCAGCTCGAACGGCTGCACGACGTCGCTCCGCGCCGCCGCCAGGCCCTTGCGGGCGTACAGCACCGCGCTCGGCCAGTCGTACATCTCATCCGCCTCGAACCGCGCCAGTTCCTGGTACTCGCGGGTCAGCGCGTTGTTGAAATCGGTACCGGCGGGCTCGACGGTACGCACGGCATCGACATCGGCGACGCCGCACCCGGCAAGCGCCATCAGGCCCGCCGCGGCGGCCAGCTTCTTGAACATCTCGAACTCCTTTCCCCCCGCCTGTCGCGGGCTTGCGAATTGGGTCCAGGTCACCGGCCGGATCACCGGCGGTCACGACCACCGGCGTCCCCCGGCCCGTTGAACCGTGATGACAGCCGGACGCGACGATACGAAGGCGGGGATCGCCGGATTGTGACGGACCTGTGAAGTTTTAGCGGCGGTCAGATTTCCGTCCGGCCGCCGGGCCCGGCCGTGGCCGGGTGAAGGGTGACGCTCTCGCCGCCGGCGGCGGCCGCGTCCTCGGCGTCATGGGTGACAAGCAGCACCGGCAACCGGCGGCGTGTCGCGTGGTCGAAGACGAACCGTCGGATCCGGTCCTTCAGGGCGGCGTCGAGCCGGCCGAACGGTTCGTCGAGCAATAGCGCGCGCGGCCGCGACAGCAGCGTGCGCATCAGGGCGACCCGGGCGCGCTGGCCGCCCGACAGCGTCGCCGGATCGCGGTCGTCGAAGCCCTGGAGCTCGGCCTCCTCGAGGGCCTGCGCCACCACGGCCCGGCGTTCGTCCCCTGGCAGATCCGCCGGCACACCGAACAGCAGGTTGTCGCGCACCGAGAGATGCGGGAACAGCAGGTCGTCCTGGAACAGCAGGCCGATGCCCCGGGTTTCCGGCGGATCCGACAGGATCGAAACGCCGCCGATCCGTACGTCCCCGGTTGTGCTGATCGCCGGGTCCAGCAGGCCGGCGATCAGCGACAGCAGCGACGACTTGCCGGATCCGCTGGGCCCCATGATGGTCGTGACCCGGCCCGGCGCCACCTCCAGCGTCAGTGGCGCGAACAGCGGCGTGCCCGCGATCGCCAGCGAGACCCGTTCCAGCGTCAGGCTCGCCTCAGCCAAGCGTGAACCAGTCGCTTGTGATGGAGGAGGCCGAGACCCCGGTCAGGGTGACGGTGGCCCCGGTGGACAGCGTGACGACGGCGCCGGCCGATCCGTCGGCGGTCGAATAGGACGCCGAGGAGGAGATCAGCATCCGGTCGCCGTCGGAGAAGGAGAAATCGGAGATCGTGTCCGCGCCGGAGCTTGAGAACAGGGCGAAGGTGTCGCCCGCAGTGCCACCGATCAGCAGGTCGTCGCCCAGATTGCCGGCGAGATAGTCGGCGCCGGCGCCCCCCGACAGCGTGTCGTTGCCCTGGCCGCCGAACAGGCTGTCGGCCTCGCCGTTGCCGAGCAGAAGGTCGACCCCCAGGTTGCCGTACAGCGCGTCGGCCGCGGCGCCGCCGGAGAGCGTGTCGTTGTCCTGACCGCCGTAGAGGGTGTCGGCCGCGAGGCCGCCGTCCATCGAGTCGTTGCCGATATTGCCGTAGACGATGTCGCCGCCGGCGCCCCCGAACAGCAGGTCGTTGCCCTGGCCGCCGAACAGGACATCGGCGCCGGTATTGCCGAACAGCTGGTCGATCCCGGTGTTGCCGAACAGCGAGTCGTCGCCGTCACCGCCGGAGAGCGTGTCGGCGTCCGAGTTGCCCCGCAGGCTGTCGTTGCCCTCGCCGCCATAGACCACGTCTGATCCCTGGCCGCCGAAGACGGAGTCGGCGGCGCTGCCGCCGTAGATCAGATCGTCGCCGACATTGCCGTACAGCAAATCCTGGTCGTCGCCGCCGGAAAGGCTGTCGTTGCCATTGGCGCCGCCGAGTGAGTCCATGCCCCGGCCGCCGGCCAGGATGTCGTCGCCATTGCCGGAACCGCCATAGAGGCTGTCGTCGCCGACGCCGCCGGAAATCGTGTCGTCATCCGGCCCGCCGACCGCGAGATCGACGCCCTCCGACAGGGTCACGTTGGCCTTGAGCTGAGTCCCGGTGAAGTCGGCGGCGGTGAACGACACGCCGAGCGTGCTGGTGACCGTGACCGTGACGGTCCCCGTCGTGTCGGCCAGCGCCGTCGACGCCAGGGTGATCACATGCGAGGCGTTCGACGTCACCGTGATCGTCGAATAGCCGACGATGCCGCTGAGGCTCGCCGAGACCAGCGTGCCCGAGGTGATGTTGAGTATGTCCGAGCCGCCGCCCGTCGCGACGCCGCTCAGGCCTGAGACCGATGTGTTCACCGTTGCCATGGCTGTCTCCGTTCTGCGAGATACCGGCTTTTTGCCGAGCCAAGAGTCTTTCAGAACAACCGGTTACCACAGTTGTCTTGCATTGTCACTAGATGCGGCGAAGGCGCTTGCGCCGGATCGCGACTTGGCGCATGTTCTGCCTCCCGGCGCGGGTGTAGTTCAGTGGTAGAACGACAGCTTCCCAAGCTGTATGTCGTGGGTTCGATTCCCATCACCCGCTCCATATATCCCCTCAGCACCGATCGGACGGGTCGCGGCCGAAGTGTTGCAGCGATGCAACGCTGACCGAGATTTGATCTGCGTGTCGGCCCGCCCCATGGTTACGTGCGTCCCGAACGACGCGACCGCAGCGGAGCCGATCATGGCCTTCAGGTATGTTTTCTTTTCCCTCCTCGTCCCGTCTGTCCTCGCTTTGGTCCTTGGCCTCGCGACAGGACGCGCGGAGGCGGCGGAGTCGCGTCCGTGGGAGACCATCACCGCCGCGGCCGAAGGCCAGCGCGTGCACTTCAACGCCTGGGGCGGGGATGCGCGGATCAACGCCTATATCGACTGGGTGGGCGAGCGTGTCGAGGCGCTGTACGGCATCGACCTGGTGCACGTGAAGTTGTCCGACACCGGGGACGCGGTCAGCCGCGTTCTGGCGGAAAAGACCGCCGGTCGGGACGACGGCGGGTCGATCGACCTGATCTGGATCAACGGCGAGAATTTCGCGGCGATGAAGCGCAACGCGCTGCTGCACGGTCCCTGGGTCTTCGGCGCGCCGAACTTCGCCCATGTCGACACCGTCGGCAAGCCGACGACCCTGGTCGATTTCTCCGTGCCGACCGACGGGCTGGAGGCCCCCTGGGGCATGGCGCAGTTCAACGTGATGGTGGACACCGCCTATGTCGACGCGCCGCCGCGCAGCGCTGCGGCCCTGCTGGACTGGGCACGGGCGAACCCGGGCCGCTTCACCTATCCTCAGCCGCCGGATTTCCTCGGCACCACGTTCCTGAAGCAGATGCTGCTGATGACCACCGAGGATCGCGCGGCCCTAGCCCGCCCGCTCGACGCGGCGGTCGCACCGGCGGTCAGCGCGCCGCTCTGGAGCTATCTCGACGCCCTGCACCCGCATCTCTGGCGCGGCGGACGCAGCTACCCGAGCGATGATGCCGCCCAGCGACGCCTGTTGGCCGATGGCGAGGTCAGCTTCGCCCTCGCCTTCAACCCGGCCCGGGCCAGTGCCGGCATCGCGGCGGGCGAGCTGCCGGAGACGGTCCGCACCTTCGTTTTCGACGGTGGCACCATCGGCAACACCCATTTCGTCGCCGTGCCGTTCAACGCCGGCGCGAAGGAGGGGGCGATGGTGGTGGCCGACTTCCTGATGTCGCTGGAGGCGCAGATCCGCAAGCAGGATCCACGGGTCTGGGGCGATTTCACGGTGCTGGACGTGGCCTCGCTGGCCGAGGCGGAGCGGGCGGCGTTCGCGGCCCTGCCGCTGGGCGTGGCGACCCTGTCGCCGGAAGAACTGGGGCCGGTCCTGCCGGAGCCGCATCCGAGCTGGGTGGGCTGGCTGGAGGCGGAGTGGGAGCGCCGCTACGCCGCTGGTCGATAGCCGTGTCGGAAGTCGGCGCGCACCGTTCTGACGTCGGGTGCGGCCGGCGATGATCCGCCTCGCCCCGACGATCGCCGTTCTGGTGATGATCGGGCCGGTCGTGGCCGGCATGGTCGGCACGGTGCTGCCGGCACTGGGCTGGCTGCCGGTGCTGGGCGGCGAGGAGATCTCTCTCGCCACGGGCCGGGCGCTGCTGGCGGAGCCGGGTCTGTGGACCAGCGTGTGGCTGTCGTTCTCGACCGGGTTCGGGTCGACGATCGTGGCCTTCGCGCTGGCGGTCGGGTTCGCGGCGGCGGCCCAGGGAACCCGGATGTTTCGCATCGGCGCACGTCTGATCTCGCCGCTGCTCTCGGTGCCGCATGTGACCCTGGCGATCGGTCTCGCGTTTCTGATCGCCCCCAGCGGGTGGGCGATACGCCTTATCTCCCCCTGGGCGACCGGTTGGGAGCGGCCACCGGACTTGCTCACCGTGAACGACCCGGCCGGGCTGGCGCTGTTGCTGGGGCTGATCCTGAAGGAGACGCCGTTCCTGTTCCTCATGCTGCTGGCCGCCCTCGACGGCGTGCCGGCGGGTCGTGTCGTCGCGGTCGCGCGGTCCATGGGCTACCGGGAGATGACGGCATGGTTCAAATGCGTGCTGCCGCAGGTCTATCCGCGGCTGCGTCTCCCGGTCTTCGCGGTCCTCGCCTTCGCGACGTCGACGGTCGACATGGCGATCCTGCTGGGCCCGACGACGCCCGCGCCGCTGGCCGTCCGGGTGGTGCAGTGGATGGGCGATCCCGACCTCGGCCGACGCTTCGTCGGCTCCGCCGGTGCGCTGTTGCAGGTTGGCGTGGCCGGGACCGCGATCGCCGCTTGGATCGCGCTGGAACGGATGACGAGGGCGCTGGGGCGTTGGTGGATCCAGACCGGGGCGCGGGGCCGACGGGAGGCGGTCGCGCGCTGGCTGGCGCGGATGGCGATGGCCGCCGCCTTCCTGGCCGCCGCCGGATCACTGGCGGCCCTGGTGGTCTGGGCAATGGCCGGGCCGTGGCGGTTCCCGGACGCGCTGCCGGCGGTGCTGTCCGTCGAGGGGTGGCGGCGCGGCGGGGAGGATCTGGCCCGCGCCGCGGCGGGCACCGCGACGGTCGCCATCGCCTCCGCCAGTGTCGCGCTGGCCCTGGTGATCGCCTGTCTGGAGCAGGAGACGCGGTCGGCGCGCCGCCCGGGTCCGGCGGTGACGTGGCTGCTCTACACTCCGCTGATCGTGCCCCAGGTCGCCTTCCTGTTCGGCGTGCAGGTGCTACTGGTGGCGACCCGCATCGACGGCGGATGGCTGGCGGTGGTGTGGAGCCACCTGGTTTTCGTGTTGCCCTACGTCTTCCTGTCGCTGGCGGGCCCGTGGCGGCGGTTCGATACACGCTACATGGCCGTCGCCCGCAGCCTCGGGCGGCCGCCGCTCGCGGTGCTGTTGCGGGTGACGCTGCCGATGCTGGCGCGGCCGGTGCTGACGGCGGGCGCGGTCGGAGTCGCGGTCTCGACGGCGTTGTATCTGCCGACCCTGTTCGCCGGCGGCGGTCGTGTCGAAACCTTGACAACCGAGGCGGTGGCGTTGGCCTCCGGCGGCGACAGGCGGGTGATCGCGGCGTACGGGCTGCTGCAGATTGTCTTGCCTTTCATAGCCTTCGCGATCGCCGGCCTGGTTTCGCGCCGCTGGAGCGAGCCGCGTTAACGGTTCCGTTACTGCTGCACTGCACAATGATCGTGACGCTGCCCTTGAAAAATGCGTCAGAGGGCGCTAAGTCACCCATTCAAGTTTCCACAACGTCAACGCGCCAATTGCAGTCCGAACGGTCGGACGCAAGCGCGTTTCGTCCGCCGAGCGCCGTCAACGGGACGGTGCCGGACGGGCACTGACACGTTTTCATCAGAGAGGAGGACCGCATGGCCGATAAGCCACTCGCCGGACGTACCATTGCCATCATGCTCGCCAACGGGTTTGACGAGATCGAGTTCACCGAGCCCCAGAAGAAGCTGATCGAAGCCGGCGCAACCACCAAGGTGGTGTCGCGCGCCAACGGTCTGGTCAATGGCTGGTACGAGGGTTCGTGGGGTCACTTCTTCCCCGTCGACGTCGACCTGGCCGAGACCCTGGCGGTGGATTACGACGGTCTTGTGGTGCCGGGCGGCCTGCGCGCGGTCGAGAAGCTGGCCGAGGATCCGCATGGCCAGCGTGTGCTGAAGGCGTTCATGCGCGCGTCGATGCCGGTCGCGATCGTCGGCGATGCCGGCAAGCTGCTGGCGCTGACCGAGACCGTCAAGGGCCGCACCGTGACGTCGAGCGAGGAGGTCCGTGGCGACCTCGAGGCCGCTGGCGCCAGCTGGGAGGCCGTGCCGTTCGTCGTCGAGGGCTCGCTGGTCACCGCCAACGGCGTCGAGGGCGTGCGCGACGCGATGGACGCGTTCGTCGCCGTCGTCGAGGCCTATGAGGGCGAGGACGCCCAGGCTGCCTAAGGCGCCCGCCGCCTGACGCGATACTGACTTTTCGTCTGTAAGCGACGCCGGTGACCGCATCGGCGTCGCTTTCTTTTTGTGCGCCGCACCACCGAACCCCTAGAGTGCGCCCATGACCGAAGAAGCCCCCCGTACCGTTGCCAGCCCGTGCGTTGGCGTTTGCTCGATCGATCGCGAGACGCGCTTCTGCCTCGGCTGCTGGCGGAGCATGGAGGAGATCGCCCATTGGTCGCGCTACGATGACGGCAAGCGCCTGGAGGTGCTGGAAACGCTGCGCCAGCGCCAGAGCGAAGCCGGCGTCAACCGTCGCCGCGTGACCAAGCGCCGTCGCCTCGCCGGCACGACCGAGCAGGACCAACCATGAACGCGTTGCTGCAGCTGCTGGATGAACGCGGCCACCTGATCGCAGACGGGGCGATGGGAACCAACCTGTTCATGCTGGGCCTGGAGACCGGTAATTCACCGGAACTCTGGAACGTGGAGACGCCGGAAAAGGTCGCATCCGTGCATCGCGGTTTCCTGGAGGCGGGATCCGACATCGTCCTGACCAACAGCTTCGGCGGCACCGCCCAGCGCCTCAAGCTGCACGGCGCCCAGGACCGGGTCGCCGAGCTGAACGCCGCTGCCGCCCGGATCTGCCGCGCGGAGGTCGATCGCTGGGCCGAGGAAACCGGCAAACGCTGCCTGGTCGCGGGGTCCATGGGGCCGACCGGAGAGCTGTTCGAGCCGCTCGGCGCGCTCACCCCGGCGACTGGCGAGGCCGCCTTCGCCGCCCAGGCCGAGGGTCTGGCCGAGGGCGGTGCCGACCTTCTGTGGATCGAGACCATCTCGTCGGCCGAGGAGGTCGCGGCGGCCGTGGCCGGCGCCGCGCCGACCGGTCTGCCGATCGTGGCGACCCTGACCTTCGACACCAACGCGCGGACCATGATGGGCCTCACCCCGGCCGAGTTCACGGCCCTGGCGCCGACCCTGGCGGCGGTCCCGAGCGCGATCGGCGCCAACTGCGGCGTCGGGCCGGCGGAGCTGGCGGAGACGGT
>JGI12316J15310_10000041_pt18 | contig 14425 bp, 13 predicted proteins | sample MarCyaLeptolynsp_FD_15310 | JGI IMG/M metagenome (IMG submission 15310)
CCGATGGGATTCGTGCCGTCGAAGAAGTGGAAGGCCTGCGCGCGGGCGAGGTCCGACTGGGCGCTGGCGCAACCGCGTGCTCGTACCTGCTGCCGCCGGCGTTGGTCAGCTTTGCCGCCGCCCATCCGGGCATTCGCTACTTCCTGCGCGAGAACACCACGGACGAGTCGCTCGACGAGCTGGCGCGCGGCGAGCTGGACCTCGCGATCGCCGACGAGGGAGACGACGAGTGGTTCGTCGACGAGCTCATCCTCGTCGCTGCGCCCGACATCGATCCCAAGCAGGCACCGTTCGTGACGCTGCGCCCCGGCGCCACGACTCGCGCCCTGCTCGACGAGCACTTTCCCGACGTGGACATCGTGATGGAGCTGGGCAGCATCACGAGCATGAAGGGCAACGTCCGCGCCGGGATTGGCCTCGCGCTGGTCAGCCGCCACGCGGTCGTCAACGATCTACGAGAGGGTCGACTCGTCCGCGTGCGCGACCCGAGGACTCCCGTCCGCCGGCCGCTGCACCTTGCTCACCGCGGGCTCGATCGATTGCCGCCTGCGGTGGCCGCGTTGCGCGAGCTGCTGCTGTCGCCCGCCGCAACCCGACACCTCCGAAAACGCCGCCGACGCTAGGCTTCCGCGCGCGCTTCCTTGGCGCCGGCGATCGCCATCTCTTGAAGCGCGCCGTAGGCTGCAGCCCAGGAGGCTGCGGTCTCCTCGGTCCAGTCGTCGCCGGCCACTTCGGCGATCGCGGCGACCAGGCACTCGCCGACCCACGGGTACATCTCGTCTTTGACTCCGTACTCGACGTGCTTCCGCCCGAGCGCCTTGAGGTTGCTCTGCAACCACTCGGCGTTTTCGAGGTTGTCCAGCACTGCAACGAGCGTCTCGGTCAACATCTTCTGCTGCTGCGCCGGCGCGTTCCGGGAGAACATCGGCTTCACCTGCGGGTAGCGGGTGAAGAAGATCTCGTAGAACCGCGTGGTCAATTGCGGCTCGCGTTCGACGACGAGCTCGAAGCTCGAGCGGAGAAGGTCAACGTTGAGCGACATCGGGCGCGACCCTACGACGGGAGCTGCCCCGAGCCACGCGCAACTCTTGCACTCGTAATCCGTAGCTGGCCCCCCAAAGGAACGCCGACGGTGGGGCGCTCTGAGAGCGCGTCGGGCGGTTTCGAGCCCGTATTATAGGATCTCACGAGAGATTCATGTCCCCACCCGAGATCCTGATCGTTCAAGGCACCACTGCCCACCGTAGCCGGATTGCGACGGTGGCCGCCGTGGCTCGTGCGGCGGCGGAGTCCGAGGGGGCGAACGTGAGCTCGTGGGACCTCGTGGAGCGACCGCTGCCGATCATGTCGCTCACCGACCCGCGCCAGCGGCGACTGCCCGAGGTGACCCAGGTGCGTGAGGCCGCGGCCAAAGCCGACGGCTTCATCTTCATCACGCCCGAGTACCACGGCAACATGAGCGGCGCGCTCAAGAACTGGTTCGACTTTCTGTACCTCGAGCTCGCCGGCAAGTTCGCCGGCGTCATCGCGGTGACCGGAGGCGGAAGCGGCGACATGTCGATCATGTCGGTGAAGAACAGCTTCTCGTGGTGCCACGGCTTCACCCTCCCCTTTCACGCCGCCGCGCGACCGGACGACTTCGACGGCACGCGCCTCACCTCCGATAAGGTCCACGAACGAGTACAGCGCATCGGCTCGGACGTCGTGCGCTATGCTCCGCTGATCCGCCGCACCTTCGAGGCCGCCCGCGCCACCGGTGCCGACTGGACCGCCGGCGTGGCCGGCATGCACGCCAAAGACGACCACTGAACGCGACGCTCACCCGCCGCGAATGTTGTCGTTGAGGCGGCGCAGGCCCTCGGCGAGCTTGGGGTTCGAGGTCATGATCGTCAGGCTGCGCGTGCCGGCAGACAGCTCGAGGTCGCCGTGGTGGCCGTCACGGCACAGCTGATCGATGCGCCGACGAACGCGGCGACGCAGCCACAGCCCGAGGGCGAACAACACCATGCCGGGCGCCATGCCGACGGCGCGGACGCTCCCGGGCAGCTCACCGGGGAACAGCCAGGGAAGTAGCCCCAGCAGACTGCCCATGAAGAGCGTGAAGAACGGGGTGTGCGACTGCTGCGCGGAAACGAAGCCGTGCTCCCGGCAATCGATGCAGACGGGAAGCTCGATCGGCTCGACCCGCACGTCGTCGACGCTGAGCTCGTAAGGGTAGCGGTAGGGCGCATCGGAGACGTTGCAGCACACACAGCCCTTCGGAAAGCGCGGGACCTGCAGCGCGAGCGTTCCCGCCCCTGCCTTATACGCCGCGAGCTCGCCGATGCTCGGCGGAACGCTCACGACCTCCAGGACGTGAACGCGCCGCTCCACTCGGTCGGGCATGCCCGATCATATGCGCCCCAGCGCGGAGCCGATTGCAGAATCTCGCTAGGCCGCCGGAAGCTCGCCGCGCATGCGCAGCTGCTCGCGGAAGTCGCCGAGGGTCACTTCTTTGCCCTCGTCGTAGCGCCCGCGCGTGGACTGCGAGCGAACGTGCACGTTCAGCGGCTGACGCCACTTGACCACCTTGCGCTGCACCCCGCTCCAGAACTTGGTCCGAGCCTCGAGCGAGAGCATGGCCCCGCGCTCGATCTCCTGCTGGGCCTTGTACGTGGTCGCGTACATCTCCAGCGCTTCCTCGAGCCACAGGCCGTGGTCCTCGTCCTGCTCGAGGTGCAGCTCGAAGTACATGATCTCTTCGGCCGAAAACCCCGCCCGCTTCAGGCCGCGCACGAGGTGCGGGAACATGTGCGGGATGCTCCACTCGTGGCCCGGGCCCACCGCGCCGAGCCCGACGAGAAACGGCTCCTCCGTGCAGATCCGGAGGTGCTCGTCGATGAAGCCGGTGACGTTGGTGTGGAGCTTGGTCGAGGTGAGCTCATCCTCGTTGGCCCCCGCCGCGAACAGATACTCCTTGTAGAGCACGGCGTGGTCCTTGCCGTCCGAGCCCTCGCCGTACTCGTCCACCAAGACCTTGGCGATCCAAGACTTGGCGTCGCTGTCCGGCGCAATGAGCAGAAGCTGCTCGAGGTAGCGGGTGAACATGCCGACCAACGCGTAGTGCTGCAGGCCCGCAACCTTGTAGTCCTCGCGCGAGAACGGCACGTGCGACAGGCGAGCAAGCATTGGGTGGTTGACGCCCGTGTGGCGACGGACCCGTCGACGTAGGCCGGCGAGAAACTCCTTGGGGGTTTGCACCTTCATCCGGCGGCCTTGTCCTGTCGTCGAAGCTGCACCAAGCTCGGGTCGGCGCCGGGCCGAAGCGGCACGGTATCCGCGGGCGGCCGGTCGGCGAGCGTGATGGTGGGATCGATGATGCCGACCTCGTCGCGCAGATGCGAGTTGGGGTCGCGCGCGATGTCGAAGTACGCGCGGCGCTTCTTGAGCCACCGAAAGGTGCCCAACATCGAGTGCATGAAGTAGTCCGGACGCTTGCGCAGCGCCGGGAACGTTCCCTTGCGGCGCGAGGGCCAAACCGAGTCACTGTGCTCGGCGAAGCGCTGGTAGAAGCGCTCGCGAGGCATCTTCGTCGGCAACACCGCGTGCAGCAGGTCGAAGAAGCGCGCGTCGGTGGTGAGCAACTCGTCCTTGCGCTGCCGGTACAGCTGCGTGCCAGGCAACGGCGTCAGGATCGTCACCAGCGGGATCGAGATTCCGAGCTCGTTGATGTGCGCGTACAGACGATCGAAGTCCTCGTCCTGGAAGTCCGGGCGCACCATGAAGATGCCGGTGGATATGATGCCGAGGCTGCGCAGGATCTTGGCTGCCTTGACGTTCTTCTCGACGGTGTTGCGCTTGAGCAGCGCCTCGAGCCCGTTCGGGTCGTTGGACTCGAACCCGGACAGCACCATCAACAGGCCAGCGTCGCGCAGCCGCTTCATCAGCTCGGGGTTGTCGGCGATGAAGTCCGTGCGCCCCTGGGTGAGCAGGTACTTCTTGATGCCGCGCCGCTCGATCTCCTCGCAGAGCTTGTTGAGCCGTCCCTTGTTGGTGAGGAAGTTGTCGTCGAGCAAGAAGACGAACTTCTCCTCGATCTGCTCGAGCCGGTCGCAGATCGCCTCGGCGGAGAGGAACCGTGTCTTGCGCTCGTAGAACTCCCAGATCGCACAGAAGTTGCAGTCGAAGCTGCAGCCACGTGACGTCGAGATCGACGCCATCGGACCCGCGGTGATGAAGAAGTAGTCGCCCTTGTTGCGCCGGATGAGGTGGCGCGCGGGCGGAGGAAACTCGTCGAGGTTCCGGTTTTGACTGCGCTTCTCGGTGGTGTGCCACTCGCCATCGGCCTGCCTGAAGCGCAGGCCTGCGATCTCGTTGAGCTCGTGCTTGCTGCCACCGCCGTCGAGATGCTCGACCAGCTCCAAGAAGGTCTCCTCGCCCTCACCGAGACAGATCGCATCGACGCAACCCTCTTCGAAGTCCCACGGCGCGAGCGTGGGGTGATGACCACCCACGATCGTGAAGACGCCGTCGCCGAGCACGCCCTTGGCGATCTCGAGCAACGCCTTGGCCTGGTAGCAGTCCGTCGTCATCGACGTCGTACCGACCAGGTCCGGCTCGAACTCGAGCAACATCTCGTTGAAGGCGAGGTCGTCCTCGAGGCGCATGTCGAGGATGCGAACCTCGTGCTCGGGCACCATCGCCGCAAGCTGCGCCAGTGCAACGGGCTCGGACATCCAGATGACGTTCTCGAGTCCCAGGCGCCCCGGTTCGAATGGAGCGGGCTGCACGAGCAATATCTTCATGGCGGTAGGGTATCTGACGGACCCGTGCCGGCGTGCAACGTAATGCCGTGTAAGCGGGCAAATTCCGGCGCCAGGGCCGTCTACGCTCCGGACCGCCGCTACGTGAGGTTGCCCCTGCGTCGGGGTACGGCAAACTTGGTGCGCGTGTGGGTGCGACTCCAATGAGGCGACGAACCATCGTTGCCGTCGTTGGCGGCGGACTCGTGGCCGCGATCGCCGGTCTGAACACTTGGGTGTACGGCGACTTCAAGCAGCCACTGCTCGAGCCGATGGATCCGCTGCCGCAGATCGGGTCGCTGTCGGCCGCGTCGTGCTCCGCCTGCCACGCGGAGATCTACGCGGAGTGGAAGCGGAGCGGACACGCGCGCGCGTTCGTGGACCCGCTCTACCAAGCCGAGCTGGAGCATCAGCCAGTACCCTTCATCTGTCATCGCTGTCACTCACCGCTGGTCGAGCAACGCGAAGAGCTTGCCTGGTGGATGTGGACGGTGCTGCCGCGGGTCGTCCCCGCGACCTCCAGCAACGACCGCTTCGATCCGGACCTCCAAAAGGAAGGGGTGACCTGCGTCGCGTGTCATCAGGTCGACGACCATATGGTCGGGCCGTTCGCGGACGCCGAGGCCCCCCACCCCACCGCCGTCGCCGACCTGCGATCGGTCGATTTCTGTGCACGCTGCCACCAGTTCGGGTTTGAGCGCATCGGCAAGCTCGACCGTCCGCTGCTCGACGCCGTGGCGGAGTGGAGAGACTACGAGGCCGATGGCGGCAATCAGGTCTGCGCCGACTGCCACATGCCGCAGCTTCCTCCTCGTGTGGCAGGACAGGTCGGCCCGACCGGGGGCAAGTTGCGGCCGGGAACCGACCACTCGCTGCGCGGACCGTACGACGAGGCCTTCGTGCGAACCGGCGTGCTCGTCCAGGACGTGAAGCTCGAGGCGTCGCGGCAAGGCGCCGATGCGAGTCTGTTGCTCGTCAACGGTACGGGCCATCGGCTGCCGTCGTCGGAACCCGAACGCTTCCTCGAGGTCCGCCTGGCGGCACTCGACGCGGACGGCAACGAGCTCGAGCACGACGCGATCCGATTTCAGCGTCGCGCCGACGTGGTCAAGCTGCGCGAGACCGGGGAAGACACGACGATCCCACCGCGAGCGCGGCGCGATCTGTCGCTGTCCCTGCAGGCACTGCCCGCGGGCGCGACCGAAGTCCGACTGTCGGTCGATTTCTGGCTGTGGGACCCGGAGCACGAGGCCGCAGTCACCGCGGGACTGTCCGCCGACGAGCTGGTGCACCACATCGTCGATCGCCGTATCCCGATCGAGGGGACCCCGTGACGAACCGCGCGCAACGGCTCACCAATCTGGTCCTGCTGCAGGTCGCCGTAATCGGCCCGCTGCTGCTGGCGTCGCGGCAGCCGATTGTCGCCGCGGCCATGGGCTGGGGCGCGTGCGCGGTGCAGGTCGCCGTGGGCACCTCGCGCCGTCGCGATCTGGCGCTCATGGCGATCGGCGGCGTCCTCGGCACTGGTGTCGAGCTTGGGGCGGCCGGCATCGGCTTGATGCAGTTCGTCGGCTCGGGTCCAGTGGAGGGCCTGCCGCTCTGGGTTCCCCCATCGTGGGCGATGCTCGCAGTCACGTTCGCGTACTTGCTCGTGAGGCTGCGCGGACGCTTCGTCCCTTCGGCAGTCGTCGGAGGTCTCGGCTCCGCGGCATCGCTGGGCGCCGCAACGTCCGCGGGCGAGATCGCCGTCGACGGTGCCGGCCGCTTCGCCATCGTCGCGGTCGCACTCGGAGTCGCGGTTGGCGTGGTCTCGGTGATCGCCGCCCGCCTGGACTCGCGCGAGCGCGACTCCTAACCGCGGGCTTCGGCAACCGTCTCGAGCAGCTCGGCGCCGTAGCGCTCGATCTTCTGGGGCCCGATCCCGTGCGCCATCGCGAGCTCGGCCTCCGTACGCGGACGCAGCACTGCGATCTCCCGCAGCGTTCGGTCGCTCGCCACGACGTACGGCGGCACGCCATCGTCCTTGGCCCGCTGCAGCCGATAGCTCCGCAACGCCTCGAACACGCGCTCCGCTTCGGGGTCGGCCTGCACCGCTTCGGCCGCCGCCTTTGCCTCCGCGCTGGGTTCCTTGCGCGTGCGCTTGGCCGACTCCCCACCCGCACGCTCTTCGGGCAGGAGCAGCCGCGCCGGCTTTTCGCCCTTCATCACCGCCATGCCTTCGTCGGTCAGGACCACCACGGGTCGCTCGCGCCCGTGAAAGTCGACCCAGCCCGCCGTGACACACCGCCGCAGCGCCCGGACGAGCCAGTCCTCGCCGTGTTCCTTCATCACGCCGAAGGTTCGCGTTTCCGCCAGGCGCGTTCGCTCGAGTCTCGGTTCGGGCACGCCGCGAAGAAGCTTGACCGCCATCGCCAGCCCGAAGCGGCCGTGCACCCGGGCCACACCCGAGAGCAGCTTGCGGACGATGAGCGAGACCTCCTCCGGGTCGCGATCCGAGTCGCCCGACAGCGACTGGCAGACGTCGCAGATGCCACAACCCCCGACCGTTTCCGCTTCGTCGCCGAAGTAGCGAAGGATCGTGTCGTGTCGGCACGATCCGCCCTCTGCCCAGCGCATCAGCTCGAGGAAGAGATTCCACTTGTGGGCGAGCACGGCCGGTGCCGCTCCGGTTTCCGCTGCCGAGGACTCGAGCAGACTTCGCCTTAGGGGCATGTCGTTGGACGACAGCAGCATCATCCCGAAGGCCCGCTCACCGTCGCGACCCGCACGCCCGACCTCCTGGTAGTAGGCCTCGACCGAGCTCGGCGGCGCGAGGTGGACCACCGCCCGCACATCCGCGCGATCGATGCCCATACCGAACGCATTGGTCGCGACGACGACATCCAGCGAGCCGTCCGTGAACTGCCCCTGCACCCGATCGCGCTCCGATCCGCTCATGCCCGCGTGATAGCCGGCCGCGCGCCAACCGTCCGCCGAGAGCCGAGCAGCCTCCTCTTCGGTGATCTTGCGTGTTGGGCTGTACACGATCGCGCAGCCGATCGCGTGGCCCGGCAATCCGATGGCCTTGTGCAGCATGCGATCGACCTCGACGGCTCGATCCTTGCGGCGACGGAGCTCGGTGACCCCGAGGGAGAGGTTGGGCCGGGCAAACCCGCGAACGAGCTGCGGCGTCTCCGGCGGCAGGCCCAGGCGCGCCACGATCTCGTCGCGCACCACCGGGGTTGCCGTGGCCGTGCACCCCATGACGCGGGGCGGCGCGAGGTCGCGGACGAGCTCGCCGATCTGCATGTATTCCGGACGGAAGTCGTGTCCCCACTCGCTGATGCAGTGCGCCTCGTCGACGGCGAGCAGCGGGATCTCGAGCCTCGAGAGCAACCCACGAAACCCAGGAAAGACCAGGCGCTCCGGCGCAACGTAGACCAGCTTGTAGTGGCCCTGGGCGATCTTCGCCATCCGCGCCCGGGTCTCCTCGGCGGGCAGGGTCGCCGACAGGTACGTCGCTGCAACACCGCGAGCCTGCAGCGCCTGAACCTGGTCGTGCATCAGCGCAATGAGGGGCGAGACCACCAGCGAAGTGCCGGGCAGCAACAGCGCTGGCAGCTGGTAGACGAGGCTCTTGCCACCGCCCGTCGGCGCAACGAGCAGCATCCGGCGCTGCTCGAGTAGGGTCTCGATGGCTTCCCGCTGGCCGGCACGAAACCCCTCGTAGCCGAGCGTCTCGAGGCCGGCGTCGAGGTCCGGCTGGACGGCTTGTTCGGAGTCGTTCGCCACTCGAAAGGACAACGCGGTCGTCACACTACCGACATCGACCGTCGGCGTCTCCCGTTGCATGAAAATGCAGCTCAGCTGGCGATTGTGACTGCCGTCAGTCGATGCTCTCGAAGGTCCGGGAAAACAGCGCGACAAACTCGCGCACCCCCGTCTGTTTGGCCAGGAACGCGGCCGCCCCCGCCTCGATCGCCCTCGCGGCGTCCTCTCGCGCGTCGGAGCTGCTGATCAGCACGACCACCGGCAACTCGGCAAACGGGTCGCGCGCACGCAGGGCTCGGACCACGTCGAACCCCGACATGCGAGGCATGTTGACGTCGAGCAACACCAGCGCCGGCGTTTCCGCTTCGGCGGAAGCTGCTCGGTCCATGAACGCGAGAAACTTGGTGCCGTCCTCGAACGCCGTCACGGGATTCGGCAGGCCGGTCCGCTTCCATACCTCTTCGAGGATCATGCGATCCGCAGCGTTGTCGTCGACAATCGCGACGGCCCGGGCGCGCGGGACACCGATCACGGTGCCCCTCGCTCGAGCTTCGACCACCGCGGCAGCTCGACCCTCAGCGTGAAGTCCCCGTCTTCGACGGAGGCTCGCACCGCACCACCATGCAACTTCGCGATTCCGGCGACGATGGCAAGTCCGAGCCCGGCCCCGCTCCCACGCTCCGACCGCCGACGGAACGGTTCGAACACCGAGTCGTCGAGCTCGAGGTCTGCGTCGGCGATCGGGTTGCGGCACACGATCGTGTCGCGTCGCGTGCCCGAGTCCACGCTGATGTGCAGACCGCCGCGACCGTGCTGTTCCGCATTGCGGACGACGTTGGCCAAGAGCTGGCCGAGCAGGACCGGATCCGCGTGCACGGTGGCCTCGTCCAATCTCACCCATCCAGGAGCCGTCCCACCAACGCCGCTCTCGAGAGCAGCAGCGAGCGCAACCGGACGGACCGCGGGCTCCACCGTCCGGAGCTGGGCGAGCTCGAAGTAGGAAGCCACAACGGATTCGGCCGAAGCCGCCGTTCGACGCGCGTGCTCGACAAAGCGTGACGGGTCATCGGCCTCCATCGCGAGGTCACAAAGATTGACCAACGACTTCAACGGCGCCCGAAGATCGTGGGCCGCCAGGTGCGTGAAGTGTGACAACGCCAGGTTGAGCTCGCGTTGCTCCGCGTTCTTTCGGCGCAGGTCGAGCTCGTCCACGACGACCTTGGCGAGGTCCTCGAGCGCCCTCCGCTGCGCTTCGCTCACCTCGCGGGGCTCACGGTCGATCACGCACAAGGTGCCGACCCGGAGGTCATCGCCGACGATGAGCGGCGCGCCGGCGTAGAAGCGAATATCGGGCGCCGCCACCACGAGCGGATTGCCGGCAAAACGCGGGTCTTGGGTCGCATCCCCGACAACCATGACTTCGTCGTCGAGAATCGCGTGGGCACAAAAGGCGTGCTCGCGGGGGGTCTGCACCGCTTCGAGGCCGACCCGCGACTTGAACCACTGCCGGTCGACATCGACGAGGGACACCAGTGCGATCGGAACGTCGAGAATGTGCGCCGCCAACCGAGTGACTCGATCGAAGCGGTCCTCGGCCTCGGTATCGAGAACGTCGAGCTCGTAAAGGGCACGAAGACGGTCCGCTTCGCGTCCTGGCAAAGGGGCAGACAACCCGGAAATCGTAGCACCGGGGCCCAATGCGAAACTCGAGCCCGTTGTTGCCTCCGGGTCGCTGGCGGCCCGACCCGGGCCACTGTGGACCAAAACTGTCCACCGGTCACGGAGCACGCTACGGTTCGCGGCTGTGAGACGTGGCCTCTTGCTCAGCACTGCTCTTGCCGTCGCCGCCGCACTGTCGTGCAAGCCCAAGCCCGCCGCCACGCCGACGACGCCACCGGCCGAGGACGGCGCGCCCGAGCAGAACCTAAACCTCGAGTTTGGCAAAGCCGCCGACCAGTGGCTCGACGAGACCTTTACCCGACACCCGTATCGAGCGGTGGAGGTCGGACTGCACGAGTACGACGGGATGCTGCCCGACGTCTCCGAGACGGCCCTGACCAAAGAAACGCAAGCCCTCGAGGCGGCGCTCCAGAAGTTCGAAGCGTTCGATCCTGCGGGGCTCGAGCCCGAGCTTCGGGTCGAGCGCGGGGTGATCATCCAGCAAATTCGCGCGGACCTGTTTGAGGTCTCGCGGCGTCGACAGCCGTGGACCAACCCGATGTACTACCTCGCCGCGTTGGATCTCGCGGCGTACATCAGCCGCGAGTACGCGCCGCTGCCCGAGCGCGCCGCCGCGATCACGCGGCTGGCCAACGGCACGCCGCAGCACCTGCGCAACGCGATGGGGCGCCTGGAGGCCAAGCTGCCGCGCACCTTCGTGGACACCGCCCTGCTGCAGGTGCGCGGGACGATCGAGTTCGTGGAAAAGGACGTGCGCACGGCGACCGCGGGCCTGACCGGCAAGGCGCAGTCCGACCTCGATGCAGGCCTGGCCGCGATGGCGGCTGCCCTCAAAGAGTACGAGGCCTTCCTGGTCGAACGGCGCAAGACGGCCACCGACGACTTCGCCCTCGGGGCCGAGATGTTCGTGGAGATGCTTCGCGAGACGCAGGGCTTCGACGTCTCGGTCGAGCGCCTGCGCGAGCTCGGCCAGGCCGACCTCGACCGCAACTTCGCCGCACTCGAGGCCGCGACGAAGGCCCTCAATCCCAAGAAGCCACTGGTGAAGGTGGTGGCCAAGGTCACCGCGGACAAACCCGCGACCGACGGCGTGCTCGCCGAGGCGACCCAGCAGTCCGAGGCCATGCGCAAGTTCCTGCTGGACAAGGACCTCATCACGATTCCCAGCGAGGACGTGGCCGAGGTTCGGCCGAGCCCGCCGTTCATGCGCTGGAACTCCGCCTTCCTCAGCCCAGCCGGCGTGTTCGAAAAAGCCGCCCTTCCGAGCTTCTATTACATCAGCCCGCCCGACCCGGCGTGGCCCAAGAAGCAGCAGCAGGCCTACGTGCCCGGCAAGACGGACCTGCTGTTCATCACCATTCACGAGGTCTGGCCCGGCCACTTCCTGCACGGGCTGCACATCAAGGCCAACCGCTCGCGCGTGCTCAAGTCGTCGTGGAACTACGCGATGGGCGAGGGCTGGGCGCACTACACCGAAGAGATGATGTGGGACGCCGGCGTCAGCGACGACCCCGCGGTGCACGTCGGACAGCTGCAAAATGCCCTGCTGCGCAACGTTCGGTACCTGTCGGCGATCGGGCTGCACACCGGGGAAATGACGGTCGAGCAGTCGTTTCAGATGTTCCGCGACAAGGCGTTCCAAGACGAGGCCAACGCGCGCCAGCAAGCGGCCCGCGGCACGTTCGACCCGATGTACCTGTCGTACACACTCGGCAAGCTCGCCATCCTCAAGCTGCGCGACGACGTGAAGGCCAAGTGGGAAGCCGACGGCAAGACCTTCTCGCTCAAGGACTTTCACGACGCGTTGTTGTCGTACGGCGCCGCGCCGCTGCCGGTCATCCGCGAGGCCATGCTCGGGCCCGACGCTGGGCCGATCTTGTAGCCCCTCACTCCACGCCGAGCTCGGCGAGGCTTTCGACGACGATCTTCTTGTTGACCGGGTCGACCTCGGCGGCCTCCATGATCGGGCGCGCCTGGAGGAAGACTTCCCGGGCGCGGTCCTTGTTGCCGATCTTCATCAGCGTCTCGCCGGCGCTGACGAGCGTGGCGAAGCGCGAGTTGGACATCTCGGCGGTGCCTTTGGCGCTCGCGACCAGAGCCCCCTCTACGGCTTTTTCGGCGGCCTCGGTTTGCCCGGCCTCGGCCTGGGCCGTGGCCAGCGCGAGCTTGTACGCCGAGAGGTTGAGCGGATCGGTGAGCGGGTGCTTTTCGGCGGCGGCCACCACCCCTTCGAGGAGCGTGGCCGCTTCATCCGCCTTGCCGACGTGGACCAACATGTCCGCAAGGTGCGTCTGCGTCGTGGCCAAGATGGGGCTTCCGGCGCCGACCTTGGGCTGCAGCTCCTCGAGCGTGGCACGCAGTGCCGGCACCGCCTCCTTCGTCCGGCCCTTGCGATGCAGCGCGTGGGCGTAGACGCCAGCGCCGCCCAGCTTGAGCTGTGGATAGTACGGGTGTGAAGGATCGGGGCCTTCCATCGCCAGCTTGGACAGCTCGAGTCCGCGATCGAGGTCGCCGGTCTGCAGCGCAAGCTGAGCGAGCTGGAGCTGAAGCCCCGACGCGAGAATGTGACCCGGTCCGAAGACCTCATCCGCGCGCCGCAGACCCGCCTCGCCGATCGACTTCGCCTCGTCCGGTCGGCCCGCGTGCACCAGAGGCGCGATCGCGTCGTAGCTGGCCTGGATCGCCAGGCCCGGATCCATGCCCAGCTTCTCCACCAGCTTCGCGGCCGCGATGAAGTCGTCCGCCGCCTCGCTCGGCTGGCCCGCGCCGAAGCGGAGCTGCCCGCGTAGGGTGTACAGGCCAACCCACACGTCCTCGCCGACGTCATAGCCCTCCGCCAGGGAGGTCGCTCGCTGCAGACTGAAGGCCGCCTTCTCGCCGTCTCCCGCATGCATGGCGATCTCGGCGATACGCTGCCAAGCCCAAACGATCTCGTTTGGGACGCCGGAGCGCTCGGCGTGGGCCAGCGTTTCGTCGGCGAGCGCACCGGCGGACGCATGGTCGCCATTGCGATTGGCGAACGTCGCAAGCTCGCGATGCGAGTCGGACGCGAGGTACCAAAGCTCGGCCTGTTCCGCCTTGTCCCCGGCGCGCTCGAGCAACTCCCGGGCCTCGTCGAATTGCGAGATGCGCATCTTGGCCTTCGCCATGCCGATCTCGCCGACGATCTCGCGCGCCAAGGGGGACGCCAGCTCGCCGACGCCGGCATCGAAGCCCGCCCGCGACTGACAGCGCTCGACCTTGGGCAGCCGGTAGGTCTGGCTGGTCAGATCTGTGACGCGCTTGGCGTCCGTGGCCGCCAGGGCATCGCTGAGCACCGCCGCCTGGTCGCGCAGCTGCATCAGGCACTCGGTCCGCAGCGCGTACTGTTCTTCGCTCTGCGTCTCGAGCACGCGCGTCGCCTCGCACGAGGCGAGGTACGCTGCGGACCAGGCCTCGGTCCAAGCGCCCATTTGGGTTCGAACCTGGTCCCACATCCGCGGATGCGACCGTGCCCCCGTGGCCACGATCGCGTCCTGGATCGCCCGCTGACGCTCCGGACCCCATACGTTCGCGAGCTCGTCCGCGCCGTCGGTACACGGCTCTGCGGTTGGGGCGGGCTCGACTTCCTCGCGGGGCCAGGCGATCATGATCACGCCGGCAGCAATCCCCAATAGCGCCACGGACTGACCGTTGAACGTGCTGGGACGTTCGAGGTGCTTGGCCAGCTCGCGGTCGAGGACCGCCAGGTCGAGCTGACGCTCGAGCGGACCAGCCAGCCACGCCGGGGTCGCCGCCCCGGACAGCGCGGCGACGAATGCAGCGTACAAACCCGCCCGGTCATCGGCCTTGGTGTCGGCGCCTCGCGCAAAACCGAACGCAACGAGCTTGGGCTCTCCGTTCGCGTCCACGCGGATCGACTCGGATGCGATCCGGCCGTGCACGACACCGGCGTCGTGGGCCGCCCGTAGCCCGTCCGCAGCCTGCTTGAGACAACGCGCGACCGCGGTCGACGTCTGACCGTGGGCCCACGCCTCGAGCGACTGCCCCGGCACGTACTCCGCCGCAACGTAGGCGATGTCCCCATCGCGGCCGACCTGGTGGATCGCTTCGACGTGCCGATGCACCAGCCGGCTCACGCTGCGCGCCGCCGCGAGGCCGTCCTCGTCGGACAGCACCCGTACGACCACGCGCCGATCGAGGTCCGGATCGTAGGCTGCGAACTCAGCCGGCCC
>JGI12316J15310_10000060_pt66 | contig 14376 bp, 10 predicted proteins | sample MarCyaLeptolynsp_FD_15310 | JGI IMG/M metagenome (IMG submission 15310)
GCGTACGGTAAAAATCTGTCATACGTTACGTCTTCTGTGGGCGGTTCCGACAGCTCAGGCCACAGTCCCGCCATCCGGCAGTTGATGGCTGGTCCGGTTAACCGGGAGTTGAAGCAGGTTCTCCAGAGATTCAATCCCGGGGGCGTCGTCAGCGTGGCAAAGGAAGCGGTGTCGAGCGATGTTGAGGCCCGGTACTACGAGTTATTGCCCAAAGAGGCCGGACTGGCTCAGCTTGTTGCTGCTGGAAAACTCGAAACAGTCAGATTCGGCCACAGGGATGTCTACCGGATCTTGGACGCCATCCGCGTGCCTTCAGGCCTGGCCGGTTCGCACAGCGTCAGTTTCATCCTCCCGGAAGGGGTGACGCAGCCGTCCGGAAGTCTTGGGCACTCATTGATCATTACGGAAGAAAACGGTGAGATAGATGAAGCCGACTTGTTCCCGCCAAGGGGGAACCTGCGTTACTGAGCACCCGGCAGCACGAGAGGTGCACCCACATCCTGTGTGATCAGGTCTTCGATCGAAACCGGCGGGTCGAGCGGCGGAAGGTCGTTGCCCGGTTTTGTGGGAGGCGTTGAGCTGGGTATGGACTGGGTTGTCTGCGGGCCGTCCTCGCCCAGAAGCGCCCGGATGCGTTCCGCGAATGCACCGTCTTCGCTGTCTTGCTGCAAAATACTCTGTTGTCTCGGCAAGGGAGCGGGCTCACTCGGCTGGCCAGCTTCGTCTTCGATCCGCTGTTCTGATTGCTCTTCCAACGCCCGTGCCTCTTCCTCGAGCCGCAGGCGTTCCAGTTCCTCTGCCGCGAGCGCGGCCGCCTCGGCCTCGCGCACACGCCGATCCCGTGCCTGTCTCTGGCGTTTCAGCTCACGCACCAGCCGGTCGCGTTCCAGGATCTCCGCCTGCAGTTTCTCAACGCGCTCAACCTCCTGCTCAAACGCCCGAAGGGTCAGATAGGCGGTAAACGGTGCGATATCGACGCGGCGCGCGGGCGCATCGACAGGCCCTTCGAACAACAGTCCGACCTGGGGTTCGGCTCCCGTGACCGCATCCTCTCCCGGATCGACCTTCAACGAAAAGTCGGCATCAAGATCATAGGATCTGAGATCGACCTCGCCCGAACCGAAAATTTCCGCCCGCGCGGAATCGACCACCACATTGCGCGCACTCAGCCGTCCCCCGACAAGCGTGAGTGTGCCGTCGACCCGGTCGAACGGCAGGCTTCCCGCGCTCATATGGTTGACGAAGACGTCCCTGATCCGATCGTCCTGGAGTTCGAGCCCGGCATCGGCTGCGCGTGTGACGAGTGGAAAGGCCTGTGGATTGAGACCGCGGAAGTCGCCCGCTTCGAGCGCAAATGTACCACCACCGTTCAGGCCCGCGACAATGGCGGAAATCGACCGTCCAGCACCTTCGAATTCAAGGAAGAGGTCCAGCGTCCCGGATGCAACGGCCCGGTTGCCAGGTCTCCAGACCAATTGGCGGACGTCCGCGCGGTCAAGCTTGACGCGGCCGGAGAACGCCGCCTCGGCGTCAGAGCGCTGAACCGAGAGGCTCCCGGTCAGGCCGCCCCCCGAAAAAGCTCCGTTCAAGCCATCCAGACGCATCAGTGTCGGAGAAAGCCGTATCTCGGCGCGCGGGTTGGAGATTTCAGTCTCGTCATCCAGCAACAGCCGGTCCGCTTCGAACTGAAGCGTCACGTCAAGCCGGTCCAGGAGCGGCGCTCCGAACGGCACCGTCGGCCAGATGCTTGATCCGTCCCCGGCGGCAAACCATTGATCGGGGCCGAGCACAAGCTCGGTCAGACCGCGCAGGTCCGCCTGGTTCGACACAAGACGCCCGCTAAAACGCCGGTTGCGCTCACCAGGCGCTGGTTCCAGGTCACCTGCGACAGCGCCCTCGAACGTTGTCTCTCCGATCCTGCCCACTGCGTCACTGATCTCAAGCGCGCTTCCAAGTCCCTTCAGGCCGAAGGAAATCTCCGCAGGGAGCGTTCCGGTCATGACAGGCAGAACCCTGCCAGCCATCAAGGCAATCGGTGCCAGATCATCGGTCTTTGCAGACACGGCAACGTCATACTCGGTGTCGGCATCTTTCGTCATCACAAGACTGCCTTCTGCCGACAGCTCGGAAGTGCCGATTGTGGAATCCAGCTGAACCGCAAGGCCGCGCGACGGTACCCCTGAGGCGATTGCATAAAGTCGTCCGCCGTCGTTTTCGTTCAACGGAATGATGTCGAAACCAAGCTGTTGCAGGAGTTTGCCGCCATCGGGGCCCTTGAGCCCGATGGAAAGCTGGAGGTTGGCATCCCGCCAATCGTCCACACGCCCCTTCAGGCCTGCGCTGAAGGCTGCCTCCGCTCCGCCCGCGCTGCCGTCAAGCGTGAGCGTCATATCCGTCTCGCCATCCCGCGCCGCAGCTTTGAGCTCGCCCAGGAAATTCGCCGGCACCAGGCTTCCCGCCGCCTTTGCCAGCCGCTCCGCAAAGACACTTTCCGGAAACACGCTACCTGCCAGCGCAACGAGACCCGAAAGATCCCGGGCCTCCAGTTCGCCGGCGACGGCACCTTCGGGCGCGGAAAAGAGGTTCTGGATTTCACCGGAAACGTCGAGACGGGCGCCCGCGAGATCCTCCGCAAAGAGACGGTCAATCCGGACACCGCCATCCGCATAGTCGGCTTCAAGCGCCAATCCCTTGCCATCGACACCACGCGCAACAACTTCCTTGGCTCGAAGACGCACCGACACGTTCAGTGCCGGCGTCTCCCCAGGTTGACTATCGCTGCCTGCCTGCGGGCGAACCAGTGCGGCGATCTTTTCGATCGCATCAAGATCCAGCCGGTCCGCCTCCAGGTTCAGCGAAAACTCATCGGCACCGCTGCGCGGCTTGCGATAGGCGAGCCCGCCGCGAGCCTCAGACCCGGCCAGCGTCAGCCGCAGATTGTCGAGCGCTGCCCCTTCCGGGAGAAGGTTCAGCCTGCCCTCAAGAGTGATCGGCTCCATTGCAGAAGCGCTGCCCTCTTTCTGCCGCCACCATCCAAGAAAGGAGCCGGGCTGATCGGAACTGATGGAAAGCGCCCCGCGATAGCTCATTGCCGGTTCCAGGCCGAGATCGCCCTGGGTCGCAACCAGTGTCCGCCCGGGCAACCGGCCGGCAAGACGCGCGACCCGCCATCCGCCCAGCATCGTTTCAAGGTCCAGGCGGACATTCTGAATGATGCCGCCACCGGCGACGACCGCGGGCACATCGAGCGAAATCGTACCGTCTATTGTTGGCAAGGGCACAGCACGAAGCGCGGAAACGAGCTGCTCGCCAGCCGAATTGATCTCGACAGGTTGCTGCGGACCGCCCCCGAGCAGCCTGTCCAGGTCAACCTGCTTCGACCGCGCGCGGATCTCGAACCTCTTGTTTCCCGCATAGACCAGATCAGCGCTGCCGCTGACACTCAGGCGTCTGTCTTCCGGTCCGTATCTGAACTCAAACTCGGGGACAGCCACTTCGGCAATATCAGCCGTGAAACGGCCTTCGGACGACCAGCTTTTGCTCGTGTCGTCGTCGAGAACTATGGAGGCGATGTTGAAGTTGCCGTCAAACGCCGGGGCAGCATCCGACTGTTGCAACATCCCGTCAAAAGCGAAGTTCACCGCCCAGTCGATCGGTGTGAGCTCACCTTTGATCCGGATACCGAGATCTTTTTGTGCACGCCCCGTGGCAATCGAAAGGTTGTAGGGCGCGTCTTCGAGGGTCAGGCTTCCTGTCGCCTTGAATGGTCCGGCAAGCGACCGGGCGCTGACGGCAAGGTTGCCATCATCGATCCTGTGTGTCTCACCGGACCGCGCATCGACAATTGAAAGTGCGCCATCGCGAATGGTGATTTTTTCAAACGCGACGTCCTCGGGCGGGAGATTGGCCAGAGCGCCATCGGAGGTGCGGGCCGTCAGCCAGTCCAGCCTGCCGCTTTCATCCAGCGACAGGGAAAGATGGGGCCGATCCAGCTCCATGTCGATGACTCGGATTTCTCCCTTCAAAAGGGGCGGCAGCTCTATGCGGACATTGAATTGCGAGACAACAAGGAGCGGGTCTTCGGCTTCCCCGACGCGCACATCGGAAAAGCTGAGAGATGGGGCGGGCAACAGGCGCAGATCAGCTTCCCCGAGCACTGTTACCTTGTGCCCAAGCGCGCGTTCCGCGTAGGTTTCGAATGTCGAGCGGTAAACAGTCCAGTCAACAAAGAACGGTCCGACCAGCGCCGCGACAAGCACCAGAATAACGGAAATTCCCAGCGTGATGTAAACGGAGTTCAGGCCTTGTCTCCTTGCTCACCAAAGTCCCCGGCCCCAACACGGGACACTTAGCGCATCTTTCCTCTTCCACAAACAGCGTGCCGGAAAGTTGCAATGACCCCCTTACACATAAACCATCGCAGTTAAAACGAGCTTATTGAACTGATTCGATACAATATCATGACTGCGGCAGGATCTTGCCCGGATTCATCAAATTGTGCGGGTCGAGCGCCTCCTTGATGGACTGCATGAGTTCAAGCGCATCGCCGTGTTCGCGCTTCATGTATTTCTGCTTGCCCTGGCCGACCCCATGTTCACCTGTGCAAGTGCCTTCCATGTCGAGCGCGCGGATCGCGAGCCGTTCAATAAAAGCCTCGCACGTCTTCATCTCGTCCGGATTGTTCGGATCCACCAGGACCTGAACGTGAAAGTTTCCGTCTCCCACATGACCGACAATAGGCGCGAGCAACCCTTCGGCCTCGATATCGTCTGCGGTCTGCGTGACACATTCGGCGAGCCTTGAGATTGGAACGCAGACATCCGTTGCCACAACCTGCGCATCCGGCCTGAGCCCGCGTCCTGCCCAGTAGGCATCGTGCCGGGCCGACCAGAGCTTGGTCCTGTCTTCTGCAACCGTCGCCCAATTGAAAGGGCCACCGCCGAATTCATCCGCTATCGCGGAGAAGGTTTCCGACTGTTCCTTGACGCCGGCCTCCGAGCCGTGGAGCTCAAGGAAGAGCGTCGGTGTTTCCGCAAGTTCCAGCTTTGAATAGGTATTGCAGGCCCGTACCTGCATGCTGTCGAGCAATTCGATCCGCGCAACCGGCAATCCCATCTGGATCGTCATGATCACCGCGTGGCAGGCCGACTGCACGTCGGGAAACGGGCAGACGCCGCCCGAGATCGCTTCCGGTTGCCCGTGCAACCTCACCGTCAGTTCGGTGATGATCCCGAGCGTGCCCTCACTGCCAACGAAAAGCCGGGTGAGGTCATAGCCTGCCGACGATTTTCGCGCACGTCCCCCGGTCCGTATGATGTTGCCATCCGCCGTCACAACCGTGAGCCCGAGAACGGCGTCCTTCATGGTCCCGTATCGAACCGCGTTGGTTCCGGACGCACGTGTTGCCGCCATGCCGCCCAGACTGGCATCAGCGCCCGGATCGATAGGGAAGAAAAGGCCGGTATCCCTGATATAGCTGTTGAGCTGCTTTCGCGTGACGCCCGCCTCGACCCGGCAATCAAGGTCCTCAGAATTCACTTCAAGAACTCTGTTCATTCTACTGAGATCAATAGAGATCCCACCCTCGGGTGCATTGACGTGACCTTCCAGCGACGTGCCGGTCCCGAAAGGGATGATCGGAACATTCGCCTCTGTGCAGATCCTGACCGTTTCGGCGACCTCTTGTGTCGTCTCCGCGAACACCACCGCATCCGGGGGCTGGTTCTCAAGCCAGGTCGTCGTGTGACCATGCTGTTCCCTGAGGGCCTGCGAGGTGGCGCAACGGTCCGCGAACCGGGCTTTCAGTCTTTCGATCACCCCCGAAACACTTCCGCTAGGGTCATCTGAATGCATCACATTTGCTTCGATCGCCATCGCTGACCGTCTTCCTTCCCTGGTGCCGGACCTTGGCCCCTTCTGTCAGGTGTGAATATGTTAGCGGAACACAAAAAGGTCAAAGCCAAATCCGGCTTTCACCGCAGAGCGTTGATACAGTTTCGCAAAGGAGAACCAAATGACCATGGAATGGGGCAACGGGCTGGTCATGAGTGACGTCATGAGCGTGAAAGACGACTGGATCGACTATAACGGCCACCTTAACATGGCCTATTACAACGTTCTCTTCGATACAGCGGTGGACCAGGTTTTCGAACGGCTCGGCATGGGGCAGGACTATCTCAGAGAACGCGGCGCATCGTTCTTCACCGCCGAGGTTCATGTGTGTTACCTGCGCGAACTCAGCGCCGGGATGCCGGTCGTCGGAACCCTTCAGCTGCTGGATTTCGATTCCAAGCGCGCGCATTTCTTTCAGGAACTGCGCCATGCGGAGGAAGACTGGGTTTCCGCAACATCGGAACAGATGAGCCTCCATGTGGACATGGCCGCCCGCAAGGTCGCTCCCTGGCCGGATGACATAAATGCCAACCTGGCCACGCTCCACAGCGCACAGGCTGGCTTGGATCGACCAGGGGCAGCCGGCAGGCGCATCGAGATCCCGAAAAAGGCGAGCTAAGTACACTTTAGGGTGATATTTGCAGATTGAAGCGCAACTAGACCTGTTCATTAACGCCGACTCGGGCAAAATGTCTGCCAACAGGCAATGTGATCGTTTTCCCGGCCCTACTTATGCGCAAAATAATTGAAACTGCGGGTCAGCTACCGGATATCCTTATCAGCTGGATAACGCCGAACGTGCGCCAGTTCAGGGCCAACAAATTGCCGCTTGTCTGGCTTCTGGCGATTTTAGTGGGCGCCCTGGTGGCTCTCGCCGCGATTGCCTTCAGAACGGCGATCGGTCTCATACAGTGGCCCTGGCTGAGAACCACAACTGAATTCACGATCCACGCTGCCCTCCAGCAGCCTTGGTACTACATCCTTTTGGCTCCTGTCACAGCCGGTGTGGTGGTTGGCTGGATCCTGCACAAGTACCACCCTTATCAGCGCGCGGGTGGTGTTGCCGACGTCATCGAGGCGCGGGCCTATGGTGGGCGTGGCCTGCCGCTCAAGGCCGGTCTATGGTCTGCCCTCGTGACCGCCATATCTCTTGGCGGCGGGGCCAGTGCGGGCCGCGAAGGCCCGGTCGTGCATCTGGGCGCGACACTTGGCACGGCGGTGTGCCAGTTCTTCAATCTGCCCGACTCCGCCCGCCGCATGCTGCTCGCCTGTGCTGTCGCCAGTGGCGTCTCCGCCTCGTTCAACGCCCCGATCGCGGGTGTCCTGTTTGCCCACGAAGTGGTGCTAGCTCACTATGCGGTTTCCGCCTTCGTTCCGATCGTGCTGGCATCGGTAGTGGGAACACTCCTCTCGCGGCTTTGGTTCGGCAATGTTGCCGCTTTCGAAATCCCGCAATACACGATTACTTCCTATCTGGAGATCCCTGCCTTCGCCCTCCTTGGCCTGACCTGCGCGGCTGTCGCCATCATCTTTCAGTTTGCGCTGATCGGGAGCGACTGGACGGCGCGGAACATCACCATGCCGCTGTGGTTGCGGCCTGTGATTGGCGGGCTCGCGGTCGGTGCCATCGGCGTCTTTTATCCTGAAATTCTTGGCGTTGGATACGAGGCAACCGATCTTGCCCTGAAGCAGGAACTGACGATCAACACCATGCTCACGCTTCTGGTGGTCAAAACAGCGGCAACCGCCATTACGCTGGCGTCGCGCTTCGGTGGCGGCATCTTCTCACCATCGCTCTACCTCGGAGCCATGACGGGCGGTGCGTTCGGCCTGATCGCCGCCTCCGTGTTTCCCGAAATGGCGTCCAGTCATGGCCTCTATGCCATTCTTGGCATGGGCGCCGTTGCAGCTGCCGTGCTCGGTGCGCCGTTTTCGACCACCGTGATCGTGTTTGAACTGACAGGTGGTTACGCGCTTTCAATTGCCCTGTTGCTCGCCGTTTCAATCGCAACCGGACTGACGCAGGCCGTCCATGGCAAGTCATATTTCCACTGGCAGCTCGGGATGCGCGGGTGTTTCGTCAATGAAGGCGCGCACCAGTTCCTGAGCGAAACGGTCAAAGTGCGCGACTTCATGGATCCGCCGCCGGAAAACGATGAAGACCGGACGTTCAATCCGGGCGAGGACGGCCCTTATCTCCATGACACGGACACGCTGGAAAGCGCGCTGAAAAGCTTCGATTCCTGCGGCAAGGCAACCTTGCCGGTCGTCCGTCACGGCAATGCGACCGAGGTCATAGGGCTGGCCAGACACGTCAGGGGCCTGCGCTACTTCAACGCCGCGCTCATCAAAGCGACCAAGGAAGAGCACCACTGACGCTGTTTACGATGCGCTTGTCCGGAGTGACGACACTTCAAGTTCGCAGTCGTTCCGAACAAACGCAGCGCCAGCTGCGCGTCGATCCGGAAACCAGATCTCAGCGTAAGCGAAGCGAACTCGAAGATGCTCAAACTGAAAGATGATGCGCCTTCTGCGCGACCCAATTCCTGGGTTCCAGATTAGCGTTCGGCTCTGGCTTATTTCTCTGAAATGACAGAATAGCCTCACCTTCATCACCGCTCCGGGCGAATGGTGTAAGTCCCTCGGCCAAAGAGCAGGTGCGCAGGAAGAGATGGCGACAGAACCACCGGGCCTACGCTGCCCCGCTTCCCTCTCCCGCCGGGAGAGGGCCAGGGTGAGGGGGCAAACGGCTAAGGAGCATGGATGGCTCTGTCCCCTCACCCGGCCTTTCAGGCCGACCTCTCCCGCCGGGAGAGGTGATCACGCATGCAGCCAGTCAAACGCATGACGCCAATTCGCCATCGCCAGCCGAGTCATCGCCCTGAGACCCCGACGGGGATGGCACGGTCGAAACCGTGAAGTCATCGCCTAGACTTGAAATTCTCTCGCACGACTGGCAACGAACCGGGAGACGGCCCGAACTTTCAATAATCTCAAACCGCTTCCGTAGCCTTTTCCAGCCAGACACGTTCCTTTGCTCCTATAAGCGGGCCGATCTCTTCCCGAACACGGGCATGATACCGGTTCAGCCAGTCACGCTCGGCAATCGTCAGGAGAGACACATCGACGAGACGGAGATCCATCGGCACCAGTGTGATCGTTTCAAATCCGAGCATTGGCCGTTCGCCGTCCACGATATCCCGGGCCTCGGTGACGATCTCCAGGTTCTCGATCCGGATGCCGTATTCGCCTGCCGGATAGTAGCCCGGCTCGTTGGAGAGGATCATGCCCGGTTTCAAGGCCACGGTGCCGGTCTTTGCGATGCGCTGCGGTCCCTCGTGAACACCGAGATAAGCCCCGACGCCATGTCCGGTGCCATGGTCGAAGTCGAGACCGGCCTTCCAGAGATCGATCCTGGCAAGTGTATCGAGTTGTGCGCCGCTTGTGCCTTCCGGAAAACGCGCTGTGGAAATGGCGATGTGGCCTTTCAGAACCAGCGTGAAATGCCTTTTCATCTCTGCCGACACATCGCCGACCGCGAGTGTTCTGGTAATGTCGGTGGTCCCGTCTTCGTACTGACCGCCTGAGTCGATCAGGAATGGCTTGCCGACAGGCACTTTCAGATTACTGGAGCGGCTGACACGGTAGTGACAGATCGCGCCGTTGGAAGCTGCCGCAGAGATCGTGTCGAAGGAAATGTCCTTCAAGACCCCTGTTTCACGCCTGAACTCTTCCAGCTTCTTGGCAACCTGGATCTCGTCAAGACGGCCCTTCGGCGCTTCTTCGTCGAACCAGCAGAGAAATCCGACATAGGCGGCCGCATCCCTTAGATGTGCATTGCGCGCGCCTTGAAGTTCCGTTTCGTTTTTGACGGCTTTCGGCAACAGTACCGGATCCTGTGCCTCGATCAGGCTGCCACCAGCTTCCGTGACCGCGTCCGCGATCCCGATGCCGGCAAGAGCCGGATCGATCATCACCTTCGCGCCGGACTTTCCAAGATCGCTCAGGCCCGTCTTGAAGGTCGAAGGTTCCGCAAGGTCGGTAAGCTCGGAAAGCGCGTCCCGCACGGAATTGGAGAGTTTCCGGCCGTCAATGAACAGCGATGGCTTGCCGGACGAAGGCACGGTCGCAAAGGACAGCGGCAGAGGCGTATGCTCGACGTCCGACCCGCGGATGTTGAACAACCACGCGATGGAATCAGGCTGTGTCAGGACACAGGCATCGGCTTTCTTTTCCTTGAGAACGACCTGGATTTCCGAAATCTTGTCGCCCGATGCCTTGCCGGCGAGTTCCAGCGGATAAAGCGACACTTGCCCGACTGGTGCGGCAGGCCGGTCTTCCCAGACTTCATCAACTGGATTGTCATTCAGGGTGACGAGTTCAGCGCCCGCATTTTCGCAGACGGAGCGCAACCTGCGCACCTCGCGCACGGTGTGCAGCATCGCATCGATCCCGAGTTTCTGTCCCGGTCGCAGATTTTCCTTCAGCCAGTCGGAAACCGGCTCATTGATGAGGTGCCTGGCGGCGAAGACCTCAAGATCGACCTGCTCGCGCACCTGGATCGTGTAGCGTCCGTCGACAAAGATCGCTGCCTTATCGCCGAGGATCGCCGCAACACCCGCCGAACCGGTAAACCCGGTCAGCCATTGCAGGCGGCAATCATTGGGCGGCACATATTCGCCCTGATGCGCATCGGCACGCGGAATGAGAAAGCCGTCGAGACCGAGGCGGGCAAGTTCGGCCCTGAGAAGCGCTGCACGCGGCGCTCCGCAGGAGGGATCACTGAGATCATCGAAGGACTGAAACATGCCCGGCACGGTAGTGTGACCTCCACCGCGGATCAAGCCGGACATTTTCGAAAAACGCGCCAGTTCAATTGGATGAGCACTGGCGTTTGCAGCGCAGCATATGATTTCGCATATGCGAAATATGCAAGCCTGTCATGCGTCTGGAGACCTACCTGAACGAACCGGCAGACTGCATATAGAGAGCAACAACGAATAAAGACGTTTCTCCCTAGGGAAGCTCTTGAACTTCAAATGGGAATAACCACGATGACTATCGCAACCACGACTTCTACCCGTACCGGCAGCAGCTTTGTCCGTCGCGCTTTCGACCGCATGGTCGAAGCCCGGTCCAACCAGGCGCGCCGCTATGTCAACGGCTACCTCCTGTCCCTCGACGACGCGACGCTCGCAGCGCACGGCTACGACCGCAAGCAGCTGGAACGTGAAGGGTCCATGACCAACCCGTTCTAAGGGGCTCAGGCGCTAAGTTAAAGCACTGTGCACATGAAAAAGGGTCTGCCGGAGTTCCGGCAGACCCTTTTCTTTTGTCTCGCCACATGTGAAGCGGGTCAGGCCTGATTGCGCCCGCGCACAAGCGTCAGCGTCAACCAGCCGTCTTTCTCCCGCCTGCGATCCAGTACGAACCCCTGGCAGCGATACGCGAACAGGATACGCGGACCGTCCTCGGTCCGCAGTCCGGACAGGACCAGCGTCGCCGACCGCGCCATCTGTTCCCCGATGGATTTCGACATTTTCATGAGTGGCCGTGCCAGAATGTTGGCTATCACGAGATCAAACGGGCCATAGTCGCCGAAGCGTCGGTCCTCAACACCGTTTGCCGTGAAGCCGGACACCAGATGACCGGCGCCATTCAGCCTGGCATTTTCCAGAGCGGTTCTGGTTGCGACCGGATCGATATCGGTCGCCAGGATGGTTTGCCTGGCCTTGAGCGCTGCGGCAATCGCCAGGACACCTGTCCCGGTGCCAAGGTCAAGGATCCGATCGTATTCGCGCAGCGACAGCAACCGGTCGATTTCCTCCAGGCATCCGGCGGTGGTGCCGTGGTGGCCTGTCCCGAAGGCCAGCGCCGCCTCGATTTCAAGACCGATCGCGCCTGGCGGAACCTTGTCCCGGTCGTGGCTTCCATGCACCAGAAAACGTCCTGCACGCACCGGTTTCAGGCCTTCAAGGCTTTTTTCCACCCAGTTGATGTCCGGCAGCTCTTCCGCCTCGACCGGTGCTGCAAATGCATCACTGCCGACACGATCGAGCACCAGCGCCCGCGCCGCGTCAGGCTCCATATCGAACAACAGGATTTCGGCAGACCAGAACTTGCCGTCCTCCGATGTTTCATAAATCGTGACCGGGTTGCCTTCTTCTTCGAAAGCATCCGCGAGGATTTCCGAAATCCGTTTCGCTTCCAGTTCTTCAGCCACGATCCGAACGCGGATGGTTTTCATGCCGGTGTCTGCCCAGATGGTTTGATCAAGGCGTGCGGTATAGCCTTGCGGGCAGCAACACACCAGCGTCAAAAACAATTGACTGGTCAAATTCGCGAATTGCGCCATGATTCTGTGTAGCGGAGGTGTGTGATGATCGGGAATTGGCAGACAAATTTGACGTTTCAAGCACGGCATCTGTTGGCGATTTTCCTACTGTGTCTTGCAGCAGCAACCAGCGCCGCCCGCTCAGATACGTCGAACGACGGTCTGTTCGAGGCCTTGAAAAACGCACCGAACGAAAAAGAAGCCCGGTTGATCGAGACGGAGATCTGGGAAGCCTGGATAGACGCGGCTCCCACCCCTGAACTGCGCGAACAGGTCGAAAGCGCCATGCGCATGCGCGGGGAATACAATTATCAGGGTGCGCGAGAAGTCCTCGACAAGGTCGTCGCCGAGGCACCCGATTACCCGGAGGGCTGGAACCAGCGGGCCTTCATCCTGTTCCTGCAGGGCGACTACGAAGCAAGTCTTGCGGATATCAAGCGGGTTCTGGAGCTTGAACCCCGCCACTTCGGTGCACTATCGGGCCAGGCGATGATCTACATCACGCAGGGCCGGGCAGAACTTGCTCAAAAGACGCTGCGCGATGCGGTCAATGTGCATCCTTACTTGAAGGAACGGGCACTGCTCATCAAACCGAAGGGTGTGGATCTCTGAAACCCGGCCCGGGCTTTGCCTGTCAGTGCCGTTCGACGAAACTGTCGATCACCTTCTTGACGCCTGCCTTTTCGAAGTCGATCGTGAGCTTGTTGCCCTCGATCGAGGTGATCGCGCCGTAGCCGAACTTGATGTGGAACACACGTTCGCCGAGCGAATAGTCTGAAGGTGTCTCGCTGACGGACTTTGCAACAAGCTCACCCTCGATCGTGAGCGGCCCCTGCCGTTTCATGCGGGCGGACTGGTAGCCCCTGCCCCCTTCTGAAAAACCGTCATCCGATTGCCGCGCCCGCTGCGCGCGCTGCCAGCCGGGGGTCGAGTAGCTGCCGCGCTCGAATGGATCGTTGCTGTCAAAGCGCGAGGGACCGTAGCCTCCGCCGGCATAACCGCCATAGCTTGAGGAGGGTTCGGCAATCTCGACATGATCGGGTGGCAATTCATCGAGAAATCTTGACGGCACTGTCGATTGCCACAAGCCGTGAATTCTCCGGTTTGAGGCGAAATAGAGCTTCGCGCGCTGCTTCGCCCGCGTGATGCCGACATAGGCGAGCCGCCGCTCTTCCTCCAGCCCGGCCCGGCCGCTCTCATCCAGCGACCGTTGGTGCGGGAAGAGCCCCTCCTCCCAGCCTGGCAGGAAGACCGTATCGAATTCGAGGCCCTTGGCCGAGTGCAGCGTCATGATCGATACCGCGTCGCTGGCATCCGCGCTGTCACGGTCCATCACGAGCGAAATGTGTTCCAGGAAACCCGCCATGGATTCGAACTCTTCCATCGAGCGGATCAGTTCCTTCAGGTTGTCGAGCCGGCCCGGCGCTTCCGCGGACCGGTCGAGACGCCACATCTCCGTATAACCGCTTTCATCGAGAATGATTTCCGCGAGTTCGGTGTGCCGGAGTTGGTCGAGCTGGCGTCGCCAGCGGTCGAAATTGTCGAGAACGGTCTTGAGCGAATTGCGAGGCTTCGGTTTCAGCTCCTCGGTATCGATCAGTTGCTGCGCGGCCTGCATCAGCGGGATGCGCTCGGCGCGGGCCAATCCGTGCACAAGCTTCAGCGTGGCATCCCCGAGACCGCGCTTGGGGGTATTGACGATACGTTCGAAGGCGAGATCATCGGCCGGCTGCGTGACACAGCGGAAATAGGCCAGCGCATCGCGAATTTCCATGCGCTCGTAAAAGCGCGGGCCTCCGATGACCCGGTAGTTGAGACCCAGCGTGATGAACCGGTCCTCGAATTCACGCATCTGGAACGATGCCCGGACAAGCACGGCCATCTCGTTGAGGGCGTGCCCCTTACCTTGCAGGGACTCGATTTCGTCGCCGATTGTGCGCGCCTCCTCTTCCGAGTCCCAGACGGAGGCAACGGAAACCAGATCGTGGTCCGGCTCGTGAAAATCGGTAAACAGCGTTTTGCCCAGGCGGCCTTCATTGTGGGAAATCAGCTGCGAGGCGGCAGCCAGAATGTGACTGGTCGAGCGGTAGTTCCGCTCCAGCCGGACCACCGTTGCGCCCTTGAAGTCGTGTTCGAACCGCAGGATGTTG